>JAEEGL013088144.1_pt1 | contig 22221 bp, 12 predicted proteins | sample 9134231 | NCBI WGS metagenome assembly JAEEGL01 (sample SAMN16246548, study PRJNA631951) | gut metagenome | biome: gut microbiome; feature: rumen; material: fiber-attached | host: Bos | place: Iran: Karaj | collected 2018-10 | reverse complement strand
TCTTATGATAAAACCACTTCCTATAGTACCATACTATCGTTCTTAGTGAGTATACCTTATATTTTTCCTGTTTCACAATCCCAGCACGATCCGAAGTCTCTTTTTTACATAGAAATACGCCGGGATCAGGAACGCATCCGCGAAAAGCCATGCAAGCGGACTGGCACACGCAGCGCCCAAAAGCCCAAACGCCGGCACCAGCAGCATGCCCGCTATGGTTCGGGCAATCATCTCGGATACTCCTGCTAAGATCGCCAGACGTGAGAATCCAAGTCCCTGGATCAGGAATCTGAAGATATTCACCATCGCAAGCAGTATATAAGCCGCCGCATTACACAGCAGATAAAGTCTTGAATCAGCCAGCATCTGCTCCGTGGGGTGCGTCACGAACAAACCTGTTAAGTCCGCCGCCCAGAAATACAGTATTATAAAAGCAATGACCGCATACGTAAATCCGATGATCAGGCAGTCCCTGAGTCCTTCTGCCACACGATCAAGCCGCTTTGCACCGATATTCTGACCGCCATAGGTCGTCATGGTGGCGCCCAGTGAATCGAATGCGCAGGCAAAGAACATGCTGATCTTCATAGCCGCCGTCGTTGCGGCAACCACGTCTGACCCTAAGGTGTTGACCGACGTCTGAAGAATGACCGATCCGATAGCCGTGATGGAATACTGGAGTCCCATGGGCACGCCCATATTGCACAGATTAAACACTATCTTGCGGTCAAATTTCCATTCGCCCTTCTGCACCTTAAGCATCGGCATTCTGCGTATCAGGTAAATAAAACACAGTATTCCGGATATCGCCTGGCTTAAGACCGTAGCAAAGGCAGCGCCGAACACTCCCATTCCCAGTCCGACCATGAACAGAAGGTCGAGACCTATATTAAGTACAGAGGAGATCACCAGGAAAAAAAGCGGGCTTTTCGAATCCCCGACGGCTCTAAGAAGCCCTGACACCACATTATAGAACATGGTGGCGGGGATCCCCAGAAAAATGACAAGTATATATGTGTAGGACATATCGATAACATTTTCCGGCGTCTTCATAAGCCGCAAAATGTTCATGGTATTCAAACTCACACAAAGCGTGACTATGGTTCCGAAGATAATGCCTGTCCACAGGCAGTTCGCCACGCATCTTCGCATACCTTCATAGTCCTTCGCGCCGAATTTATGGGCGACAGGTATGGTAAAGCCTGAACTTAATCCTATGATAAATCCGACCACGAGAAAATTGACCGATCCCGTGCAGCCCACAGCCGCCAGGGCATCGGCCCCTAACACACGCCCTACGATAAGCGTATCTACTATATTGTAAAACTGCTGGAACAGCGCTCCTAAGTATACGGGAATGGAAAATCCCAGTATAAGAGGCAGCGGCCTTCCTTCAGTCAGATCCTTTGCTGAAGATACTCTGCTCATATCATTACTCTGTCCGGTCACCGGTATCCCGGTTACATGATACACGTCTGCACGCCGGGGTTCCGGTCACGCTGTTATATCCCGCGCCCCGTGGCGGTCAAAGTCCCTGCGTACACGCCCTTTTTAAGGGATCCTCCGTAGTCCCCGCCTCCGCAGAAATACTCTGCCGCAAATCCTGCCACAAGTGAATCCCCGGCTCCGATGGTGCTGTTTACATGGGACTCTTCCATCGGAGGAACGGGCTCTTCATATACATTTCCGTCATCCGCAACTAAGATGGCGCCGTCTGCTCCCATGGATACCAGCACATTCAGGGCGCCTGCTGCCCTCAGCATTCCGGCGTATCTGATAATGTCTTCCCGTCTGATGCCGATCATCTGTCTGATATCGGCGCCTTCTTCCATAGCCTTCATTCTTTCAGCAGTGATCTCATCCCTGTACAGCTCAATTAGCTCATCGACGTTGGGTTTTACGAGAAAAGGTCTTTTTGCTGCGGCCTTTTTTAACGACGCTCCGGAGGTATCAAGTATTATTTTTACTCCTTTAGAGGAGAGTCTGTCAATGATATCTGCGTATACATTTTCATCAAGTCCTCTGCAAGGAGCGCCGGACATGATGAGAATGTCATCCGCTTTTAGCACGTCAAGTCTGTCGTATAATCGTGCTATATCTACCTCAAATACCGTAATACCCCGGCCGTTGATCTGAGTTTCCGTTATCTGAAAACCACCGGATGCGATGGCTTCACGTCTGATGCCATCCCGTTCTGCATCACCGTCTCCATCTGTTTGTTCTGATCCATTCATATTTCCTGCAGATCCGGCTCCATGACCCGACATCACCTTCACATTGATACGGGAGCACTGGCCCGGCACATCTATGAATTCCTCTTTGATACCCTTTTCACGGACCTGCCTGCGTATCTCCTCACCGGTAAATCCGCCCGTAAAGCCAAGCGCAGTACTTTCAACGCCCAGCTTTTTTAACATAAGGGATACGTTGATCCCCTTGCCGCCTGCCCGCACAGATTCAGCATCCGCACGGTTCAGTCCGCCGATGAGAAGTATGTTCAGGGAAATATAATAGTCTATGGAGGGATTTAAAGTGAGAGTATATATCATGATCTGTGTCCTTTTTGCATGTCGGGGCTTTGTCCTGCTTCCTCCGTCGTCCGGTTCAGAATGACAGCCCGTCATGGAAACTGTAGTATTACGGTTCTTATAATCCCGAACCATTTGCTTGCCTGCTTAACCAGACCGTTATACTAGTGACGCTGAGTTTTATTAGAATATACCTCGCAGAATCTGGCTGCAAATGAGGGTTTAAGTCCCTCCAGAGTAAGGTGCGTCACATCGCCCGCCTTCCAGGTACGGAACAGAGCGCATCCCTGCTGTCTTTCTTCGGAGAATACTTCCGTCACCGACGATGGTGCAAGGCACATACCGTGCCACAATCCGAAGGGTGACACATTCATAAAGTGACTCAAGATCACGCATGTCACTCCGAAATGGCAGAAGAAGGCAATCGTCTTATCACATTCTGCGTCAACCCTGTATTCCAGGCCGTCGCGCACGTATCCGTATCCGGCAAGAAATTCGTCAATCTTTGCGCAGACGTTGTCATATTTTTCCACTATATCGGTATCGCAAGCAAGCTCCGTATCACGCCAGCCCCATGTCTCAAAATACTCCGGATGTTTGTTCAGATATGCAGGTACCATATCCCATACGATACGTTTCCTGTAGCTTCCGTCAGGAAGGACGGAATTGGGATAAGCCTCCAGCCATTTGGGCATGGCGGGCACATCGACCATGGCGTCAAACTCCTTAAGCCAGTCCAGAGTGCGTTCCCGGACGATCATGTCAGTGAATGTCTCTCTTCCTCTGTCTGACAGGCCCTGTCCAGACCCGGATGTATCACCAAAGTCAGATGTAATGCCGCTTCCATCTGTAAGTGATATACCGGCATCCCCCATAGTTTTAAGTGACGGAACCGCTGTTGCCCTGGCTCTTCCGAGAGGTGACAGATACACCTCGTCTATATTCCAATCCAGTATGTGTTTTGCAAGGGCATCCGCCTCGGTTTTGCCTACATCAGTCAGGGCGTCATGCTCGTAATCGGGATCTCCATGCCTTATAAATAATAATCTCATTTTCTATTCCTTTATTAATTGCTTTTATCCGGCATTATTCTATCAACATATCATTAATTATCCGGGTATATCAATTACTTTCAGTATCTGTCACTTTTCCATTGATCATATGCTTTTTATGATTGACTTTTAACGGAATTAGTTATACCTTAATTCTTGGTGTGATCAACGGTCTTTTCATTATACCGAAAATTCAGATCACACATGTATCAATTGCTAGGGGTGCGAATGCGCTGAGAGTTTACCCTCATCACCTGACCCGGATAATGCCGGCGTAGGGAAGCAAGTACGGCTTTGCTGCGTTCACCCCTCCTGTGCTATAGGAGGTTTTTTTATGTCTGAAATGAAGTACACAACTAAAGCTTTAGTGTTTTCCGCTGTTTTGATCGCCCTTGGATTTGCCTTGAGCTATGTCAAACTTTTTCATTTCCCATGGGGAGGATCGATCACCCTGTGCTCCATGTTGCCCATCGCTCTCATCGGATATTTCTTCGGTCCCTTTGTAGGTATCACCAGCGCCTTTATCTACGGCATACTTCAGTTTTTCCAGGGAGGCGCTTATGTCTTAAGCCCTCTGCAGGTATGCCTGGACTACTTCGTGGCTTTCACTGCTCTGGGCGTCACCGGTTTCTTTTATAAGAAAAAAAACGGCCTGCTGACCGGTTATATCATCGGCATACTGCTTCGCGGCGCCCTGCATGCGATTGGCGGTTATCTCTACTGGATGGATTATATGCCGGAAGAATTCCCTTCAAGTCTGGCCATTATCTACCCCGTGGTGTACAACTACGCTTATATTCTGGGTGAAGGACTCATCACCGTGATCATCATATTCATTCCTCCTGTGAAAAAAGCTCTTACACGCATCAAAGTTATGGCTACCGGGGAATGATCATCTGACCGTATAAACGAAATAACGAATTCCTTCTGATGGCAAGCTGCATCATGGACATTTTACCGTCCAACCACCGTGATCGAATCCTTTTGATAGTGGTTGCATATCTCCACATTCATCCAATAGCCTTCTTCACCGGGGATGTTCCCCACGTCTTCCTTAAATAACAGATACGGGCGGGCATCTTCGGTGTAGGCATTTATCACCACATCCTTGATGTCATCATCATGATAAATCTCAAATCTCTCCATGCTCTGGGCATAATATCTGGAAGCCTCGCCGTTTAGTATCGACCGGGCTGCCGATATGCTTGTATATGTGTTCTTGTCAGCCGCGAAAATAAACAGGATCATGACTACAGCTATTCCTGTAAGAGTGATAGCCGGGATGGCGTTATCCGTAATCCCGAATATCAGTCTGAAAAAGCATCCTATACCCGTTTTCTCCCCATTGTTGTCATACCCTTGTGTTATGACTTTGTTCATTTCTTCGGAAAGTATTCCCGAACCTTCCGTCAAAGCCGGCTGAATCTTTTTTTCATCCGGAATAATAGTCTCTCGACATTCTCTTGTTGTGTAGATATATCCGATATCGTTCACCAGATTAAGGAATATGATCAGAACCTCCGCAATGTAGATGATATTCTGGATCCTGGAAGGCGCATCCTCACTCATGGCATACAGAACCGGAGTAAACATCGCCGCAAATACGCACAATCCAATGATACCCATAAGAACCGGATGGATAAAATGATGCGTACTCTTAGAAGCCAGTCTGGCAAGAAGCACTGCTGCAACTACCATTATCACTATCATCATGGGTGTGATCCATGTGACCACATGGCTTATCCCGTAGTAGAACGACATGATTATCGCCTTGATGGGATTCATCTGAACGACGCCTTCCTGACGCTCGGCGTTGCCGGGTGCCGTGATATTGATCATATAGCAGATAAATGTGATCGCTTCAGGTATCAGAAAAACCAGCTGCGCCCGGTCATATTTCCTGAATCCGAGCCTTACAAGCCAGGATTTATTGATCACATCTGTTTTATCTGATCTGTCTTTCTCCTGATGCTCAGAATCAATATCCTGTACAAGATTGCCTGACACCACAGATGACTTATGTTCTTTGCTATCTGATACTTTGCTTGCGATCATCACAAGAATATGGAGTCCCATCAGAATGCATGCCTGAAGGCCGGTGACCAGATTTCCTCCGCCAACCACAAATCCAAGAAGCGACGCCACAATAAGCGTCCATATCCCGGTTTTCTTATCTGTGGAATGCATACCGTGAAGGATAACTGCAGCCTCGATGATAAACACTGACTCCATGAACACGTAGTGAAGAGAACCGTTATACCAGAAGAGTCCCTCAAGCGGAACGGGCAGAGTCTGGAGGATCAGAAATATAAGAAGGCAGTTGATGATCCCTGTTATAAAGCGATCCTTAACTCCCATACAATCCGATATGACCACATGAACAAGTGCCGTAACAGAACCGATGATCATCGAAGACATGATAAACGGAGTAAAGAAATACAGCTTCTCATTCCACACTCCGGGATACGCCGACATAAGGAACACCGAAGCATAGGTCGCCTGCTTGGCGTTATAGTAGAACTTCACCTGCTCTACAGCCGCCTGTACGACAGCGCCGAAGGAATGTGATTCCTTCCACGCCTGATATGTCATGGTCCCGAAATAAAAATCATCAAGGCATGTAACGTCGTATCTTCCCAGATACCATATAGGCAGAACCGCGCATATCAGTATCGCCAATATGATGAAATATAACTTTTTTAATATGTCGTTTTGTTCGGCGTTATTTGTTTTATATGTTTTATTCATTCCGTATTCTATATTCTTCTGAGGCATCCCATTTGGCTGTTCTTCGTCTTGCGGGATGCTTTTTGTGCGCTACCTTCTCTTCTGAGGCATCCCGTTCGGCTGTTTCTTGTCCTACGGGATGCTTTTTCCTTGCTTCTTTTCTCTCTGAGGCATCCCGTTTGGCTGTTCTTCGTCTTTCGGGATGCTTTTTGTGTGCTTCCTTCTCTTCTGAGGCATCCCGTTTGGCTGTTTCTTGTCTTTTGGGATGCTTTTTCCGTGCTTCCCTCTCTTCTGAGGCATCCCGTTCGGCTGTTTCTTGTCTTTTGGGATGCTTTTTGTGTGCTTCCTTCTCTTCTGAGGCATCCCATTTGGCTGTTCTTCGTCTTGCGGGATGTTTTTTGTGTGCTTCCTTCTTTTCTGAGGCATCCCGTTCGACTGTTTCTTGTCCTACGGGATGCTTTTTCCTTGCTTCTTTTCTCTCTGAGGCATCCCGTTCGGCTGTTTCTTGTCTTTCGGGATGCTTTTCCTCACTCAGTTTACTCAGACTTCTTGAATACAAGCACCTTACTAAGTATATAGTTCGCTACGATCACAAGCACGGCGCTGATTATCGTAGCCACATAGAAATTGATTCCCAGCCAGGTATCAAGGATCATCATGACAACATAATCAAGTATCAGTGTCGAAACCCTGGACAGTACGAACTTGCCGGCCTCCGGAAGCATCGGTCCCTTGCTCTTGAACACATAAGCCCGGTTCGTGAAAAAGGCAAATATTACGCCGCTGGTCCAGTTGATGATAGACAATATAAGGGTCTGCACCGTATTATGCTCAACCGCGCCGTGGTACAGCAGGGCGTTTGCAAGGAATTTGCAGGTCCAGGATACAACTGTAGTCATTCCGCCGACTACCAGATATGTGATGATCTCCTCATACTTCACATATAGTTCGTGTATCTTAGGAAATCTGACCAGCCAGCGTTCGAATTTCTCTTCGAGGTTCAAGTGCTCGTTTTTTTCATTATCAGTTCTCATCATAGTACACCAACGTGTCTCCGGTTTGCACGCTTATATCATCCGTCGGAATGATCACACAGCCGTCCCGTATGATAACAAGCGGCGATATTCCGTACTCTTTATCAAGCCTGGCCATGTCATATCCGATGATCCCCGAATCAGGCGCTGCACTAAGGGTTACAGTTTCTTTGCCTCTGAAGGCTTCTCTCTGCATGCGGTTATAATGCTCAACAAATCCGGCGGATATGATACCGGTGGGGATCGCAACCACGCCCACTCCCAGGATAGCTATGATAATGGCCATAATTTTGCCTGCCACCGTGATGGGATACATATCTCCGTATCCGACCGTCAGCACCGTGGATACCGCCCACCATAATCCTGAAAATGCATCGGTGAAAACCTCAGGCTGTGCTTCATGCTCCGCCGAATACATACACAGCGATGCAGACAGCATAAGCACCAGCAGGATAAATGTGGAAGACAGGATCTGGTTTTTCTTCTCCTTTAAGACGTCAGTGATGACATTGAATGAATCATACTTGGCGTTAAGCCTGAACAGATGGAATATCCTGACGACACGAAGCATCCTGAATACAACGAATCCTGACAGGAAGGAAAGCGGCAGTATCGTGAAGAGCTCCACGATTCCGTCAAAGCTTGTGACAAATTTCCACCTCGCTTTTCTCTTGCCGGCATCATATGAATCAAAATCTCCATAAAACGAGGAATCACCCTCTTTGTTAACATGATCCTCCGGGCCGGCCTCATTTATGCCTGACAACTCCGGATACAGCAGATCCGCCGTCCATATCCTCAGCACATATTCCACGGTGAAGAACAGGATACAGACAATCTCAATGATCCTGAATACGCCGAAGTATTCCTGAAGCTGATCGAAAGTCTCAAGAACCATCACCGCGATATTCGTCACGATGACAACAACCAGCACGTAATCAAATACACGGCTCGCCTTGTCGTTCTTTACTCCTATCTGTAAGATATCAAAGATGCGCTTTTTCTTCTTATTCATTCTTCGTTACTGAATCCGGCGGTTTATGTGAGTCATACGCCAAAACACACGCTGCTTTCATTGTGAACTGATTCACGGTATGTGTCAAGGAATGTATAGATGTCATTTTAGACGTGGATTCTCAAAACCTGTCGTGGGGATATGAACGTGATCCCGTTCGCAGTTATCAAAGGGACTGCCTTGCTATGAAGACAGCCCCTTTGAAATAAATACATGCGATAAAACACCCATATGGAAGGCGATGATACTTTATTCAAATATAAGTTTAAACAGATTCATCCTCATGTTGGTAATAGTGAAGGTCGTTGTTTTACTGCCTATTGCATCCGTTCCGTTGCCTGTTACAAGGATCGTTGCCTTGCCCTTCATCACGTTGTTGATGTAGGAGATCTCATACTTCGATTCATCTACCTCGGTCCAGGTCTTGTCCTGCTTAACCAGTACCCTGATCTCGGGTTCTATGACTTCGCCGGTGTATTCCTGCTTGCCGACCTTCGCATCCTTGCCGTTCGAGTTCTTAGCCTTGGCTACAATCTTCGCCTTGCTTAAGCTGATCTGTCCTTCGGCAGGCTTCTTCACCTCATAGGTTCCGAATGCGGTTCCGGTGTAGTTGTTCTTAGCTGTCACTGCTATCGTGATGGTCTTTTCGGTCTCATCACCCGTAAGCTCAAGCTTATCCTTGGCAGTGAGCTCCTTAACTCCGTCAGCTGTCACATCCGTTACTTCACCTTCGTAGTACTTAAATGTGTAATCAGATATCTTAAGCTGTACTCCGTCTACCGATACGAAAGGCTTTGACAGGTACTTGCCGGGCTTGCCATATACAAGCTGGGCTGCTTCGATCTTAGCTTCATCAAAGACTGCCGGTGTTATCTCATAGTTGCCCTTTACTACCTTATGTCCATTGTAGTTCCCGATGAACTTAACAGTATAGGTGCCACTACCAATCTTCTTGTTATTCGAGTAAGATACGTTGTAATCTCTGCCCTGAACTAATGCAACTCCCTCTGTAGCCACGGGATTCACAAGATCCGCTGCCAGATTCTCTATCGCGTCACTTCCCAAACCGGTAACCGTTACCGGAACCTGAGCTTCTACCGTGATATCAGGCATTGCTCCTCTTACGTTATAGTATATAGGCGAATCTGCATCTGTCAGCGTGGCATTTATTATCGCATTTTTATCAGGCGTTATCTTGAAAGTCTTAACTATGGTTCCTGTATTATCTCCGATACCTCTGATCATAACCGTGGCTGTTCCGGCATTGACATTATTTCTGTAGGCTACGGTGAAATCCGAATCCAGTACAAGGGGTATCTTTGAGGTACCGGCCGTGACTGTAAGCTCTCCTGCCTGTTTTTCCGTGGTTATGGTCAGTTCCTGCTCTTCTCCGTTATATACATGGCTTTTTGCTTTAAGTGCCACTTTTATGGATTTAGCTTTAGTAACATCTGCAGTTATCACCTTTACAGGCATATTAAGTGTTCCGGTGAAATTCTTCTTACCGGTTATATCTATGGTAGTATCTGCCTTAATAGCTACCTTGTTGTTCAGATCATAATCACTGCTCTTAAGCTGGTATCCGCGATATACCATCACGGGAGCCGCCTTCTTACCGCTTGCAACCATAATCTCTTCATCTATATCTAACAGCTCCTTATCAACCGCTTCATTCAGATCAACCGGCAGGATATACAGTTCAAGGGTTTTGGTATCTTTAAATGTGCCTTTTCCGGTTACCTTGATCACAGCCGGCTTTTTAATGCTTGCGTTCTTGTTATTTGAATAGCTTACAGAGTAATCGATACCCTCCTTAAGCACTCCGTCCGCCTTGCTGGTCACCATGATGGCAGGTTTTATGGGAACTCCGGTATAGACGATCTCATATCTCTTTGCTGTTTCATTGTAATAAACGCCTTCGTACGGATCGTCAAACAGTTCTACAAAGTATATTCCGAAATCCTCATAATCCGGTTCGGGCTCTGCTATCTTCTCCCAGCCCGCATAGAGTATCAGGTCTTCGTTAACAGCCGTGTCAAAATCATAAGCATTCTGGCCTTTCTTATCCGTAAACCATCCCGTGAACTTATATCCTTCCAACATCGGATCATCGGGTCTTGTCGCTTTTCCCCCTTTAGCAAATGTCTGAGGATCCGGAACCAGGCCGGTCATGTCGTTTAGATCAAATCTGACGACAACATCATCCTTTAAACTTAATTCCGCGCTTATTGTAACGCTGCCGGACGTAGGCTGGACAAACGTGTATGTACCATCATCATTCTTCGTAACAGAAATCGGATTTCCATCCTTATCCTTAACTATGACTATGATGTCTTCCGTTTCATTTCCTTCTTCAGGCGTTACGGTTATGATGACTTCATCACCTGCTTTTGGATTAGCGGGACTGGTGCTGATGGTTCCGTGCTCAGGCTGTGTGATGATCGGAGGATATGTAACTACGGGAGTTCCACCGCCCTGTCCCTGTGGAGTCTTAGTTCCGTATCCGATAGCATAGGTCGAGAATTTCTGTGCATAGATGACCACAAAGTCCTCCCCATTATCATGGTTCCCGACATAATATGTACCATCTGTGTATTCGTCGGGATTATTCCGACGCTGTGCCAGCTTTGTAAAGGTTTCCCTGCTTCCGTTATGGCTGCGGTATACACATATATCTTCCTGACTTGTATCAAAAGGAACTACGATCTCGAGAACCTTCTTTGTTTGTCCGATATTCTCACTTCCAAGTGAAATGATTTTATTCTCATTATTTACTGTTTCAGTCTGGGTAACCTCTTTAATTACTGAGAAGTCCATAAAAACAAGCGTCTGGCCTCTCGCGATCATTTTAAGTTCACTCTGTGAGTTCCTGAGATCCTGCTCTTCTTTGGTAAAGCCTTTCTCTGCCTCTGATTCAGAGATATTAAGCGCTGAAAGGTCTTCTTCGTTTTTGACCTGAAGAGTAAGATTTACACTGGTCTTTATTGGATTACCGCTGGTATCTTCTTTTTCATCATCATACTTATTATCCCAGTAATAACAATTAATTCCATCGGTCTTAACAGCTGCTTCGGCATCCAGCTGACCTACAACTACATTCGGAGCACCGTCTTCAACATCGACTTTGGAGTTTATGGTTTTTTCAGGCTTCGTGGCTGTTCCGGTTACATTATTATTCTCAACCTTTACAATAAGAGAGATAACCTTGTTTCCGGTATCATCGTTTGTAGTGATAACCATCTGGTATTCTCCGTCCGGGATATTTGTAAACTGGGAAAACGTACCGTTATTAACCGTCTTTCGTTCGCTTGCTGCAACATTTCCCTTAAACAGCTGCAGATACTGGAATGTGGCAATGTCATCATCACTAAAACCAAAGCTACTCAGGCTTCCCACCCATTTTGCATATAGAGTCATGTTGGATGTTACTTTATTTTCTGTTATGCTCCATAACTTTGTATATGCTTCATCTGCATACCAGCCGGCAAATTTGAGACTGCCATTAGAGGGATCCGCAAGTGTTCCTATCGCATTGCCATAAGTAACAGGATTAGATATTGTTCCGTTTAATGTTCCACCCTTTGCATCCAGCGTTACCGTGCAGTTTACCTTTACTTCATAATTGCCATAAAGTGGTTGGCTGTCTTCCTTAACAACACGGTAATAAACTGTGTATTTTCCTCCTGCGGTAAAGGTCGGGGCACCGTCAGCATATTGCTCATCCAGAGCTGTACTATAGGTAACTGTCGCTCCGTCTGTGCCGGTTCCGCCAAGTGTTACTCCTGTACCGGAGGCTACTCCTGAAGTATCCACCGTAATATCTGCAGCTGTCTTAACCACACTGTTATCATTGCTTACAGGATCAGAACAAGGTGCCGTCTCCGTAGCAGGTATGCGCGCATTTACTATATAAGTCGTGCCATTAGTTAATCCGGAAAATGTCAGTTTGCCATCCGCACCGGGCTTAACCCATCCGCAACCTCCTATTTCAACTCCGTTTGCACCATATATCCTGTACTCCTGCGTTCTCTTCTGTACCGCTGTAGCTGAATTATCCGTCACATCAAAATTCAATGTGATCGAGTCTTTGGTTACAGCATAATCGCTCTCACGGATCTCTATCGGTTTTGACGCAATAGTATTATCCACACTTACGGGGATCACGCCCGTCGGACGTGCTGCAACACTCACCGTCTGAGCATCTTTATCTCCGGTTTTTACAGAGATACTCTTTCCTATGAAGTCGTAAGGCTTCGGTTCGTTACTCTCATCTGTTCCCGCAATAGATATGGTTCCTTCAGTGGTACTTGTAAACTTATAAACTATACCGTCGCATGTGATTGTATATTCCGTTCCCGGTTCAAGACCTTCCAGAACCTCCATGCCATAATTAACTGCGCTCTCCACAGCCCCTGTATCCTTAGCACTTCCGACTGAGAAGCCGAATTTTACGCTGCCGCCCGCAGGGATGTCATACCAGGACATGGTCATACCTGTGTCATAATCCAAAACCTTTGTTATTCCGGAAACCGTTCCCAGACCAGTAGCTTTGATATCATTTTTTATGACAGTAGCCCCCCAGTAATTATTCGGATCATTGGAATTATAGCCGAAGGGCTGCCTTTCATAGTAACCTCCCAGATAGTAGAACGGGACGTTATCCTTATCTTTGGATCGTATAACGAATGCCGGAGCATCAGATTCTGTGGTCGAAGCGGCTCCTACCATGACAATCTGGTTTAAAGTATTATCTGTTTTCTTCTGTGCTTCCAACGCCGCATAATCGGCATAGCCTCCGCTGGTCTCATAATTTCCAAGCTGGGTATCCGCGCCGAAAGAAAAGCTCTGTTGTCCGGCACCCAGATCCGCTTCGATAAGCAGCTCATTCGGGTTATTCCCGGAAAAAGCAAACTTCACATTGTCGAGATTCGCAGGGCTTGCAAAGTAATAATCAGTAGCTCCCGGATGCGAAGCTGTCGAGCTATACATCTGCCATCCGTCTCCACCAAAAGCAGTCTGTAGCATATAGGTATTTGAATCCTTGGTATACGCACCGACCATATCGAATTTTGTTTTCGTCGTATCCACGGTATACGCCATGGTTCCATTGCTTATATACCAGGAATAATTCCAATTGTTAGATGTGTCATAATATGGATTCGTCCATATACGTCCATACAGATCAGTAACCTCCCAATAATCATCGTTATATTCCGGCTTAATCACCTGAATTGCTTCGGTAGGATTATCATTAATCAGGCAACGATACCAGGTACCGTCTGCAGAAGCTGTTTGCGTAATTGTTGCACTTGTTGCACCGGAAATAGGTTCAAATGTGCTCGCTCCATCAGCTTTGCTCTCCCACTGATATGTTATGCCTTCTATATCCTCTTCCACACCGGTATGCAAGGTGAAACCTACCGAGCTCATATTAGAGCCCCAAGGATAACCATTGTTCTGGATCGTAGGAATTACCTGTTCAACCCATACGGCATAAAGTGTCGCTGTGTTGCTGTTTGTACTCAGCATATCACTTGTCAGCGTGATAGTATCACCCGGCCTGTACTGAGCTACCTTGGCGCTTGAATTCTTGCTCCAGCCAAGGAATTTGAATCCACCTTTTGTCAGCCCACTTGGCTGTGCTGCTGCAATTACAGATCCGCCGATCTCGCAATCCTGATCCGCAGGAGCAGAACCAGTATCTGCACCATTTGCGTTATAAGTGATCTTATTAACCAAGGCTGCAGTCAAATAAACATCGCCATTCGTTGGATTTGAATGGGTACAATTGCCCACCTCATTGATCTCATCATTAATACACTGATAATCCTTATTATCGTAGCAAACCACCACAACTGCTTTTTTCTGATTATCGGAGTGGATGTATCTGATATCATTCTGACTAGCTCCGGTCACAATTTTAACATCTGTCGAGCTTGTAGGTTCAGTTACTGTACTAACTCCGATGCTTGTACCAGCGGTCAACGGATTTGTTACTGTGATAGTCTTGCCGCTTCCAAGATAAACATTATTTGTAGCTGAGCTTTTCGTGTTTCCCCTTATAACTGCATTTCCCGAAATGTTTAGTGAGCCATCATTATCAATGAGATTTATTCCACCGCCGTTACCTGTACAGGTATTACCCGTGATCTCTCCTCCTGAGATATTCAAGGTACAGCTTCCATAAGTATTTATTCCTCCACCATTAGTTGCTGAATTGCCGGTTATTCTTCCGCCAGTCATTGTAACTGTTGAACTATTGGTATCAACATGTACACCACCACCGCCACCGTTAGAGGAACTGTTGTTACATATTTCGCTGCCTGCTTGTATTGTAAGCGCATGTCGAACTGTAATCCCTGCACCCCAATTAGCTTTGTTGTCACAGATACGGGCATTCTTAATAGAAACCGTACTACTTATACCGGAGCCGATACCACCACCATTATTAGGGTTGTAGTTTCCGATAACATTACCGCCATCTATATTTAGAGTACCATCAACATAGATTCCGGAACCTTCTATACTACCACCGGTCAGGGAATTCCCGAAAACAGTACCTCCGTTCAAATTAAGCGTTCCGCTACCGGAAATATAAATACCTCCACCAACGTAACTGTTCTCATGATTTCCTCCAGTGATATAACCGCCGCTGAAGTTGTGCGCCACATCCACAGTATTTTTTAATGTAGCAGGGCCTGAATTATTTACATCATAATAATGCTTTGTTTTTGTCGTACTTGTATCGACAATAGTCAAAACTGCACTGCCCTGAATTTCGATTACTCTTCCGTCACCGGACCTGGTGATCGCATGGTTGTTGAGGTCCAGAGTGACATTCTTGTTCGAATCAATAATAATTGTACTGTTTGTTGTCACATCTTTGAGCAGCGTAAGGGTGCTTCCACTTGTCCAAGCACTGAGTGCATCGGTAAGGCTTACAAATTTAGTCGTTGTATCGCCGGTTGTTACACTTGTAACGGGTTCTCCCAGGAAAAGCTGCTGATTATCCGCATTTTTGCCGATCAGATAGCTGCTGCTGTCGCTTGTGAATTTGCTTGGATTGTTATAGCTCGTTTCGCTACTGTTGGTGAACACGCCGGGAGTCTGCATGGAAATACCAATCGGAGTATCTCCTGTCAGCGCCTCTCCTACAGAAACATATTGACCTGTGTTGTTCGTAAGATAAACATTATTATCCGCGCTTCCCACCTTATTTCCGGTAATAACGGGGTTGCCTGAAATGATAAATTTTGGATTTACAGGTTCGTTATAATTAAGATACACACCACCGCCGTTAATAGTCGCCGTGTTATCAGTGATCTGTCCACCCTTTATCGTGCAGGTGGAATTATGGTACATTTCCTGAAAAACTCCACTACCTCTGGTAGCATAATTGTGACGAATGATACCGCCCTCTATCACGAGTTCGCCGGCATTATAAACAATGCCTCCCCACTGCTGGTTTCCGGCATCGTAATTACCAATAAAAGCGCCTCCATACATATTAAAATGTCCGAACGAGTATATTCCCGCTCCAACCGGCTTAGAACAGCCAAAAACCGTACCGCCGTACATATTCAGAATCGCGTTATAACTGCCACCGTCTGTAGTGATCCCGCGTCCGTTTGGTGCGGAGATATAACCACCGGTAAAAGACCCGTCAAAACCGGAATCACTACTAACGATCTCACCTTGGTGCGATCCGTTGATCTTATAGTAACGTTCATTCATTCCACAATCATAGAGATCAAGCCTGCTGCTGTTTCCAAGCTTAATGGCATTTTCGTTACCCGAATAGACAATGCTGTGTCCATTAAGGCATAGACACGTTGTACCCGCTGGAACCGTCCACGTGCCCGTCAAAGTCACATCATCTGTCAAATAGTAATTTCCCGCTGTATCAGGAAGACCGGTAGTGCCCGTCCATTCATCGAACGTGATCACACCGTGTGTATGGGTTACACCTGCCGGAGCATTTTCCCCTGACATATAAAATTCTGAAAGCTGGAATGTAGGCTTATTTCCAACCAGACTACTGTCGTTTCCACTATTGATAGCAGTTATTGTCAGCTTGAAATTTTTATACTTGATTGTATTTGAAATTGAAAAGCTTACTGCGGTGTTGTTTGCAGTAGTTAAGGTCTGTTCGCTTTTATTATCAAGCACCACCCAGGTACCGGATGAATCCTTTCCATAAAGTTCCCATGCGGAAGGATTTCTCGCTGTAAAAGTTGATGTGTCATCTCCTGTTCTGAAATAATATGCTTTTGGTATTATTGCTTTACTGTACGAGAACTCAATGCTGTAAGAACCATTAAAGCCACAGCATATTTTGTTCCCTACGTTACCGTTACCATCAAAAAGAGCATTTGCGCCATATCCATCACCCGCATATTCATACTCACCTGAAGCAGTTCCCGGCGTAAAACCGACAAAAAAAATGTCTGAACCTCCTGCGCTGCTTTGATCAGCAGGCACTGTAGTATTCGCCAGCGCCGTCAGTCTCATCCCGCACATCACCCCCAGCATCATCGTGATGCCGAATAGAATGCTTAAAAAACATTTCATCTTCATTTTCATACGCTTTTACACTCCTTTGTATTTTATTTATGGTCGTTAGGCTACTGCAGAATCACAGTTTAAGAATCATCACGAGCCATTTTTTATGATGTAGATAGATATTTTGAACACGCAAAGCGCACGTAAACGTCACAAAAGAAGGCTTCAAGAAGCCGAAAATTGAAAAATTCAACGCAGAGGGTGCTTTCGCACCCTCAGATCATTTATTTTATTCTACCGTAACCACCTTCGCCAGGTTTCTCGGCTTATCAACATCGAATCCCTTGTCGCTTGATACGTAGTAAGCGAGAAGCTGCAGTGCCACGGATGCAGGGAATACCATGAGTTCATCCGGCAGGTTCGGGAGTACGAAGGTATCAAACTCTCTGGTAGACTGCTGGATCAGGTCCGCCTTGATGAAGAGCGCTATGTCTGCGCCTCTTGACTTGACCTCACGGATATTGGAAAGTTCCTTGCTCATCAGACGCTCCTGAGTTACAAGCGCAACTACGGGAGTGTTCTCTGTAATCAGAGCGATGGGGCCATGCTTAAGTTCTCCGGATGCATAAGCCTCTGAATGGATATATGATACTTCTTTAAGCTTAAGGGACCCTTCCATCAATATCGAGTAATCCAGGCCTCGACCTATCATGAACAGATCCTTGGCGTTTAATATTCCTCTGGCTATGACATGTATCGCCTTGCGTTCGTCTAAGACGCTTCCGATAACCTCGGGCACGCGCTTTAAGTTCCTGATGCACTCGCGGACTTCATCATCATCCATGACTCCCCTAAGATGAGCCATCTTATACACGATCAGATAGAACAGAGACAGCTGTGTGGTATATGCCTTGGTAGAGGCCACCGCTATCTCGGGACCTGCATTTGTATATAGTACATAGTCACTTTCGCGGGCTATGGATGAACCCTTGACATTGATGATAGCCAGGCTTTTTGCGCCTTTTCTTCTGGCGTACTTAAGAGCCTCCAGCGTATCGATGGTCTCGCCCGACTGGGATACCGCGATCACCAGCGTCTTCTCATCGATGACCGGATCCGAATACATGAATTCGCTTGCAAGCTCCACATCTATATGCATATTGAGCCTGCTCTTAACCAGTGCCTGGAATACCAGTCCCGCATGCATTGCCGTTCCGCATGCAACCACGCAAATCCTCTCGCAATCCGTAAACAGTGAATCCGGCACCTGATCTGCCTCAAAATTCGGTATTCCCGATCTGGTACGTCCGGAAATGGTATCACGGATGGCCTTGGGCTGCTCCATTATCTCCTTTTCCATATAGAAGGGATAGCCGTTCTTCTCGGCGCTGTTCTTCTCCCAGTTCATGGTCAGATACTCGGGAGTGACTTCCTTCCCATCCAACGTCCACATGGAAATGGAGTCCTTCTTAAGCTCAACTATCGTATATTCGGGTACCACAAAATACTGATCCGTGAACTGGCACAGCGCTGTTAAGTCTGACGCCAGCATCGCTCCTTCATCAGATAAGGTTGCTACGATAGGACTTACATTTCTTATGGAATAGATAACGTCCGGAATATCTGCAAAAAGGATCACCAGGGCAAATGTCCCCTTGAGCCTCTTAACAGCCTTGGTCACAGCCTGCTTCGGATCATGGGTCTTCTCATAATAATGATCAAGTATCGCAGCAGCAACCTCGGTATCCGTTTCGGACTTCAGATCTGACGTAAGATTGAACTCATCGATCAGATCCTTGTAGTTCTCTATGATACCGTTATGAACCACAGTGACCTTACCCTGTGAGTGAGGATGGGCGTTAGCGTCGCACACGCCTCCATGAGTTGCCCATCTGGTATGACCTATGCCGCAGGTGGAATCAATGTTCTTATCCTCCGTAGCCTTGCTTAAGTCTCTGACTCTGCCGGCGCATTTATACACGTCCGTTCGATGAGCCTTGTCATTGCTTACCGCCATGCCCGCACTGTCATAACCTCTGTACTCCAAGGTTGTCAGGGCGTCGATGATTATGGGTTTTACCTGCTTTTTACCGGTATATCCTATTATTCCGCACATATATCCTCTCTCTGATCTGCTTTAATCCGGCTTGGGTTCCTTCTTCCGCCGTGCCAGACTTCGTCTGACACAGTCTTACTTTAATCTGGCCTCTAATTCCTTGCGCTGCTCCTCGTATCCGGGCTTACCTAAAAGCGCGAACATGTTCTTCTTATAACTCTCAACGCCGGGCTGGTTGAAGGGATTTACTCCAAGCATATATCCGCTTACGCCGCATGCAAACTCGAAGAAATAGAACAGCTCGCCCAGATAGAACTCATTGATCTCGGGCATTGTGATAACGCTGTTAGGTACTCCACCGTCTGTATGTGCGAGTACGGTTCCGAGCATTGCGGATTTATTTACGAAATCAACAGTCTTGCCGCCTAAGTAATTAAGTCCGTCAAGGTCTGTCTCCTCGCGGCCTATTATGATCTCTTCGCGGCTCTTTCCAACCATGAGCACGGTCTCAAAAAGGATCCTCTTACCGTCCTGGATATACTGGCCCATGGAATGAAGGTCGGTTGTTAAGTCAACGCTTGCCGGGAAGATACCCTTGCCGTCCTTGCCTTCGCTCTCTCCGTAGAGCTGCTTCCACCACTCACAGATATAGTGAAGTGCGGGACCATAGTTTGCGAGAATCTCTATATCCTTGCCCTTGCCAAGCATTATGTTTCTGAATGTAGCGTACTGCATGGCGTCATTTTCCTTGAAAGGACTCTCGATAGCAAGCTTTCTTCCTTCTGCAGCACCCTCCATAAGTTTGGTGATATCAGCTCCGCTGACTGCGATAGGAAGAAGACCTACTGCCGTTAGTACCGAGAAACGTCCGCCTACATCATCCGGAACTACGAAAGTCTCATAGCCTTCTTCTGTAGCCAGAGTCTTGAGAGCTCCCTTTGCCTTATCGGTAGTAGCGTATATTCTCTTGGCCGCCTCGGCCTTGCCGTATTTTCTCTCCAGCATCTCCTTGAATATCCTGAATGCGATGGCAGGCTCAGTGGTTGTTCCTGACTTGGATATTACATTTACAGAGAAATCCCTGTCTCCGATAACATCCATCAGATGTCTTATATATGTTGATCCGATATTATTTCCCGCAAAATAAATCTCCGGAGTCTTGCGGATCTCCTTGGGGATCATGTTATAGAAGCTGTGGCGCAGAAGTTCTATGGCAGCACGGGCTCCTAAGTAAGATCCGCCGATACCGATCACAATCAGTACCTCAGAATCTGATTTGATCTTGGCTGCTGCCTTTTTGATCCTCTCAAACTCTTCCTTATCATAGTCAACCGGAAGATCGATCCATCCTAAGAAATCATTACCTTCGCCGTTTTTTGCAAGAAGCTTCTTCTTGGCTTTCTCGGCTTCCTTGGCCATTTCCTTAAATTCTTCTTTGGTTACAAAACTCTCTGCCTTAGAATAATCATATGTTACCTTATTCATATCTGCCTCCATATCTATACATTTAACCGGTCAGACCGGATGTGTCACGACGCTTATATAATACTATATATTCAGCCCTTATTCAATGAGATCGCTTATCACATTGTTTCATGACGACATAACGGAACTTAATACTTCCATGCTTATATATGAATATGATCCTGAAATGTTATGGCTGCTTCCACGTTTCATACATATTGATGGTATTTAGGATCTCCTGAAAATCTATGACCAGCCTGCCTCCGTAGATCGACACCGGCACGTTATCCTTGAAACTGTACATAGTCGGGGTAACCTCTGCCGCAAATACATATACGATAACGGCTTCCTTTTCCGGATCCACGATCCAGTATTCCTTTACGCCTGCCTCCTCATACTTGCGAAGCTTCAGCGTCATATCTCTTTTTTTCGTGTTGGGAGACAAAACCTCCAGCACAAAATCAGGCTCTCCCACCAGCCATTTCCCGTCAGCCTCACCGAATCTGTCGGGATCGCATACAACTATCAGATCCGGTTCCAGCATATTCTTCATGTCCCTGTTTAGCTGGACCCCTACGGGTGCAAGGACCGGAAGGCATTTACCCTTATTCTCACTGATAAAAACCTTAAATCTGAAGAAGATCTCCTGCGCCACCACCTGATGCCTGACTACCGGCTGACCCATATCATAGAATCTGCCGTCTATCAGCTCAAGCCTCATATCTTCGGGAAGATTCTCCCAATCGGCTACCGTATATTCTCCCTGGAGATCTTCTTCTATCCCTTTATTAATGTCGAACCGCACGACATAGTCAATCTGTCCATACAGGGAAGAATAGGTTTCGATAAGCGCCTCGATGGTCTTCTGTCTGGGATGTTTGGTCTTACCGGTCAGTATTTTCTGAAGAGTTCCTGCTTCTATCCCTGTCCTGTCTGCCAGAAATCCGTATGAATATCCCCGTTCTTCTTTAAGCGCCGCCAGATCCTTGATAACGTCCATATCTGTCCACCTCCTTATTTTCCTATCCGAAACCGATAGTAATGACCTCGATTTATCAATACCGGCTCCGTTTTGATATATTTTGATATGTCTTGTATCAAATTATATCATAAAATATCAATCAGGATAGTATTCATGAATATAAATGTTCACGATATCCTCGGACAGCTCATACATATCGGAGAGCACTTCATCGATATTGTCAGCCGTGATCTCGTCACGCCCCTCAATAAGTGAGTCGCAGACATACCTGTTGATATCCTTGGAAAAATGGATGGTGTCCATATAATTATCAAGATCCGTGATGATCTCAAGGTCATCCTGATAGTAATAGACATGAGCATTGTCGTACTTTATCAGCTCTTCTATGCATATCCGTTCAGCAGACAGCACGGCGTCACGCTCTCCATTTCTGTATGCGTTATCCCACCAGCACATGGAATATGGCGAGAAAAAGAACTTAAATTCAGTCTCCGGATGAGCGGTGATCATATCAGTGATAAATTCGGTGTTCTTAACCGCAAGCTCATCATACATATGCCCATCCTGCATGGGCGCGATTTCCGGAAGACGCTCATACATCTGCATGCACATCAGATGATGGAAAGTCTTCCACTGGGCCCAGTTATAGGAGTCACCCTCATCATAATCGGAATGGGTTTTCGCCAGCATAAAGGGGATCTTCTCTAAGAGCACATCCTTGTTAAACAGATATTTCCCGTCATTAAAAGGATTATCATCATACAGATACACGGGGCACCCGGTGGACTCATAGGTTGTCTCGACAGATGTATAGAGGCTTGAAGGATCGATATTGTAAAATACCTGCTTAACGTCCTGATG
>JAEEGL013693071.1_pt1 | contig 22222 bp, 19 predicted proteins | sample 9134231 | NCBI WGS metagenome assembly JAEEGL01 (sample SAMN16246548, study PRJNA631951) | gut metagenome | biome: gut microbiome; feature: rumen; material: fiber-attached | host: Bos | place: Iran: Karaj | collected 2018-10 | reverse complement strand
TTCGTCAAAGGACGAAGTGAGCGTTCGCGGTACCACCTTTGTTAAACGGAACGAGTCCGTTTCTCTCTCTGCTTGTAACGGAACAACCCGGACACGGCTATAGGATTCACCGCATCGGCTCCAAAGCGACCTTCCGCATCTCTTGCTCCGACCGTTCTTGCAGCACAGGGAACGGCTCTCTGACGGATGAAACGCGTACTCCTCTTTTTCTAAGCCATTGCAAGCATTTTATCACGTTTTTTGTGCTTGTCAAGCTTTTATTGCACGCTTGACCATACACGCATCCGTTCGTCGAGCAGATCGAAGTAACTCGGTCCCCAGCGAAGATACTCGCGGAAGAATGCAATCTTATCGCCTTTGCAGTAACGTGTTGTCATATCGTATAGCTCGCAGAATCCGCCGGTGTACTTAATGAAATAGATCGGCATGTCGATTGCGTAATCGTAGTAATCCTGCGCGTACTCCGCAAGCCCCTGCTGTTCAAGATAGGATCGAACGTCTTCAAATGACGCGCCGTATCCGTTGACCATCAATGAGCATATCGTTATGATGATGCAGGCATAGTATTCGTTCAAAAAGGTTGCTGTCGCAAGGTCGGTTCCGTAGGCTTCATTGATCTGCGCAATATTGAATTCCGCATTGGTTGACCATGCTTCCGCATATCCATTCGTTTCGATCATCATCTGAAACTTCGGAATCGTTCCGAGCGCATACTGATAGGTGAATTGATACATATGCCCCGGAAAGCCCTCATGTGCTAGCGTTGACATACTGTAATGCTGTCGATCCTTTGGATTTGTAAGGATAATATTATGTCGGTAATCGTCAAGCGGCGGCGTCAGATAGGCAGCGGGCGAGAAACTGTCCTGCAGTTCTTTCGGCACTTCGATGTAAGAAACCTCAACATCCGGCATCGGAGGTACGATCTCCGTCATCAGAGTTTTCAAATATGATTCATCACCTGCAAGCGATCCGGTTGTGATCTTCTTTTGCGCAACCAAATCGTTGTAGCTCTTTCGTGCAGCGTAATAGAAAATGTAAAAGAGGGAACCGCAGCATTCCTCCAGGAAGCGAAGCTCTTCATCGATCGTACGGTTGTTGGACGCTTCCGCTTTCATTTTCCAGCAATAGTACGCGTACGCATCTCCTCCCTGTTCGTACGCGCCGATGCGTGCGCGGCACTTCGGACGCAGTTTTTTCAATCCGTCGTGCAGATTTCGATATGCGTCAACCCATGCGGTCCTGATAAGCTCATCGTTTTTTGCGATATATGACTGTCTCTCCTCAGAGGTGAGATAGTCCTGCTTTTCCATTGCTTCTCGGAAAGTATCGTGCAGGAAGCTCGTTTCTGCGCTTTCTGCTACCTTATTAAGGTCGTCAAGAATCTCATCAAGCATTTCTTCCGTCATAAAGATACCGCGCTTTGCGCGCTCTTCTTCGAATGAAAGAACCTGTCCGAAATAGCGCGGTGTATCTGCCAGGAGTGTCAGATAGTGCCTGATGTCCGCTTCATCACGGAACGTATAGAGCCCGAAATACAACGGCAAATTGAGATGTAAACCGACGACCTTGTCAAGCGGTTCATATTGAAAGAAGAAATCCTCGGATTCGATTTCCATTTCGAAATAGCGGCAATAGGTATCATATGCAAACCGATACTGTTCGTTGAGCTCGGCACGATTGATGCGACGAAGTTTTTCGAGCCATGTGCGGCATTTATCGATCCATTCATTATTGGCTTCTTCGGTAAATTCGCCGAGAGTAACGGGTACTGTCGATTCATCGATTCCGAAACTTGCGGGATCGGCGCAATACTGATCCAGTGAAGTGATATCGCTTGTAACACGATCCAGAAACAGTTCTTCATCGAGTGCAAGAAACAGCCGGTCCGCTTCATTGATCGGAATGGGTGTCGGAGTCGGCATATCCGGCGAAATTGATGCAGTCGCAGGCGTCGATGTTGCTGATACGGTCGGTATTTGCGAAATCGGCTCCGCTGAAGCTGTTGATTCCGGCTTTTGGAACGGTTTCCAAGGCAACAGAAAACAGCCGCTGAAACAGGTCGGCAGCAGGATTGCCGCGAGAAGAACGGTCAGAGTCCGTCTGAATAACTTCATTTCTTTTCTCCTTGCATTTGCGGTGATGGATACACGCTTCTTTTGATGCGTTACGGCAGGAACGGTGCTTTTGTATCGAGAACCGTACTTCCCAAACGTTTTAATGCCGTTTGGAAATCCGCGGGGATCGGCGCGCAAAACGACAGGATATTGCCGGTCGAAGGATGCGTGAATGTCAGTCGATACCCGTGAAGCGCCTGCCCGTTCAGACCGAGCTTCGGAGCAGCGGAACCGTAGACTTCATCGCCGACTATCGGATGCTTGATATACGCCATGTGCACGCGAATCTGATGTGTTCTTCCCGTTTCAAGGGATACGTCAAGCAGCGTTTCCGTGCCGAAACGCTCCAGAACGCGCCAGTGCGTTACGGCGTTCCGCCCGTTTTCGACGACTGCCATCCGTTTTCGGTCTGTCTTATGACGTCCGATCGGCGCGTCTACGGTGCCGAAATCTTCCTTTAGGTTGCCGTGAACGAGACAGACATATTCACGATGCGCCGAATGATCGGCAAACTGACGGGAAAGTGCTTCATGAACCGTATCGTTTTTTGCTACAACCAAAAGACCGCTTGTCAGTCGATCGATGCGGTGCACAATTCCGGGACGCGGACCGTTCGCGTCGCTCAGTGTGCCGAAGCGATATAAAAGCGCGTTGACGAGCGTGCCGTGTTCGTTTCCCGGTGCCGGATGAACGACCAGGCCTTTCGGCTTATTGATAACCGCAAGATCGTCATCCTCATAGATTACATCCAGAGGGATGTTCTCCGGTTCTGGCAGCGCAGCGGGATCGACGATCGGCGCGATGATACGAATCGCGTCGCCGGCTTTGACCTCGGTATTCGGTTTACAAGGCTGATTATTTTTGAAAACGGAACCGTCTTTGATAAGCTTGCTGAGCTTTGAACGCGAGTATTCCGTGTTCTCCGCAAGATAAACATCAATCCTCGGCGCGTCCGTCTCCGCGATCAGCAGGTTCGTTTCCGTCATGATGCGGCTCCTCTGTCTGTTCCTCTTCATCTGGAATTACTTCCTGAAAAAGACCGATTTTGTTTTTCTTACGTTCCTTTGCCAACCGTTCCGCTTCTTCGCGTGTCGGAAGGCGGAACAGATAGCGATATTCGTCCTCGAACACTTCGAATACGCCGGTCTTACGGAAAAATGCTTCGAATACAAGCAACGCAATCGCAATGCAAATCGCGGAATCGGCAATATTGAACACCGGAAAATCAATGCATTTTACGTAAATCATATCGCGTACATAGCCGTAAACGATGCGGTCGAACAGGTTGCCGATTGAACCGCCGATCAGTAAACCAACGATCATTTTGGACAACTTGGGCAGTTTTTTATGCGTGCGAATAGAAAAGAACAGAAGCAGCATAAGAAATACAGCCGTCAGCGCAAGCAGAAGCCGCACCGCCCAAGCTTTTCCGTTGCCGATGCCCCAAAGCGCCGCGTCGTTTGCGGTGAAACTCAGTACGATGAAGTTTCCGTCCTTCGGAATGGCATTGTTCATCATGACGTCACTTTGAGACAAAAATGCGCGCAGTTCGGATAAATCGAACAGCGAGCCGGTATACCCGAGCGTTCCGATCACATGAGATTGAACAATCCAGTATTTGCTGATCTGGTCGAGTGCCAGAACAAGAATCGCGATCAAAATGATCATTCTCCGTCCTCCGTATCCAATGCGAGTTCCTTTGCGTAAAGGTTCGCATAATTCTCTTTTGCCTGCAGTACCTTATCAACATACCGGTCCGTTTCGCCGAATGGAATGTAACGGATATGTCCGTTGCTGTCCAGTCCGTATTCCGAGATCCAAAGTGAAGCACGGTGCGGCCCGGCATTGTATGCTGCAAGCGTGACCGCTTCATTCTGATCGAATCGGTCGAGCTGCGCCCGCAAATAGTAGCATCCGTAGCGGATCGAGATCTCCGGATCGTATAAGCTGTCTTCGGAAAACGGCTCTCCGAGTGCTTCCGCAATCTCCGCGCCTGTCTGCGGCATAATCTGCATGAGCCCTTTTGCGCCTACTCGGCTTGTTGCGTGCTCCTTGAAACCGCTTTCCGTATAAATGACGCCGCAGACCAATGCGGGATCGAGATTGTATTGTAAGCTGTATTGCTTGATGAGATCGACATGTTCGAGTTTAAAGCGCGAACGAAGCATATTCGGCAGTACCCAGAAAACAAGAACAGAGGTGACGATCAGGCAAGCCGCAATCATTGCGAGCACGATCAGTGTCGTTTTTTGTTTCTTCGTGATGGGTCGTTTTTCGTTCGTTTCCGTGTTCATACCAGTTCCCTTCGGATTTGCTCTATTAAAGCATCCGCTTCGCGCGCAAATGCTTCGGGTGTACCTTCGTTTCGAATCGTATAGGTTGCAAGAGCGGAGCGCTGCTCGTCTGTCATCTGTGCTTTGATGCGTGCGCGTACTGCTGTTTCCTCCGCATGATCACGAGCCGCTACACGTGCGACACGAATGTCTTCCGCACATAAAACCGCTACCGTACACGCACAAAATGCGTCGACGCCGGATTCGAACAGCAACGGCACATCCCAAACGGCAAGCGGCTCTTCACACGCATCCGTCATTTGCAGCATTTCCCGAATCACATACGGATGAATTATTCCGTTCAGCGCTTCGCGCAAAGTGCGGTCTTCAAACACACGGGAAGCAATATAGGCGCGATCTGCTGTGCCGTCCGCACGCAGTGCGTTCTGTCCGAACAGTTCGATCGCGTCCTGAAAACATACGGAATTCGGCTCCAAAGCGGTACGCGAAATGGCGTCAGCATCGATGATCCAAAAGCCATGCTCTCGAAAACGAGCGGTCAAAGTGCTTTTACCGGAGCCGATACCGCCGGTTACGCCGATGATGCGTGTCATTTTGTATCATACCAGCTTTCTCCGCATTTTGCTTCCGCAATCAGACGAACGCGAAAATCCGCGACGCTTTCCATGCAGTTTTCCATCAGCGCCTTAACCGATTCGGCTTCTTCTTTCGGCGTATCGACGATCAGTTCGTCGTGAATCTGCAGCACAAGACGCGCGCGATAACCGCCTTCCTTGAGCGCCCGATCGACGCGCACCATAGCGATTTTGATGATGTCGGCGGCGGTGCCCTGAATCGGCATGTTCATGGCGACGCGCTCTCCGAATTGACGCACATTGTAGTTGCTTGCGTTGAGTTCCGGTAAAGGACGGCGGCGGTTGAACAGCGTTTCCGCATAACCTTTATCCTTAGCGCGTTGCACACTGTCTTTCAGATACGCTTCAACCATAGGATAGCGTTCAAAGTATCGCTTGATATAGCCGGATGCGATGCTTACCGAAACGCCGAGATTCCGTGCAAGCCCGAAATCGGAAATACCGTACACAATGCCGAAGTTGACAGCTTTTGCTGCGCTGCGTTGTTCCTTTGATACACTTTTCAGCGGAACATGAAAGACTTCGGCAGCCGTGCGGGCATGGATATCCTCACCATTGTTGAATGCGGAAATAAAGCCTGCATCACCGCTGATATGCGCAAGCAATCGAAGCTCAATCTGCGAGTAGTCCGCACCGACAAGGACATTCCCATTGCTCGGAACAAACGCTTTGCGAATCTCGCGTCCTTCCGCAGTGCGAACGGGAATGTTCTGCAGGTTCGGTTCCGTACTTGAAATACGTCCCGTTGCCGCAACGCATTGCATAAAGCGCGTGTGAATACGCCCCTCTTTGTCACGCTGCTTCAATAATCCTTCGACAAAAGTACTGTCCAGCTTCGTCAGGAAACGATATTGCAAAATGTCGTTTACAATCGGATGGAGCGGCGCAATCGCTTCAAGCGTGTCCGCATCTGTCGAGTAGCCGGTCTTGGTCTTTTTCCCGGAAGGCAGTTTCAGCTTTTCAAACAGAATCCGACCGAGCTGTTTTGTGGATAGGATATTGAATTGTTCTCCTGCCGCATCATAGATGCGTTGTTCAATCGATTTCGCCTCATCCGAGAAGCGCGTGTGCAGCGCATCAAGCACCGATGCGTCAGTCATAAAGCCGATTTGCTCCATGCCGAACAGAACGCGCAGCAAAGGAAGCTCCACATCTTGCAGAAGCGAAGTCAAAGAGGCATCTTCGATTGCGCGTTCCATGCGCGGATACAGACGGAACAGCAGTGCGGGACTTGCCGTATCGACCTTCAGCCATTCGCGGCAGAGCGCTTCATAGCTTTCGACCGGACGGTTGCTCTGCAAGAGATAATCCGACAGCATGGCGTCAAAGCGCAAATCGGGAAGGTTATCCGGCGAAAAACCGCAGCGATGATAGAGCCTTTTGGCATCAAACGCGTAGAGAATCTTGCGTTCGTGAATTATCCATTCGCCGAGCGCGCGGTATGCTTTGTCTTCGTCCATGCAGATATCGAAAAGCGTTTCACCGGCTGTCAGCACATAAGCGCGTTCTGCACAGCCTGCAAATGCAAGCGTCGGAACGGTTGTGATTGAAATGATCTTTGCATCGCGGAGTGCAGAAAAGGCATTCCGCAAGTCTTTCTCGCACGTGACGGGAACAGTCTCCACATCAAAGGATGCTTCTTCTTTCAGATCGCTGCCAGGCAGCTTATCCGCAATACTGTTGAGTTCCAGTTCATACAAGTGCTTTTTTGCATTTCCGGTACGTTCAAAATCAAATGCACAATCATCAAGCGTTTTCTTGACCGGTGCATCGCAGGCGATCGTGCCGAGCCAGTAGGAAAAACGTGCATCCTCGGCACCGTCACGAAGTCGTTCGCCTAGTTTCCCTTTCACTTCTTTCGCATGGGAAAGTACGTTTTCCAGATCGCCGTATGTTTCCAACAGTTTGAGCGCCGTTTTTTCACCGACGCCGGCAATCCCCGGGATATGATCGGAAGCGTCGCCCATCAGCGCTTTCAGATCGCGCATCCGGTCCGGCGTCAAGCCGTACTTTTCCATCAGTACATTTGAGTCGATGACTGTGTTGTCTTTGGTATAATAAATTTTGGTTTTGTCTGTGATGAGTTGAAACGAATCGCGGTCGCCAGTTGCAATCAGCGTTTCGATTCCGGCGCGTTCCGCTATGCGGGAAAAGGTTCCGAGCACGTCGTCGCCTTCGTAACGAGGGCATTCAATCACCGCAATGCCCATCTCTTTCAAAAGCTCGCGCACGACAGGCATCTGCTTTTTCAGGTCTTCATCAGCCGGTTTTCTGCCGAGCTTATAGTCTGCGTAACGTTCATGCCGAAACGTCGGCTGATGCACATCAAACGCAACAAGTACATGAGAAGGGTCCAGCTTCAGAAGTTCAACGAGCTTCGTGAAAAAACCTTTCAGCGCGCCTGTCGGAAAACCGTCGCGCGTGGTAAGGTTTGCTTTGAAAAATGCATGATACGCCTGATACAGAAGACTGTTTCCGTCGATGGCAAGCAGCAGTCGGTTCATAGGCTCCTTTCATGGTTGCGGCACGCCCTCATGGAGTGTGCCGCGCAGATCGGTTTCGGAAGGGTCGGTCAAGCACGCACAACGTCGTAAACCATCGGATGATATGCGGGTTTCTTGCCGGAGTATTCGAAAGCGCTGTGGAACATTCTGAGCGCAGCATCGAGCTTGTTTTCGTCATTCACATACATGATGCACAACGGCTCGTCCGCGCGTACAAAATCTCCGAGACGCTTCTTCATGATAAGACCGACGGAAGGATCGATGCTCTCCTCTTTCGTTGCGCGGCCTGCGCCCAAGATTTGCGCTGCGGTTCCGATCCGTTCTGCGTTCATAGCGCTGATATAGCCGGAACGCTTCGGATAGACGTTAATGATCGTTTTAACGCTGCAAAGCTCGTTGATACGATCGATATCAATATAGGACGGATCGCCGCCCTCTGCGGCTACCATTTCGCGCAGTTTACGCAAACCGGCGCCCGTTGAAAGCGCAGTTTCGAGCTTTTCACGAGCTTCGACCTCACTGTCTGCAAGTTTCGAAAGCATCATCATATGTGTTCCGAGCAGCATACAGACTTCGTAGAGCGGATCGCCTGCCGGAATCTTGCCGGAGAGCAGTTCGATTGCTTCGCGTACTTCAAGCGCATTACCGACAGCAAGTCCCAAAGGTTGATTCATATCGGTGATGATCGCAACGCATTCACGTCCCACAAGTTTACCGATCGACACCATCAAGTGCGCAAGCTTTTCCGCTTCCTCGACGGTTGACATAAACGCGCCGGTGCCGGTCTTGACATCGAGTACAATCGCATCGGTACCTGCCGCAAGTTTCTTGGACATAATACTGGAAGCGATCAAAGGGATGCTTCGCACCGTTGAGGTGACGTCACGCAGCGCGTACATCTTCTTATCGGCAGGCACGAGGTTGCCGGTTTGCCCGATCACCGCAACTCCGATCTCATTGACGATCTCTTTGAAACGATCCATCGGCAACTCAACATTAACACCGGGAATGGATTCGAGTTTATCGAGCGTTCCGCCCGTGTGGCCGAGCCCTCTGCCGCTCATCTTGGCGACCGTGCCGCCGCATGCAGCAACAAGCGGTGCAATGACAAGCGTGGTTGTATCTCCGACGCCGCCGGTTGAATGCTTATCCACTTTGATGCCGCGCAAATCGCTGAGATCGACAACATCGCCGGAGTGCATCATTGCCATCGTCAGATCCGCAGTTTCACGGTCGGTCATACCCTGAAAGACAACAGCCATCTGGAATGCTGCCATCTGATAATCAGGTATCGTTCCGTCGGTAAAGCCCTTAACAATATAGGCGATCTCTTCCTCGCTGAGGACGCCTCCGCTCACTTTCTTTTCGATCAGATCAACCATGCGCATGGGTGTATACCTCCGTCAATCTTTCAAATCATTATATCATATCCGAGTTGCCTTGGCAACGTCTTTTCCGAGCATCGGAAGTACTTCGCCGAGAAACGTGCGCAAAACTGCTGATTCGTCTGATATGCCGTTAATTGCGGATGCACCGCGCAGTACCGGATACGTATGCATCAAAAGGTTTATATCGAGCGGATCTCGACCGATGAAATAGGTCGGTTTCCGGTGCGCGTTGAATGCGCCGAGCGCGGCGGAAACGGCGCAGGAAGATTTGCCGTACGTGTGCAGAATTGCAAAATCCGATTGTCCGATCAGTGAATCAAAACCGATCATGTCCATAACAGTTTCAGCCCCTGGAACGGTCCGAAAGCCGTTTAATGCAAGTGCATCGATAAAAGCATTGTGTGATCCGTCGTTCAGCATTCTGCATTCGCATTCCGACAGCCGTGAATCAATCGGTTCAAAAGATATTTCAGCAATATCGGCATCTAAGCATCCGATTGCGCCGAGAAGAATCCGTCGATATCCGAGATCGAGCGATTTATGAATCAGATCAAAGATGGTTTTTGCATCACGTCCAGCAGCATCAAGCGCAGCAATCTTACCAGGCAGTATGCCGATCGCTTCGGTTCTGTGCATTCCTGCTGCATCGGTGAATGAGACGGCTTCATACCGACCGCTCGCTCCGCCGATCAATGTGCGGACCGTACCGTAACCGCCGTCGGCGATTGAGACGCGTTGTACCGAAAAGCCATGCTCAGCGGCTTCCTTACCGATAACGCGAGTACATGTCTCAGCAGAGCCAACCGTTTCGCTCTCATCAGAAACGATAAGCAGGCGCATTCCGTTGTGCACGGAGATCGGCTTCGGTTGAACATCTTTCAGAACCGCTTCTCCGTCTTCCGTCACGGATAAGGTACCGTTATCTTCGATTTTGCCGAGCAGGGGATACGGTCCGAAGCTCTCCAAAGCGTTCGCCTGTATAAACGGCATGCTGCGAGAGAGCTGGACCATCAATTCGTCCATTCCATAGATAGCTTTTGCGTTGGCGCGCGCTTGTTTGATTCCGTAATAGCAAGCTATGCAAATATAGACCGGTCCGCCTGTGCCGATATCGTATGTCTGCTGTGCATCATAAAGTGTTAAACCAATCGGATCAGCGGCAAACAGCGCAGAAAGTGTTGTTTCCCAACAGGAACGGCGTGTTTCGACCGAAAAGTCTTTGACCGGAAACCGGAATCCGACCGGAAAATACTGCCAGATCATTGTTCATCCTCCGTTTCGCATGCCTGCGCGGCAATTTCAGCCGCTTCGAGTTGTTCATAGAGTGTATTTTCCTCAGCGTTGAGCGCTGAAATTGTTTCATAAAGGCGCTCCATTTCACGATATGCATTCGTGCGCTGCGCATCTTCCAACGCATGTTCCGCTGCAATGCGATTTGATTCGTTCTGCTCTATTAACCGTTCAATTCGATGGATCTCCTGCTTTGCTTTCGCAACCTTCAAACGTACATCTCTACGTTTGAAATAGAGATTATCCGCGTTTTCAGCTTGCGGTGTTTTGCGCTTCTCCGGCTTCCGTTCGAAAATTCTCAGGAACAGATCATCAGTCTCATCTGTTTGTTCAATCAGTCCGTTTTCGGTCATCAGAATGACACGGTCTGATAACCGGCGCACAAGATAACGATCGTGAGAGACAATGATAATTGTTCCGTCAAACGTTTCGATCGCGCTTTCCAACATTTCAGCAGACGCGATATCGAGATGGTTGGTAGGTTCATCCAAAAGTAAGACGTTTGCACCGGAAAGAACGAGCTTAAGCAATCGGATACGAGCCTTCTCGCCGCCTGACAGCGTACCGATTCGCTTTTCAATTTCGTCGTTTTTGAACAGAAATCTGCCGAGTGCGCCGCGCAGTTCGTTCAAATCCATGAACGGAAACGCGTCGGACAACTCGCCGATTACGGTGTTGGAGTCGTTGAGCTCATCGGTGTTCTGCGCAAAATAACCGAGTCGCACACCGGCACCGATCTTAAAGGTGCCTTCTGTAGTCTGCTCTTCGCCGGTCAGAATCTTCAGCAATGTTGTTTTGCCGCATCCGTTTGCGCCGATGAGACAGACGCATTCCCCCGCCCATATCATGGCGTTGAGATGCGTGAATACGCGTTGTTTACCGTATGCTTTACCGAGATCTTTCAACACAAGAACTTCGTTGCCGGTCGGTGAGGGCGTTTTGAAGCGGAAGGTAATGGCTTTTTCATCCTTCTCCGGCGCAACCATATCTTCTTTGATGCGATCGATTTGCTTTTGTTTTGAAGCAATTGTGACGTAGTTGTGCGCCTGATTCCATTGCTTCTGCTGCGCAATGATACCCTCGATGCGTTTGATTTCCTTCTGCTTCTGCAAATAGATCTTCTTCTGCAGCTCGCGCTCATTCATCTTGCGTTCCATGTAGCGCGTATAATTACCGTCCGTACCGCGCATATAACCGTTCTGCAGTTCGAGCATGCGCGTGACAGTATCATCCAGAAACGCGCGATCATGCGATACCACAAGAACCGCGCCTTTATACAATTTGAAGTAGTCCTCAAGCCATTGAATTGCAGTTATGTCGAGATTGTTGGTCGGTTCATCCAAAAGAAGTAGATCTGCTTGCTCCAAAATGGCGCGCGCCAACATGGCTTTACCGATTTGTCCGCCGGAAAAGGTGGTAACGGGACGGGACAGATCATCCTCCGAAAACCCGAGTCCCAAAAGCGCCGAGCGCGTCATGGCGCGAAACGTCGAGCCTCCGCCTCGGTCCAATGCTTCAAGCACAACGGACTGGCGTGCAATCAAGCGATCACGGTCCGGATCATTCATTTCGAGCCGATGCAGTATCCGTGCATCCTCTGCTTCAAGATCAAGCAGCGGGCGAAAGGCTTCAAGCGTAAAAGAATACAGATCAGTGTTTGCGTCAAGCTTCGGAATCTGTTCCACATAGGAGAGTTTTGCACCTTGGCGCATACCGAAAGAACCGGAATCAAAAGATTCCTTTCCCATCAGAATGCGCATGAGCGTAGACTTTCCGCACCCGTTCACACCGATCAGCCCCACGCGTTCCCCGGGACGAATCTCAAAGGATACGTCGCGAAAAAGCGTGCGGTCGGCATATGACTTGGTTAAGTTTTCCACATGAAGGATTGACATATTTCATATTATAACACAGTTTCCGTAATTTGTTTATATAAATTTCAAGATTATGACGCAAGTGATATGCTATAATACTTTGAGAAAGGAGTCGAATGATGAGTAACGATATACCGCGCCTGCCCGGCAGAAAAAAGAAAACCGTTCCGATGACACTGCGGATTATCTGCGCAGTTGCGGTTTGCTCCGTGCTTGCGGTCGTTGTCCTGTTCTTTCTGCTGAAAGAACACGCCGTTCAACTCTTTCGAACCGCTAACACGGCATCGGAATATCTGACCGCAGAGGAAAGCTCCGTTTTCGCAGTAGGCGAAACGCATCACGCGCCCGCAGCGACTTTGCTTCCTACGCTTGAACCGACTGAAGAGCCGGAACAGAATCGCATCAGTGTTTCAAAGTATGCAACGCTGCAACTCGGAGATGATAATTCGGCGGTATCCGATCTGCAAAAGAAGTTAATGGAACTCGGTTATATGGACGGTGATGAACCGGGAACACTATATAACGAATCCACGCAGAACGCCGTAATGCTATTTCAGCGGGCAAGCGAAACTTCTATGACGGGTATTGCAACAGCGCAGATGCAGGAAAAGCTGTTTTCATCCGATGCGCAGGAATATCGCATTAAGTTGAACGACGACGGTCCGGACGTCAAGAGTGTTCAGCGACAGCTTGCAAACCTCGGTTATTATAACGATCGGATCACAGGTTACTACGGTCCGCATACGGAAGAAGCGGTTCTCCGATTCCAATCAAAAAACAATATGCAAGTCGACGGACAGATTACGCGTGACGATTGGGACTTGCTTTATTCGGACGATGCTGTTGCGCTTGCAACTCCGACGCCTGAACCGACTCCGTCGCTTACACCGAAGCCTACCGCAAAAACAACGCCGAAAGCAACTAAGACACCGAAGCCAACAGTCAAAGCGACGCCGAAACCTTCCGGGAAAACGACGCCGAAGCCGTCCGCCAAGACTACCCCGAAACCGAGCAACAAATCAACAGCTACACCGAAATTGACCGATACCCCGAAACCGATCGATACACAGAAACCAACCGACACACCGAAACCGACCGATACTCCGAAACCTACAAACACACCGAAACCGACTCCAAAGCCCGGCGGTAGCGACGGCTCTTACGGATCCGGCGTCAGCGAGTTTATCCGTTGTGCCGAGGATCAACTCGGTGATCCGTACATTCTCGGTGACGAAGGACCGGATTCCTTTGATTGTTCCGGATTGGTTTATTACTGTCTCAACAAATGCGGCATTAAGGTCGGTCGCCGCAATGCGTATACTTACTCCAATAATGACAGCTGGACACGCATCGATTCGGTTGATGATCTTAAGAAAGGCGATCTGTTATTCTTCAAGAGCGATTCCTCCGAAAAGGTAAACCACGCTGCAATCTATCTCGGCGGCAAGAAGTTTATTCATGCAAGCGCGAGCAAGGGTCAGGTTGTGCACAGCTCCTTTTCCTCCTACTGGTATCGCAACTTTGTCTGCGGAAGGCGTGTCTGGTAATGGGTTGTACGATCTGTCCGCGAAACTGCACAATCGAACGAACGGCCGCAAGAGGATTCTGCGGCTGTTCTTCCGTGCCGCTTGTGGCAAGAGCTGCGCTGCATTTTGATGAAGAACCGTGCATATCCGGAACGAGTGGTTCCGGCACAATCTTCTTTTCAGGCTGCAATCTAAAATGCATCTTCTGTCAGAATATAGTACTGCAGGACGGTACGATCGGCGAACCGTTTACGGTCGAACGCATTGCGCAGACGATGCAGAAGCTGCAATCGCTTGGCGCGCACAATATCAATCTTGTTACCCCGACACCGCATCGCGACACGATCATTCCGGCCTTGCGGCTTGCAAAAGAGAACGGATTGACGATCCCCGTCCTTTACAATACCAACAGTTATGAAACGGTTGAAACGATCCAAGCCTATCAAGGTTTAGTCGATATTTATCTGCCCGATCTTAAATACGTCGATCCGCGTCTGTCGTTCAAGTTTTCACGTGCAACGGATTATTTTGACGTGGCGATCAATGCGATCGAGGAAATGTACAGACAGGTCGGTCCGATGGTATGCGATGGAAACGGTCTTGCCTTGCGCGGCGTGCGTATCCGTCACTTGGTTTTGCCAGGTTGTATCTATGATACACGGCAGGTTTTGGACGCGATCAAAGCACATTTCGGTAAGGAATGTCCGATTTCGTTGATGTCGCAGTTTACGCCGATCCCGCAGTGCACGGTCAAGCCGCTGGATCGTCCGCTGACAAGGCGCGAATATGAAGGCGCGCTCGATTACTGTTTGTCGCTCGGTTTTACAAACGTTTATACGCAGGAACTGACGAGCGTCGGCGCTTCCTTCACGCCCCCGTTTTCCGATCATGTGGAGATTTGAAGGATGAAAGAAGAAACCGTCTTGCACATCGCTTCGCGCATGCATACACTATCGGACCCTGTCGACGTATCGCAGATTCCCTATGAGGAATGCGACGGATTCTATTCCGTCTGGAAGATCACCGACGCGCGCGGCTCGTATCTTCTGAAACGCACCGCATCCGAGACGGAGCTTTCGATCTATCGAAAACTCCGTAACCGCATCGAAGCATTGCCGGCGTTTTACGGCGCGACGGAGTATCGCGGCAAACCGTATCTTCTGCTTGCGTTCGTCGATGGGCATAATCTGATGCAGGCAACGCGCGACGATCTTGGGCGCGTACTCGATGCGATGATCCGGATGCAGGATACGTTCTGGGGATCGAAGCAGCGCGTCGGAGAGCCGTTTTCCGCCGCCTTTAAGTCTTGTCTGAATCGCAAGACATATCTGAAGGAAACGGTGCTGATCGACGCGTTCACACAATTTGGAGCGATGTACCGGACGCTTCCTCGCACACTCTGCCACAACGATTGTCTGCCGTTCAATGTGATCGTCTGCTCGGAACGCACCGCGTTTATCGACTGGGAATACGGCGGCATTCTGCCCTATCCCGTCATGCTTGCGCGGCTTTTGGCGCACACCTCGGAGCACGGCGAAACGCCGTTTTTCATGACACAGCAAGACCGTGACTTTGCGATTGAAACCTATTACGATCGTCTGATTCGCGAGAAAGGCATCTCCCGCACGGATTACCTTGCGGCGATGAACGCATTCCTGTTCTATGAGGGTCTCGAATGGGTGTACGTCTACCGCAAATACAACAAGCCGCCCGACGCGTTATACGATTTTGCGCTCAGGCAGTCGCACATTTATGCAGAAAAGGTATTACATGAAAAAGCACGGTGATCCCGTGCTTTTATGCTGTCAAACGAGCGACCAACGTTTCGGATTCGGCGTCAACAATCCGGTCAATCTTGCGGTGCATTGAGTCGGTCGGCGAGTTCAGCGTACAGTTCGGTTTCGGGCGGGATTTCCGCATATGCATAGAATCCTCCGTTAGTGCCCCTGTACGCTCCCACTATATGTAATCATACTTTTGGGTATTGTGCCGTTTGATCAAAACAACGATTCGAGATATTCAGCTACGCCGTCGTCGTCGCAGGCGCCGATGATGAGATCGGCTTTTTCTTTGACAAGATCATTCCCGTTTGCAACGCAGATGCCGGTACCCGCCCATTCGATCATATCGAGGTCGAGCGTGTTATCTCCGATTGCGGTCACATCCTTTCGTTCGATGCCGAGCATAGCGGCAAGGCGTTTGAGCGCGCTGCCCTTGGTTGCGCTTTTCGAACCGAGCTCGATGAATCCGGGTTTGCTCTGCAGGACGGAAATATGCTGCGGAAGCAACCCGCGTATTTCCTTTGCGAGCTCCTTCTCTCGTTCAACAGGGGCGAAAAAGAGAACCTTCGGCACGTTATCGAGAGACCGATATAAAAGATTTGGATCTTCAATATACGGAATCTGCAGCGTCGAGGTATAACGTTTAGTGAAGTCGTTGCCCTTGCGGAAGATCACCGTATCTTCTTCGTAGATCTGCGCATGAATGCCGTATGTGTCCGCAATTGCAAATGCCGTAACGACATCGACCGGGCGAAGATAGCTTGCATAGAGATGCTCTCCGGTTTTGCCGTTGCTGATGACAGCGCCGCCGTAATGGATCAGCGGTCCGTACAGAGACAGTGAATCGCGGATCGCCCTGGTGCCCAGAAACCCTCTGCCGGTTGCGAGCACAACGGTCACGGCGCTTGCTTCCGTCACGCGTATCGCGTGTTTCAGGCGTTCACTCGGGAGTTTACCGGTACCGATCAGCGTATCATCGATATCAAGCGCCAACAGTTTCATTTTTTCTCCTGTCAATCCTTGTTTCGGAATGCGTTGTGCACCTCGCCTGCCATGTAAAGTGAGCCGACAGCAAGTACAGGACACCTGCTTTGCATGGCACGATGTACGGCATCTGCAACCGTGTCGAACGCGGTTGCTTTTCCGCCGAGCCTGCGAATCTCTTCTGCAAGCTCAATAGCTGACATGGCGCGCGGGTTGTCTGGCGTTGCGGTATAGAATTCCTTTGCGATCGGCAGAAGGAGCCGAATCGATTTATCGACATCTTTATCCGCCATCATACCCATGACGATAATTGCCTTCTTTTTGTTGAACAAACGACGATAGGTCGTAACCGTACCGTTGACGCCGTGCGGATTGTGACCCCCGTCAACAAAAAACGGTGGCTTTTCGCGCAGCATCTCGAATCGTGCCGGCCACTTCGTTTCCGAAAGCCCGCATCGGATCGCTTCTTCGGAAATAGTAACACCCTTTGCTTGCAGCAGTTCAACAGCGTCGATCACTGTGGCGGCATTCTTCATCTGATAGCTGCCCAAAAGTCCGATCATCAGATGTCTGTAATTCCGATAAGAGAAGATCTGTCCGTACAGATCGTATTCCTCCGGAATCAGTGAAGATCGATCGCAAATGTGAAGCTCTGCATGGTGGCGTGCACAGGCGTCCTCTATAACAGGAAGCGCATCCGGATGCTCGCCGTAAAACAATACGGTTCCGTTGTCCTTGATAATTCCGGCTTTAGCTTGCGCGATTTCCTGAATCGTATTGCCGAGAATATGCATATGGTCGTAGTCGATTGCTGTGATAATCGAAAGAAGCGGTGTATCGATAACGTTCGTAGAATCAAGCTCTCCGCCCAAACCGACTTCGAGTACAACATAATCGCACTTTTGTTGTGTATAGTACAGGAATGCAACCGCAGTAATTACTTCAAACTCGGTCGGAAGACTTTCCATCGAATCGACGATCGGTGCGATTTCGGTCACAAGAGCTGCAAGATCATCATCCGGAATCGGTTGATCGTTGAACTGAATGCGCTCGTTGAATCGATCGACAAACGGCGAAACGAACAGACCAGTACGATATCCTTGCGCATGCAGAATACGCGACAGCATGGCGCAAGTGGAACCTTTTCCGTTTGTTCCTGCTACATGGATGAATTTCAGCTTTTTCTGCGGATCCCCGAGCAGGTGACAAAGCTCTATTGTGCGTTCGAGACCCAGCTTCGATCCGCGCCAGTATAAGCCGTGAATATAGGCGATTGCTTCTTCGTAGGTCACTTGGAATTTCCTCCTTCTATGCCGAGCCGAGCAAGCGGTTCCAGCAGCATCACAAGTATGATGTGCACAACGGTCATGGCGGCAACAAGCGGCAGGCGGCTCAACAAGAGCGCCCAAAAGGACAATCCGCCGTCAAACTTCAGAATATGCAGCCACAGCGTCGTTAAAAACAGCGAGACAACGAGATTCGTGGGCACAATCGAAAGGCATGTTGCCCAGATGCGCTTCATCCGCGAAATCAGCAGACGGTATATCAGTCCGGGCAGCACGCCGATCAGGACCGCGTTCAGCGCAAACAGCGGATTCCAGGCGTTGCCGGAATTGCTGATCAATGTGCCGCAAGTGTCCGCAATGAACGAGCACAGTCCGCCAAACACCGGACCGAGCGTGATCGAGCAAAGATAGATCGGAACTTCGCGGAAAGTAATGCGTACGCTCGGAACGATGTAGAATGTGAACGGATGAATGGAAAGCAGCACAGCCAACGCTGCAAACAACGCCGCAAACGTCAGCTGCCGGGTTGTGATTTTACGCATCCGTATCATCTCCTCTTCAAAATCCACATTATCATACACCAATTCGTTCCAAAACGCAAGAAAAGCTCTCAAAGTTGAGAGCTTTCCTTGTGAAAAAGCATTCAATCGCGTTCGCGCTGCTTCTTGTTGTGCACAAGAACCAGGATGATTGCAAGAATTGCAAGCAGTATCACTACAATGATACCCGCAATAATTGCAATGACAAGCGCACGGTTCAGCGGCAATTCAGGATTCGGATTCTCGGGCTCGTCCGTAGGCTGTGCCGTTTTATCATCAATCGGCGCATCGGTCGTTTCCGCGACGGGGACCGGAACAGCAGTTTCTTCAAACTGGGAATCCGGATCAATCGGCGCATCCGTAGGATTATCGACAGACGCCTGGTTCGTATTCGGAACGTCGGTGTTCAGAGAGTCGGTCTGCGGCGCAACCGACTGCGGAGCAGCGGTAGCAGAAGCAGTTGCGGTATGTGCGGATGCAGTCGGCGAATTTTTCGGTTTTGCAGTGGCGGACGGCGTTGCTGCCGAACTTGTAGGATTGGAAGTCGGCAGATCGGACGGCACGGGAAGCGTGCTTGTCTGAGGTACACCGTGTCCGTTGTTGCTGGGGACCGGTGTTGCGGTATTCTGCGGTTTCGGCGTTTCGACTACCGGTTCGAGCGGTGCAAAGGTTGCGTCCGGATCGGAATCGACGGGGACTTCATAACCTTCCGTAAAGACGCCGCCGGTCTGCAACGGTTGAATATAGTAGGAAACAGACTGATCATTAGCGTCAATGGTGCTATACTGGACGCTGTTGAAAAAGAATGTGCCAGCGCCTTCTTGCTCGACACGGAATTCAATCTGGAACAAAAAGCCCTGTTCATCCGTACCGAAAGGCTCAGACCATGCAAGAATGATAGCTCCGGGTTCTTTGGTGTTCAACATCGGAGGCTGCGCGCTTTTGCCGTACAGAATCGACTTGAGATTCTGCTCATCATCATGCAGATTGAGAGACCCGAATGTCAAAAGTTCCGAATCGTATGTCAGCGAGAACTGCAGAGAATCCATGAATTCTCCTTCCGGAATATTTGAATAACAGTAAAAGTCAACCTTTACAATCTCACCTACGGTACTTTGAATCGGATCGGATGTGATGAGCATTTCCCCTTCTTTTACTTCTATCGCATCGGTCATAGTCGGAATCAAGGAAAGCATCAATGAAAGAATGATCAGCCAAGCAAATTTCCGTTTCATGTTATACCTCCATTCGGATTCGGCGGTGTTTATACCATAACGTTCGGATTATAAACCCGACCTGAAGATGCCGCCTGTTCGTTTCCTCGCGGCGGCATGCCGTTTGTGCTCATATTCGACAGGTGCATTACACTTTCGAATTATCAGTATAGTACAAAAAACCGATTTCGTCAAATCCTTATTGACAAATCGGTCGTTTTTTCTTATCATAAGTTCAAATGTCAAGGCTGTCTGCAGCGCACGATGCATGCATCGCCGCAAATGACGGCAGCAGAGCGTTCAGGAGGGCAACCATGCAAATCTATAACACACTGTCGCGCCGCAAGGAGCAGCTCGTTCCGATCAAAGAAGGTCAGATTTCCATGTACGTCTGCGGTCCGACCGTTTACGATTTCTTTCATATCGGCAACGCGCGTCCGTTCGTTGTGTTCGATACGATGCGCCGATATCTTGAATATCGCGGTTATAAGGTAAAATACGTGCAGAATTTTACCGATATCGACGATAAAATGATCAATCGCGCCAATCGGGAAGGCATTACCGTAAAAGAGCTCGGCGATCGTTTCATCAAGGAGTACTATCAGGATGCCGATGCTTTAGGCATCGAACGTGCAACGGTCAATCCGCGTGCGACAGAACATATCGGCGATATCATCAAGCTTGTCAAAAAACTGATTGAAACCGGTCATGCTTATGCAACCGAAAACGGAGATGTGTATTTCTCCGTACGTTCCGATCCCGGATACGGCAAGCTCAAAGGACAGGACATCGACGATATGGAAAACGGCGCGCGAATTTCACCGGCAGAACAGAAACGAGATCCTTTGGACTTTGCACTCTGGAAGGGTGAAAAGCCCGGAGAACCGAGTTGGCCTTCCCCGTGGGGCAAAGGTCGCCCCGGCTGGCACGTGGAGTGCTCTGCGATGAGCATGAAGTATCTCGGCGAAACGTTCGATATCCACGGCGGCGGCATGGACCTGATCTTCCCGCACCATGAGAATGAGATCGCGCAGAGCGAATGCGCCACCGGCAAGCCGTTCGTTCATTATTGGATGCACAACGGCTATATCAACATCGATAACCAGAAGATGAGCAAATCACTGGGCAACTTCTTTACCGTGCGCGACATTGCAAAGGAGTACGATCTCGAAGCAGTGCGCATGTTCCTGCTCTCCGCAAACTATCGCAATCCGGTCAACTTCTCGCGCGAGCTGATGGAACAGACCGTAACCTCGCTGCAGCGCCTATACACCGCGCGCGACCGTCTGCTTGACACCGCGGTCGACGAAACGGCAGACGACGCCGCCGTCGCCTCCGCGCTTGACGGATTCCGCGATCGGTTTAACGAAGCGATGGATGACGATCTCAACACTGCGGATGCATTGGGTGTGCTGTTTGACTTTGCAAGATGGATCAACATCTTTGCTACAAGCGCGCACACGAAAGCGGCTATTGATGCAGTCAAGGCGCGTTATGCGGAGCTGAACGGCGTTCTGGGGCTCGTAGTAAAAGAACGCAAGGAAGATTTCCCCGATGAAGCATTGACGCTTCTGGAGGCGCGTAAGGAAGCCAAGAAGGCCAAGGATTGGGCGAAAGCCGATGCAATTCGCGATGAGTTGAAGGCAATGGGCTATGCCGTTGAAGATACGCGTGAAGGCGCGAAACTGAAGCGAATCTGAACAATACAAAGGAGTGTATGATATGACTTATTTATTCCCGATCTTGCTGCTCGCTATGGGCGTTTACGTCTTTTACGGCGCGATCACCGGAAAAGGCAAGCTTTTCTCCCTCGAGAATATCAAGGAAGAATCCAAAGAAAAGGTGCATAAACTGCTGCGCGGCATCTATTTTGCGCTTGCGGCAATTATGCTTCTGATGGCGCTGACGAACTTCGGTCAGAGTGTTCTTTACAGCAACGCGATGATCGAGTACGAAGCGACCGACGTTTATAAGACTGAGTTTTCCGATGTCATCAAAGACGGCACAGTCACTTATGAAGGCAAAACATACACCGTCGAAGGAAAGCATACCGTTGAGGAAATGGATGCAATTCTGCGCGCGGCAATGGCGGTACATCCCGATAAGTTCCAGTCGCAGCAATCCGCAATGAGCTGCCTCGGCGGCGGCACGAACAGCAACGTTGCAAACTATTACAAGGCGATTCCCGTGACCGACAGTAACGGCAAGCAGGTTTATACAAGCTCGATCGGAAGCGTTCGTTCGGATGCTAACGACGGCTCCTTCCTTTCAAAACTATACAATACGATTCCCTCGAAGTTGATGAGCATCCTTTCATATATCTTCATGGGTCTTGCGGTTGTCGGCGTTGTATCAATCTTTCTGATCATCCGCAAGTTCACGGATAAAGAAAAGGAACAGAAAACAAGAGCGCAGCAGACCGGACAGTCGATGCCTTCTTCCGCGTTCAATTTTGATGAGGACGATAAGTAAACCTTTATTATGAAAAGGAGCCGAGATACGGCTCCTTTTTCGGTACGAAAAAAGGACGGGATTGCCGTCCTTTTATGTTGTATGGCTTATGCCTGGGCCTGCTCTTCGGCGTAGACGCTGACGGTCTTCTTGCCCGCGTGACGGATCTCAAAACGAACGATACCGTCGATCTTTGCGAACAGCGTGTCATCCTTGCCGATGCCGACGTTGGTGCCGGGATGGAAGTGCGTACCGCGCTGACGAACAAGAATGTTGCCTGCGAGGACGAACTGACCGTCCGCACGCTTCGGTCCGAGACGCTTGGATTCGCTGTCTCTG
>JAEEGL011048764.1_pt1 | contig 22222 bp, 12 predicted proteins | sample 9134231 | NCBI WGS metagenome assembly JAEEGL01 (sample SAMN16246548, study PRJNA631951) | gut metagenome | biome: gut microbiome; feature: rumen; material: fiber-attached | host: Bos | place: Iran: Karaj | collected 2018-10 | reverse complement strand
GTCCGTTATGATCAGACTGAGCCTGGTTGAGAATGTGAACAATTTCGTGAACATCGTTACGCGCTATCCTTATGAGATGGATCTGCGTGCAGGGCGCCACGTGGTTGATGCGAAGTCGATCCTGGGGATCTTCTCCCTGGATCTGTCCAAGCCGATCACGCTGGAGATCTACAGCGATGACTGCGGTGATTTGCTGGAAGAGGTCAGCCCGTTCCTGGTTAAGGAAGATTGATTGACCTTTCCGTTGAAAAAGACGGAAAACAGCCGGCCTGAAAGGGCCGGCATTTTTATTTTTCCGAACAATACGGCGAAAAATCTTTAAATCATTCGGAAAATGTGATATAATCTCAGATTGTGGAGTTATATCATAAGGAGAGTATGAAGCATGGACAGAATTCGCCGGAATGAGCGTATGACCGCGATGATGAAACTGCTGTCGGGAACGCCGAACAGGATTTTTACGCTGAACAGCTTCTGCGAGCTGTTCGGAACGGCCAAGTCCACGATGAGCGAGGATGTGGACCTGCTGCAGCAGGTGGCAAAGGCTTTCGACCTGGGACAGGTGGATACCGTGACCGGCGCGGCAGGCGGCGTGAGATACCGTCCGTCTGTCAGCAGGGAAAAGGCGCGGGCTACCATTGAAGAGCTGTGCGAAAAGCTGAGCGGCACGGAGCGCGTGCTGCCCGGCGGATTCCTGTATTACAGCGATATTCTTTCCACGCCGGAGATTGTGAACCGGATGGGCGAGATTATCGCGACGGAGTATTACGAAGAGAATCCGGATTTTGTCCTGACCATGGAAACCAAGGGCATTCCGGTCGCGTTTGCCACGGCGAACGCGCTGGGCGTTCCGCTGGTGATCGCCAGGCACTCTTCCCGGGTGTACGAAGGCTCCGCGGTGAACATCAATTACGTATCCGGCAGCGGCAGCATCGAAACGATGAGCCTGAGCCGCCGGGCAGTGAAGGAAAACCAGAAGGCCCTGATTGTGGATGACTTCCTGAAGGGAGGCGGCACAGCGGGCGGTATGGTGGAACTGATGCGGGAGTTCAATGTCAAGGTGGTCGGCATGGCGTTCGTTATGGCTACGGCGGCTCCCGAGAAGAAGAGAATCAGCGGGGAAAAGGCCCTGATGACTTTGGAAGTAACGGATGGCGAGCCTCCGGTTGCCGCGGTGCGGCCGGCGGAGTGGCTGAGGTAATTTGCCAAAGAACATGATCGCATGATATAATCGTCAGTTGTCAGAAAGGGGGGAAACGCGGGTGTACGATATGCTGCCTCCGCAGCCGATCCAGATGCCGCCGCAGCGGGAAAAGAAGCGCATGAGCGTACCGCAGATCATGCTGATCGTGCTGGTGCTTGCTTTTGCCGTGTGGTATCTGATCACCGCGCTGACCCCGGAATCCGCAGGCTACGCAACCATTACAGCCGGTGTGATCGGTTCCCGGTATACCGGGGACTGCCTGATTGTCAGGGATGAAATCCCCTACGAGTTTGACACGGTAACCCGCGTTGAATACATTGCGGAAGAAGGAAGCGTTGCCGAACCGGGAACAAAGGTCTGCAACATATATACTTCCGGTTTCAGCAAGAACGAACTGAAAACCCTTCAGTCCTACCGGGATGAAATCCGGGATTACCAGATCAAGCAGCTGAAGCTGCAGGTGAAGGCGGATCCCAAGCTGGAAGGCCTGGAATCAGAGGTGCTGACCTGTGCCCGGGAAGTCCGGGACATGATTGCCGGTGCCCGGGGCAACCTGTACAACCAGGAGGAGAAGCTGGCAGAGGCTATCCAGGGGCGCCAGAAACACCTGCGGGAAAACCTGTACAGAAACGACCAGACGATGAAACGCCTGTACGACGAAGAACAGAACCAGCAGCAGCGGATTTCCAGCTGGACCAAGCCCTATACCGCGAACGAATTCGGCATTGTCAGCTTTTATTCCGACGGTTATGAGTATGGCCTGAAGATGTCGAATTATGATGAGTTCAACCCTTCCCAGGTCCGGGCAATGCTGAACGGACAGAAGCCCCAGAGTGAGATTTCCATGCTGGGAAAAACCACTGTCTACCGTCTGGTGAAGGACGGGCACTGGGTGGTGCTGATGCTGATCAGGGACAGCAACTGGAATCCGATGGAAGGCGCGTCCTACGAGCTGAAACTGGAGAACTTCAAGGATACGGTGGTCAGGGCGAAGGTGTTGAGCTTTACCCGGACCGGCGGCGAGCTGGAGGTCCGGCTTGATGTGGAGTCTTCTGTACAGCCGGTGCTGTATATCCGTACATGCAGCGGCGTGCTGGGAGACAGCGTGTCCAGCCTGACCGTGCCGGCCAATGCCCTGTATACACAGGACAACATGCCCGGTGTGGTGGTTATGAAGGATGTCTACGGACCGACCTTTATCCCCGTGAATGTGATGGACAAACGGGACGGGATGCTTTTCATCTCCCCGATTCAGGCAGGCTCACTGTTTGAAGGAGAAACAGTGATGCTGTTCTGAGCAAGGAGGAAGAATCAGACGATGACCCGGGAAGAAATACAGCGCAGGGTTGCGGTGATCCGGCAGGAGCTGGCGGAAGCGTCGGACGGCCGGTATCCGGTGCCGAGGCTGATTGCGGTCACAAAGACCCACAGCCCGGAGGAAATCCTGCCCCTGGCGGAAGCAGGTGTTACGGAAATCGGTGAAAACCGGGTCCAGGAACTGCTCACAAAGCTGCCGGAGCTGCAGGACACCTTTCAGATTCATCTGATCGGGCGGCTGCAGCGGAACAAGGTCCGGCAGATTATCGGAAATGTATGCATGATCCAGTCTGTGGACAGCGAACCCCTGGCGGTTGAGATCCACAACCGGGCGCTGGCCGCGCAGCGGCGGATGCCGGTGCTTGTGGAAGTAAGCCCCGCGGGGGAGGAGCAGAAGGGCGGTATCCCCTTTGAGGAAACGGAAGCGTTCCTGAAGCGGATTGCCCCGCTGGAAGGACTGGAAATCCGCGGCCTGATGGCGGTGATGCCGCTGACGGACGACGAAGAATACCTGGACGGATTATTTGCGCGGATGCGCGGGCTGTTTGACCGGCTCAGGGAAAAGGACCTGAACGGGGTCGCAATGGAGGAGCTGAGCATGGGCATGTCCGGGGATTACCGGCTGGCCGCGGCTCACGGTGCGACCATGGTCCGGGTGGGAAGCGCAATATTCGGGCCCCGGATCTGACGGGGCGGAGGAGAGGAAGTAAAACATGGCTTTAAAGGATCTGATGAAAAGTATTGGCGGAGCGTTCTCCAAAATGTCGGCGGATATCACACGCCGGCCGGACGGAGGGACCAGCCATTATAGCCCGCTGCGGAAGAAAAACGCGGATACCCAGCAAATCGGAACGGTGCAGGCGCCGGATGCGGGACAGGATCTCCGCTACGTGCACACCGGTTTCACGGGGATGAATCCGCCGGTCGGTTACGGCTATGAGCAGCCTGCGGCTTTCGGTCAGACCGCTTACAACCAGACGGCATACAACCAGACAATGTACGGCCAGCCCGCGTATGGCCAGACAGCCTTCAATCAGACGGCATACGGCCAGCCGGCCTATGACCAGACCGCCTATAACCAGACAACGTACAACCAGACGGCCTATAACCAGCCCGCGGGGAACCAGACGGGTTATTTCCGGAACCAGGACCAGTCCGCCCAGGCGGATTACGTCGGCAAAGGCAGCTTCTCCGGCCAGACCGGCTTTACCCAGGCCGGACGGAACAACATTTCCTATATGCCGGGTGTGGAACCGGGCGGGGAACGGGGCCAGCTCCATGTGGAGCATATCATTACGCTCACCGGGCTGAAGAGCTGCTATGAAGCGATTGAGTGCATGAAGGACGGCGAAACGCTGATCGTGATGCTGGACGCGATCGCCAATGACAGCGAGAGCATGCGGTGCCAGGATATGCTGGCCGGTGCGGCGTTTACGCTGGGCTGCTCCGTGAGGCTGCTCCCCGGAGCCCGGATTGTGGTGATTGCGCCGGAAGGCGTCAAGATCCTGCCGGAACAGCCTGCCGCGAACGAGATGTTCAGGCCGCCGGAAATGATGGCTTCCTATACGAGCGCTGCGGCGGAAGCGCCTTATACGGGCAGGCGGGAACGCCGGACCGGTGCGAACGCGGCTGAATGGAACGCGGCGAGAAACGGCGAGCTGGACGGCTATAACCCGTATACCGGCACGATGCCGGTGGCGGCCGGAGCGTATGGCAGCTTCGGAGGGTACGGGTATTGATTCGAGGAATCAATACCAATGAAAAATGAATAATGAAAAATGACAGCTGCAGGAGAATGGAGGGAAAAGGATGGAGCGAATCACATCGAATGTCATTGCGGAAAAAGAGTTTACCATTGAAAGCAGGGGCTACAGCAAGGATGAGGTGGATACATTCCTGGACCTGATCTGTGAGGAAATGGACCGTTTGAACAATGAGATCCAGGACCTGCGCCAGAAGACCACCATGGTCCGGCCGGCTGCGCCTGCGGCGGAGAACACCGGGGTAAGCAAGGAAAGCGAAGAGCGTTTCCGGGAGATTCTGGAGATGGCAGCGACCGTGAAGGAAGAGACCATCCGGAAAGCCCGTGAGGATGCGGAAGCCATCCGCCTGAAAGCTGAGACTGAGGCCGGTGAACGGCTGAACGGCCTGGTTCAGGAGCAGGAGGATCTGGAAAAGGAAGTGTCTGCGCTACGGCAGGCAGCTGCGGATTACAGGAGGCAGTTTGAGGAACTGCTCCATGCACAGCAGGAAGCGCTGGAGAAGGCGACGGGTCTGTTCTGAGAAGGAGGAAGCAGGCATGTTTGGATTCAGGCCGGACGGCAAAAGACTGAGGGACGTTGATCCCATTGTCCAGATCACCCCGTATCTGATGCCAATGCGCTGTGATGCACAGGTGTTTCTTGAGCATAAGATGGACTATGAAAAGGCTGCCCGCTATATCGCGGAAAATAACCGGCAGGGTGAACGCATCACCTTCATGCAAATCATTGCCGCGGCCTATGTCCGGTCCGTCAGCCAGCTTCCGGAACTGAACCGGTTTATCTTTAACAAGCAGTATTACGCGCGCAACAACTGCTCCCTGTCCTACGTGGTTCTCAAGAATCCCCAGGATAACGCGAGCAATGAAGTAACGGCGCGGATTGAGTTTGACCTGACCGATACGATCTTTGATGTCCGGGACCGGATGGTCGCGGCCCAGGAAAAGATCCGGGATGAGGAAGAGGATGCCTTCCTGACCAAACTGGCAGGCGCCCTGCTGAAGATTCCGGGACTGGCTACCATGATCGTGGGCCTGTACCGGCTGCTGGACCGCTACGGCCTGGCACCCGGGTTCCTGATCCGGGAGCTGCCCTTCTACAGCGGCCTGTTCATTACCAATAATGCTTCCATCGGCCTGAACCACGTATGGCATCATATCTATAACTTCGGCAATGTCAGCATGTTCATCGGGATGGGCACCATCATGAAGGAAGCTGTCGTGGAGGATGGCAAGACCCGGATGAAGCGCTGGCTGCCGCTGGGCATGACGGCGGATGAGCGGATGTGCTCCGGTGCCCACTATTCGGCGTTCTTCGCTTCCATGGTGAAGTATATGGATAACCCGGCCTTGCTGGAGGTTCCGCCGGAAAGTGTTCGCTTTGACTTTGACGGAAAGTATGAGTATCACGTACCGAAAGTGAATTCATAATTCACAATTCACAATTCATAATTTGAAAAGTTGGCAAAAAACACTCTCCTTGTCAGGAATACGGTCTTCCTGCGGGGAGAGCATTTTTTCGGTCGAAACAACATGACAGGTTTACTGCTTTTCCAACTTTAAGGAATGATGGTCTGGCCATATATCATTGTGAATTATGAATTATGAATTGTGAATTGAAAACTATACAAAGCTTTCATTCCGGTTAAAAACCGGGATGAAAGCTTTGTCCGCTGCATCCGGTTCCTGCAGGAAACCGGGAAAGTCCAGTGCCAGCATATGGTCCCGGACGCGGCAGTATTCCTTTTCCGTGATCCGGCGGTCCAGCCCGGGAACGGAGACGCCGTTGCAGGGAATGTACTGCCGCATCAGGCTGACAGGGGTACCGGCCGGCAGTTCGTCCCGGATCCAGGTCAGCAGGCGCAGGCTTTCCGAGGTAAAACCGGGCAGGATCAGGTGGCGGACGAGGGTACCCTTCTGCATGATCCCGTCCTCCGCATAGACCGGGGTGCCGGTCTGGCGGCACATTTCCTTCAGCGCGGCGGAAGCAGCCTCAAAGTAGTCCGGTGCTCCGGCGCAGACCTTGCCGGCACGCGGGGAGAAATGCTTCAGGTCCGGCAGATAGACATCAATGGCGCCTTCCAGCCTGCGGAGGGTTTCCACCGTCTCATAGCCGGAGGTGTTCCATACCAGCGGCAGCGGCGGACGCCAGAGCTCCAGTGCTTCCAGGATCTGCGGAACAAAAGGCGTCCCGGTGATGAAGGACAGGGTATGCATCCCCAGGTCTGTCAGCCGCTTCAGCGTGTCGGACAGCTCCCGGGGGGTAAAGGGACGGCCTTCGTTCCGGTGGGAGATATCCCCGTTCTGGCAGTAGACACAGCGGAGCGTACAGCCGGAAAAAAAGACGGCCCCGGTGCCGCGGATGCCGGAAATGGGCGGTTCTTCCCACAGGTGCGGTGCGGCGCGGGCAATGAGCATCTGCTCGCCCAGACGGCAGAAACCCGTCTTTGTTTTCCGGTCGGCACCGCACTGGCGGGGACAAAGTTTACAGATCATAATTCAAAATTTACACAATTCATAATTCATAATTATTTCCTGCGTAAAACACAGGGAGTGTAACCGCATAGTACTGCGGTGATCAGCGGGCAGGAAGATCGCTCCGGAGCAATGAACCGCCTTGATTCGTTATGATTATAGCGGATCGCGGCGGCTGTGGCAACGGGGGCAGGACTTGTGATAAACAGCGCTTTCCGTTATAATATACACTGTCGGAAACTTTGCAGGAAAAGGAGAAGACGTCAATTGGCTAATTGGAATCGAAACGATCAGAATGCATATACAGGCATCTCGGCCCAGCGCAGGAACCGGCATAAAACGGGCGGCGAACCGGTAGCTCCGGAATCCGCTTACCGGCTGCCGGTGACGCCGGAAAAGCCGTCGGCCTTCGCAAGGGCAAAGTTCGTGACGGAGCCGGAGAATGCGCCGGAACCTGAAATTTCCGCTGAATCCTTGATTTATGCTCGTCCGGAGATTTTCGGCGAGCCGGAGGACTCCGGCAAACCGAAAACTTTTGCCGCAACAGATATCCCCGCGGAGACAGAACCTGCTGAAGTACCGGCTTTCACCATGGAACCGGCTGTGACCGAAGCACCGGAAGAAACAGAAGCGCCGGAAACTGCAGAAGAAGCGGAAGAACCGGAAGCTGCTGAGGAACCGGATGCTGCCGAAGCACCGGAAGAACCTGCGGAGAAAGCCGAAGCGGAAGAGCCGGAAACCCCGGCAGAGCCTGAAGAACAGGAAAAACCCGAAGAACCCGGTGAAACTACCAGGGCCGTGCCGGTTTCAGAACCGGCAGCGCAGGATGTTGACAGTCGGGTGCCTCCGGAAGCGCGCAGGATGGCGGCAGCGCCGTACGGAACCGCGGGACGCCAGGCTACCGGCAGCGCGCAGCCTGTCCGGAAACAGCCGGCCCGGCCGCGGTATGAGGCACCTGCCGAAAGAACAGCCCGTCCCGAGGGCAGAATTCCTGCGGGAAGGACTGCCCGCCCGGAGGGAAGAGCGCCTTCCGGCGGACAGCGGGCGCGGGTTCACGTAGGATACGCGCCCGGGCGGATGAGCGATGACATGACCCGCCAGATCCCCACCGGGGAGGCTGTACGGGAGTCGCTTCGTACCCGGGATGCCAGGGAATATCTTGAAAAAAGAAGGCAGCCGTTCCGCGGAGAGGACGGAGGAAACCAGACGCCGCCGGACCGTCCCGGCAACAAGGTGCTGCGGATTATCGTCGCGCTGCTGGTGATCGCGGGGCTGGTGCTGACCGGTGTCCTGATCCTGAAACACAGGAATGACTCGGGTGTGGCCGGACGGGGTATGCCGAATATTATCGAGTTCAGCGCGGGCAATACCGAGGGCATCGCGCCGCTGGACCTGAACTTCTTTGTCAAAACGGATAAGAATGCGGTCGGCGTCCGGCTGCACGGGGAAGACGATACAGACCTGGACACCGTTGCCCAGGTTGGCGTGAACGCGGACGAAAAGATCTGGAATGTCAAATTCCATGTGGAAACCGGTTTTGTGGGAACGGTCATCCTGCAGGTGCAGCAGGCCGGAAGCGAGGAATGGATCAATACCGGCCACACGGCGGAGGTCAATGTGATAACCCCGCCGACCACGACGCCTGCTGAAGAACCGGAAGCTGCTGAGGATAACAAGCCGGAGGCGGAGGAACCGGAAGGGATTGCCACGGAACCGGAAGACCAGGCTGGGGATGCCGATGCGGAAGCAGAAGGGGACGCCGAAGACTGGGTGACTTCTCCGGAGGACGGTGAGTTCGAAGGAGAAGGAGAAGACGAAGAAGGTATTCCGGAAGAAGGCGAACCGGAAGAAGCCGCGGAGGACGGAGCGGAAGAAGGACCGGCGGATGACGATGAGTTCCCGGTCGGCGGACTGAGGACGCCGGAACCGACAAGCACTGCGGCCCCGGAAGAACCCGAACCCACGGTCACGCCGCCGCTGATGGCCGAGGCGGATCCGAAAGCGGACCCGGCCCTGATTTCCAGCGTCACGGTTTATTCCAGCGTAACCAAGAAAGAGAAAAACTACAGCCGTCCGGCCAAGGAACTGATCCACATGCCGGCAGGCGACCAGTATACCAAGCAGCAGCTGGGCGTGCTGACTTTCCGGGGTGACAATTTCCGCCAGAATGCGGCTGTCGGCGCATTGAGCGATACGCCGGTGGACCTGAAGATCCGCTGGAAAGCGGATGCCGGAAACGCCCGCGGAAAGAGCCAGTATTTCTACGGCTACGAGTGGACCGGACAGGCAGCCATTGCCCGGTGGAGCAAGGAAGTCCGCAGCCACAGCAACATCAAGGAAGAGAAAAAGAACAAGACCGCGCTGAAGGAAGTCATCATCGCCGGCGTGGACGGCGTGATTCGCTTCCTGGACCTGGATGACGGCCAGACGACCCGGAGTGTGATCAAGCTGGGCTATCCGATGAAGGGCACGCCGAGCCTCCATCCCCGCGGATATCCGTTTATGACCGTGGGACAGTTCGCACGGCAAATGCGCGGAAGAACGGGCAAGATCGGCCTGCGGCAGTACAACCTGTTCACCAGCAAGGAAATGAAGCTGATCGACGGCCTGGACGGAAAATACCACCGGCCGCTGAACAACGTCGGCAGCTTTGAGACCTCTGCCCTGATCGACCGGGAGAGCGATACGCTGATTACTATTGGCACAAACGGCATGCTGTATCTGGAATCCCTGGGCAGTGTCTTTGATTACAATACAGGCGTCATGAGCATTTCCCCGTCTACGGTGGTCATGACCTCCAAGACGAAGAGCCAGAAGAACACCGGCCTGGTGGCGGTGGAATCCTCCCCCGCGGCGTATGACAAGTATGTCTTCTACGCGGATATGGGCGGCGTGCTCCGGTGCGTGGATACGGATACCCTGAAGCCGGTATGGGCTGTGGAGACCGGAGACTCGGTCATGGCAGCCGTTGCCCTGAACCTGACGGAGGACCGGGAACTGAACCTGTATACCGCCAACATGCTGAACAACCGGAAGAAGGGTGACAGCAGCATTCAGATCCGCCGGTACGACGCGCTGAGCGGCCGGGAAAGATGGACCACGGATATCGGCGTATACAAGGGAAAGAAAGACAAGGACGACGTCGGCGCAAAGGCCTCCCCGGTCATCGGCCAGAACGGCCTGAAGGACCTGGTGTATTTCACCGTAACCGGCCTTTCAACCGGCGGGGCGGAGAAGCTGGGCCTGAACAGCGAAAACCCGGCGGCGCTGATTGCTCTGGATAAGGAAACCGGTAATATTGCCTGGAGCTTCGGCCTTTCCAGCCGCGGCGAATCCTCCCCGATCGCGCTGTATGATGATGAGGGGAACGGCTGGATCGTTCAGTGTGAGCAGAACGGAACCATTCACCTGCTGAACGGCCGGACCGGAAGTGAAGTCAACAAGCTGAAAGTGGAAGGGGAGATTCTGGCATCTCCCGCAGCCTACAACAATGTGGTGGTCATCGGAACAACGGGTAAGAATACGACCTATGTTTTCGGTATCGAAGTAGTACTGGATCATTCACAGGAAGGCGGGTCTGACAATAATGAAGAGGTTCCTGGCGGCGCTTGATCAGGGAACAACCAGTTCCCGCGCGGTGATCTTTACCGAAGAGGGAGAGATGATCGCCGCTTTCAACAAGGAGTTCCCCCAGCACTATCCCAAACCCGGCTGGGTGGAGCACGATCCGAATGATATCCTGGACAGCCAGATCACAGCCCTGCGGGAGGCGGTCCGCCTGAGCGGCGTGAACCCCGCGGAGATTGCTGCGATCGGCATCACCAATCAGCGGGAAACCACATTCCTCTGGGACCGGAAAACGGGCGAGTGTGTGGGTAACGCCATTGTATGGCAGTGCCGGCGGACAAGCCAGATGGTGGACTGGCTGGTGGCTGACGGCTGCGGGGATATGATCCGGGAGAAGACGGGACTGGTGCCGGACGCGTATTTCTCCGGAACCAAGCTGAAATGGCTGCTGGATCATTACAACCTGACGGACCGGGCGGAAAAGGGCGAGCTGTGCTTCGGCACGGTGGACAGCTTCCTGTGCTGGCACCTGCTGGAAGGCCGTCCGCACGTAACGGACGCCACCAACGCCGGCCGGACCATGCTGTTCAACCTGCATACACAGGACTGGGATGAGGACCTGCTGAAGCTGCTGGGCATTCCCAAGGCCTGCCTGCCCCGGGTTGTGGATACAGCGGGACCGATCGGCATGCTGGATCCGGCTATCCTGGGCCGGGCAATCCCGGTCACCGCGATGGCGGGGGACCAGCACGCGAGCCTTTTCGGCCAGGCGTGCCTGAAGACCGGCGATATCAAAAACACTTACGGCACCGGCTGCTTCATGCTGATGAATACCGGCGACAAGCCGGTGATGAGCAAACACGGGCTGCTGACTACCATGGCGTGGCGCATCGGCGGGAAGCCGACCTACGCGCTGGAAGGCAGCGTGTTCATGGGCGGCGCGACAATCCAGTGGCTGCGGGATGAACTGAAGATCATCGAAACCGCGGCAGAAACGGATAACATTGCCCGGTCCGTACAGAGTACGGGCGGCGTATATCTGGTGCCGGCCTTTACGGGACTCGGCGCTCCCTGGGGGGATATGTACAGCCGGGGCACCCTGGTGGGCATGACCCGCGGAACGGGCCGGCCGCATATTGTGCGCGCGGCGCTGGAGGCAATTGCCTACCAGAGCGCGGACCTGATGGACGCGATGGCCGCGGACTGCGGCAGCCGTCCGGAAAGCCTGCAGGTGGACGGCGGCGCAAGCGCGAACAGCTTCCTGATGCAGTTCCAGGCGGATATCACCGCGATTCCGGTTATCCGGCCGCGGGTGCTGGAAACAACGGCCCTCGGCGCGGCACTGCTGGCCGGGCTGGGTGCTGGCATTTACAGCACACCGGAGGAAGCTACCAAGGGCTGGCAGAAGGACCTGGAGTTCACGCCCCGGATGGATGATGCCACCAGGCTGCTGAATCTCCGCGGCTGGCATAAGGCGGTAGACAGAGCACGCGATTGGGCGAAGGACTGACGACCGCCGGTGGCGGAAATTTCGTCAGTCCTGAGGTCAAGCGAAAGGGAGTGAGCTCCATAGTATGGAGTCACGACCATTGAGCTTGCGGGGCGAAGGATTGACGACCGCCGGTGGCAGGAATCGTAAACGCTGGCCATAATCTATAGCGTTTCGATGTCATTTCGACCAAGGCCGTCAGGCCGCGTGGAGAAATCTCGATCTCTTCTCGTTCATATATTTCTGATTCTCAGAAAGAAGGATCATTCTTGAAAGAAAAGATTCGCAAACTGTTTTCCAACGTCTGGACGATTCCCAACGTCCTGACAATCATCCGGATGCTTCTGATTCCCGTATTCGTCGTCCTTTTCTTCAAGGGCCATAAGATCGCCTCACTGGCGGTCTTTATTGCGGCTAGCCTGACGGATATGCTGGACGGATACCTGGCCCGGAAGCTGAACCAGATCACGGACTTTGGCAAGCTCTTTGACCCGCTGGCGGACAAGCTCATGGTGCTGACCGCCATGGTATGCCAGACTTTCTGGGGTCCGCTGCCGCTGATCGCGGTCATCATTGTCGCGGCCAAGGAACTGCTGATGGTGCTGGGCGGTGTGTTCATGCTGAGCAAGGACGTGGTGGTCTACAGCAACTATTTCGGCAAGGCAGCGCAGGTGGGCTTCATTGCCTCGCTGATTCTATCCTTTTTCCATGAGAAATTCCTTGCTGCGAATATCGTCCTGTGGGGAATGACACCGGACATCCTGCTCCTGTGGTTCACTGTTGCCCTTGCCATCATTGCCATGGCGGTCTACGCGGCCGGAGCCATCAAAACGATCCGGGCAAAGAAGAAAGCAGAGTAAATATCAAGGGATCCCTCGACGCGCATCCCTGCGGTATGCTTGCTCGGGATGACACTAAGAAGCGAAACTCAACTCATAATTCGAATTAAAGTTTATACAATTATGAATTATGAATTATGAATTGTGAATTATACTAATCCGGAGGATTATATGAGAGTTGACGGAAGAACGCCGGACGAAAAGCGCCCGGTCAGCATTGAAACAGATTTTGTCCGCACAGCGTACGGCAGCTGCCTGATTGCTACGGGAAACACCCGGGTAATCTGCACCGCCAGCGTGGAGGAAGCGGTTCCGCCGTTCCTCAAGGGCAAGGGCCAGGGCTGGGTAACGGCGGAGTACGCGATGCTGCCGGCATCCACCACGGAACGGAAAAAGCGTGACGGCATCAAGAAGGACGGCCGGAGCGTGGAGATCCAGCGGCTGATCGGCCGGGCACTGCGCCAGGCTGTGGACCTGAAGGCGCTGGGCGAGCGGACCATTACCCTGGACTGCGATGTGCTGGAGGCGGACGGCGGAACCCGCACAGCTTCCATCACCGGCGCCATGGTAGCGCTGACCTGCGCGGCGGACCGGCTGGTCCGGGAAAAGAAGCTTCCCATCAGCCCTATCGTCCATCAGGTGGCTGCGATCAGCGCGGGCGTGATAGATGACGTACCGTGCCTGGACCTGTGCTATCAGGAAGACAGCCATGCCCAGGTGGATATGAACTTTGTAATGAACGAAAAGGGTGAGTTCATCGAGCTGCAGGGCACCGGTGAAGGCCGTGCCTTCAACAAGCAGGAACTGGATACCATCATGGAGTACGGTGCCAAGGGCATCCGGGAACTGATGGAAGCCCAGCGGGAAGCCCTGGGTGAGCGGGCGGCATGCATCGCACCCAAGCCCCTGCTGCTGGTGGCTACAGGCAACGAGCACAAGCTCCGGGAACTGCAGGAGATGTTCAAAGACTTCTACACACTTGCCCCGATGACCGCCGCAGGCTTCTTCGGACCGATTGAGGAGGATGCGAGCACCTTTGCGGGAAACGCGGCCATCAAGGCGGAGGCGGTCTGTGAAGCTACCGGCTATCCCGCCATCGGCGATGACAGCGGACTGGAAGTGGATGCCCTGGACGGAGAGCCCGGTGTGCTGTCCGCCCGGTATGCCGGGGAGCACGGCAACGATGATGCGAACAACGACCTGCTGCTCAGCCGGATGGATGGGAAAGAGGATCGGGCCGCGGCCTTCAAATGCGCCCTGGCGCTGAAGATTCCGGGACGGGAAACTCTCATTGCCGAGGGCAGCTGCCCGGGAACCATCCTGACGGAACGCAGGGGAACCGGCGGCTTCGGTTATGATCCGCTGTTCCTGTATGAACCCATGAACAAGACCTACGCGGAAATGAACGCGGAGGAGAAGAACCAGATCAGCCACCGCTCCCGCGCCGCGGAGAAGATGCGGGAAATCATGGCGGGACTGAACGGCTGAGGACAGGAAAAAGACAGATTACCGGTATTATATTGTTTTACAGGGCCCGGAGGATTGCATGGACGATCCTCCGGGCTTTGTTGTACGTTTGGATATGAACAAAGGTATTGACAATTAAGGGAAAAGAGGATGTAATTATAAATTAACAAAGCATGTAACCGAATAGTGGACATAGACGGAGGAACACCCCATGAAGAAACTCATGAGCCTGCTGATTCTGTTAAGCGTACTGGTGCTTCCGGTATTGGCCGGATGCACGGATACGGTGCTGCCCGTTCTGCCGGTTTCCGCGGCAAAGGCGGAAACCGAAATCGGTGAAGTGACCGGCGTGGAGGACGCGGAGCATATCACCATATCCGAGCTGTGCGTGAGCAGCGATATCGGGGACGGGGACGAGCTGTATACGGATGCGTATATGGAAGCGTTCGCCTGCGCGCCTGGTGCGGAAGCGGTCAGGGTCCTGCTGGATCAGGATCTCGTATGTGAGTATGAAGGAGACGATGGGCATTTCTACCTGGAATTCTCTGAGGCGGGGGAACACTCGGTCAATGTCAGCGGAAGGTATAACGGCCAGTGGAGTGATCCGAAGGAAGTCTGGCGCGGTGAGATCAAAACAATGGGCGACCTGGGGGCAACCACCTTTACTGTCGTGATGCCTGAAAACGGGGGAGAAGACCCGCAGGTAACCTTTGACTGGAAGGCTCCCCTGCCGGACTGGGCACAGCTGCAGCTCTCCTGCGTTGACGGGGAAACGGAAAGCGCGTTGTGGGACGTCAGGGGTTACAGTTTAGATATTGGTTCGAACGGGGACAGTGTCGCGATTCCCGCGGAATACATGAGTATTCCGGGAGAATATGTGCTGGAGCTTTGCTGTACAAGAGCCGGATACGACCAGTATAACTATACGCAGCATGTCACCGTGCCGGGAACGGCGCCCGGGCTTGCTTCGGTTGTAGTGAACAACCATGAGCCGCTGGTGTTTACCGCGGAGGACGGCGGCCTGCATGCTTACCGGATACCGGTCACGGTGAGCAAAACCGGCGCGTCAAAGTTCCAGTGGTACGATGTCTATTACGGAGATGAGCCTGAGACGGAGGAAATCGCGGCAGTTAACGGAAGCGCTTCGTTTGAATATTCGACAGAATTCTACAGCGGTTACAATGACCGGCTCCTTGCTGTCAGGGCATGGGTCGGGGACGGGGAGAACGGCACCTGGACAAACTGGACCTATGCCAAGTTGGAGGTCAATGTAGAGGTTGCGCAGGGAGGAAGCGGTCTGCTTCCGCCGTCCTATACGATCCGCAATGGAGAAAACGGTACGGTAATCATTACTGCCTCCGGTGTGGAAACCGGGGATACGTTTGACATGACTGTCCGGGATGAGGACGGCGTGGTCTGCTACACCACCCCCTGGAATTATAATACCGGAGCGCTTGACCCGGAAAGCTCCCGGACTGTCACGCTGACAGCGGATCATCTTGGCCAGGACGGAACCTACTATGTTACCGCCAGGAGGATCTCTGAAGAGGGTGAATATTCGCGGTATGTTGCCCGGAAGTTTGTTTTCCACGGTGAAACCAATATTCCCGGCCCTGTAATTACGCTTCTGCCGGAACCGGAGGACGGAAAGTATAATATCAATACGGAATACCGGCTTCATTTTGAAAAAACGGACGCGGACCTGTTTGAATACCGGTGGAAAACCAGCCTGTACAAACATACGGTTGAGGTGGAAGACGGTGAGATTGACTGGGACGAGGACGAAAACAACGTATACCGTTACAGTCCCGCGGAGGAGACGATCCTGTGCCGGGCCCGGCTGGTGGACGGTACCTGGACCTGCTGGACAGAAAAGACGTTCTCCTTTATTGCCAGGGGTACGCTTCCCCAGCCGGGACTGAGCCTGGCAGCGGGGTTGCAGCCTGCGGCCGGATATGACCTGGATGTAGTGATCACCGCCTGTGATACGGAACCGGAGAATGTGGATTATTATTACCTTGAACTGATGAACCTGGATGAATTGAATGCGGTTACCAGTAAAGATGTGCGGTCCGGGGATTTCACGGAAGGGAACCGGTACACCTGGCACATTTCCGGCAGTATGCTGGAGCCGGGTAATTACTGGATTAATCTGTACGCGTACGGGCGGAACGGGTATTACGACGCGGAGAATGTGATGCTGGAGTTCGAAATTCCCGAACCGGCGGAACCGCAGGCGGAGGGCCCGGAACTGACGATTTCTCCGGATGAGGGTTCGTATTATCCCGGGGAAGTAACCATGACAGCATATGCGCCGGGAGCTGTACAGTACCGCTTCAGGATGAGCGGAGCCAGACAGGATGACATATATGACGTAGCACCGAATGACAAAGGGGCCGGTGTCTTTGCCCCTGAACTACGGGCATATTGGACCAGTTATTATTTCTATGTGTCTTACAGGACGTCTGCGGACGGCCCCTGGTCCAAAGAGACCTATAGATCCATCTATGTGTCATCACCCTACGAGCGAATGCCGTCCCAGGACCTGCGGATCGAAGCGGAGGATAGCGACGCGGTGCCGGCGGGTAATGACCTGGTATTCACATTTACTCCGGTAAAGGATACGGAGGAGAGGGAATATACAGACTATCTGAGGTATTATTACCTTACCGTATTCCGTACGGTGCAGGACGGTGAGGATGAGCAGGTAACGGAGCAGTATATCTGGCCGGATGAACTGGAAAGAGACGGTATTACAGTCACCGAAGCCGGGGATTATCAGTACACCTGCGCTGGACAGCATCTGCTGGTTCCCGGGGAGTACTATGCCTGGATCAGGGCGATTGGCAGATGGAACAGTTATGACAGCGTGAAATCCTTTGTATATTTCACCGTAACGGATGAAGCACTTACAGACGCGCCGGTGATTTCCATTGCGCCGGGTGACCACTATATCAACGAATGGATTACCGTAACCCTCAGCAAGGGGACTGCCGTTAATGTGGATCAGTATTATCTGGCTTATAACGGCGATGATCAATATATCGATGCGGATAGCGGCGAGGCCTGGCTCTGGTTCAGTACTCCAGGCACGTATCCGATCCATGCCGCGGCAGTCCGCAGGGATGGTTCCTGGACGAAGGCTGTAAGCACCACGCTTGTGATTTCCGTAAAAGGGACGGCTGAACCGATCGGGCTTACACTTCCGGAGGAACATCAGCAGTGGAAAGAGCTGACAGCTACACTGGCCGAGCCCCTTCCGGACGGTGGGCGCCTGTCTCTGGATCTGTATCGCTATGATGAAGAGGATGAGTATTGGAGCTGGAAAGACAGCGAATATGTGGAATCGTCCTCTTCAGGCAATACGGTCACGCTGTTCCTGGGGGGAGTGTTTGATGAACCCGGACAGTACCGGGTGGATGTGGTTGCGCAGATCCCGGGATATTACGACTCGGAGGAACAGTCATATCAGCTGACCGTTATCGAAGCGGAACAGCCGGATCCGCCGGTGATTACCCTGGGTGACGGAACGATCTGGTACGACGAATCATTTACGTTCACAGCATCTGCTGAAGGCGCTGATCGGTTTAATTACTACATTGCTTATACGGATTCGTGGTTTAACGAAAGTTATGCTGATGCGGATGAAAACGGTGTGGCACAAATCTGCACAAGCACGTCGTATTATGATGGACTGGAACCTTGTACGCTGAAAGTCCGGGCAAGGATCAACGGTGTCTGGTCCAAATGGGGTGGTGTTCCCATTGAGCCGCAGGGGACCCTGCTGGATCCGGTGAGTGTTACCGGTTTTAAGGATATTTCGATTGGCGAAGCGCTGCCGCTGGAGTTCACGCTGCCGGAGCATTCGACCGGATTCAGCTGGTGGCTGTACCGGGTGGATGAAAATGGGGGCAGTGACGACTGCGTCTGTAACGATAATGATTACTATGATGAACTGACCGTTCAGATGACGCTGGACGAGGGCAGGTTTAATGAGGGCGGCACCTATTACCTGGCAGCCCAGGCTTATGGGGCAACGGGATCCCATTATTGCGGCACCTATGCGGAGTATCCCCGGTTCACGGTGAGCGGAGACCGCCTGCCCGGTCCGGCGATTACCCTGGAAGGCCTGGCGGAGGGACAGGAAGAGATCCTGGTAAACCAGGAAATTACGTTTGTGGCATACCTGGAAGGAGCCACGGCATATGAGTGCGGCTGGCACAACAATACACATTTCTCGCCGATGGAACTGACGGCAGACGGAAAAGGAGAATACAAATACACCTTCGAGCGTGACGATTTTTCACAGTGGTTTGAATGCCGTGCAAAAATCAACGGTGTATGGACGGATTGGTCCTCCCTTCCCTTTACGGTTGCGGAAGGAATCCAGCTGCCTGATGTAGATCTCAGCAGCCTCAGGACAGCGTGGACGATCGGTGAGGACCTGGTCATCCCGGTTACGGAAACGGGAGTCAAAAAACTGGAACTCAATGTCTACAGGTGTGATGAGTACGGTAACACATTCGGACATGTGGGCCAGTACTGGAGTGAGAACGGGACATTGACGGTTCCGGAAGCGGACTTTGAGGACGAAGGATATTACTGCATCAGCGGTTATTATCACGGACTGGCAGGGTATGTCGACAGCTATGACTGGTCCGATGATTGTATCCTGCATTTTACCGGAAGCCGGTATACCGCTCCGGCGATTAATCTGCCTGCAGACGGTGTGTGGATTCATGATTACAATGTGTTCACGTTTGTGGCGCCTGCGGATGAATACACTGCGGATTCCTATGATGTCCAGCTGTTTGAGAGCAGTCAGGAACCGGAAGAGGTTATGCCCTGGCAGGAGAATACCTGGACACAGTATTTCAGCAATGAAGGATCCTATACGATAAGAGTCCGGGCAAGGGTGGGGAACCACTGTTCAGCCTGGGCTGAAAAAACGTTTGAAATCCAAAGCAACGGAGAACCGCCGATCACTTTCAGCGGCGTGCCGGCGATTGCGCTCTTCCCAGGCCAGGATTTCGACCTGACGTTCACGGATTCCGTGGAAGATGAAGTATACTCGATCGGGGTCTATCCGGAAGGGGATACAACCGGAGAAGCGCTTGTGAGCACTGCGTGCTGGGGAGATGGCAGTGTGACCATTGATACGTCTGACCTGACGGAAGGCAGCTATTATGTGGAAATCAGGTCGTCCGCGCCAAGGTATACAATTGGCAGTGACGGGTTTACCTTCACAGTAGATCCCAGTTCCCTGACAGGACCTGCTATGACGATTGAGGCGAAAGACAGCTATCTGATCAACGATCCCTTTACCGTGACATTGCAGCATGAGGATGATGTTTCCAGTTACCAGCTTGATGTATTCCGTTACGTAGAGAGTTATGGATACGTACATTGCGCTATTAATACTACGGAGACATTCGGAACGTATACGGTAACAGCATCATCAACAGGAACCTGGACTGTTCAGGCCAGGGCGAAGGTCGGAGAATACTGGACCCAGTGGACGGAAAAGACCGTAACTGTAACAAGCCTGGGTGTGGCACAGTATCCTGCTGTGACCTATGACAGTCCTGTCCTGAGGGGAAGTAATATTGTTGTTACGGTTGCGCCTGCAACCGGCACAGGCGGTGTCACGATTTCGCTGATGAACGGTGAAACAACGGTGGCAATATATGGTGTTGAATGCAAACAGGAAAACACTGCTACCTTCAATCGGGAATACTATGAACTTACAGAAGGCGAATATGTACTGCGGGTGAGCCCGTGGCCTGCTGTCGGGTATGAAGACAACCCTGTCGCGTATAAGGACTATCCGGTGACCATCAACTGCTTCACGCTGGTCAAACATGACCGGACGGAAGCAACCTGTACGGCAGCCGGAAACACGGAATACTGGTACTGCACGACCTGCGGAAAGTACTATGCCGATGAAGATGCCACGCAGCAGATTACAGCGGCGTCCACCGTCATTCCCGCGAAGGGGCATATCAGTCCGCTGGACCATACGGAAGCAAAGGCCGCAACCTGCACAGAGGCAGGCAATATTGAATACTGGCACTGCACGAGGTGTGACGGGTATTTCACTGATGCCGATGCAAGGACAGCGATTCAGGCGGCGGATATCGTGATTCCCGCGCTGGGGCATGTGGATCCGCTGGCGCATACGGCAGCGAAAATAGCCACCTGCACAGAAGCAGGAAATATCGAGTACTGGTATTGCTCCAGGTGCGATAAATACTTCAGTGACGAAAATGCCGAGAATGAAGTCGCGCAAGCGGATATCGTGATCGACGCACTGGGGCACGTGGATCCGCTGGAGTATACGGCGGCGAAGGCGGCGACCTGTACGGAAGCCGGCCATATCCGGTACTGGTATTGTTCCAGGTGTGAGAAGTATTTCTCCAATGCCGGAGCGACCACGGAAATCGCGCTGGCGGATACGGTGATTCCCGCGAAGGGACACAATAATCCGCTGTATCATGTGAACGGGATCCCGGCAAGCTGTACGGCGGAAGGTATGATTGAGCACTGGTGGTGTACCGCGTGCGACAGACGCTTCGCTGATGCCGGAGGAGAGACAGAGATCAGCCAGGCGGATACCGTTATCCCGGCGATCGGGCATATTGATCCCCTGGAGCATAAAGAAGCAAAGCCGGCATCCTGCACGGAAGAAGGAAACATCGAATACTGGCATTGCACCAGGTGCGGCATGTACTTTACTGATGCGGGAGCAACTGAGGAAGTATCCCAGGCAGGTACTGTAATTGCCAAACTTGCGCATACGCTGACTGCACATGAAGAGGAACCTGCCACCTGTACTGTTGCCGGCACAGGCGCATACTGGGAGTGTGAAGTCTGCCATAAGAAGTTCTCCGACGGGAACGGTGCGCATGAGATTAACGCGCCGGCAGTGCTTCCGGCCGGGCATAAACTGACGATTAAGCATGACGAGGTTCCCCATACATGCACGGAAGCGGGTACGGAAGAATACTGGGAGTGCGAAGTCTGCCACAAGCTCTTCTCTGACGAGAATGCGGAACATGAGATTGCTGCGGCAGTTCCGATCCCTGCCGGGCATACGCTGGAGAGGATTCCCGCTGTTGCGGCTACCTGCACAACAGCCGGATGCGACGTTGAATACTGGCACTGCACGGTGTGCGGCAAGTATTTCTCTGACGCAAACGGGGGAACGGAGATCAATAAGCCGGATGAGATTCCGGCTTCGGGCCATGACTGGGGAGCCCCGCAGTATACCTGGTCTTCGGACAACAAGACATGTACCGCAAAGCGGATCTGTAAGAGGGATAACAGTCACATCGAAACAGAAAACGGAAAGGTGACTTCCAAAACAACGCCGGCCACAAGGGAGAAGGCAGGGAAGACGGTATATACTGCCACCTTCACCAATACCGCCTTTGCCACGCAGACGAAGACCGTTACCATTCCGAAACTGAAGGCTCCTGTCGGATCCTATACAGACAAGGAAACCGGCACCTATGAAATCAGGGCGGACTGGACTGCGGTATTCAAAAAGCCTGCCAAGTCCAAAGCGACTGTGGTGATTCCGGACACGGTTAAGGTAAAGGGTTATGATATCCCGGTCACAGAAATCGCGGATAAAGCCTTCAGCAAGGATAAGAACCTGGGAACTATTACCATCGGAAGCAATATCAAGACGATCGGGAAGAATGCGTTCAGCGGCTGCACGAAGCTGAAGACCGTGAAGGGCGGCGGCGCAGTGGAAAAGATCAAGGACGGCGCGTTTAACGGCTGTGTGAAGCTGAGCAAGCTTCCGACCTTCCCGAAGCTGGTATCGATCGGCGGGAACGCGTTCAAGGGCTGTACAGCACTGACGAAGGTGACGATCAGCGCGTCTGTGAACTCGATCGGAAAGAGCGCTTTCGGCGGGTGCAAGAAGCTGAAGACGATCACGATCAAGAGCACGCTGCTGACGAAGAAGAATGTGAAGAGCGGCGCGTTCAAGGGCATTGCGGCGAACGCAACGGTGAAGTGCCCGAAGAGCAAGGTCAAGGATTACCAGAAGTTCCTGCCCGGCAAGGGTGTGCCGAAGACGGCAAAGATCAAATAAG
>JAEEGL013669296.1_pt1 | contig 22223 bp, 14 predicted proteins | sample 9134231 | NCBI WGS metagenome assembly JAEEGL01 (sample SAMN16246548, study PRJNA631951) | gut metagenome | biome: gut microbiome; feature: rumen; material: fiber-attached | host: Bos | place: Iran: Karaj | collected 2018-10 | reverse complement strand
TTTGATTTTTGATTTTTGATTTTTGATTTTAAATTTTTTATTTTTTATTTTTTATTTTTTATAATTTTTTAAAAACAGGAAATACTAGTAAATAATAGGAGAGGATAGTATTGACTAATGAATTAATTTTAAAAAAGAATAAATGGATAAAAATAAGAAAAATATTATTTATATTTTTAATAATGTCTATAATAATTATTGGATTTATGATTGGGTATAGAGTTAGTGCAAATGGTGGAGGAATGAAAGGATTAATGGCAACTGTTTTAGGGCATGACGAGCATACTGTGGAAAAATTAGAAAAAATTACTGTATTAATAGTTGGAGAAAGTGACATGTTGACAGATACAATACTTGTAGTATCGTATAATCCACAAACACAGAATGCTAAAATGATATCAATACCAAGAGATACTTTTATTGGAAAAAATAAGTATAGTGCCAAAGCATCAGATAAAATTAATTCAATTCATGCAACATATGGTATAGAAGAATTAATAAAACAAGTAGAAAAGCTAACTAATACTAAAATAAATTATTATGTAAAAGTTAATACGCAAGGTCTTAAGGAGCTTGTTGATATGATTGGAGGAGTAGATTTTTATGTTCCAATTAACATGGAGTATGACGATAATAAACAAAATCTTCATATACATTTAGAAAAAGGATACCAGCATTTAGATGGAAAAAAAGCAGAACAGTTATTAAGATTTAGACATAATAATAATGGTACAACATATAATCAAGAATACGGGGATAATGACTACGGTAGAATGAAAACACGGAAGAGAGTTTTTAAAAAAAGTGTTAAATAAAACTATAAAACTAGGTAATATTATGAAAATATCGGAATTTATAGAGATTGGAAGTAAGTATATAGAAACAAATATTAAAATAAAGGAAATTAAAGATTATATACCATATATTTTGGATTTTGATATTAATAATTTGCAAGAGGAAGTATTAGTGGGAGAATCAGAAAAAATAAATGGTATTTGGTTTTTTGTTACCAATGAATAATGGTTTTTGAAGATAATCTTCAAAAACCATTAAAAATCTTAAAATTATTATAATTGAAGTCTATTAACAGCACTAATAATAGCTCGAAAACCTGATTTAATAATATCACTATCTTGACCAACAGCCCACACATTATTTGTGTCATTTTTTATATTAACATATGACACAGCTTGTGACTTTTGACCACTTTCATTTAAAGACTGTTGAGTATAGTCAGATACTTCAAAATTATATCCAAGTTGATTTAAAACGTTTACTAATGCGTCGATTGGACCATTACCAACACCTTGCATACTTTTAACTTTACCATTTATTTTTAAAGAAATTCTGAGAGTTGTAGAGTTGTCCTTATTTAGAACATGGTATTTATCTAAACTTATGGAGTCTGTTCTGTTCTTAAATTCAGCTTCAAAATAAGTATAAATTTCTTCTGTTGATAATTCTCTACCTAGGCTATCTGAAACATATTTAAAATAAGAACCAACTTCTTTTTGCATTAATTTTGGAATTGTATATCCAAAACTTGAGTGAAGAACATATGATACTCCGCCTTTTCCAGATTGAGAATTTATTCTAATAATAGGTTCATATTGTCTATTTATATCTGCAGGATTAATAGGCAAATAAGGAACTTCCCAATACTCCTGAGAGGTTTCTTTAATATGTTTAAAAGCTTTAGAAATTGCATCTTGATGTGAACCTGAAAATGCAGTAAGAACTAATTCACCAGCATATGGATGTCTTGGAGAAACGGCCATTTTAGTGCAATTTTCATATAGATTTTTTGCTTCACCAATATTAGAAAAATCAAGTTTAGGATCTATGCCTAATACATACATATTCATTGCAATATTTAATATATCGGCATTACCTGTTCTTTCACCATTTCCAAATAAAGTGCCTTCAATTCTATCAGCTCCAGCAAGCAAACTCATTTCAGATGTAGCAACACCAGTACCTCTATCATTATGAGCATGAATAGATAATATAACATTTTCTCTGTTATTAATGTTTTCACATATATATTCAACTTGATCTGCAAATACATTTGGCATAGAGCATTCAACAGTCGCTGGAAGATTAATAATTATTTTATTTTTTATTTTATTTGTCCATTCATTTATAACAGCATTTATTACTTCAACCGCATAATCCATTTCGGTATTTGTAAACGATTCTGGAGAATATTCAAAAGTCCAATTAGTATCTGGATATTTTTTTATGTATTCACACATCATTTTAGCACCCGTAGTAGCAATTTGCTTTACTTCATCAGGGTTTTTATCAAAAACAACTTCTCTTTGGATTTTAGAAACTGAGTTATATAAATGAACAATTACATTTTTAGCACCTTCTAATGCTTCAAATGTTCTAGACATTATATCTTCTCTGGCTTGAGTAAGAACTTGTATTGTCACATCATCAGGAATTTTGTTGTTTTCAATTAAATATCTAGTAAATTGATATTCAGTATCATTTGCAGCTGGAAATCCTATTTCAATCTCTTTAAAACCAATAGAAACAAGATAATCGAAAAAAATAGATTTTTCTTCAAGGGTCATAGGTGTAGATAAAGCTTGATTTCCATCACGTAAATCTACACTGCACCAAATTGGAGCTTTTGTAATTTCATTATCTATCCAATGTCTAAGTTTGGGCTTTTTCCAATCATATAATTTTTTGTATTTTTTATAATTCTCCATAAAATCAGTCCTTTCAAGACAACAAAAAACATCTCTATATTGTTATATAGAGATGTAAATATGTTCAAAATAAAATAATTATAAATATTAAAAAGCATTATTATCAGGAATTTGAACACATGAAACAATCTCTATATTTTTATTAATTATTAATAAGAGATTAATCAGTATTAAATTAATAATAATGGCTAATGTCATGTGAAAAATTCCCCCTTTCAAATATTGTTTAAAATTATATCATAAAAATATTGATATGTCAAAGAAAATAAAAGATATTATTACTTAAATTTTTTAAAATTAAAAAAAGGCGTTAAAGAGCATTTCCCTAGTAAAAATAAATAATTGTAATGTTAATTTCATATAAAATACATACAAATAATAAATAATAAAAAATATAAATAAAATGTAATAATCCGTAAAAGAATACTTATTTTTTATAATAAATTATAGGTTTGACTATAAATATTTTATTAATTATAGTGAATTTAATAATTTATTTATAGGGGGACCATTATGAAAAAGAAGACATTAGCGATAATAATTTTGGTGTTGGGAATTATTATCATGGCATTATTATTTATGCCACAACAAATCCAAGCGGCAACATATAGTGTTACCGATGAAAACGGAATCACATGGAGATTTACAACAAGCGGAACAAATGCAAATAATGTGTATATAACATCAGGAAGTCTGCCAAGTACACTTGTAATTCCAGAAACATTAACTGTAAATGGAACAACATATACAGTTAAAACAATTAGAAATGCTTCAAGTGGAAGAAATATTGCATATGGATTAGATGCAACAGTAGTAACTAGTGTAGTAATACCTGATACAGTTACAACAGTTGGAACATATGCATTCTCTAATTTTACAAACTTAAGCGAGGTAACTTTTGGAAATCAAGTACAAATAGTTGATACATATGCATTTTTCAATTGTACTCATCTGGATAATGTTAATCTTCCAGATTCATTAATCAGAATTAATGGATATGCATTTAAACAATGTACTTCACTAAAACATTTAGATTTAGGAGAAGGAGTTCAACAAATATATGCATATGCATTTGATAGATGTCCTTTAGAAGGAACATTAACAATTCCAAATAGCTTAGTAACATTAAATCAAAATGCTTTTGCACCACAATATGCAAGTGAAGATTCAGATTATAATACAGGAATAACAAAAGTTGTAATTGGTAGTGGTTTAAATAGCGTTGCAGCATTTGAACAATTAAAAGCTTTAGAAGATTACGAAGTCGCAGATGGAAATACATCATATTCTGCACAAGATGGAATGTTATTCAATGCAGATAAAACAACACTTATAAAATGTCCAATAAAAAAACAAACTAATAATTATGTGGTCCCAAACACAGTAACAAGAATTGAAAATTATGCTTTTAATGGTTCTTTAATAACAGGAACAATTACTTTACCAGAAGGTTTAACATATATTGGCAATTATGCTTTTCAAAGTTCAAAGATTAGTGGTGCTTTGGTAATTCCAAATACTGTAACATATATTGGAAGTTATGCTTTTAGATATTGTTACAATTTAACATCTGTACAATTAAGTAATAGTTTAGAAACATTAGGTTATGCATGTTTTGAAGAAGATAATAAATTAACAGGAGATCTAACTATTGATGGTACTTTAACAAATATTGGAGCTTATGCTTTTAGAAATTGTAAAGGTCTTGATGGAGTATTAAGAATAGGAGAGAGTGTTACAACTGTTAATGATTGTGCTTTTGAGGGTACTAACTTTAGAAGAGTCTATATGGGAAGCGGTATTACTAATATCTATTATAGAGCTTTTGAAGATTATGAAGATTTATGGATTAATAATCAAGAAGAAAATGTAAATTTAAATAATATTTCATATTCCTCAGTTCCATATATTCACTGGGCAAATGATACACATAAATTAACAGTATCAACATTACCTGGAATAAAAATAGTAAATGCAACAACAAATGAAGAAATAACATCAGGAGATTATGATTGTGAAACAGCATTTGATTATAAAGTTGTAATTGAACCAGGAAGAGATTATAGCAATATTAAAATTGTTGAAGTAAATGATGCTGATGTTCAAGACTTTAGACAATTTGATTATAATGAAAGTACAGTTTATACATTTGATCAATTAATAAGAGATCGTAGTATATTTATCCAAAGTATAAGTAATGGAACAGATTTAGCACTAAGAACATTTATTGCAGAGATAAATAGAGAACCAATAGCTCAATCAAGAATAAGTAATGCAAGAATTGTAGAAGGACAAATAAAATATTTACACACAAAATATCCTGTAATTGTAGAAACAGGAGACACAGTTACTTTAAAGGTAAGAGTTTATAATGAGGGTATTCAAGCTGGTAAAGCAAGTAAAGTTTCAGTAATCCTTCCAGATGGAATAGAACTTGTTTCAGGAAATAATACAAATACTAAATATGACTGGCAAAAAGAAGGAGACAAATACGTTTCTACATTTATTGCAAATAGAGAAATTGATCCATATATTGGAAATGGAAAAGTGCATTATGAAGAATTACAAATGGTTGTAAAAGTCACATCAGAAAGCGCTAAAGAACATGATATATTACAAACAATATATGCTGAAATAACAAGTGGAGCACAAGCAGATACAGATTCAACTTTTGGAAATGTAGATTATTCAAATACAACAGATTATAAAATAGATGAAATATATGCATCATCATTTAGTTCATATGTTGAAGGACAAGAGGATGATGACGATATTGAAACTATAGTATTAAAGGGCCAAATAAAAGTTGATTATAATATCAAAATAAATAAAATTGATGGACAATCATTAAAATTATTAAAAGGAGCAACATTTGAATTAATAAATGAAGAAGATGAAAATACAGTTGTAGCAACAGCAACAACAGGTGATGATGGATCATTAAACTTTGGACCATTAACAACTTATGGTGAAGGAAATGATGTCTGGTATATTAAAGAAGTTAGTAAGCCAGATGGATATAAAATAACAGAAGGAAAGAGAATTAAAGTAAGAGTTGAAAAAACAATTGTAGATGCAACTTTGGGAACATATACAATAAATGTATATTGCGATACAGTAGATTATACGTTAGATACAGAAGAATATAGATTTATTCCAATAACTACAGCAGCACAACTACGTAAGATGGGATCAGGAGAAACTATTGTAATTGATGATAAAGAATATGATTTTACTACAACAGCAAATTATAAATTGATGAATGATATCGATTTAGAAGATGAAGGAAATTGGACACCAATTCCATATGATATGAACTGTGTGTTTGATGGAAACGGACATAAAATAAAGAATTTAACAATTGAAGCAACTGAAGATACTAGAACAAAAGAAATTGGATTATTCAGCGTATTCTCAGGAATTATAAAAAATGCTGAATTAGAAAATGTAACTATAAATATAGAAAAATTTAGTTCAAATGCAGCTAGTCTAAGTGGAAAATCAGGTATTGGAGCTTTTGCTGGTGTAATGAGAGAAGGCTTTATAGTTGATTGTAAAGTTTCTGGAAGTATCACAGCAAATGAAGACAATATTGGAGGTTTTGTAGGACATACGCTAGCAGATGGAATAGTAAGAATTCAAAACTGTACTAATAATGCAAATGTAATTGGAAAAGGTAATACTGTAACAGTACAAGAATCATGGGGTGGAGAATATACAGAATTCTATGGAGCATCAAATATTGGTGGTATTATAGGTTGTGCATTAGGTTCAATTAGTATAGAAGATACCATTAATAATGGAACTATCCATGGTGAAAATTATAATGTTGGAGGTATGGTAGGATATTCTAAGGGAACGAATTATCAAGATCCTCAAATAACAGGTGGATATAATTCAGCTGATCAAACAATAGATTTATTAATTGCAAATACTATTGCTGATATAAAAGGAGAATATATTTTAAATCTAGAAGTTCGTGACAGATCAACAACTAATTATTTGAAAAACGGAGTTTATACTGTATATGATAGCTATAAAAATCCAGTAGAAGGATTAGAACATGTAAAAGTAACAGACGGAAAAATGAGAATAGCTAAAAACAAATTAGGAACAGTTGGAACAGATAGCTACTATATTATAGAAGATGAACAAGAACCAGGATATTATGAAATGGAAGGAGTACTTGAATTTGACGTTGAAAAAACATGGGATCCAGTTTTACAAGAATTCAATGTACAAGCATCATTATATAAAATCCCATATGAAGAATATGAATTAAAAGAAATTCCAGATGGAATAATATCTACAGACCCAAAACCTGGAGATGAAAGTGATACAGGAATTGAATTCGATGCAGATGAATATTATGACGAAACAATTATTGCAAAAGCTAATTGGAATTCAAGAAAAGAAGAATTTATTAATTGTACAAATAATGGATCAGTAAGTACTTCATTTATGAATGCTGCTGGTATTATCGGAACATCTTATGGAGTTGTAACAATTAAAGATTGTACAAATAATGCAGCAATAACTTCAGCACTTAAATCAGGAGGTATGGTTGCTGAATTAAGAACTTTAAATTATACAAATGATCAATATGATGAAAGATATAAATTAGAAACTCAAAATACAGAAGAATACTCAGTAATATCAGGATGCGAAAATACAGGAAATATAATGGCAGTTGGATTACCAAATACAGAATACCATTATAATGGAGGAGCTTCTGCAGGTGTTTTAGGATTTATAATTGGTAATGTTAGAATTAAAAATTCAGTAAATACTGGTGATATAACAGGAATAAACGGAAGATGTGCAGCTGGTATCTTAGCTGATATGGAAGGAAAGACAGAATTAACTAATTGTTCAAATGAAGGAGATATAAAAACTCTAACTCAATATACAGATGTTAATGCGGTAGCTTCTGGAATGATTGCTAAAAACCGTTATAATGAATTAGCAAGAGCAGCAAGTTCAATTTATATTAAAGATTGTTCAAACTATGGAAATATCTATTCAGCATGTCACTTCGGTGGAGCAACAGGTGTTACAACGGCATTAAATTATGTTGTAGATGGATTTACAATGAACAATAGCAAAATTGCACAAAGAGAAGGAAATACAGAAAATACAAAATTAAATATGATTCAATATCATACAGGTGATAATGGTGGTGTTGTTGGTTTATGTTCAGCAAAAGACATCAATATCTCAAATGTTAACATTGATAAAATAGAATTTAATAAAGCTTCATCAGAAACAGGAACATATGGTGCCACATCAGGTGTTATAGGAAATTCATACAGCGCATGGGATTATAGAACTGATAATGTAAAAGCTTATAACTGTAAGGTATCAAATTCTAATATTTGTTCTGGTGGAAAAGAAGCGGCTGGTGTTATAGCTTGTCAAACAAATAACAATGATATGATAACAGAGATAAATGATTGTACAGTTTCAAATTGTTTCATATTTAATAATATGTATAATACAGATACATATGGAGTAGCAGCAGGAATATATGGTGGAACATATGCAGCAGGTAATGTAAAAGTAACAAATTGTAAAGTGGAAAATGGAACAGTACAAAAAGTAAATGGAGGTACAGCAACTACAACTGCAGCAGGACTAGTAGGAAGCTTCCATAGCTGTAATGTATTAGAAATATCATCATGTCAAGTTGAAAATATGAGAATATTAAATTACAATAATGGTTCAAATTATTCAGGAAGCCTTGGTGGAACAGCTGCAGGACTAGGATATGCAGGCTTTGGAGATTCACGTGTTGAAATGAAGGATTGTGATTTTAAAAACTGCTATATAGAAGGCTTAAATGGTAATGTCGGTGGAGCAGTAGGAGCCAACGTATCTAATGATATGATAATGGATAATGTAAATGTTATTGAATGTGACATGAAAAAACTAGAGGCTAATGATGTTCAAACATGTAACGCAGGAGGATTAATAGGTTTCTTACAAAGCAATCCAGAATTAGTAATTACAAATTGTAAGGTAATAGGAAGAGATACAACAGTAACAGAAGATAAAAACTATGTTACAGCAAATAATGGTAATATAGGTGGTATATGTGGATTCATAAATTCTAGTGCAAATACAGAGAAGATGGAAAATATCGAAATAAGAAATATGAACATATATACAAAATATAATAAGAACCTTCAAAATTGTGTAGCAGGTGGTATAGGCGGTAATGGTTCAATCAAAAATGTTAAAAATGTAGTTATAGATAATTGTGATATATTCGGACAAGGAAGTAACAACGTTTCAGGATTTATTGGATATGATGGTACATCAGGTCCAGTACATGATAATATAACAGTATCAAATTGCCATATTACTAATAATAGAAAAACAGATGATAGCTATTGTACAGCAGTAAGCGGAATTATGGCAACATATTGCGGTGGAGGACAATATAAACTAAGAAATTCTAAAGTATTAAATACAATTGTTGATGGTAAAACTGGTTTAATATCTGGTGGTGTTGGTTATGTTGGAAATCTTGTTGCTGATAATATATTAGTTGATAATGTTGAAGTAACAGATACATGGGAATATGTAACAACCGACAATCATGATCAACGTTCACAAGCAGGATTTGTAGCAGCTGCCACATCAAATTTATCTATGAATAATGTTCATGTAAATAACACAACAGTTAATGGCGGATATGGAGCAGTAGGTGGTGTATATTCATATGGACATACAATTGATAAATTAATAAATGTTGGTGTAGATAATGTAACACTTGATAAAAGATATACAAAATCATATAACAGAGGAGCTGTTGCAGCAATTGGAGCTAATACAACTGAAGTAAGTGGAACAGTTAATAATGTAACTGTTAAAAATTCAGATATTGAGACTACAGGATTACAGATTGGTGGTGCATTTGGATTTATTGAATATGATGCTGTTTTAGACGGAATTACAGTAGATAATACTAATATTATAAATCACAATAATACTATTACTCCATATAGACAGTATCCATATACAGATGATATCCTATATAATACTGATATCGGAGGAATATTAGCTTTTGGAAAAGGTAAAGTAACAATTAAGAATTCAACAGTATCTAATAGTACAATTTTAGGTGAAAACAATGGAGGACAATATTTACATGTTGGTGGAGTACAAGGATATGCAAATGATGATTTAACAATAGAGAATACAAAAGTAAAAAATTGTGATATAAAGAATTTAACAACAGGAAGTGCAACAGTAGGAGGATTCTTAGGAATTGCTGGTAAAGGATATGATGGAAATAATAATTATGTTACACATACATTAAATATTAGTGATTCATCAATAGAGGAAAATTCAGTTATAGAAGGTACTGCAAATGTTGCAGGAATTATGGCAAATGGAAAGGTAAATATTAATGGAATTACATTAAAGAATTTAACAGTAAAAAATGGTGGATCAAATACAGGTGGAGTAATAGCAGTTACAGAACCAGATTCAGTAATGGATGGAATAACAGTTAATGGATTAACAGTTACAACACCAAACGGAAATGTAGGAGGTATTTCTCCAGTATTAAAAGGAACAATATCAAATATTAATATGTCAAATGTAAATGTATCAGGACCATATGATGCAGGTGGCGTGGCAATGGTATTTGAACAAGGAAGTCTAGATGGAGCAATATTAAACAATGTAAATGTCACAGGAGGAAATAGAGGAGCTGGCGTTGCATTAATTAATAAAGTAAACTTAAACAATATTACAATATCTAATTCAGAAATCGAAGGAGTAAACGAATCAGCAGGTATAGCAGCTTATGCTGAAAATGGAACAGTAGATACAGTTACATTAAACAATGTAAAAGTTAAAACAACAGGCCAATATGCAAAAGCAGGTATTGGATTTGCAATTATAAACAACAACAGTACAAGCAATATAACAGTAAATGGAGGAAGTGTAACAGGATGCGCTGATATTGGAGGTGTAGTAGCTGTTGTACCAAACGGAAACTTAACAAATGTATCAGTATCAGGGGCAACAATAACAACAACAGGTGGTCATGCAGGAGCAATTGCAGCATACGTAAGAGGAAATATAAATCAAGCAACAGTAACAGGAACAACAGTAGTTGGAACTGGAGAAGCAGGAGGTATTGTTGGAGTTGTTGATGGAAATATTGATAGTGCAACAGTAACAGATACATCTATTACAACAGGAAGCGCAGATGCTGGTGGTATTGCAGGAGCAATGCACTATAAGATCTCAAATAGTACGGTTAAAAATACAACAGTAACTTCAGATAAATATGCTGGAGGACTTGTTGGAGCTGGATTATATGATATGAATGAAGGAAAGAATACTCCAGAATTTGTAAATGTAACATTAGAAGGAAATACAACTACAGCACCAACTAAAGGAGATTATTTAGGAGCACCACAAGAATATAATGATGCTTTAGTAAACCCAGGAGCAGATCCAGAACCAGATCCAGATCCAGATTCAGATCCTGATCCTGATTCAAATGTAAATCCTAATACTAATTCAACATTAAATTCTGCAGCACCATTAAGTACCAATAACACGCTAAATACCGGACTAAATGCAATGCCATTAAATACAGATCCTGAAAATACACTAAATCAATCATCAGGAAATGGCGATAATGGAACAGATGCTATCTTAAATCCAGATGAACAAGACGATACTAATACAAATATAAATGAAGAGTCAAATAGTGTAGATAATAATGCAGAAGGAAATGTAGATGAAACTAATAGTGATTCAGATACAATACCAAATGAAGATGATAATACAAATCCTGATATGATATTAAATAATACAAATGATGATGAATCAAATGATCAAGAAGAACCAAATGAAACAGAAGATACTAACAATAATCAAGAAGAATCAAATGAGAATAGTGAACAACAAAATGATTCAACAGACGATAACAACTAATTTATAAGGAGGGAAAAGATAATGGAAAAAGAAAATAAAGAAGTTAAAAGAAAATATAAAGGATTAAAATCTATTATTCTATTTGATGTATTTATAGCATTATTATTAATTCTCCTTATGAATTGTACCTATGATAGTAAAACATCAACAGTTATAATGTTTGGAAAAACTATATATACAGCAGATAATACAGCTGAAACAGGGAAAGTAATTGTTTCGTATGTTGATGTAAATGGTGATAAAATTAGAGAAGATGATATTTATACAGGAACTTTAGGAGAAGAATACAGTGTAGAAAGAAAAGAAATAAGTGGATACTTAAATTATGGAAAAGATCCAATTAATAAAAAAGGGAATTACGATTCAAAAGACACTTATGTTGAGTTTTCATATATAGTTCTTGATATTGATTATAATCTTACAAGTGTAGATGATGATTTTTACACAGTAACAGTTTTAAAAGATAGATTAGATGAACCAAAAGAATATAAATTTGTTATTGAATCATATGATGAAAATGGAAAGCCTTTAACAGAATCAGAATTCAAAGTGACAAGACCTAATACATCAATAGTAAGAAGCGGAAAAGACTATACAGGAAAATTTGTTATTGGAAGTTTGATAGTAGATGAAGAAGGAATTGAAAAATTCATAATATCACAAACCAAAGCAAAAGAAGGATATGATCCATTAGAAAAAGATATAACTGTAGAAATAACAAAAACATTTGATACGGATAATAACGAATATGTTGTGAAAGCAAAAATCAATGAAGTTGATACTGTTTCAGTTATAGTAAATGAAGAAACACAAGAAATTATTGTTAAAATCGAAAAAAGAAATGATGAAATTGAAACTGAACCAGAGACAGAAAAAGAAACAGAGAAAACAACAACAGGAGTAGTTACAGGAGATAAGATTATAATGGTAGTAGTTGTTTTAGCAGTTGCTATCGTGGTAAATGTTATTGCAATCATTATGATGAAAAAGAATAATAAAAAAGATAGTAAAGAAGAATAATCATAATAAAAAATAGTGACCTTTAAAAGTCACTATTTTTTATATGATTGTAAAATCTCTTTAATATAATTTCCTGACTCAGAAAGATAATTATCAATGTTATTTTCTGAATTATCTATTTTATAATCTGGAGTTAAAATAGCAGAACCTTCGTCTTTATTTGAAAATGACCAGTTGATCCAACTTAAATTATGAGTATCTATAAAAGATATCCATTCATCAAATTGTTCTAAATAAAGTTTACCATTACCAGTAGAATCTGTTGTACCACATTCTGAAATAATAATTGGAATATTATTATCTAAACACTTTTCAATAGTATCTCTTAATTCTTTGCCATGAGTTCCTGAATAAAAGTGACAAGAATAAAGAATATTATCAAAAGATAAAGGTGAATCAATAACTGTATCTGGCATTGTACACCAATATGGAGTTCCGACAATTATTAATGATTTTGGAGAATTATTTCTTATTGTTTTAACGATATTTTCAGCATAAGGTTTAATATTATCAGTCCAATTGGTTGTTCCATTTGGCTCATTACATATTTCATATATTAAATTTGGAGTATTTGAATACTTTTCTGAAATAGTATTAAAGAATTCGTTTGATTGTTGTTCATATTGCTGAGGATTATTATCAGCTAAAATATGCCAATCGATTATGACATACATATCTAAATCAGTAGCCATATCTATAATATCTGTTACTTTTTTAGTTGTTTTTTCTGGTGAATATATGTATCCAGAACCATAACAATCAGTATACATTGCAATTCTAAACACATTAGTATTCCAGTCTTCTTTAAGAGTTTTTAGATTATCTATGGTGATTAAATCACCAAATTCATCAAGTAAATGACTACTAACCCCACGTAATTGATATAGCTGACCTTTCTCATTTTTCAGTTTTATTCCTGATACTTGTAACCAACCATTATATTCAACTGAATTAATTGTAGAAATTGTTTCAGGCTGGTCAGCAGATGGCTCTGGCTGCGCGTTATTAGGCTTTAAAAACAGTAAAATTAAAAATATTATAGTAATAATTAATAATATAAAAAATATAATTAAAAATAATTTTTTCATATAGTTTTCTTTGCCTCACTATTCTTTTGATTCATAAAAATAAATGATGCTGATATTTTCTTAAACATTTTAACTTTATTAGGAATAAAGTCTGTATATGGTTTTGATTTATATCTTAAATCAAATATTAATGCTGTTGATAAATAGAAGGTATTTGAAACCAACCAGATAATAGATAATACATATATTGAAATAATTGTAGATTGCATTTTCAAAATACACATTGCTAAACCAACGACGTTTAACGTAAATAGAATAAAATGGCTAAGCAATAGTTTTTTATTAGTTTTACTCATTTTATTTGAAATTTTTGATTTTGGAGTTACATCAAATTTAGTGTTTCCAAATCCAAATAATTCTTTTAATACTTCTTTATAAAGTACTGGAGTTAAAATAGTTTCATATATTTTATTCCATGTAGAAGATCTTTTATTTCCTTCTAATAAATCAAGCATAAATCTTTTTAGTAGATAAGTAGGTCCCCATAAACATAAGAAAGTTAATAAATTACAATCAACGATAATAATTCCGAAAATACTAAATAGTAATGGCGTTAAAAGATAGATTAATCTTCTTATTCCAAAGAACCAATATGAAATACATGAAAAGTATTCAAGTTTTTGTCTAAGTGAAAGTCCTTTATTTCTGAAAATCCTATATTTCTTTAATATTTGTACACAACCTCTTGCCCAACGAGAACGTTGTTTAACAAATCCATCTAAGTCATTAACGGCCATACCATATGCTTCAACATTATTTAAAGCTAAACATTTATATCCTTTTGCTTCTATTAACATACCTGTTGCTATATCTTCTGAAATTGTTCCCTTTGCAAATCCACCAACTGAATTAAGTGCTTCTCTTGAAAATAGGGCATTTGTACCACAGTAGACAGTTGAGTTTGTTTCATTTTTAGCAACTTGTATCGAATGGTAGAAATAGTCTTGTTCAAATGGAATCTTATCAGCTAAATTAAATCTATATTGGTAAATATCAGGATTTACAAAACTTTGAGGTAATTGAACAAATCCTATTTTTGAATCTTCTTCTAAAAAGAATGGAAGTGTTGTCATTAAAAAATTTTCTGTAGGAGCCATATCAGCATCAAAAGTTGCAACATATGGTGATTTGATTTGCTCCAATGCATGATTATAATTACCTGCTTTAGCATTATTATTTGAAGTTCGAGAAATATAATTTATATCTAATTTATTTGCTAATGATTTAATTTCTTGTCTATTTCCATCATCACAAACATAGATATGAAGTTTCGATTTATCAGGATAAGCCATTTCCTTACATGCTCTTATTGTTTTTTCTAGGACTGATGATGGCTCATTAATAGTAGCGATTAAAACATCAATATCTGGAAAAATAGTGTTATTTGGAATAGATGGGATTTTAGGTGATTTTTTATTTACGCATAAGATATTTAAGTAATAAACAAAAAAATCAATAAATTCCCAAATTTCGGCAAATAAAACAATAAGTGAGGCTACTAAAGCAACAATACCAAGTGTTATTGGAAGTGTAAAAAAGATTCTATATATTATATAAATAAAAGTTAGTGTAATAGTAAGCGTATAGAATAGATTTTTTAGAGTTTTACGAGCATTCATTTATTTTCTCCTTTTTAAAGATATTAAAATTATAAACGATAAAGGGGCTTTGTGCAATAATGTTATAATAAATATATTTATAAATAATAAGATAAAGTAAAATAATAAAAAGTAGACAAAAAAATTTTTTTGTGTTAACATAGAATTGGAAGGTTATGTACAAAAGAAAGAAGGTGGTAGAAATGAACAAAAGAAGGAAAATAATGACAATTATAAGTTTAATAGTTTTTATAATATCAATTGTTAAAATTGGTAGTTCATTAGCTACGACCGAATCATTCTCGATAACCAATGTAGAAATATCGAATAAAAGCAGTACAGTTGAAATAAAAAATATTAATCAAGATAACAATCAAATATCAAATGAAATTATTTTCCATGCAGTGGGAGATAGTGTAACATATAAAATAACAATTAAAAACAATGAAGATGAAGAATATAAATTAATAGAAATACATGACGATAATCAAAATGAGAGTATTTCTTATGAATATGGTGAATATGAGAATAAAATATTTGCACCGAAACAAGAAAATGAGATTTATATAACTGCAAAATATGTAAAAGCACTTGAAAATGTTGATAATAGAGAACAACAAATTCCTGTGAAAATTACATTAGTATTTGTAGATGAAGAGGATAATGAACAAGAAGAAGAAATTCAAATAACTCCAACATCAGTAGATAATGATGGAGATAATATTGAAAAAAATAGTGAAAAACCAAATGTAATAAATAAAAAAGAAAAAACAACTCCAAAAACAGGAGATAGTATAACAATGTATATTGTTATAGCATCAATTTCGCTTGCAACACTAGTATATATAAATAAGACAAGAATTAATGATAAAACATATGCTAAAGGTAAACATAGTTTAAATAATAGATTCTTAGTACTAGTTATTTCAGGATTTATAGTAGTACCAACAATAGTAAAAGCAATAAGTATATCAATGGATATAAGTTTTATTAATGAAATTAAATTCCTAGATAAATACGTTATAACTTATAATATTGAGGGCGAAGAAGAAAAAGAAATAGTTGATTATAAAGAAACTATAAATAATCTTGGAAGTGCAGAAAAAAGAGGATATGATTTTAAAGGATGGTTTACAGAACCAGAAACTGGTGAAAAAGTAGAAACAATTGAAGAAATAACTGAAGATATAACATTGTATGCTCACTTTGAAGTCATAGAATATAGAATCGATTATAACTTAGATTGTGGAACAGCAAATAATGATGATCATTATACAGTAAATGATGAAATCACATTAAATAAACCAGAAAAATATGGTTATAACTTTACTGGATGGTCAGAAGGTGATAGTGAGGAAATCATAGAAAATGTTACTATAGTAGCAGGAACCATAGGAGATAAAACATATACAGCTCATTATACTAAAAAAACATTTACAGTTTCATTTGAAGAAAATGGTGGAACAGAAGTAGATGATATAGATAAGAAATATAATGAAGAAATTGGAGAATTACCAGAAACAACAAAAGAGGATTACAAGTTTGAAGGTTGGTATACAGATGAAAATTATACAACAAAAGTAGAAACAACAACAAAAGTTACAGAAAGTACAACATATTATGCTAAATGGAGAGAATTAAAAGATTGTACAATAATATTTGATCCAAATGAAGGAGAAGTAAATCCAACATCAAAAGTTGTAAAAGAAACAAAGAAAGCAGGGGAATTACCAAAGCCAACAAGAGATGAATATATATTTAGAGGGTGGTATACAGATTTATCATTTGAAAATCAAGTGACAGCAGATACAATAATCACAGAAGATATAACAGTACATGCAAAATGGCAGGAAAGAATGGAAACAGTATATTCTTTAGCAGGCCCTGTAACATTTACTGGTGGAGGAAAACTAAGTGGAGAAAACTTGCCAGAAGAATTATATGAAGAAACATTTATAGATACAGGAATTAAATTATTTAATAATGAAAACTATGAAAAAGATTTTGAGATTGGCTTTGAAATTGTAACATATGTTCCTACAGAAAATGAAAGTCAAGGAACATTTGTTAATGCAAAATTAGAGGATGAAAGTCAAGTTTATCCAGGTGTTGTGGTTAGAAGAAATAATGAAACTAATAATATTGAAATAACAGGCAGAAATGGTACTATATGGCCTAAAAAAGGTATTATATATACATCAGTTCACTCAGTAAAGCTAAGTCGTATAGATAATGAAGTGTATTACAGTATAGACGGTAAAGCAAATCAACATCTTATGACTTTAGATGGATTGCCAGAATTTTCAGTGCCAACAACATTTGGAGCAACATTAGATATAGATGGAAATCCAATGAGGTTCTTAACCGGAACATTAAAGAACTTATATATAAAACTGGAAGTATTAGAATAAAAAAGGTTGCATACTTGCAACCTTTTTTCTATAGATTGCCACTTTACATAAAATGTGATATAATTATAATAACCGTGGCATATGGACCACGAACACTCGTAAGAGTGAAGCACATTGAAAACGCCGTAAGGCAGGAGGTATTAAAATGAACAGCTTTGATGACATCATTCAAGAAATCCAGGGAAAACTGGAAGAGCTCCGGGCTATAATCACGAGCCTGATGGAAGACAAAGAAAGACTGACGTATAAACTGATCAGGGCTAAAAGAGGCGAAGATGATACAGTAATTGATGCGACCGAACAGCAGTGGAGACCGGATTCGTTGGAGGACTTATTTGACATTGCAAACTTTGACTGCATTGACTACGAGGTATTGCCGGGAAGACGAATGACGGAGGAAAAAAAGAAGAATCAAGAGATGCCGCCTATATGGGAACTCCGTTGTACCTGCTTTGAGTATGCATTGGAGATGATTAAATACCGGTGCAGAGATATTGAACGTACTGATCCGGACCGCACTGGATTGGAGGTATGGGAGTTTCGAACGATATGGATGAAAGATGAGGTATGGAGATACCTGAATGGGGTCTCTATACTAGAGTTTTGCAAGAAAATGAAGTATGATTCGAAGATGGAAAAGATGAGGACAGCGATTGCTATCACCATATGCGAACACTATGGGGCTCATTTCGATTATACTGGGTGTGATGAGTGCGAATTAAAGTGGTTTGCGCAGGTGATGGAGCTGGTGAAACTCTACAAGAAAAATCTGATATTCCTCAGATAATGCAGCATTTTGCAAAAATGCGGAGAAAACTTCTGCCATACGGACTGTTTTCAAACAGAGCTCCTTCCATTAGGGAGCTCTGTTCATTTATAAAAAAGAATTGCCAGGAATCTAAGCATTAATGACATTTGAAGCAACATATGATATAGATGGAAATCCAATGAGGTTTTTAACCGGAACATTAAAGAACTTATATATAAAACTAGAAGTATTAGAAAAAAATAATGGTTGCAAAATGCGACCATTATTTTTATATAAATTGACATTTACATAATATCATAATATAATAAAAAAGCAATTTTTTATTATCAGGACAATGTCCTGTGTACATATTAACGCGTTGGCACATAGCATGTGCTAACAGGGCCCACCAAGTGAGTCATCACTTGTACAAATTGGGAGGAGGTATCCCTTTATGAAACCAGCGGAAAAAGTTGTGAAAGTCCTTAAAAACTGTGTAGAGAACATATGCAAGATAACTATGTATGTCGAACCAACGAGTGATGGCATGGATGTAACATTGCACATATACTCTGATACGGCTACATTTGATGCGGAATGTTCAAAACTCAAAAGGACATGTAAGCGGACAAAATCTTCTAATGGATTTTTGTGCACGACGTTTTCTATTGAAGAAGCACAGAAATTTGCAGAGGAAACAAAGTCATTGTTTGAGTTCCTGACGGAATATTTTCACTCTTTTACAACGTTCTGGCGCTATCCGGAAAAGTTTGATGAAGAGAACAATCAATTCTTCCAGGGAACAGGATTTGCACTGGAATACAAAAAAGAAATCTTCAGTGATTACTACTTCCCAAGTAAGATATCGCCTTATCCAGAAGACGAAGTGTCTGAAGCGGCAGAAAACATGATAACAATCTTGAAAAGTAGACTGAAAATGATTGACTTCATTGAAGTGGTGCTTTTCGAAAGTGGTACTATGAGGCTGATCTGCAAGTTGAAGGGGAAATTACCGAAGCGACTGAAAAAAAGAGAAGGCGTGAAGGTAAAACTTGTTCCTAACGGAAACTATATGCTGCTTGATCTTAAGTTTAATAGGGTTTGTGAATTTTCCAAGGTAATGTGGTATCTACATTCAAGGTGTTTTGCAATCCTTACAGTTATGGCGGATGTGGAGTTCGATGAGGAAACACGCAGGTTCTTGACGTTCCAATGCGTTCGGATGACAGACGGTACGGACTAAAATGAAAAATAGGATACAGAAAAACCGAGTTCCTGCTTTGCAAGAACTCGGTTCCCTTTTTGTAAATAAAATTATATAAATGAAGAAAAAATGTTTTTAATATTTATCGTAGCTTTTTCGTAGCTTAAAAAAAAACAAAGAAATAGCAAGTCTTTCAGAACTTGCTATTTCTTTGCATTGTTTATTTTATAAGTGGTCGAGGTGACAGGGATCGAACCTGCGACCTCATGGTCCCAAACCACGCGCGCTACCAACTGCGCTACACCTCGATGTCTCTAAAAGACTTATATAATATAACACATTTACTTTAAGTTTGCAATACTTTTTCTAAAAAATCCTACAAAAGTATTGAAAAAATCTTGAAATATAGGTATAATATTATTTGTTACACATGCACCAGTAGCTTAGCTGGATAGAGCGTTCGGCTACGAACCGGAAGGTCGGGGGTTCGAATCCCTCCTGGTGCACCAAAAAAGAGAGTTGATTTAACTCTCTTTTTTATATTAATTTTTATATTATTAATTTATAATTACCAATGATATGTTTCACCTTTGGAAATTTTGAAAGCTCTAAATATTTGCTCTAAAAGAAATACTCTAATTAATTGATGAGGAAAAGTCATTTTTGAAAAACTAATTTTCTCAGTTGATAAAGATAACACTTTATCTGTTAAACCTAAAGTACCGCCAATTATAAAAGTAATTGAACTATTATAGTTTAAAGCAATATCATCAATTTTTTCTGAAAATTCTTCTGAAGTAAATTGGTTACCTTTTAAATCTAAAGCAAATATATAGGAATCTTTTTTTAGTGAATCTATAATTTTTTTTGATTCTTTATCTTTGATTTCATTTATAATACTTGGATTTAATTTTGCAGGTAGTTTTTCATCTTGTAATTCAATAATCTGTAAGTTACAGTATTTGGATAATCTTTTTGAATATTCTGCTATAGCAGATTTTAGATAATCTTCTTTTACTTTCCCAACGCAAACAATATTTATATTAAGCATAAAAACACCTACCTAAACATTAAATAATTTTGAAGGCTCAGAGCGACTTGCAACATTTAAATCAAGTTTATTAATATTAGAATTGTTTAATTCTAATTCTTCAAGTACTGTACGATAAGCAAGTTCCGGGAAATTATTCTCTTTGCTTAAATGTCCTAAAATAGCAGTGTTTAAACCAGATTCTAAGAGAATAGCTATCGTCTTTCCGGCACTACTATTTGGAAGGTGACCATTAGGCCCTAATATTCTTGATTTAAGAGCATATGGATATGAGCCACATTTTAAAACTTCAGGATCATAATTGGCTTCTAACATTAAAAGAGAACTATTTTCTAATCTTTTAATTATATCTTTAGTCATATGACCTATATCAGTTGCAATACTTAATTTTTGATTATTACAAAATATGTTGAATCCACAAGGATCAGCAGCATCATGAGGAATAGCAAATGGTTTTATAATTAAGTCACCGATTTCAAATTTGTCTTTAACATTAAAAAATTGTTGATTTTCTTTTGAAATTTTAGCTTGATTTTCAGGCATTGCATCCCAAGTACCATTACTTGCATAAACTGGGATGTTATATTTGGTTGAAAGAGTAGCTAGACTTCTTATATGGTCGATATGCTCATGAGTAACAATAATTGCATTAATAGAATTAATATCAACTGATTTTTCTGCTAAAGCATCAACAATTTTTTTTCCACTAACACCGCAATCTACTAATATTTTTGTATTATCACTTTGTACGAATAAACTATTTCCTGTACTACCACTGTATAAACTTGAAAATTGTAACATATTTTTCTTCCTTTGCTTCTTATTTTATTTTGCCATAAGTATATTGTAAGATAAAAGACGACTAAAAGCCGTCTAAGATTTTTTATTCAGTAACTCTTTCTATGTTTGCACCAAGATTTCTGAATTTTTCTTCTATATTTTCATATCCACGATCTATATGATTTAAATTATATACTTCAGTTACTCCATCAGCAATAACTCCTGCAATAATTAATGCAGCACCAGCTCTTAAATCACTAGAGTAAACAGGAGAACCAACTAGTTTAGGAACACCTTCAAATACTGCTCTTTTTCCTTCTGCATAAATTTTAGCTCCCATTTTATTTAGCTCTTCAGTATATTGAAATCTTGATTCAAAAATGCTTTCATTTATCATACTTGTACCTTCTGCAATAGCTAAAACAACTCCCATTTGAGGTTGTAAGTCAGTAGGAAAGCCTGGGTAAGGCATTGTTTTAACATTTGCTTTTTTAGGTCTAGAATCGCACCATACTCTTAAAGTATCACCATCTATATCTTCAACATGAGCTCCAACTTCAATTATTTTAGCCGTTAAAGGCTCTAAGTGTTTTGTGATACAATTTTTAATTATAATATCACCTTTAGATGCAACTGCTG
>JAEEGL011346829.1_pt1 | contig 22223 bp, 19 predicted proteins | sample 9134231 | NCBI WGS metagenome assembly JAEEGL01 (sample SAMN16246548, study PRJNA631951) | gut metagenome | biome: gut microbiome; feature: rumen; material: fiber-attached | host: Bos | place: Iran: Karaj | collected 2018-10 | reverse complement strand
CAATATGACTTTGTATGTAATGGTAATGAAATGGCTTCAGGTGCTATTAGAAACCATGATTTAGATAGTTTAGCTAAAGGATTTGAAATAGTTGGATATTCTAGAGATGAAGTAGAGAAGAGATTTAGATCTATATTTACAGCATTTAAATATGGTTGTCCTCCACATGGTGGAATGGCTCCTGGTCTAGATAGAATTATTATGCTAATTCAAGATGAACCTAACTTAAGAGAGGTTCAAGCGTTCCCACCAAATGCATCTGGACAAGATTTAATGATGGGTAGCCCAACTGAATTAACTAAAGAACAACTAGAAGAATTACAAATTAAATTTGATAAAAAAGAAAAGGAGTAGTTAACTCCTTTTTTTTATGTTATAATTTTCATAGAATAGGAGAGAGGAAAAATGAACGAAAACATGGAAACAACTACTCCAACTACTCAAGCACCAAAAAAAGGTAATGGTTTAGTTTGGATTATTGTTGTAATTGTCTTCATTGCAGCACTTGCTGGTGGATATTTTGTAGGTCAACAATTTGCTAATAAAGAAGACGAAAAAGAAACTGAAACATCTAAGAAAGACAAGAAAAAGAGCAGCAAAGAAGATGACGACGAGGATGAAGACGAAGAAGAAGAAAAGAGCAGCAAGAAGAGTAAGAAAAACAAAGACAAAGACGAAGATGAGGACGATGACGATACTCCAGCTGTTGGCACAAAGACTATCGTATGTGCTGGTGACTATGAAGGTATGGGTTCTATCTCAGTAAACTTCGAATATAGTAACTCTAAGAAGACTATTACAAGTGGTAATATGTCTATGACTCTTGATTTAGCTTCATTAGATTCTGATGGAACATTAAGTAGCATGACTGATGCACAAATTGAACAAGCTTTCAAAGAATTTGATTTCTGTGCTTCATTTGAAGATGATGAAATGTATTCAAGTTGTGAAGCTAGCGTTACTAACAAGAAGATGAATGTTAAACTTGGTTTCGATGTTGATGAAATGTTATCTGAATTAACTGATACAGAAAAACAAGTTGATGCAAATCAATTAGCTTCTGAAATTCAAAGTGGTTTAAGATCACAAGACTTTGATGTAACTTGTACAGTTAAATAATGTTGAAAAAAGAAGTGAGAGCTTCTTTTTTTTATGGTATAATTCTAATAGATAGTAGGTGATTATATGATAAATCAATATACAGAGATATCTGAAGAAGTAGATGACGCTAAAAAAGAAGAAGAGGATAAGGCACCTCTATCATTAGGTTTAAAGATAATATTATACGTAGGTATTTGTATAGTTAGTTTAACTATGGTTTTATATGGTGTATTATCTTTTACGAATAGCATTAATACGATGAAATATAAGAGTGTTGAAGCTGTAGTAAGGGATGAGTATGCTTCTAGGAAGCGTTTATATGTTTTGGATTATCAAATAGATGGTAAAGATTACTCTAATTATTGTAGATTGAATAAGGACGTTAAGATAAAATCAACGATAACTGTTTATTATAATCCTAAGAATAAAGAAGAAATTATTCCTAAAAAGAGTATTAATATAATTAGTATATTTGTAGCAATAGCAGGTTTGTTTTTGTTTAAGTTTGGAGTAACTAAAGCTTTTGTTTTTATTAAAGAAGCTAAGGGTTATTTTAAAGAAGAAGAAATAGAATAATATGTTATAATAGTAATAATAAGGTAGGTTGGTTAAAGTGACGAACAAAGAAATTAATATTAGAAGTATTATTTTTCTAGTAATAGGTATATTACTAGTTCTTTCATTAGTTATTTGTATATATATAGTTAATAGTCAAAGAGACTTAAAGTCTGTTGAAGCTATTGTTACTAATGTTAAAGAAGATAAAGATGGTACGGGAAAAAATGATGTAACTGTTATTTATGAAGTAGATGGTACATCATATAAGTATAGTTTTTATTATCGTGATGATATTAGAGTAGATGATAAGTTAAATATTTTTTATCATGAAAAAACACCAAATGAAGTACAAGCTTATAGAGTATCTAAGTATATCTTTATTTGTCCTGTTATAGGTTTAATACTATGTATCTATGGTTTGTTTGAATTATTTACAAAATCAAAAGAACATGATGATAGTGATGAAGACGTAAATACTAAACTAATAGGTGAAGATGATACTACTCAGCAATTTGCAATCATTACAGATGCAGCTGCTGATAATCTAGCTATTGCTGTACAAAATGAAGAAGAAGTGCCTGTAAAAGAAATCAATGTCCCTAAAGAAAGAGATACTGAAAAGATAGAGCTACCTGTATTGGGTGGAATGAGAAAAGTAATGCCAAAGGATTACTATATTGCTGGTTCTACTTTGGTTTATGAAGAGTTAGGTAAAGATAGAGAAGAAATTAGTTTTAATGATGTTAGAGAAGTTATTAAAACTATTAATAGTTATAATGAATTAGTTAAAGTAACAGTTGTTACTGATCATGTAAAATGTGTATTAACTAAGATGGGTAAAGATGATATGGAAACTATTGCCAATACAATCCATAATAAGATGGTAGTAGTTGATCCAGGATTTGTAGAAACAATAGAATACAAAGAATTTTAAGAATAAAAAGAAAGGGCCATAATTATGAAAAACGATAAGAGTAAGTTTAATGTAACAATCATGATTAGTTTTTTTGGTGGATTAGTTATATATTTAATAGGTTTATTCTTATTATTTGGTGCTAGTGTATCTAAATTAGAGTTTTTAAGAAAGATATTTAGTACTATTTCATTAACTGATAATGCTATTAATAGTATGAAGTTATATGGTTTAATATTATTCTTAATAGGATTTGTTATATTTATGGTATCTGTTGTATTGTTATACAAGAATAACGAAATAACAGAGAATGTTAGAGAGTTAGTTATTGAAGGTAAAGCTGATGTCATAACAATAGTAGTAATGACATATGTATTAATATTTATGTTAGTAGTATGTTTATTATTTGATGAAGTTATTGGAGCATTACTATTTGGAATAGCTATACTGATTCAAAGTATTTTGAATACTATATTGATTAAGTATTTTAAAAATAGAAATTAGGTGGGTAGTATGCATGATAAGATTGATAAATTCTTAGATTATGTAAAAAAGAAAGGCAATGAAAAAGTAGAAACTGAAAGAATTGCTGTTAAGCCTTCTAAAGCTAAAGCAATTGTTGGATTTATTATTTCTTTATTATTTTTCCTTTCATGCTTATTTCTATTATTAGGTACTGTTTGGGGTTATATATTAACAATAATATCTTTTATTATTATGATATATTATGGTACTAATGTATTTACTAAAAAGGGTTTAGGAATATATCAACATGTTCAAGTTCAACCAGAAGAAGAGGAAGAAGAGGAACAAGTTGATCCGATAGATGAGTTCTATAATCAAAAAGATGAGGAGGAGAGTGAGGAAGATGCTCAGGATAGGGATTGATATTGATGATACAATCACTGATACTTATCCTACATTTTTGTCTTTAATCTCTGTTTATTATAATAAAGACTATAATAAATTATTAAAGAATAAACCAACTTATAAAGAGTTACATAGAACATTACCTGATTATGATAAGTTCATTGAGAACTGTTTTCATGTAATGGTAAGAATTGTTCCGTTAAAAGAACATGTTATAGAAGTTTTAAATAAACTAAGAGATAAGGATTGTGAAATAGTATTTATTACTGCAAGAAATTCACACGAATATACTAGTCCTTATAAAATCTCTTATGATTATTTAAATAAAAATGGTGTACCTTTCGATAAGTTAGTAGCGGGTGCTAAAGACAAGGGGTTAGAGTGTGTTAATCAAGGAATTGATGTATTCATTGATGATAATATACAAAATTGTCGTGCTGTAAGAAAGAAAGGCATTAGAACAATTAGATTTGATTCAGGATTTGGTGGAAAAGATAATAGCTTTGAAACTGTAAGATCTTGGGATGAAATATATGATAAAATAATTACGGAATAAATATTTCTTTTAAGAAATATTTTTTTTATAATATAAGAGGTGATTTAAATGATTATTCCTGAATATTTAAAAGATAATGATTTAGTAGGTGTTACAGCTTGTAGTTGTGGTGTTTTACATAAAATAGATAAGTATGAGAAGAGTATTAGCAATTTTAAAAAACAAGGTTTTCGTCTTTTAGAGACACCTAATGTTAGAACTGATGGTTTAGTTAGTAGTGACATAAATACAAGAGTTAAAGAATTAGAAAGTTTAGTAACTAATAGAGAAGTTAAAATGATTAATATTGCTTCTGGAGGAGACTTCTTAATAGATATGTTACCTTATGTTAATTATGATTTGATTAAAGAGAATGTTAAGTGGTTTGGTGGTAGTAGTGATCCGACTAGTTTACTATATACAATTACAACTAAATTAGATATTGCTACTATGTATACACCTTGTAATATGTCTGGATATAGTGCAGATAATTTACATAAGAGTTATTTGGATTATTTTAAAATTGTTAAAGGTGACTTAGTTAAACAAGAGAAAAGTGACTTCTATGAAGGAAGTGAAGACGTGTTTGACCAAGTCAATGAATGGAATAGTTTTGGTAAAACAATAGATGAAAAAGGAATAATTATTGGTGGATGTATTGAATCGTTAAAAGATTTAATAGGTACTAATTTGGATTATACTAAGGAGTTCTTAGAAAGATATAAAGATGAAGGAATAATCTGGTACTTTGATGTATTTAGTATGTCTGGTGATGATTTATATCGTACTTTATGTCAATTTAAAAATGCTGGATGGTTTAAATATACGAAGTTAATATTAATTGGTAAAGTTAAATATCCACCTGAATATTCGGGTTTAAATTATGAAGATGCTATAAAACAAATGTTAAATGAATATAAAGTTATTTACAAGTTTGACGTAGGACATGTAAAGCCTTCAATGACGATGATTAATGGAATGAAAGTACATGTAAAGTTTGATGGAAATAAAGGTAGTTTAGAATATTTAAAATAAACTATCTTTTTTATTGATATTATCTGTGAATAGGTATATAATTAATTAGTTCGTAGCCGAACTAAAAGAGGTGATATAGATGAATAAGATTTCTGTTATGTCAGATCTTAAGAGAGTTAATGGGAAGATAAATAAAGCTTTAACTAATGGCTTAAAGAAATACAATTTAGATGTAACACCAGTTCAAAGTAGAATAATAATGTTTACTTATGAACATAATGAAGTTACGGCGACAGATATATTAGATAAGTTTAATTCTATTAATAAATCTACTTTATCAGAGATATTAAATAATTTAGAAAAGAATGGATATATTAATAGAAGTGGAGCACTAAATGATTCAAGAAAGAAGTTAATTGTTTTAACTGATAAAGCAAAAGATGTTGTTAAGGTCTTAGAAAAGAACTTTGATGATGTTGCTCATGGAGTTTTAGATAGTATTTCTCAAGATGATTATGAAGCATTTAGTGAAATATTAGAAAAGATGGAAAGGAATGTAGATGAGATATGTTAAAACTATTTAAGAATTTTACAAAAAAAGATTTATTAGTTATTTTGGTATGTGTAATAGCAATGGTCTTCCAAGTATGGATAGAACTTAAACTACCTGAATATATGAGTGAGATAACTAGATTGATACAAACTGATGGAAGTACAATGAAGGAAATATTATCTAGTGGTGGAATGATGCTTTTATGTGCTTTGGGTAGTGCAATTTCAACTGTTTTTATTGGTTATTTTGCATCTGGTTTATCTGCTAGTTTTTCAATGAACTTACGTGGTAAGTTATTTAAGAAAGTACAAAAGTTAAGTACTTCTGAAATGAAAAAGTTTCAAACTAGTAGTTTAATTACAAGAACAACAAACGATGTTGGTCAGATTGAAATGTTAATAGCAATGGGTTTACAAGCTATGATTAAAGCACCTATTATGGCTATATGGGCGATAAGTAAAATAATTGATAAGAGTGCCGCTTTAAGTGGTGTAGTTGCTGTAGGTGTATTAGTATTAATGATTACAGTAACAGTTATTTCACTAACAGTTAATCCATTATTTAAAAAGATTCAAAAATATACTGATAATTTAAATGGTGTAACAAGAGAAAATGTTATGGGTGTTAGAGTAATTAGAGCATTTAATGCTGAAAATTTCCAAGGTGAAAAATTTGAAGGAGTTAATGGTGATATTACAAAAACACATGTTAAGATTCAAAAGACATTTGCTTTAATGGATCCAATTATGGGAAGCGTTATGCATTTCTTAACATTAGGTATTTATTTCTTTGGTTCATTATTACTAGTTAATATGAGTATGTTAAATAGATTAACTTTATTTAGTAATATGGTTGTATTTACTAGTTATGGCATTCAAGTTATTATGTCATTCTTAATGTTATCATTTATCTTTATGATTTTACCAAGAGCTTTAGTATCTGCAAGACGTATTAGTGAAGTATTAGATAGTGAAATATCAATTTATGATGGTGTTAATAGTAAACCAAAAGAAGAAGGCACAGTAGAGTTTAAAAACGTAAGTTTCAAATATCCTGATGCTGATGATTATTTGTTAAAGAATATTTCATTTAAAGCTAATAAGGGTGAGACTGTTGCATTTATTGGATCTACTGGTAGTGGTAAATCTACTTTAATAAATTTAGTACCTAGATTTTATGATGCTACTGATGGTGAAGTATATGTAGATGGTGTAGATGTTAGAGAGTATACATTAAATAGATTACATAATATAGTAGGTTATGTATCTCAAAAAGCATTTATGTTTACTGGTAGTGTTAAAGATAATATAAAATTTGGTGAAAATGGTAAAAAAGAAGTTAATGACAAAGAAATATATGAAGCATTAGATGTAGCTCAAGCTACTGAATTTGTTAAGAAGATGGATAAAAAGTTAGATAGTCATATTGCTAGAGGAGGTACTAATGTATCTGGTGGTCAAAAGCAAAGATTATCTATTGCTAGAGCAATAGCTCGTAAGCCAGAAATATATATATTTGATGATACTTTCTCAGCACTAGATTATGCAACTGATGCAAAACTTCGTAAAGATTTAAAGAAATATACAAAAGATGCTACATGTTTAATTGTTGCTCAAAGAATTGGTACTATTATTCATGCAGATAAAATTATTGTTTTAGATAAAGGTGAATGTGTTGGAGTTGGAACACATAAAGAATTATTAAAAACCTGTGAGGTATATAAAGAAATTGCCTTGTCACAACTTAGTGAGGAGGAACTTAAAAATGCCTAGACCAGGAAAGATTGAAAAGTCAAAAGACTTTAAAGGATCTGTAAAAAAACTTATAAAGAGTTTAAAAGGATTTTATTTTGCTATTATTGTCGGATTAATACTAGCAATGGCTAGTTCAATTCTATCTTTAATAGCACCAAATAAATTATCTGATATAACAGATTATATTACAGTTGGTTTAAAGCCAAACACTGAAAAATTACAAGAAGTAAGTCAAGTTATTTACGGTAATGCTATTCAAAATTTTATGAATATCTATTCTAATCCAAATAAGATAGATATGGATACCGCAGAAATGTATAATGCAGTTTCAGAAGAACAACAAGAGGAGATGTTAAAGCAATTTAATAATCTACCTAAAACTGTTAAGAAGACAATAGTGTCTGAAGTTACTATTGATGGTGTAGTCATTTCTGAAGAAGACCAATTAGAGTTTATTGAAATAGTTGGTTCAATGAAAAAAGACATGGGAACTGAAGATATTATGAAGAAGTTTGATGAACTACCTGAAAGTATCTATAGTTTAGTTAAACCAAAGATGGATATGGATGCAATAAAGAAGGTTAGTTTATTATTAGTTATCTTATATGTAGTATCTGCTTTATGTAATTATTTTGAACAAATTATTATGGCATTAACTTCTAATAAATATGGATTTAAAGTTAGAAAAAGTATTAATGATAAGATTAATACATTACCTCTTAGATATTTTGATCAACATGAAACAGGAGATGTATTATCAAGAGTTACAAACGATGTTGATACAATGTCAATGAATTTAAGTATGAATTTATCTTCATTGATAGGTAATTTAACGTTGTTCTTAGGATCAGTAGTAATGATGTTTATTACTAATTCTATAATGGCTATAACAGGAATACTTGCTAGTTTTGTAGGTTTCATCTTTATGGGTGTTATCCTTAAGAAATCACAAAAGTATTTCGTTTTAAGACAAGAACAATTAGGTGACTTGAATGGTTATATTGAAGAAATATATTCAGGACACAATATAGTTGTTGCTTATAACGGAATAGAAGAGACAAACAATGAATTTGATAAGATGAATGCAAAACTTGCTAAGAGTAGTAGAAAGAGTCAATTCTTAAGTGGTATTATGCGTCCTTTAATGGGATTTGTAGGTAATATTGCTTATGTTGCTATATGTATGGTAGGTTCATTACTTGTAATGAAACATAAGATATCATTTGGTGTTATTGTAGCATTCATGATTTATGTAAGAATGTTTACTAGACCACTTTCACAAATTGCTGAAAGTATGACATCACTTCAAAGTACTACAGCTGCTGCTGAAAGAGTATTTGAATTCTTAGAAGAAAAAGAAATGAATGTAGAAAATGATATTAGAAAACACTTAGATAAATCTAAAGTTAAAGGTAATATCGAATTTAAGAATGTTAAGTTCGGTTATGATAGTAATAGAACGATTATTAAAGATTTCAGCGCTAAAGTAAAGGCCGGTCAAAAGATTGCATTGGTTGGTCCAACTGGTGCTGGTAAAACAACAATGGTTAATTTATTAATGAAATTCTATGATATTAATGCTGGGGATATTATTATAGATGGTGTTTCTACTAAAGATTTATCAAGAGAAAATATTCATGATTTATTCTGTATGGTATTACAAGATACATGGTTATTTGATGGTAGTGTTGGTGCTAATATTAGATTTAATAAAGAAAATGTTACGGATGCTGAAATATGGGAAGTATGTCGTACTTTAGGATTAGATCACTTTATTAGAACATTACCTAATGGCTTAGAAGCACCTGTAGGTGATAATGATGCAATTAGTCAAGGTCAAAAGCAGTTAATAACTATTGCTAGAGGTATGATTGAAGATGCTCCTTTCTTAATCTTAGATGAAGCTACTAGTAATGTAGATACGCGTACTGAAGAATTAGTACAAAAAGCAATGGATAAGTTAACTGAAGGAAGAACATCATTTATTATTGCACATAGATTATCAACGATTAAAAATGCTGATTTAATCTTAGTAATGAATGAAGGTAATATAGTTGAGCAAGGAACACATGATGAACTTATAAAGAAGAATGGATTCTATGCAAAACTATATAATAGTCAGTTTGAAAAGACGATATAATCGTCTTTTTCTATGGTATAATTTTAGTGGTGGTTATGATGAAAATTATTAGTAAAGGTAGTTATAAAGGTAGTAGAAAATATAATGATGATATTATTGGTAATGATAAAGATGTTTATTATGTTATAGATGGTAGTACTGCTGTATTTAATGATAATAAATTTTTTAAAACATCTGATTTATATGAGTATATGCAATTGTTAAATAAGAATATTAAAGATAGTGGTAGTGTCATTGGTAGTTTAAAAACTGGTGTTGTTAATACTAATGGAAAGATTAAAGGGATGGAAAAGTATAAAGAATATGAACTTCCTACTTTTACGATTGGTGCTATTAAGGAATATGAAGAAGATATAGAAGTATATGTTTTATGCGATATATTGATAACTATTTTATATAACGATGGTAGAATTGGTCATTTTCAAGATAAGCGAATTAATGTAACAAAGAAAATCTGTAGAGACCGTAATGAAGAAATAAGAAATATGGATGTAACAGATGAAGAAAAGAAAAAATTGCTTTTAGAAAATGAACAAGAAACAAGAAAGAAAGCGAATGCTTTAGATGGCTTTCCAGTTGGATCTACTAATCCAGCAAGAATAGATGAAGGTTATGTTCTTAGATTACCTAAAGTAACTATTAAGAAAATATTAATCTGTAGTGATGGTATGTATAATTGGAAAAATGCTGAAGCTATAGACGAAAAATTCTTTGATAAAGAATACTTAGAAAATGAAGTACAAAAAATGTTAAAAGAAGAGAATAGAGACGATTTATCTTATATGTTATTGGAGGTGTAAGATGAAGTATGATTTACATACACACACTAAATTTAGTGATGGTGAATTAGATGTAGCAGGCAATGTTAAAAGAGCAATTGAACTTGGTTTAGATGGTGTTGCAATTACTGATCATGACTCAGTTGAATCTTGGAAAGTGATAGATGAAAGTGACTTTGCAATACCGGTTATTAAAGGTGTGGAATTATCTACTTTTTATAACGGAGCAAGTGTACATATTCTTGGTTATTATAAGAATGATGGTAGTGATTATAGTAAGTTAGATTCTTTTCTACAAATGTTAAGAGAGAATAGAAAAAAGAGAGTAATGAAGATAATAAAATTACTTAAAACTATGGATATAGATTTAACTTATGAAGAGATAGCTAAATATGCTGATGGAACTATTGGAAGACCACATATTGCTCAAGCAATTATGGATAAATATCCAGAAAAGAATTATACGATGGATGATATCTTTGATATATATATTGGTAATGGTAAACCTGCTTATGTACCAACATATAATTTAGATACTAAAGATGGAATAAAACTATTACATGATAACCATTGTATTGTGTTACTTGCACATCCTTTATTAATAGATACAAGAAAATGTGATTATAAGAAATTAATGAAGGAAGACTTTGATGGAATAGAAGTGTTTTATCCATATAGCAATAGTGAAAAATATAAGATTGTTTTGAATTTTGCTAAGGGCAAAAAATATGTTATAGGTGGCGGTAGTGATTACCATGGACCAAATGTAAGAGATACCATGGGAAAAGCTTATAATAATGGGGATTATTTAGAACATTTCTTAGAGAAAATTAATATGAAAAAAAAGAACTAAAAAAGAGTTCTTTTTTATATTGTTTGGTACAAAAAAATCTATATCTATGATATAATACATATTAGAATAGTGGGTTATTATATGAAGGTAAGAAGTGTATTTATTTTATTATTATTTTTAGTTCTATTCCCTTTTAGTGTGCTAGCATTAAGTGAAACTACGGGAAGGATGGAAGTCAATCAGAGAGTTGATGCTTTTTCTGTTGGAAATGTAAATGTTTCTAACATTAGTTTTACTTACTTCCACGATTATAACAATACTGGTACTGGTGGATATTTTATATCTGCAAGTATTAGAAACTATTACACTATGGAAGTAGAGATTGGTTATAAAGTAGAATTCTATAATATGAATGGTACTACTTTAGATACTGTTGAAGGAAATGCAATAATTGGTGCTGACGATTTATTTGCTTTGAATATTGGTGATGCAATATATCCAAGTGCAAAAGGTTATTCAATCAATGATGTTAAAACATATTCTATTACAGTAACTTTATTATCTGATGTTAGTGTTATATCAGATACTACAGGTAATAATACTAATTATTATATTGATAAGATTGATATTAAAATGGATGTTAATAAAGCTAATAAAGTTAATGTAGATGAAACACTTCATGTAGATTTTAAGAAACCTTTAAAATATATAGAAAGAAGAATATTTGTTAATAATAAAGTAGATGGTTATATTAATCAAATAGGTAAGTTAGAAATACTATCTACTTCTGAGAATTCTTCAATAAGATTAAGAAATGGTTATGAAGAAATATCACTTGGTAAGAGTGATGGTTCTAGATATACAGATATTACAGAAATAAATCTTAAGTATAGTAGATATATAGGAGAAGATACTACTAAAGGTAAAGATACATTCTATACATATATAATTGATCCTACTTTAGATGTTGTTAAGAAGAATATTTCATTTGAAATTGAATTCCCTGAGTTAACTGGCAAAGAAAAGATACGTTTTGTTAATGGCAAAGATGAAGTAGATGTTCAATATGAAATAGTTGGAAATAAAATAGTAGGTAATATTGAAAAACTTGAAAGTAATGAATCGTTAGCTATTTTAGTTGATTTAGAAGAAGGATATTTTAGTTCAGCTGAAAGTAACTTTGATTTATCATTACAATTAATGTTATTTGGACCAACATTATTATTATTTGCTGGTATAGTTATTACATTCTTATTACTAAGAAAGAAAAATGTTAATAACAAAGTTAATGTAAGTGATTTATTAAATATTAGTCCTTTAAGGATAGGTTATATTAAGAAGAGTAGAATCTTAGTTAAAGATATATCTGTCTTAGTATTTGAACTAGCTATTAATGGTTATTTAAAAATAGTTAAGAAAGGTAAATCATTTGAATTAGTAAAACTTAAAAATTATGATGGACATAGTGGTACATTATCAATGCTTTTTGAAGATATCTTTAGAGATTCTAAGAGAGTATCTGAAGAAGATTTATATAACAATGGTTATGAATCATTAAGAACTATTAAGAAGTATTTAAAGAGTGATGATAAACATACTGAAAATAATTACATTAATAAATATAGTTATTTGTTGGTATTTGCTATATTAGCATTATTAATTATTGTTTATAGATCTACAGTTGTATTTGATGCAAATGGTGTCCTATATGGATCAATGATGTCTGTTATATGTTTTACTTTATTGATTATAGTTTTATATAGTAATTACAATACTTTAGAAAAGACATTAGCTTGTATTTGTGTACTTATATTCTTATCAATAGGTAGTTATTTCTTTATACTACCTGCTGTAACTAATCATATTGTTTATACAGTAGCATTTATTATTGGTTTAGTAGATATAGTTATCTTATTAGCTGTATATATGAATTTACCTAAGAGATCATTCTATGCTGATAAGAAGTTAATAAAGATTAATAGATTTGAATCATTATTAAAAGATAATTCAGTTAAACAAATAGAAAAAACTTTAAGAGTAGAAGTATTATACTTTAGATTACTTCCTTATGTATATGCTTTAGATTTAACTGATGAATGGATTAATAAAGTATGTTCTGAAGGAATTCCTTCTTGGTTAGAGAGTGACATCATTGGAAGTAGAGAAGCAATGAAATACTTGAAAGATGTTCATATAAGATTGGCATTTGCTTTAGAGAATAATAGTAATACAAAGAAAAAATAAGATATTAAAAATATAAATAGTTAGGTGGTGGTAAGGTGACAAGTGATGAGATTTTAAGTTTCTTAGGTTATTCAACAAGAGTAACTTATGAAGATATTAAAAATATAGATCGTAATATATTAAATAAATTCATAAGAGAAACTAGTGATAGTTATCGTATTGAAGTTATATTTGATGCAGTGTTAGGTCATAATGATCAAATCACTATGATGTGTGTTGATAGATTACCTTACCTAGCTAGTAGATTTTATGAAGAATATGTTGAAAAACATTTTAATTGTTTTAAAGAGATAGCAAGAAAATATCCAAAACATGCAGTTGATGCAATTGTAGATTTTGATGATAGTTTAATTGAAAGATTAGCTGATGAATTATTTGCTGGTTTATTATTAAAACCAATTTTAATTCATAGATTATCTGATCAATTCTTGTTAGCTCATCAAGAAGATGCAATGAAGGTAGTTAATAAGAAACCAGCTATGATGAGATTTCTTCCAGCTGCTATATTAGAAAACTATCCTGAAGAAGTAATGGCTTTATTTAGAATAGATAATACTATTTTGAAATACATGCCTGAAAAAATACAATTAGCTCACTTAGAAGAAATAAGAAGAATAGTAGCTAATAAACCTGAGATATATGATTATTTATGCATTAAAGGAAGAGATAAAGATCTATTCTGTAATGTAATAAATAAAATGTATCCAACACTTACTAAAGAACAAAGAGATTTAGCTTATGGGTATTCTCTAAATAATGAATATTTATTTGCAACATTAAAACCTTTTATGTTAGATGATAAATTGGTTAGTGTATTAGGTAAGAAAGTTATTGAAAGATTATTAAGATATAAAGATATAGTTAATGCTATTGGAACTATTTATAATGATGCTAATAAATTAACTGTATTCCTTGAAATAATGAAGTTATATGGTAGTACTACTTATTTAGAACCAAAAATAGAATTAATATGTAATGCTTTAGTTAATAATGAAGTAACATTTATTAAGGATGAACAAGTAGAAGAAAATTTCTTAATGGTAATGAATCCAGCAGATAAAAAATATAGAGATGTTGCTCCAATGTATATTACTAAACATGTTAGTATTGGTAGATTAGATGACTATATAGCTGAGATAGTTGCTAAACGTCCATTAACAGATATAGAGAGAAAGCGTGTTGCTTATCTATATATGAAGAGTAATGGTAATGTCTTTGTTGATAATAGAGAAGATTTTGATCGTTTAGATGATTATCGTTTAAGTACGTTGCAAGAAAAAACGTCTAATCCAGATTTAACTATAAGCGAAGCTAAAGACATACTATTTGAATTGAAATATGGTATGAGTTTAACTGAAGTTAATAATTTATTATATAAGTATGGATTAGAATTAGATGACTTATTAGTAGAATTAGATAAAACTAATTTATCTATGTTAGAAGTTGAATCTAAAGGTGCTTTATTAAATTTATATCAAATGAGAATGCTTAGTGAAGTAAATAATATTGCTGTTCTAAGAGATGAAATAGAAAATGCTTTTGTTAACTATAAGGGTGAAGAAAGTGTTTATAATACATTCTTATATTTGGAAGATTTATTAAAGAGAGTTTATACTACAAGATTAGTAGAAGAAACTAATAAAGATTTACATTATTCTAATGTAACTTATTGTTTATATGAGGATGTAGTACCTGAAGGTAGACGTAATCCAAAATATGTCGGTAAAAGAGTTAGAATTTGTAAGGTAGATCCTGAAAGTGAATATGAAATATTAGTATCTGTTAATGAAGGTTATAGAAAGAATAGAAATACTTTGGATGAAGCAACTGCTTATGAAAAGTGGATGAGTCCTAAATACAATGCTAATCATGCAATTTGTACATCAATGATTGGTAGTGTATGTTTTGGTACAGCTCCTATTACTTATGCAGATGGAACAAGAAAAAGAATATATCGTTTTAAAGTTAGCGATGGTAGAGCAATTACAGCTAGTGCACCATTTGATTTGGCTTCAAATAGTGTAACTAACACAACAACTGCTATGAGATCTTCTGTATATTTAACAGGTAAAAAGAATATTGAATATATTAGACATACACATAGTGAAACAGTAGTAGAAATGGATGAAGTAGAAGGTGAATTATTTAGTAAGAGAACTCCTTCATCAATGATTTGTTTTGAAACTGTTGATATAGCTTCTTTAGAAGCTGCAATAGAGTTTGGTATAGATATCGAATTAATTGATAGAAAACAAACTGCTAAGTTTGTAAGAGAAAGAATTCATAATGAATTCTTGAAGTTTGAACAATATGTTTTAAATAATGAAAGACAATATAAAGATTGCTTTGCTAAAGTTATTTCTGATTTCTCATCTATGAGAGCAGGATTTAGATTAAGTGATTTAAGAAATATAATGGTTGATGAATTAGAAGCATTATTCAATCCAGATGTCACATATCAATATTTTGTTAAATTATTTATGGATATTAATACAATAGTTGAAAGTGGCGATTATGAAAGAGTTGCTGAAATAATAGAAGTAGTAAGAGATGCTCTTTCATTAGAAGAAGAAAAGATTGGTTTATTAAGTAACGATGGAAAGAGATTAAATAGTCTTCCTTATGACAAGAGATATGTTATGAGAGAGATAGATAAGATTGAAAGAAAATGCAATCTAAAGAAACATACAGAAGTTGTTACTGTTCAAACATTAGATAATTTAGATAGAAATCTATCTTTAGCTAATAAACATTTCAATAAGAGATGGTCTAAATGTGAAGATCAATTTGAATATGAAGACATTAAAGATAAGATAGATGTTAATTATATTAGAAATAATATTGATTCAGTATATAGAAATGGTTTATATACTGGATTCTCTAGTCATGATGTATCACATATTGAAAGATCAGCTGTTTATGCTTCAATAATTGCATCTTTAAAAGGCTTACCTGAAGATGTAGTTCAAATGGCAATTACGGCAGCAATCTATCATGATAGTGGAAGAATTAGTGAAGGCAATGAAAAACATGGTGATTACAGTGCTTCAATTGCTAGATCAATGATAGCTGATAGTTTTGATAAAGAAGATGTTAATATCATATGTGCAGCAATTGATATGCATGATGAAGAAATTGAAGATGAACAAGCTATTAGTAAAATGATGATTAAATATCGTATTAAAAATAGAGATAGATTTACTATGGTATTTAAGATATTAAAAGATGCTGATGCTTTAGATAGAGCAAGATTCTTGGGTGTAGCTGCATTAGATCCAGCATATTTAAGATTTGATGAAACAAGAAAACTAATTAAGTTTGCCACTGAGTTAAATGAAACAGAAGCATTAAGAAAAATAGAAGAATTAGTTAATAAACATGTAGTTTCTCCAAAAGAAGCTTATGCATTACTAAATTCTAATAAATTACCACAAGAGGTAATATTTGAACTTGCAACTAAATATAAAGTACCAATGACTAGTCCTTTATTTGTAGCAAGTCCATTTGGGTTTGATCCAAATAGAGGATTAAGATAATGAAAAACTCAATAATAAAAATGGTTGGCAAAGAATTAGTTAGTGAACTAGAGAAGCAACTAAATGAATTTGAATTATTAGATTTAGATGCTAGTGAAATAATGAATAGAATAAAAAAATATAATTCATTTACAATAATGTGTTTGTATTTACTAGCATTAGAACAGAATTATAAAGATTTATCATTTAGAATAAAAAGAGCTTCTGAATGTATTGAAATTAAATTACAAGAAGACTTTATTAAATTAGCGAAGAGCAACAATGAAGATAAATTATTATCTAAGTTAGATAGAGTAGATATAATTAATCTTGCTCATCGCATGAATTTATATTCTTTAGATAAAAATGAATATAATAAACTAGATAAAGAGAATAAAAAATATTTCAATATATTAAGTAAATATATATAAAAAGGAACGTTGTTCCTTTTTTATATTATTTTTATTAATAATGTATTATAATTATATTAGGAAGAAGGAAAGACAAATGAATGGATTTACAATAGTTGTAATAATAGTTCTAGTAGCTTTTGTAGGTATGGCTTTGATGATGGTATTTTCTTCTAAGGTTAGAAGCAAAATGCTTGGAAGACAAATGGAAATTAGCAAAAGTTTATTAGAAGATAATAAAGAAAACTTTAAAGATTTAGCAAGAGTTGGTGCTCAAATGCAAAAAGAAATCTTAGAAGAAAACGAAGATGTATTAAAAGAAGTTAGTTCTAAGAGTGCTGATATTGAAAGCGTTGGAATAGAAAAGAAAGCGGCTGCTTTCAAGAGAGGTTTTACAGGCGAAGGAGAAAAGGAAACTAAGTTCTGTAAACACTGTGGAGCTAAGATAGAAGTAGATTCTATATTCTGTAAAGAGTGTGGTAAAAAGCAATAAAAAAGAATGTTAACACATTCTTTTTTTTATTGAAGTCTTTCTCCTTTAACTAAAGGATTAATAATACGATCTTTAATATAAGGTAGTTTTATTAAAGGTATTTCATTTAGTTTGATATTATTAAATTTATTATATAATTCTTGGAAATCTTCATCTTTTATCTTAGTAAAGATAGATAAGATTTCTTTTTCTGTTTTAATATATAAATCATCGTAAGTGAATTTATTGTGTTCAATACAATAACTAGTTAAATCAGCTAGAAGATTCATCATATAATTATCTTCTTTGGAATGACAATATTTGTTAATGTAATTATTTAGTTTAACTATTTTATTGGCAATCTTTTTATTTTTAAAACCTATTTCTTTGATATTACTTTCATTACGATAAACTTGGGTACTATTTAGTATTTCATCAATTTCATCTAGTTCTAGTTTTTTAGTCCATGCTAGACTTGTAAGAATGATACCATCTAGGCGATCTGCGCATAATTTTGGGCGATGATTATCAACGATAGGACAGTTTTTATAATTAATAATATCTTTGATCGTTAAGTTATCTTCTTTTAATAGCATCTTTAGTTCTTTAGAAGTATTTATTATTTCTTCTGTTTTGTCTTCTGTTGATTCTTGAGTTGCATAATCTTTATTCATGTAATCAATAACATGTGAGAAGCATGGAGTAGAGATATCATGGAATAGAGCGGCGATGGTTTGTTTTTTGTCACTTGAATAACGCCATGTAAGAAGAGCAGTAGATAGTGAGTGATCATAACGTGATATTAGATATTTAAAATCATAGATATTTTTAGAAGCATAATCCATACCACAAAAATAACCAACTTCTTTTAAACGAACTAAAATATCTACTTTTAAGTATTTATTTAAAAAGTCAGGTATTTCACATATTTTATCAATATAATCATAGATGCTAGACATTGGATAATCCTTCTTTCTGGTTTCTTATTATATATTTAATATTTTGAATAATCAATAACACATTTTTATTTTTTTTAATATAAGGGAGTGATATAATTTAGTTAGAATGGAGACGATGAAATGAAGAAAAAACTTTGGGGTTTGGTAGCAATATTATTATTCATATTTGGCATTGGAATAGTGCACGCAGTTACAACTGATACGGAACCACCTACAGTATCTAGAATGACTATTGTAGATCCGAAAGACAGTTATAAACCAGGAGAAAGGGTTTATCTTAATACCGACTTGAAAGATGATGTATCAGGTTTTTATTCAGGTTATTTATCAACAGTAAGAGTTGTTGATGCATATGATGTTTCAGGTACTGTAGAAATGACTAATACAAGCCCAATGATTTTTCAAGATGATAAAGGCTACTACTTTGAAATACCAGAAACTTATCGTTCAGGCTTATATTATGTTGAATACATTGATTTAACAGATACTAAAGATAATAGAATGTGGTATTACACTAAAGATTATATTAACTATCAAAAAAGTTTTTATAATGCTATGTTAAACGGAGAGGTTGCTTTTGGAACTAATGCAAATTCATTTGAAGAATATTTAGCAGGTAGAGTTAGTGGGCTTTCTCCAGTTAATACAGATATTTCACTTAAATTTTATGTAGATTCAGGAAAAGATAAAGATGAAATACCTGTTCTTGATGCTTATAGTCTTGATAAAGAAGAAGTTAAAGTTGGGGAACCAATTACTATTGATTTAAAAATTACTGATGATAGTAATCAAATTGCTATATGGGTAAGATTATCTAATGGAGCTACTATAACTACATATGCATATGATACAAGTTCACCTGTAAAATTAACTTATACACCAAATAAGAAAGAGCCTTCAGGTGAATTAAGAATTACATCAGTTATACTTCAAGATAATTATGATAATTTAGCTTATTATTATACGGCAGAAGATATTGAGGATTTACATGCTCAAGTATCTAAATCAACTTATTATTATGATTATAGTGATTATAAACAAGAATTAAACAATGTATTATCATTTAATGTAATTAATGATGGTGATTATGATGATGAAGAACCACCAGTATTAAAGAATGTTAAAATAAATAAGACAGAAGTACCTGCACCTTCTATTATTAAGATAGAAGTAGAAGCTACTGATAATAAAGCTTTAGGAGAAGAAGCTGTAGTAGTATTTAAACATTCTGAAAAAGAGTATGTAGCTAGATTACATTTAGATGGAAATAAATACGTTGGTGAGTTAGATATAGATCAATATGCTGAACTCGGTGAATATGAATTAGTTCAAGTATTCATTGGTGATGCAATTGGTAATGATCGTTTTTACTTTAAGGGTGAAAACAAATATAAAACAGATGATCTAGAATTAAATGTTAAATTTAATGTTACTTCTAAATTTACTCCTGATGTAGTAACAAGTACATCAGCTGAAGACTTAGTAGATATTATTAAAAATGCTAAAGATGGATCTACTATAGCTATTGATGCTACTAGAGATAGTAGAGTTAAAAAAGAAGTATTTGAAGCTATAAAAGGTACAGATAAAACTATATATATTGAAGCTTATGGTATTGAATGGGTATTTAATGGTAAAGATATTACTGAACCAAAAGATATCATAACTACTTTAGGTATATACTACGATTATGATTATCAAGATGATAATTTAAATAATCTATTAGAAAAAGCTTTAGTATTACAATTTGCTGATAATGGTCAACTACCTGGTATAGCAACTGTTAGAATTAAACTTGATTATAATTTTAGAGATTATGTAGGAGATAGAGTATTTGTTTTCCATTATGTTGATGGTGATCCAAATAAACGTGTATTCTCTGAAATAACTGGTGAATCAGTAGGTCAAAATGAAAATGGTTGGTTTGAATTTAAGATACTTCATAATAGTACTTATGTATTATCTACTAGTAAACCAGAAGAAAAATATATTGAAGAGAATAAAGAATTAGTAGAACTAAATAAACAATTTACTGGTGTTGAAACTGGTAAGAAGATTAATAAAGGATTAGTAATAGCAGGTTGTGTTGTTTGCTTAATTGCTTTAGTAATAATTGTAGCTTTAGTTTTAAGAAAGAAAGATAAAAAAGCAACTAGTAAATAGTTGCTTTTTTTTATATAATATAAATAGAATAGGAGCTCGGGTTATGGATAATAAGAATAAGAAAAATGTTAAAGAAAAAAATTCTACTAAAACATTATTAATTATTATTGTAGTTTTCTTCTTAGTTTATCTATTAATGTATATAGGACTTGGTACTCATCAAAAGAATGTATTGCATAAGAAAATGAAAGAAAATCAAACAGAATTAAAAACATATGATGTTGATGTAGTAAAAATAGATGTAACTGACAAGAGAGTAAAGACAGCAATGAATGGTTTTAACACGTTTAAATTTGGTGAAGAAGTATACGGTAGAGATTCATTAGAATTAGAAGAATTAACTAAATATAACTTTATAGTAGCAGCTATTCTAAATGCAGAAAGTGATAAGATTAATTATTGTGTATCACCAGGAGAAGAATTAAAAAATCCAGTGACTTTAGCTTATTTAAATGAAAGATTAAAGATAGTTGCTGATGCTGAAATAACATTTGAAGATATTGCTAATAGTAGTGTTTATAATGGGCTTACTGTTGGAGAATACTTCTTTGATAATTTTGCTTTACATTTTGAAGGTGAAAACATATATATAATTGGTCCATGTGATGGAGATATGAATATAGATGCTCCATTATATAAAGAAGTAGTTAGAGCTGAAACATTTGGTGATTATTTAAATGTATATCAAAGAGTAGGTTTTGCAAAAATGAATATTCATGGTAAATATGATGTTTATAATAATATAGATAGAGATGGTACTGCTTTAGAGATGATTGAAGCAGATGGTTATCCTAACTTTGCTTATAAATATCCTACATTTAAAATTACATTTATTAAAGTAGGGGATTATTATTATTTCCAATCAATAGAAAATAGATTATGACAAGTTCATAATCTTTTTTATTGACCTCAAAAGTAATTATGATATAATTATAACGTGGTGAATAAAGATGAATGAAATTATCTTGGAAAATGTTAACTGGGGCGCTGGAGCTAGTTACATGACTAGGAAATTTTAATATACAAGAAACGATGTCTATATTGTTTCTTTTTTCTTTTGTTCACTGTATGTTTTTAAACAATCATTAGGTAAGGGAGAGATGAAGATGAGAGATTTAGGAACAGTAGTAAGAGGTATAAGAACACCTATTATTAAAGAAAATGATGATTTGGAAAGCATTGTTGTAGAATCAGTCCTTAATGCAGCAAAGAATAATAATTTTGAATTCCATGATCGTGATGTAGTAGCTATTACAGAAGCTGTAGTAGGTATTAGTGAAGGTAATTATGTTACAGTAGATCAAGTAACTCAAGATATTAAGAACAAGTTTAATAATCCAGAAGAATTAGGTATTGTATATCCAATATTAAGTAGAAATAGATTCTCAATTATTTTGAAAGCTATTGCTAGAAGTACTAAAAACCTTTATGTATTATTATCTTTTCCAGCTGATGAAGTAGGTAATGGTATTTTAGATGAAGATAAGTT
>JAEEGL012151298.1_pt1 | contig 22224 bp, 19 predicted proteins | sample 9134231 | NCBI WGS metagenome assembly JAEEGL01 (sample SAMN16246548, study PRJNA631951) | gut metagenome | biome: gut microbiome; feature: rumen; material: fiber-attached | host: Bos | place: Iran: Karaj | collected 2018-10 | reverse complement strand
TTCATCATCACAAGCTACTATTTGTGCTGGTTGTTTATCTCTAATGGCAGCTGGTGTTCCAATTAAAGCTCCAGTAGCAGGTATTGCTATGGGACTTATAACAAGTGAAGATGGTAAGAAATATACTATCCTTACAGATATCCAAGGCTTAGAAGATCACATGGGTGATATGGACTTTAAAGTAGCTGGTACAAGAGAAGGTATTACAGCATTACAAATGGATATTAAGATTAAAGGTGTTACAGAACAAATCTTAAAAGAAGCATTAGCACAAGCTAAAGATGCTAGATTACAAATTCTAGATGTAATGGAATCAGTTCTACCTGAACCACGTCAAGAATTATCTGAATATGCACCTAAGATTGAAATCTTACATATTAATCCAGATAAGATTAAAGAAGTTATTGGTAAAGGTGGCGAAATGATTACTAAGATAATCTTAGAATCATCTAACGTTACAGCAGTAAATGATATTAACGCTGTTAAAGTTGATCTACAAGACGATGGAACAGTATTAATCTATCATCAAAATAAAGATATTATAGCTAAATGTAGAGAAATGATCGAAGCAGTAGCTAGAGAAGTAGTTCCTGGTGAAACTTATACTGGTAAAGTAGTTAAAGTAGAAGACTTTGGTTGCTTCGTAGAACTATGGCCTGGTACTGAAGGTTTAGTACACGTATCTCAACTAGCTTGGGAAAGAGTTAATCGTCCATCTGATTTATTCAAAGTAGGGGATGAAATAACTGTTAAAGCTGAAGGATATGATAACAAGAATAGATTAAATCTATCTCGTAAAGCAACATTACCTAAACCAGAAGTAAAAGAAGAAGATAAGAAAGAATCTTCTCACAAAGAAGGAACTAGAGAAGTAAGAAAAGTTTCTATAAAGAAAACTACAACATCTCCTGCTAAAGAAGAAAAGAAAACAAAAACAACAAAACCAGCAGCTAAGAAAGTTGTAGAAAAAGAAAAACCTAAAAAAGGTTTAAAAGCAGCATTAGCTAAATTAGTAGGAAAAGGCAAATAAAAAAGTTCTCAATGAGAACTTTTTTTATTGTCTAAATACTGTTACTAACATCTTCTGAGAAATGATATGAATGATCTTCTTCAATTGGTTCTTCAGTTGCTTCATAAGGTTCTTCGCAATTCATTCCAGGACTACAATTATCTATTTCTTTTGTAGCATCACTACGGAATTTAAATATTGAATCATCAAATTCTCCAGAAGTAGTAGTAAATATCTTAGCTAATGGAGTATTTTGTAACGTTGTAATAAATTCATTTTTCTTAGCTTGTAACTCAGCTTCATCTAAAGTTTTAGCTTGAGCTGCATTAACATTAGCAACTTCACTAGTCCAATCATTTGTAATAGATAGAGAAACATCTAAATAATCTTTATCTATTTTTACTGAACCTTTAAAATCATATTTAGCTCTATCGTCATTAATATCACGTTTTAGTTTGATTTCACCAGTAACTGTTTGATCTTCTAACATTATTTCATAAGTAAAATCTATATCTTTTTCATCCCAAGCGTTAACAATAAACTTAGCTACATCTCTATCAGCAACAGTAACAGTAACGTTTGTTTTTCCGTCTTTTTTAATACCTCTAGCAGTTAAATCAGTAACTTTTTCTTTACCAGTTTCAATATCTTCTTGAGTATTATTTATTTTAAATTCAAAGAAACCATCCATTGAATAATATCTAATGAAATTTTTATTATCAGTAAGTTCAATACCAACAACAGTAGTTTTAACTGAATAAGTATAAATATTTAAATAATAAACTTGATTATCTTCTAAGAATTTCTCAGGAGCCTTTTCCTCTTCTAATTGTTGTAGGAATTCTTCTTTTTCTACTCCCATATTTCTAGCAAATATTTCTACAGCTTTATCATCTTTTTTAAATCCTTCCATAATAGAATTATACATAGATGTTAAAGTATCATTATCAATTACATATTTATTATTTAATACCTTATAAGTTTTTTCATTAATTGTAATACTAGCTTCTTCTTTAGAAAGTTTAGATTGTACAATACTTTCTTTCAATAATCTTTGGAAAGTAGATACTATATATTCAGAATCATTTTGATTTATATCTTCAAAAATATCATATAGTTTATCCCAAGTTTCTTTATATTCACTTGTAGAACCTAAATAAATTAACTCTCTATAACTAGATAATCTTAAATATTGACGATCACCTTTAACAAAAACATTAGCACTATGTTCTTGACTATCAGCATCTTTAATATTAACTCCTAATTGAATATTCTTATTTTCAGGATCTATTCCGAAATTACCAGAATAAACATAACCAGTTAAGTCTTTAATATCTTCAATATTAGTATCAATAGACATTTCAGCTGAATAAGTAGCTCTACTATGAGCAACAGTTTGAGTAGCGGAATTTAATTCTTTAAAAGCACTATCAATTACAGCATTATATACTTTATCTGGTTTTGTAAGTTGTTTAACTGCAAAAGGATAAACAACAAAATATCCTAAAGCTCCAAGTCCTACCAATAACACAATAGTAATAAATACTATTAATGGAACATTTTTCTTCTTCCTTAAGTTTTCTCCAACAGCAACAAAACCAATATTTGGATCAATATCTGAATTTAAAGGATTAGAAGGAGTAACAACTGGATTAGTAGCAGGTTGAGTGGCAGGAGCTGGCTCACTAACAGGTTGCGGATTATCAGCAATTGGATTTAATGCTGGTGCCGGTTCGATTGTTTCTCCTTGCGGAGCAGCAGGTGCTACTTCTTGTGGAGCTACCTCTGGAACAATTGAATCTGCTTTAGTTTCCGTTTGTGTAGGAGCAGGAGCAGATGCCTCTGCAGGTTGTGGTACAACTTGTGGTTGTGGCACTGGTTCACTAGCAACTTGAGGCATAGTCTGTGGTTGTGGAACTACTTCACTTGCTACTTGTACTGTTGCTTGCGCTTGAGGAGCAGGAGCAGTTTGTTGTGCTGGTGCCTCTTGTGCAACTGTTTGAGCAACTGCAGGTGCCTCGGTTTGTTGAGGAGCAGCTACAACTTCAGGAGCTGGAGCTTGTTCTGCAACTTGTGCTTGAGTTCCTTCAGTTTGTTCTGCAACTTGAGTAGGAGCTGCTGGCGCTTGCGCTTGAGGAGCTTGTTCTTGGCTAACTACTGGTGTAGTTGGAGCCTCAGCTACAGTAGCTTGCGCTTCAGCAGGTTGTGAAACAGTATTATTTGTATTTTCTTCATTCACAGTAATCACACTCTATTCTAATCTATTATTCTTATACATTATATCATAATAACTAGAAATTATTAAAAAATATATTCAAAAAAATAAAAAAAATGATATAATTGATTATAGTAAAGAGAGGTTATTTAAATGGCGAAGAAAGCAAAAAAAGAAACAAAAAATGAAACAAAACCCGTAGAAAAGGAGGAAGTACAACAAGTTACTGTTGAAACACCTGTTAAAGAAGAACCAGTATCTACACCTGTTCAAAAGAAAAAAAGTATAGTAGGTCCAATAATTCTTTGTGCTGTTATTGTACTAGCTTTAGTAGCTGCAATTGTAGCTAAGTCTATAATATCATCACCAAAGCAAGTATTCTCAAGAGCAATTGATAAAACTTACAAAGAAGTAAGTAATGTATTAAAAGAACTTGATGATCTATACAAACCAAATGAAGAAGCAATCGAATTTAGTGGAACTATGAAAGTCGATACTAATATGGATTTGGAAAAAGAAATGGATATCGACCTTGATGGCATTGACATTTCTAAATTAGAAGTAAGTGGATTATTTGGTCTTGATATTCCAAATGAAAAAGTAGAATTCAATGCTGGAATCAAAGGTAGCGATGAAAAAATCGAAGGACAATTGTATTTTACTGATGGAAAAGCTTACCTAAAAACATCTTTCTATGACAAGATTGTTAAATTTGAAGGTGACGACGTAAATATAGATTTTGATGATATCAAAGATTCATTCAAAGAATTAGACGATATGGATATAAGTCTAAAACTATATGATGAACTATTATTATCATTCAAAAAAGCTTTAATTAAATCTTTAGATAAAGAAGCAATTACTAAAGAAAAAGATGAAATAGAAGTATTAGATAAAGAAATAAAAGTAACAAGAAATACATATAAATTTAATGAAAAAAATGTAAGAAAATTAGTTAAAAATCTTGCAACAAATTTATTAGCAGATAAAGACTTTATAAAAGATTTTGCAAAAGCAACAAATAAAGAAAAATCTGAAGTTAAAGATCTATTAAAAGAAATGAAAGAAAGCGCATCAGATATTAGTATTGATGAAGCAATTACAGTTAATATCTATTCAAGAGGCATTCTAAGTAAATTTACAGGTATAGATATTGTATATGATAAAGAAACTATCGCATCATACTATACTGATGGTGATAATATCGAAGCATCAATAAATGATGGTGAAGAAATAGTATTTACTGCTGAAAAGAATAAAAAAGAATATGATGTTAAAGTAACTGTTGGTGGCGAAAAAGTTGCTACTGCAACTGTTAGATCATACACAGAAGAAAAAGTAGATCTTGATTATGTTATATATATTAATGACGAAGAAATATCAGGAACAGTTTATTTAACAGCTAAGAAGAGTAAACATTCAGTTTCAGGTGACTATAAATTTAAGATTGGAAGTAAAGAAGAAGATGAATACATCGAAGTATCAGGTGAATATAAAATAGAAACAAAAGATGAACTTGAAGGATTTAATACTGATAAAGCCATAAGTTCAGATGATGTTGATGAAGATGAATTTGTTGAAGCATTAGAAAAAGCAATCAAAGATGATAAAGAACTAAATAAGATTTATGAAGCAATCGAAAAATCTGCTGAAGAAAGTATTAAACAAGCAGAAAAAGACAAACTAAATTTTAACGGAATGTATAAAGTAGAAATTGAAGATGCTTTATCTTTATTAAAGAATTCTAAACCAACTGTATTATTTGTAGGAGATACATATTACTATTCTTCTTCAGAAGGATATGAATTAATGGATAACCTAATAGAAGCTCAAGATGAATTAGATTTCTATAGTTATACAGTTAAACCAATAGAACTAAATGATGCTTTTAAAAATGCTATTGCTAACGTAGAATTTACATGTAAAACTACTTCAGAAGAAAAAACTACATGTGAAGAATGGCCTGCAATTTTCCTAATCAACGAAGGAAAAATAGTTAAGGCTTATCGTGGAACAGTAGAATATAATGAATTATTAAATGAATTGAAAAAAATGGGACTATAAAAGTTTTAATTAAAAATTTTATAGTAGACATTTATAAATCACTGTTGTATAATTAACATAGAATAGAGAAGGAATGATATTTATGAACGAACAAATTAAGGAAAAATATCTACCAGTTGGTACAGTTGTATTATTAAGAAATGGTACAAAGAGAGTTATGATAAATGGCTTCTGCACAATGGATGCTAGCAAACCAGATAAGGTTTACGACTATTCAGGAGTATTATTCCCTGAAGGATCTTTAAGCTCAGATCAAACACTATTATTTGACCATGAACAAATAGTAAGAGTTGACCATCTTGGCTTAGAAGATGAAGAGGAAAAAGAATTCAAAGTTAAATTAAAGGAAATAGTTGCTGAAAGTGCAAATGGTGCTCCAGCTACACCAGCAGCTTAAATTTAATGTATAAAAAAGCAATTACCATTTGACAAACGATGGTAATTGTTTTATATTAGTTGCAATGTGTTGATTGGGACATAATGTTTTATTCCCTTATTCAAAGTGAGTTTAGGTAAGTGAGAACTAAGCAATAATAATAAAATATTCCTACCCATGAGCGAAATATGAAAATATTTCCGGTTAATAGCCGTTATCTAAATCAAGTAAAATAAAGGATGGTACCGCAGAATTGCTCCTTGCAGTTTTGTGGTTTTTTTATTTTAAAAAATAAGGAGGGAAAATTATGAAACTAGACAAAAACTTTTTCTATACTCTTAGAGAAGACGCTAAAGACGAAGAAAGTAGAAGTGGAAACTTACTTGTTAGAAGTGGAATGATTAAAAAAGTAGGTGCAGGTATTTATATGTACATGCCTATGGGTTTAAGAGTATTAGACAAAATCAAAAAAATCATTAAAGAAGAAATGGATGCTACAGGAGCTCAAGAGCTTTTAATGCCTTCATTAATACCTAGTGATTATTATGAAAAATGTGGACGTGTAGAAGCATTTGGTAGTAGTATGTTTAACTTACATGATCGTAAAAACGCTCACATGGTTTTAGGACCAACTCACGAGGAATTATTTGCTATTGCAGCATCTATGAATTTAAAGAGTTACAAAGATCTACCATTTAATATCTATCAACAAGCAGATAAATTTAGAGACGAAGTTCGTCCTCGTTATGGACTTATTAGAGTTAAAGAATTTATCATGAAAGATGCTTATACTTTCGATAGAGATGAAGAAATGCAAAATGGTTCATATCAAAAAATGTATGATGCATATTGCAAAATCTTTGATCGTATGGATATCGATTATAAAATAGTTAGAGCATCAGTTGGTGCCATGGGTGGAACATTATCTGAAGAATATCAAGCAATTACTGATATTGGTGAAGATATTTTAGTACTATGTGATAAATGTGATTATTCTTCAAATATGGAAGTAGCATCTCATAAAATTGAAGATGTTAAAGAAAAAGAGAAAAAAATGGAAGAAGTTCATACACCAAATGCCCATACAATTGATGATGTATGTAATTTCTTGAATATCGACATTAAACATACAGTTAAAGCCTTACTTATGACAGTAGATGGTAAATTAACAATATTCTTCGTAAGAGGAGATAGAGAATTAAATGAAGAAAAAGCTCTAAAAGTAGCTGGTGGAAAAGAATTAGCATTCGCAAACGATGATCAAATAGCTGAATCTAATGCTTTCCCAGGATTTACTGGACCAGTAGGACTAGAAGGATGTAAGATTGTTGTTGACGAAGAAGTACTTCACATGAAGAATTTCTGTGTTGGTGCTAATAAAGAAGACTACCATATTATTAATGCTAATGTAAAAGATATTAATTATGATGTAGTTGGTGATATAGCTAATGTCCTAGAAGGTGACGTATGTCCTAAATGTGGAGGTAAGATTTACTTCAAACATGGTATTGAAATTGGTAACTTATTTAAACTAGGTGACCATTACTGCCGTGATTTAGGAATCACTTACCTAGATGAAAATAACCAAGAACAATACCCAATTATGGGTTCATATGGTATTGGACCAGGACGTATTTTAGCTTCTATCATTGAACAAAACAATGATGAAAAAGGTATGATTCTACCAATGAATATTGCTCCATATCATGTAGCATTAGTTCAAATTGATATGAAGAATAAAGAACAAACTAAAGTTGCTGAAAAGTTATATGATGAGTTAACAGCTGCTGGAATTGAAGTTGTTTATGATAATAGAGATGAAAGACCAGGTGTTAAATTCAACGATATGGAACTAATCGGAATTCCATTACGTATAACAGTAGGTAAAAAAGTAACTGATAACCAAGTAGAATGGAAAGAAAGAAGAACTGGTGAAGGCTTCGATCTAGATATTGATGAGGTTGTCAACAAAGTAACAACATACGTTAAAGATAACTTAAAATAAGTTATCTTTTTTGTTATACTTAAACTAGGTGAGAACATGGAAGAAACATTTCGAAAATTTTGTTATTATTTCATAACAAACGGACCTAAAGAAGAATTAGACGAATTAAAAAAATTAACAGGTAAAAAGTTTAATGAATATAAAAAGAAAACTAATAAATTTGTTAAGAATTTAAAAAGAAAAACATCTAGATTAGGTTATGACATTGACTTTGAATCTTTTTGTAATTTATTAGAAGAATATATTGCCAAAAAAGATAATTTAACTGATGATGAAAAGAAAATATATCTTAGAAATCTAATTGAATTATCACAAATTTATGAAGTGAATCTAAGAAGTGAATTAGAAAAATATATTACTTATAAAGAACCAAAAGAAAAGAAAGAAAATGAGTTATTTGCTCGTACATGTATCTATAACTTACGACCTGAAAGTGATGTTGAAGAATACAATAAATTAAAAGAATTTGCTGATAAATACGAATTAGATTTTAATGAAATTCATAAAAACTCTTTAATGTTTACTGAAGAAATAAAATTATCAGCAGAAAAACTAGGTTTCGAAGCTAATAAAGAATCTGTTCCAGGTATGATTGAAGATTACTTATCAAAGAAAAAAGAAATGACTGATTCAGAAAAAGCTGACTATCTAAAAATATTATTTTACCTATCAGTAACATTCGATATCAATCTACGTCGTGAACTCCTAAAAGAAAAAGTTAGTTATAAAAAAGTTATATTACCAACAGAAATTACTAAAAAATACTTAAAAGAAAATCTAACAAATCCTTTAGATGATGAAGAAGTATTATTAGAATATCTAAAACAAAGATACACAGATAATAAGTTTGATATAGCAAATCTATCTTTAGTAACAGATAAAAAACAAAAAGCTGAAAAAGAATACGATTACTTAAAACTAGAAGCTGATTTAACATATAGATTATATTCAATCTTCTTAGATAAGTTTAATAACTATGCTTATAACGATCTAAATACTAAATATTTAAATTTAATAACAGAAGAAGAATTAAATCGTTTAGAATCTCTTACTAGAGAAGAAATCTATAATATTTTAAAAGAATTAGAAAAGGGTGAACAATCACATTATATTTGTAAGAAATATGATTTAACCGATAATCTATATACATTTATTCTTTTATCAACTACAGAAACTACAGATTTAAATGTAGAACATATAGGTATTGGTGATAACTCTTTATTTAAAAACAACAATTTTAAAAACCATTATAGTATTTATTTAAATGGACCTAAATTACAAACAAATATGTTAATAAATGAGTATATAAGACAATGCGTAGAAAACAACTTAAACTATGACATGAAAGCCTTAACAAATGAAGGAACTAAATTAAAAACAATCATCTATGCCAATAAAGATGATCTAATTAAGAAAATGATTATTCTCAATAACTTGAATAATAAATATCCTGAATTAATAGCTAAAATGGCTGAACCAATGTATTTAACATCAACACTTGATAATACATATTATTCAATTTCAGAATTAGGTTTATTTAACGATAATAGTGATTGTATCCTTCCATATTATAGTTACATAAATAATTTAGCTGAAGTAGCATATTATCGTGTTTTAGCTAAAATGATTCATAATAAAGTAAAAGATTCAAAACAAAAGATCTTGGCTGATTTTATTTCCTTAGATAATGTAAGTTTTAATGAAACCAAAAATCCAACAGAAGCTAAATATAATGGAATAGAATTTCAAAGTATTAAAGAATTAATTGATGAATATAACGAACTATTAACTAAAGTATTAGAGTTTAGTTATCGAGATGATAAAAAGAAAAAAGAATTAGTAACAGAATTTACTAAATCTCTTAAATACTTAAACAATATAGTAAAAAGAAAGAATCGAAATACAAATTCAAACCCAGCAATTGAAATATAATAAAAGAAGAGAAATCTTCTTTTTTTCTTTTTTAAAAGAACTCTAAATATGCTATAATTAATAATAGGTGATAGTATGGCATCAGCACTAATACATTTGTGTATAGCTAAGGAAGTAAATAAATATTTAAAAATGAATGAATATGATTTAATGATTGGTAGTATTGCTCCAGATATTTCTAAAGAAATAGGAGAGACTAAAGAAATATCACATTTCTTAGACCATTCAAATGAAGACGATATTCCAAATATAGATCGCTTCCTAGACAAATACCGTAATGACTTACACAATCCTTTTACAATGGGTTATTTTATCCATTTGTTGACAGATAAATATTGGTTTAGAGATTATATCTATCAGTTTATTGAAAGATATACAAGGGAAAATGTAAAAAAGAAGGTTACATATACAGCTATTAGGGATTTAATTTACAATGATTATACAAATCTTAACGCTGATTTAATTGATAAGTATGCACTTCCTTTAGATATATTTTACGAAGAATATCGAGAACCAAAAACTTTAATTAGAGAGATTCCAGTTGACAAATTAGACATCTTAATTGACAAAATGGGCCTAATTATCGAGGAAACAAAAAAAGAAAAGAACTTTGTCTTTGATATGAATGACATTGAAGTGTTTATAACTAACTCGGTAAAATATATAATTAAAGATATACAAATTTTAGGAATTAAAGAATAAAAATGATTTAAAAAGTCATTTTTTTTTGAATATTTATGCTATAATTAATAATGAGAGTAGGTGACGTAATGAGAACATGTCCAAACTGCGGTCATATGCTAAGTGAAAAAGATACGATTTGCTTTAAGTGTGGAATGCAATTATCTCAAATATCAAAACCAAGTGGTCCAGCTGCTGGCCCACAACATCCTATGATGCCAGCTAATAATAAAATGAATCCAAAAGGAGGTCCAGGTCCAAAAGGAATGCCATCTCCTAATAATAAAAATAATGATAAGAGTAAAACTATATATTTAGTACTAGGAGCTGTAGTAGTACTTACTATTCTAATTGTTGTAATAGTATTTGTATCCAAGAATAGTAAGTATGAGGATAAACCAGATACTGGTAATGGTGGAAGTGTTCTTCCAATTAGCCCAGATCCAGATCCACAACCAGACCCACAACCGGATCCAGATCCTCAACCAGATCCAGATCCACAGAAAGATCCAGATCCTGTAACTCCAACACCTCCACAAAATAAAACAGATTGTGGACAACCAACAGTTACTGAGGGAAATCATTTAGTATCAAATAATGGTTATGGATATGCTGTACCTGACGAATATACAGCTAAGGATTATGGCACTCAAGGATTTGATATTTTAAACTATCAAAAGACTAAGGAAATGTTAATAAGCATTAGTAAGGGTACTGTAGCTAACTTAAAAGGAACATTACCTGCAGTTAAACAAATGTATATAGATTCTGGTGCTGTAGTTCATAATATTAAAGTAACTACAATCGCTGATGTTGAAACTATATGTGTAGAATTAACTAAGAATGGTCAAAATATGATAATTGGTATAACAGATGCTGCTGAAAACGAAATATTTGTTATAGCAGTTTATAACATGCAATCTAATGATTTTGACTACGATATTTTAACTGAAGGAGTAAACATAGTTAAAACAGCTAAAAAGACTGTTTGTGACAATAATGTAACAAATACATCAAACGCATAAAAAAATAGAAGATGGTGACGCACATGAGGAAAAAATTCAAAATATTATTATCTTTATTAGCATTGTTACTAGTTGCTACGTTATCTGTAGGAACTGGCTATGGTGTGTGGTTATCATCTAAACAAACAGAAGACACTAACACAATGAGAATTGATTGTTTCAAGATTTATTATGAAAATGATGGAATTATTGAAATGTCTAAAATTAAACCAGTTGTTAATATTGATGGAGAAGAAACAAGTCCTTATACAATTACAGTAACTAATACTTGTATCGAACCAAAAGAAATGCAAATAAGACTAAACGTAGTTGAATCAACTACTATAGATATTAATGCATTAACTCTAAAGACCTCTGGAAACATTTCTAATGATACAATTTTATATAAGAACTTAGAAACAACAAAAACAGAAGAAGAAGGAATTGTTGCTAGTAAACTAATAGGTAAAACTGTAGTTCAACCAAATGAAACAGTAAGAACTAACATGAGAATCTGGTTTGATGAAAGAAAGGTTCCTATAGTTAATGAAAAAAATAATTATTTCAAAGGACATATAGAAATAATTAATACAGATAATGCAATAAAACCAACATTACAAGAAATAATCGTTAAAGATAAAACATCAATTGAAAATAAAGGAAACCCAGAATTTACTGCAGCCGAATATAAAGAAGCTGGAGTATATGCAATAGATGCTCCTGGTGGAAAATATTACTATTACCGTGGTGTAGTAAATAATAATTACGTAAAATTTGGTAATGAATTATGGCGTATTATGGGAGTAAACCCAGATGGAACAATTAAACTTATCACTGAAGTTCCAATCACAATCGATGTTTATAGTAATAACTATAATAAAGCTGACTTTGTTGGTTACGAATATACATTAAATAGAGTAACAATGTATAATGACTATCTAAATACAATAAATGAATGGTATCGTAACAATATTGAATATAGTTTAGATAATTACGTAGTTCAATATAATTTCTGTAATGATACTAGTAGTAGAACAACAAATAATAAAACATATTTTGGAGCATACGATAGATTGTTCTCTGATGTAGCACCAATTGCAACTTGTCCATCTACTAAAAACAATGGTGGAGTGTATAATCAAAAAGTTGGTTTAGTAACAGCTGATGAAGTAACATTAGCTGGTGGACTTCAAAACACAACTAATACAAGCTACTATTTATATAATGGAACATCTTTCTGGACAGCAAGTGCTGCAGAATTTACTAGTGGAGTAGCACAAATGGTAGTTGTTAATAGTGATGGAACTATCGCTGAAGAAAGAGTAGATACTTCTCAAGGAATTCGCCCTGTAATTAATATCGTAGGAAATTTAACTTTTGAAGGATCAGGAACAAAAGATAATCCATATATTTTAGACTTAGAATAATAGAAGAACTTACATAAGTTCTTTTTTATTTGAGCATAATTTGATATAATAAATAATGAAGAATGAGGGGATATAATATGAATGAAGAAGAAAAAAATATCCAAACAAATAGCGATACTAATGCAAGTAATGATGCAATCGTAAATCAAATCGCTACTTCTGAAGCTAGAGGAGATGAAATCCCTGTTGAAGGAGCTAAACAAGAAAAAGCTGATTTTACTTCAATGTTCGGTGTTCAATCTGAAGAAACTGATGAAGAAAAAGACTTGGCTAAAAAAACAAATGTTGAAATCCCAAGAGTCTTAGAAGTAAAAGATGAAGATAGGGAAGTAGTAATTGAGTATAGTGCTGAAGAAAAGAAAGAAAATCATAAAAAGAATTTTAACAATGATGAAAGATTACTATACCAAATTGAACCAGATAAAACAGGAAACCCAATGGTTGTTGTTTTATTCTTTCTTATCCTAATTGGAGCTACAATTTTCTTGCCGAAAATAGCTAAACAAATTGATTTTTCACAATTCTTTAAAGTTCAACAAATGGAGAAGAAAGAAGAACCAGAAGAAAAGCAAAGCGAATTCTATAATATGGAATCAGCAGCTTCACGTGCTAAAATCGGAACTCTAGAAATGATCAACTTCAGTAAGAGTAAAGAAAATGGAGAATATATTTTCTCATTCACAATTCAAAATGTTGGCGACAAAATGTATCAATTTAACAAAAAATATTATGTAGTATTCTATGATGGCGATAATCCAATATACTATGCATTAATTCATTCATATAATGGAATAGCAGCAAAAGCAGCTCAAGATATTACCTTAATAATCAACCAAAAAGTATATGATAAAGCTCAAAGATTTAGAGTAGAGGAGATCGCTGAATCTAAATACGCTGATGTTAATTTAAAAGATGCAGAAGATGAGTATAAAGTACTAACATGTACGTACTTAAATGATGAAATGAAATACTATTTCGTTGACGATCAACTTCGAAAAATAAAAGAAACATACACTGAAACAAAAGAATCAAATGACTACGAAACTAATAAAGAAAAGCATAAAGAATTAACAGAAAAATATAAAAAAATAGATTCATTTAATTCTATATTTATTGAAGAAGATGGTAGATTTACTGCAATTAACGAAATAGATTTACAAAACGCTAAAGATAACGACGTCATTGCTTTAAAAACATATCGTTTCTTTAGTTATCGTGCTCATAAAAACACTGTAGCATTCGAAATAGAAGCTCAAGGATATACATGTAGTTAGGAGTAATTATGAATTATAATTTTTGCATAAATGACTTTGAAGGTCCCCTAGATTTATTACTTCACTTAGTAAAAGAATCAAAAATGGACATCTATGAAATTAATATTCACGATATAATAAATCAATATCTAGAATTCATTCATAATCTAGAAGATAAAAATATTGATGTTGCAAGTGAATACTTAGTCATGGCTGCAGAATTAATTCATTTAAAATCAAAATTACTAGTTAATCGTCAAGATGACGAAGAAGAAGATGAAGAATTCTCAATCAATTCAGAAGAAGACTTAAGAAATAAACTAGTAGAATATGAAAAATATAAAAAAATAACAGAAGATTTTAAAGAACTAGAAGAAAAAAGAAGTGAAGTACATACTAAACTTCCAGAATCACTACATGAATATGTCGAAAATAATATAGTAAAAGGCGAATTTGATATTAGTGAATTACTAGATGCATATAAACTATTCTTAGATCGCCAGCAGCTAACTAAACCATTAAATACAAAAATAACTAGAAAAGAAATAAATATTGAAGATAAAATCAAAGATATTAAGAAAATTCTAGCTAAAAGAAAAAGAGTTAATTTCTTAGAGTTATTTACAGAAGTAACAAAAGAAAACGTTGTAGTAACATTTCTCTCAATTTTAGAAATGGCTAAAAATAATGAAATACTACTAACTCAAGAAAATAACTTTTCACCCATCATGATAGAGAGAAAGTGAAGAAATGAATTTATTAGGAGTTTTGGAAGGAATATTATTTGTTGTTGGTGATGAGGGTATAACTCTAAATCAAATATGTGACATTTTAAATGTTGATATCGACAAAGCAAAAGAAATACTAATGGAACTTAAAAAAACTTATGATAGTGAAGATCGAGGAATTAGAATTAGTTATCTAGGTGATGCTTTTAAACTAACAACAAAAAAAGAACACAAAGATTATTATAAAAAATTAATAGAAAATCCAGAAAGTAACACATTATCACAAGCAGCACTAGAAACACTTGCAATAATCGCTTATAATCAACCAATTACTAGAATTGAAATAGATGAAATGCGTGGTGTAAATTGTGTTCATATGATTAGAAAACTAGTTGCTAAAGGTCTAATTAAAGAAGCAGGAAAATCAACAATGCCTGGAAGACCAAATCTTTATGCAACTACTTCTGAATTTTTAGATTATTTTGGTTTATCTTCAATAAGTGACTTACCAACAATGATTACTCAAGAAGAAGAAAAAGAAGATAAAGAAGAAGAACTATTTACATCTATCTACAAGGAAGAAGAACAAAATGAATAATTATTTAGAAGATGAAATAGATGTATATAATGAAACAATAAACAAACAAGAAATAAATAATAAGAAGATTAGTAACAAAACAATTAATAAAACAAACTTTAATGAATGTGATTTATCAAATACTACATATAATAATGTTTTCTTTGAAGATGTTACATTTGAAAAATGTGATTTATCAAATGTTAAACTAAATGAATGTTCATTTAATAATGTTAAAATAAATAATTGCAAACTAATAGGTATTTATTTCACTAATAACCGTATTACTAAATTAACAATTAATAATTGTAATTGTAAGTATTTAAATATTAATGACACAAAAATAAAAGAATCATGTATAATAGATTCTAATCTAAATGAGAGCAGTTTCTATAATGTTGAAATAAAAAAACTAGAACTAGCAAAAGATGACTTTACTCTAACAGAGTTTTATAAAACATCCTTAAACAAAGTCGATTTTTCTTCCTCAATTATTGATGGAATAAAAATTACACCAGATTGTTTAAAAGGAATGCAAGTCAACACTTTACAAGCACTAGATTTAGTTAAAATACTAGAAATAGAAATAAAAGAATAGGTGATAATATGAATAAAAATGAAATGTTAAAAGTTGGAGAAACTCCAAAGGGAAAACCAGAAAAAGATCAAATCGTTATCTTAGGTTTTATTATTTGTATCATTCTAATTTGTATATTAACAGCTTATACAGTTATTAATACTAAAACATTAGATAAACTAGTTACAAGAGTAGAAAATCTTGAAAATGGAACTTACAGTGGTAATGGTAATAATGGATCTGAAGAACCACAAGAAGCTACTGGTTATTCAACAGAAGATTTTAAAGAAATAAAACCTTCTGATATTAAAAGCGAATCTAAAAATAAAACAATTGTTGTTTTATGGGCTCGTCAAAGCTGTGGATATTGTGTAGCTTATGCACCTATAATAACTGAAGTAGCAAAAGAACATAATGTAACAATTAGATATATAAATATGGAATCTATTGTAGACATGAGTACTTGGGAACCATCTAATCAAGAAGAATATGATATTCTAGCTAACTTAGAAGGTGAAGGACAATTTAAAACTTTTGCTAAAGAAGCAATTGAAGGAACTCCAGGAACTTACTTTATAAAAAATAATAAAATAATAAATGGTATTATTGGTTATGTAGAAAAAGATCGATTAGAACAATCATTTAAGGAGGCTGGATTATAATGAGTAATAAAGCCCTTAAAAATTACCTAATTTGTTTTGGTGTTCTAGTTGTCGTTGGCTTAATAATGTTTGCTGTTTCTAAATCAAACTCAAAAGAGACAACTCCAGTAGAAGAAACAAAAACTACTGAAAAAGATGAAATTACAGACCATAAAGATATAAATGGTAATACCATTGTTGAAATAAATGGTGAAAAATCAGTTTATTTAGAATAAAAAAAACTTAATATTACTTAAGTTTTTTTTGTTTAACCATATAAACTCTTTCACTATTATTTCTAACAGCTTCTAATAAACCAACATTATTAATATTACATTCTGATATATTATGACTATCTGCATCCTCATAAGAAGCATAACTATCAGTTAAATATCCATTAACATCAATATTAATTAAATTCTTAATCCACATATTACCAGCATAAACTGGTATTTCATATTGAACAGTCAAATCAGCACCAAAAAAAATATTAGAAGTAGTTAAGGCATATAAAGTAGGGTACTCACCATATGCATTTACTTCATCCATATCGCTTTGTGTTAATTTTTTTGCTCTACCTACAGCCTCTATTAAAGATAATTTTTTTTCTTTTCTAGGAGTACCATATAAAGTTGCTCCAAATAGATTCTTTAATAAATGAAAATAAACCATTCTTTTATTTGTTAAATTATTTCTTTCTAAAGCCATTCTATGAAATTTATCATCTGATACTCTTACATTAAAACTTTTACATACCATTTCTAATTTCTCTAAAGCTCTCACAACATCAGAATTTAGAATAGTTCCATTAGTAACAATAGAAATTTGATCAACTTTAATTCCCATTCTACTAATTGCATCAGCAACAGCATTTAATTGTGCAACAGCAATTAAAGGTTCACCACCAGAAATAACCAGTTTAGATATTTCATCAACATTACCTAATAAATTATTAATTGTTTCAAAACTCATAAAAGCATTCTCAGCATCTCCTCTAAAGCAATGCCCACAATCCAAATTACACCATCTTGTAATTTCCATTATCATTTCTTCAACTTTAAGTTTTGCCATAAAATCCCCTCGCATGAATTATTATACACAAAAATCAGTATTTGTCATTCCTTATCGATAAAATAAGCAAAATTTGACTCCTTATTAACTTTATGTTAAAATCATACTCATTGAAGGGGAGTAGTTCGCTAGGTTTAGTTCGTCAAGACGATATTTATCCGGGCTAAACGATACTTGTTATCGAGCAAGACTTTCACATATGTGAAGTCTTGCTTTTTTTAAGCCTTCACTTAAGAAAGGATTAGATGAAAATGAGAAGAGAAACCAAAAGAAAACTATGTGAAACAAGAGAACGGATTTATAATCTTACAAGTATAAAAAGTCTTTTTAATGGTGAACTAGATGATCTTCTAAATATTGACGTTATAGAAATAACACAAAGATTTAATAGTGGAGATGCCACTGTATTAGATGATCCAATAGTAATCCAATTTATTAATTCTAAAGAAACTCTTAATACTATTTTAGCTTGTATAAACAAACTAAAAAAATTCTTAGCATATAAAGAGGAATTCTTACAAGAAATTGAACAAAAGAAAAATAACTTTATCTATAATCCAAATGAAATATTGGTAGAAACATATACAACAAAAGAATGGGATTATATACCTCGTAGAGATGAAATTGACTGCCCAGATCCAATATGGCCAGAAACTCATGATGTAACATATAGTGGATATTCAACTACATATCAAGATATGTTAAATACATTTGATTACGTAGAACAATTATTAAATGATGATCGTTTATATAGATATCTTGATTTCTTTAATAAATATGAAAGCCTAAGAGAAAGTTTAAAAGAAAGAAAAAGATTATTCGATACGATGAAAAATAATGTAGACAGATGCGCTGAATTAAAAAGAATATTATCTAAAGAGGACGACAATATCGGAATTATTCAAGTAGCATCATCACATGAATGTAATTGTACTGACTTCAAAGGAATCGAATCAACAGTTGGTATCACTGTTGGAACAGAACAAGATATAAAACTAAACGAGTTTTTAGGAAACGTTTTAGCAAGAGTTTATCATTATAGAGATTTTGAAATTACTTTCCATGGACCTGAAACTGAATACCATAAAAGATTAATAGAAAGAGAAAAAAGTAAAAGAAAGTTTTTACAACAATTAACTGATAACGAAATTGGTTATATCCTTACTGAAGGAAAAAAACCTGCTGGAATTATGATTAGAAAAAGTGATCTAACATCAATTGGAATAGATCCAGAAAGAGTTGGATACAAACCAATAAAGATTGAAATACCTAAACTAAAAAAATTAAGAGAAGTAAAACAATCTATTGGTTATCGTCGCTAAACTAATAATCAAATAGAAAGAAAGGATGAAAAATGGCAAACATACCACAATTAATATCGGTTATAAGAAAAAATAAATTATATAGTCAAATTGTAGAAGGGAACTTTATAAGATTATTAGAGTTAGATGTACCAACACTTATAACAAAATATAATAGCGGACATCGAGAAGTATTAGAAACAGAAGAATTCCAAGAATTCATTAATAGTACTATTACATCTCAAGAATTATATGATTTTATTCGTGATTGTGAATATTTTGTATCTCTAAAAGCTGAAATCTTAGAAATAGTAAGAGAAGCTCAAAATAAAATTGATTATGATCCAAATAGAAGAATTGAACCATATCCTGTTGGTTTTGATTACATCAACTATTACGAAACATACCAAGATGCTCTTGATACACTTGCCATAGCTGAACAAGTTATAAATAGTAAAAGTACCTATCTACTATTGAAACTATTAATTAAAACCGAATCAACAAGACTTGAATTTCAAGAAAGAACCAAAGTCCAAAAAGCTTTAAAAATAGAAGACCTCAAAAGAGCTGAACTATTAAAATTAATTCAACAAGAAGACAATAACATTGGTATTGTTAGAATAACAAGTTCCAAAAGCGAAACAACTATTAAAGCTGGTACAAGAAAAGATATGGCTATCTCTGATATAATCGGAGCACCATTCCCAGCAGATGGAGAAAGACCTGGTTACAGTTATGGACCTGATGGAGATTATGATATGCCTCCATATTCTTGCCATAAAGAATTCCATAATGAAAACATTACTCAATTTCATGAAGAAATGATTCTAACTGAAAGAAGAAAAAGAATAGGATTCATGATGGCAGCTGGAGATGACGTAGAAGGTTACATTTATAGGAATGGTATTGCATTAGCAATTACAAAAAACGAATTATTATCAGCAGGTCTTATTCCTGCAAGTGTTGGTTGGAAACCATTTAGAGTAACCTTAACTAAACCTGGTTTCTATCCTCTAAAGAATCGTTTCGGTACAAAATACCCGTTAAAAGAACAAATAAGAATTAAGGCTAAAGCATTAGGCTTTAGTATGAAATAATAGAAAGAAGGAATAAAAATGTTAAAAAATAATGATTTGATGTATTTATTATCATCAGTACACGACTTAAGAACTAGAAGTTTATATAAAGAAGTAAAAGGAGGAACTCTAACTAGGTTACTAGAATTAGATGTTCCAACTATGGTAAGGGATTATAACAACGGAGATAAATTTGTATTAGCAACTGATGAATGCCAAGAATTTATAAACAGTACAATAACTATTAAAGAATTATATAGTTTTATCATAACATGTGAAAACATCCTATCTAGAAAAGAAGAATTCCTACAAGTAATAAATGATCAAAAAGATCAATTTATCTATAATCCAAATGAAAGAGTTCTTGATAGAAATAGAAGAAATTCTACTTCTTATTCTGAAACATATCAAGAAGTATTAGATACAATAAGTCTAGCAGAACAAGTTGTTAATAGTAAAAGTACTTATCAACTATTAAAACTTCTTATTAGATATGAAAAAGTAAGACCAGAATTAAAACAAAGAAAAAAAGTTTTAGAAGTTCTTCAAACAGAAGATGAAAGAAGAGAAAAATTAAAAGGTCTAATTGAAACAAAAGATAATGAACTAGGTATTGTTAGAATAGTTACTTCAAATAGTAGACCTACTATAAAAGCAGGTACTAAAAAAGATATGGCTATATCTGATATCTTAGGATTACCTTATCCAAAAGATGAAGAAAGAGAAGGATATGAATATGGGCCACATGGAGATTATTATATGCAACCATATTCTTGCCACAAAGAATTCCATATCGATGATCTAACTCCATCACATTATCAAATGATAGCTGAAGAACGTCAAAAAAGAGACGCTATGGCTTCATCATTTATAAGAGATGAAGAGGGATACATTTATTCTAATGGAGTAGCTTTACCAATTACTAAGGAAGAATTACTAAGAAATGGTATAGATCCTAATAGTGTAGGATGGAAACCATTCAAAGTATCTTTAGAACGTCCAAAACTATTCTCATTAAAAAGAGATGCTAATGACTACAAATTAAGTATCGGAGAACAAATAAGAATTAAAATGAAATCACTATAAAAAAAAGCGACCAAACGGTCGTTTTTTATTTAGATAACATTATTCCTACAAAAACAATTAACAAAACTATAAAGATTAATGCTAATGGAATTATTATAACTAATCGTAATAATGTCTTATTCTTTTCTGGCATTGAATCCCATTGCTCTTTAGATGTTTTTAAAGGATGTTTAATTTTTTCTTTAATTAATTTAACATTATCATCTACTTTTATATAGAACTCATCCCCAAAATTATTTTTAACCCATTCTTTATCATAATACTTATTAGTTTTATTAAATGAATAATTCTTTGATAAATTATAGGATTTATTAACTAAATAAGATGAACTATACTCACTTCTATCTAAATATAATAATAATGCTACAATACCATCGCTAAGACTTTCATATCCGTCTTTTAAATAACAACAATACTCGTCTTTACCATCTACAACAACATTAGATTTTAAAGCTTCGCCAATTTGTACCTCACCATCATATATAGGAAAATGTCTTATATAACCATCTTCTATTGAGTAACAAAAGAATTGTTTGTCATTTATTTCTATGACATATCTATTATCCCATATTGCTTTTTCTTCATAATAAATTTTAATTGTATTATTTTCTGATGTAAATAATAATTGATTAAACTTCTGACTACCGGTTACTAAAAATTTCATAGGAATCAATTCTTCCTTAAAATTTTCAATATATTTATAATCTGTTGTATATATTTCTTTTTCGTTTGTATCAAGTATTTTAATACTTCTAAGTTTTTCTAAATTTAATGGCTCATTAATTGAAATAAAAGGTAATTTAGCTTTATACTGTAGTGCATCATTATACCTTATTTCAAATTCATTTTTTCCTTCACTTTCAACTTGTAATACATTTATTTTCATTAATATCTCCTCCTCAAAAAGAAACTACTATATACACACTTATTATAACATATTATTATATTTCTATAATTAACATTTAAATATATTTAATTCTTTTTTACATATATAAATCTATTGTTAGTATATACTTTCTTTAATAACAAAAAAAGAACTATTTCTAGTTCTTTATATTCATATGGTGCCTCAGGTGGGACTCGAACCCACACGATATTGCTACCACTGGATTTTGAGTCCAGCGCGTCTACCAATTCCGCCACTGAGGCACGTCTAAATAGATTATAACATAAAAAACTAAAAATATTTAAATTTTTAATA
>JAEEGL014621185.1_pt1 | contig 22226 bp, 18 predicted proteins | sample 9134231 | NCBI WGS metagenome assembly JAEEGL01 (sample SAMN16246548, study PRJNA631951) | gut metagenome | biome: gut microbiome; feature: rumen; material: fiber-attached | host: Bos | place: Iran: Karaj | collected 2018-10 | reverse complement strand
GAAGAATACGATCTGTACTTCGCTGCTGCAGCAGTCGGCCGACAGGGACTTCAGGAAGCACTGGGAGGTGACTTCAGAGATCCCGTCGATGCCCGAGACCTGTTCATAGATCGAAGCATCGAAATAGAAATTACTTCTCGAACCTTCCAGAAGCATGTTCTCCGCCTTTTCCTTTGCGCCTTTCGGCACCAGCATGATGTCCGCCCCCAGTCTTCTTCTCATGTTATCCATTCCGGACCGAAGGCTTTCGCTGATGACGGTGCCGCAGAAGAGCATCAGGGAAAGAAGTGCGATAGTAGAAAGAAGGCACGCATTATAGAATGCGTGTCTCCGGATACCCTTGAGGATGCGTTTTCTTCTTACGGGTCTCATGACTCTTTCTCGCTTCGGATCAGGAAGAGGCTGTTGCCAAGGGCGACGACGCCCAGAAGCACGCTCACTACGACGAGGCCCGGAAGGGTCTTCACCCGGCAGGCCATATCACTCATTTTGCAAAGGCCCGTAAGCTTCAGCGGAAGTGCCAGGGCCAGAATGGCATTTCCGATCTGGGCGATCGATATACCGACGCGGATATCTTTATTCTTCAGGAAGACGTACACGACGCCCAGCGCCGCGATCACGGCTCCCACACCGATCTCTGCCTTCTTCGTAAAGAAGCAGGCCATCTTCATCTCGCTTTCGCAGACCGGAAGGATCACGGTCGGGATAAGGAGAATAAGAAGTCCGAGAAGGACAAAAGCTGCTGCAAGTATAATTCTGTTTTTCATATGTGTTTCCTCTTTTCGATTTATAAGTAGTATTCGACCTCGTCCACTTTACCGCCGAGGTTCAGGACATTCAGGATCTTCGTTCTATATTCCTGGAAGGTATCCTGGGCGCGGGCACGAGGACGCGGAAGTTTGATGTCGATGATCGCCTCCACCTTCGAAGGCCTTGCCGACATGACGACGACCTGATCGGACATATAGATCGCTTCGTCGACATCGTGGGTGACCATCACCATGGTCATGTTATGTTTCTTCCAGATGTCGATGATCTCATCCTGAAGATTCATCCGGGTGAAGGCATCGAGCGCACCCAGCGGCTCATCGAGAAGCAGCACGGACGGATGTCCCACGAGCGCTCTGGCGAGAGATGCTCTCTGCTGCATGCCTCCGGACAGCTGATGCGGATAGGATTTCTCGAATCCCTGAAGTCCGACGAGCCTGATATACTCGGCGACCGCTTTCTTCTCTTCTTTATAGATGTGTCTGGCCCTAAGGCCGAACGCGATATTCTTCTCCACCGTCAGCCACGGGAAAAGATTACTTCCCTGGAAGGCGAATCCTCTGTCGCTTCCCGGCTTTCTGATCTCGTTTCCATCCAGATAGAGTTCACCTTTCGTGGCTTTATCGAGTCCTCCGATGATACGGAGAAGTGTCGATTTCCCACAGCCCGACGGGCCGATGAGACTTACGAAAGATCCGGGCTTAATGTCCAGCGAGAAGCCATTCAGCGCAAGGATATCGTCCTTGGTGGGATCGGTATTCGGGAATTTCTTGTATACATCTTTGATCTGGATCTCTCCTACCATTTGATGACTCCTTTCTGCCATGTCAGCACCTTATCGCGGACCTTAAACAGGATTGTCAGGGTCAGCGAGCAGATCACGGCAATGATGATCAGTCCGGCATACACACCGTCATAGAGCATGACGGATTTCTGCCAGTTGATGTACCAGCCTATCCCGCTAGAATTACCGTTCATCTCCACGGCCATCAGTGTCGCGAACGAGGATACCGTTCCGTAGAACGCGCCGAGGAAGATACTCGGCATCGCCGCCGGGATCGCCACGTGGATGATCTGATAGACCGTCGAAGCACCTAAGGTCCTCGATACTTCGAAGTTAACGTTATTGATGCTCTGGATACCGGACGAGGTCATCAGGGTGACCGGGAACCATACGGCAAAAGCGATCAGGAATACGTTCGCTCCGTGGGTCGTCGGGAATGTGGACAGAGCCAGCGGGATCCAGGCCGTCGTCGGGATCGGTCCGATGATCTTCGTGATCGGATTGAGCCAGTATCCCACGATCTTAAAGTAACCCAGCATCAGGCCCGTAAGAAATCCCACCGTTGCGCCCCACAGGAAGCCCGTCACGAGAAGCTTCAGCGAATCGCCCACATTCTTAAGAAGGAAGACCCGGCTCTCCACCAGAAGTCCGACGATCCGGTCCAGCGACGGGAAATACAGTGTCGGAAGAAGTGTCGTCTTCGTGGTGATGTAGTTAAGAAGAAGAAGGAACACGATCACGCCTGTAAGAAAGGGTGCCTTATGCACGATCCTTTTCTGTATGTCCTTGTTAAATAACCCGATCAGGATCTCAAGGAGGATCACACCTCCTATTACCGCCAGAAGATACAGGTAATACGGATGAGCCATTTTCTTCTGTTTTCCGTTATCGCTAACGGCGTAGTAGATCAATACGGAAATGGCTATTGCTAAGAAAGGCAATAGCAACTTCAGTACTGTAAAAAGTTTCTTTCTCATGAATACCTCTTTTTACAAGCTGCTAGTTCACCTCGGTGAAACTGCCGTTTTCGTATTTATAGGAATCCGGAACACCATCGAACTTGGTGAAGGCTTTCGATACGAATACTTCCGGGTCATCGGCCTTCAGTTCTCCGATGCGGATCAGTTCGCTTCCTGCATTCGTGATCGTCTGCGCGGCGACGCTCACCGACGGTCCGTAGTTATACGACGCGAGGAGCTGTGCATTGACAGTGACGTCACCGGAACACTGGTTATGGTCGATCTGGATCTTGGCCGCTTCTTCCGGATTTGCCTGCACAAAAGCACTGGCCTTCAGCATGGCTCTTGTATATGCGGCGGCGGCTTTCGGATTCTCCGTGGCAAGTCTTGTGGTAACGAATGCCATACAGCAGTACTCGTTGGCGAACTTCTCATCTGTGCTCAGGTCCAGGATCTTCTTAAATCCGTACTCCTGCTCGGCGCTGTATGCGACCGGATCGTGAAGAGCGACCATATCGACTGCACCGTTCTGCAGTGCCAGCGGAAGATCCGTAAGTCCATATACGACCCATTCTACTTCGAGGTTCTCTGTGGTCACGCCGATGCCGTTATCGTGAAGAAGTCTCTTCAGGGCGATGACCGAGGAATCTCCGATACCCGGCACCCCGATCTTCTTTCCCTTCAGGTCAGCGACGGAGTTGATCCCCGAATCCTCTTTAACATAGTACTTCGTACAGCCTGTATGAAGTCCTGCGGTAAATGTGATCTCCAGTCCGTTATCGATCTGCGGGATCATGGCCCCGGCGAGCTGTGTCGAGGCATCGATCTTGTTGGAAGCAACCAGATCCGAGATATTCCCCAGGTCGATCTCCTCGACTCTCCATGTCACGCCTGCGTTCTTAAACTCTTCTTCGAAATATCCGTTATCGATGGCGATGTGAAGAGGTGCCAGACACAGCGAACCGTTTGCGGTCCCGATGATGATATCTGCTCTTCCGTCTGTCTGTCCGCCGGCTGCCGTCGTACCTTCGCTTTTCTTCTTGCTGCTACATGCTGTCAGGCCCGCTATACTTAACGCCGCGATCATCATCACGGACAGGATTCTTTCTTTTGTTCTTTTCATGTGTTTCAATCCTCCTTTTGTTCTTTCGCACGAAAGGAGGATCCGGATCTCTTCGCCCTGGATCTTCCGGTCTCAGCCGGCTCCTTTCCTGCTTGAGAAGAGGATATCATTGAAACCCGTTCTTGAATAATGCTTAACTTTTATCGTTTGCGATAAGCGGAACTTGTCACAGCACAGGCACAGCAATAGGGCTTTTCTGCTTACTCTCTGTACGTCAGAAGCTCCTCTACATACCGCTGTCCGATCTCACTGAGTTTGTGATTCGCCCGGACGATATACCCGATGGTCAGCGGGTCTTCCTCCTTAAGCTTCACGGTCACGAAATCACGCCGCAGGGCGAGGCTCTCCGTCATGATCCCCGTGCCGATCGAATAGCCGTTCATCGCCGCCATCAGTTCCGCTGATGTCGCACGGTCATTGGTCTTAATGAGTTTGGCGAATTCATAATCGCCGAGGGCTTCCTCGGTCAGGTAGAAATCATTCTCACTGCTCTGGTCGAAGGAGATACACGGATAGTCCTTAAGATCTTCGAGGGAGATCTCCTCTGCCTTCGCCATCGGATGGGTCTTCCAGACATACACGAACGTCTCTCTCGTAATAAGCGGCGTAAACTCCAGCTGGTACTCACGGAAAAGCTTACGCATCACCTTCTCGTTCGTTCTGGAGAAAGCCACTACGCCGACTTCGCTGTCGAGGCTTCGGACATTCTGGAGGACCTCGTCCGTCCTCGCCTCATGCACGGCGAATGTATACTTACCGGAATCGTACTCCTTCACCACGTTGATAAACGCATGTACGGCGAAGATATAGTGCTGCATAGACACGCTGAAATGCTTCTTATCCAGGTCCCGGTCGAGATACCGGTCCTCGATCAGTTCGTACTGGCTTACCGCCTCTTTCGCATAGCCCAGGAACTCTTTCCCCGGCTCGGTCAGACGGATCCCCTTATTCGTCCTCTCGAACAGCTGGATGCCCAGCTCTTCCTCCAGTTCACGGATCGTCGACGAGAGCGCCGGCTGCGACACGAACAAACGGCTCGCGGCCTCTCTGAACGACTTGGAATTCGCGATCGCGATCACATACTTCAGCTGCAAAATGGTCATAGCTACCCTCCTGTCCACTTATACCGGTCCCCCAACCGGTGCTCAAAGTGATTCTTCTACTTACGCACGCATCTCCTGTTCTTTCTGTCTAGTATTCTCTATACCTCTTGTTGTAGCTTATTCTTTTTCTGTTCCTTTTTCCTCCGGACTTCCGCTCGAGTACTTCAGTTCCTGTTTCTTCGCAGACACCCGCGTTCCCTTCTCCACCGAGTTCACCAGGAACGTGTTACCGCCTACGACCACATCGTCTCCGATGACGGTCTCTCCGCCCAGGATCGAGGCGCCCGAGTAGATCGTAACATTGTTACCGATCGTCGGATGACGCTTGACACCGCTTAATTTCTGGCCTCCGCGGGTGGAGATGCCGCCCAGTGTCACGCCCTGATAGATCTTGACGTGCTCACCGATGATCGTCGTCTCACCGATAACGATCCCTGTACCGTGATCGATGAAGAAATACTTCCCGATCGTCGCACCCGGATGGATATCGATACCCGTGATGCTGTGCGCATGTTCGGTCATCATACGCGGGATCATCGGCACCTGAAGAAGTACCAGTTCATGCGCGATGCGGTATACCGAGATCGCATACAGTCCCGGATAGGAGAAGATGATCTCCGCCTTGCTCTTCGCGGCCGGGTCTCCCTCGAACGCCGCATCGATGTCGGTCTCCAGTACAGATCGGATCTCCGGGATCTTCTTCATGAACGAGAGCGTGATCTCCTTCGCCCTCTCATCCAGTTCCGCTTCCGGCACCGCCTCGTCTTTCTCATTATACTTCAGCACGATCGCGATCTGCTTCTTAAGATGGTAGATCACATCCTCGATCGTTGCCGACATGTTATTCTTCAGGCTGTAGATCTTATAGACCTTGTCACTGTAGAACCCCGGATAGAGGATCTTCAGCAGTTTCTCCACCACATCGATGATCGCCGTCTTATCCGGCTGGTTATGGATGTCGATGGTATTGACCGTTCGGTCATCCTCATAGTCAGAAAGGATCAGATCCACTACCTCACTGATCTTCGGATCGATAAACTGTCCCATATTCTTTCTCCCTGCATCTTAGTCTCTGGCCACGACGTATTTACGGATACGCCGCATACACTCCTCTAAGATACTTCTGGGCGTGGCGACGTTGATCCGCTGGAATCCCGCCCCCGTCTTTCCGAAGATCCTGCCGCTGTCAAGCCACAGCTTCGCATCGTACACGATCCTTCTGTCGATCTCCTCGGCAGGAAGTCCCGTACCACGGAAATCCAGCCACAGAAGATAGGTCCCCTCCCCGTCGATGACTCTCACACCGGGAAGATTCTCCTCCGTATACTCTTTGACGAAAGCGATGTTTCCTTTTATATAGGATAACACGTTTTCGTACCATTCTTCACCATATTCGTATGCGGCCTGTGTCGCGGTAAGTCCCAGCGCCGAGAGCTGGCTGATTCCGGCCGCATCGACCTGCTTGCGGAACAGCCTTCTTATCTCCGGATTCGGGATAAAGATATTGCTGATCAGCATGCTCGCCAGATTGAACGTCTTACTGACCGACGTGCACACGATGCAGCGGCTCTCATATTCCTTCTTAACTTTAGGAAATACCGTATGCTCTCCGAAGAGCGCGAAATCGTTATGGATCTCATCGGCCACGACCAGTACGTCGTGCTTGAGGCAGATATCCCCGAGTCTTTCCAGTTCTTCTCTTGTAAATACACGGCTCGACGGGTTATGCGGATTACATAAGAGGAACAGTTTAATGTGGTTCTCCACGATCTTCTTCTCGAAATCCGGGAAATCGATATGGTAGCGGTTATCGTCCCCCAGGACCAGGTCGTTACTCACGATCACCCTCTTATTGTCCTCGATCACTTCAGAGAAGGGATAGTAGACCGGCTGCTGGATCAGGACCGCATCGCCCTCCCTGGTAAAAGCTTTCACCGCCATGGCCAGTGCGAATACGACGCCAGGCGTCTTCACCAGCCATTTCGGTTCCACATCCCAGTCGTGATGCTTCTTCATCCAGGACGAAACCGCCCGGAAGTAATCGTCATCGAGGCTGTCCGCTCCGGTCTCGGTATACCCGAAGATCGCGTGTTTCGTCCGCTCGATGACCGCATCCTCCACATAGGAACTCGTCTTAAAGTCCATATCCGCGACCCACAGAGGAAGCACATCCTCCGGCATGCCCCGCCGCTTCGCGAAATCGTATTTCAGGCTGTTGGTATGTTTTCTTTCGATGACCTCGTCGAAGTTCAGATTTCTCTCCGGCATGTATCTCACTCCTTTTTCTATGCCTTTATCTATATCCTTTTTCCCACGCTTCCCCGCCGATCCATGCGGGGAGCCGTATCTTTTTTCTCAATCAGTCCAGTCTCGCAAATACTTCCGAAAGCTCCGCGATCAGGTCCTCTACATCCTCGATCCCTGTCGACAGACGCAGTGTACATGGGGTGATCCCGTTACGGAGGCGCACCTCTTCGGATACATCCGCATGGGTCTGCGTCGTCGGATAGGTAATCAGGGTCTCCGTTCCGCCGAGGCTCTCGGCGAATTTGATCATCTTCACTTCCTTCAATATCTGAAGCGCATGTTCCTTCGTATCCACGTTGAAAGTGATCATGGACCCGAAGCCTCTCGCCTGCTTCTTACTGATCTCATATCCCGGATGCTCTGGAAGCCCCGGATAGAAAACATCCGTCACGACGGCCTGCTTCTTCAGCCAGGAAGAAAGTTCGATCGCATTCTTCTGCGCCCGCTCCATACGAAGGCCCAGAGTCTTGATCCCTCTGAGAAGAAGCCAGCTGTCGAAGGGCGCAAGTCCGGCTCCGGTGGTCTTGATCAGGAACCGGAGTTTCTCCACGATCTCGTCCCGGTCTGTCACGATGAATCCGGCCAGGGTATCGTTATGTCCGCCGAGGAACTTCGTGCCACTGTGGATCACCACATCTGCCCCCAGAAGGAGGGGATTCTGGAAATACGGTGACAGGAACGTATTGTCCACGATCAGAAGAAGGCCGTGCTTCTTACAGATCCCGGAGATCTTTCCGATATCGGAGACATTCATCATGGGATTCGTCGGTGTCTCGATATAGACCGCCTTCGTATTCGGAAGGATCGCGCCCTCGATATCGTCCGTCGCACAGTTCAGGAACGTAAACTCCAGTCCGTTCTTCTTCGATACATGATCGAAGAGGCGGATGCTTCCGCCATAGAGGTCTGCTTCCGAGATGATGTGATCCCCGGGATGAAAGAGTTCGAACAGAAGCGTGATCGCCGCCATTCCGGACGAGAGTGCGAAGGCTTCCTTTCCGTGTTCCAGTCCCGCCACGATCCTCTCCAGATGGTCTCTCGTCGGATTCTGAAGCCGGCTGTAGTCATAGCCCGTACTTTCTCCCACACCCGGGTGCGCATATGTCGCCGTCTGATAGATCGGGAAACTAAGCGATCCGTAGTTTTCTGTTTTCCCTTCTGTTTCCTCTAAATGTAAACATCGGGTATTGATTCCTCTGTTCATATGTGTTTTCTCCAGTTTTCCCATTTCTCCGAGTGATGGATAAGTCTCGGAGTTCTTTTGTATAGGACTATAACATCTGAACAGTTTTTTGAATAATCGCCTTTTCGTATCAGCGGTTATAACTTGAATCTATAACGGAAGTCACTTCAGCACGTTTTCTTTATACTTGGCCAGTTCGGCCACATACTTCACCGCCAGTTCACTCAGGACGGCCGATTTTCTGGAGATATATCCGATCGTCATGGTCTCCTTCGTCTTGAGCTTGACCGCGCAGTAATCCGTACCGTTTAAGTCCTCGCAGATAATGCCCGAGCAGAGGGTGTAGCCGTTGATGCCGACCATCAGGTTCAGAAGGGTGGCACGGTCGTTGGCACGGACGATCCGCTTATATTCGTAAGTACTCATGACCTCTTCCGCATAGTAGAACGAGTTATAATCTCCCTGCGCGAAGACCAGGCACGGATAGTCATCGAGGTCTTCCATAGTGATGAGTTTTCTCTTCGAGAGCGGATTGCTCTTACTCATATAGGCGTAGATCCCGCAGTCAAAAAGCGGTGTGAACTCCAGTCCCGCTTCATTAAAGATCTTCATGAGCACCGCCCGGTTAAAGTCATTTAAATACAGCACGCCGATCTCGCTTTTCTGGTTCTTGACGTTATCGATGACCTCATGGGTCTTCGTCTCGTGGATCTCGAATTCGAAATTATCCATGCCGTATTCTTTAATGACTTCTACAAAAGCATTGACCGCGAAGGTGTAGTGCTGCATGGATACGTGGAAGGTCTGTTTGGCACTGGTGCCCGAGATATACTTCGCATCCAGGATATCGTACTGCTCGATGACCGACTTGGCATATCCCAGAAACTCGCTTCCCTTCACGGTTAGAGAGATACCGCTCTTCGTCCGAAGGAAGATGTCGAAGCCGACCTCCTCCTCGAGGGATTTCAGAGCCGACGTCAGTGCCGGCTGGGAGATGAACAGCTTCTTCGCCGCCTCATTGATGGAGTTCTCCTCCGACAGGGCAATCACATATTTTAACTGGTTCAGTGTCATAATTCCCGCACCTCACAGTTTCTGGTTAAATCCGGTCTTATCGTCGCTGCTGTATCCGGCATTTCTATAGAAATTCAGCGTTGATTCTTTCTTCGATCCGGTCATCAGCATGATCTTATAGCAGTTCTCCGAGACCGCGATCTCCTTGGCTTTCGCAAGGCAGGAACTGGCGTATCCTCGTCCACGGTAATCCTCATGGGTCACCACATATTCCACCAGTGCGAAGGGACGCACATTATGGGTCAGGTTCGGAATAATGATGCAGCAGCAGGACGACACGATCTTCCCGTCGATCTCACAGACGATGACGTGGTAATTCTTATCCGCCATGATCTGTTCCCAGACATCCTGTAGATGTGCATCGTGTTCCGGAATACTTTCCTCGTGTAGATGAAGATACAGCTCGAGCATCTGCTCCAGGTCATCTTTTCCTGCTTCCCGTATCATGTATATGCCTTCCTTGCGAAGAATTTTTTAGAACATATTACATCATATTCTTTGCAAAGAACAGAGATTTTTCGTCAAAATATTTTATATCTTATTTGTGCGCTTCTTGATATAATTTCTCTGTTCGTGAAAGTGGCGGCTTCTTTTCTATATGGAAACTGTATCTGGTTTCCATAATCAAGCCGCAGGATATGCCAGGGGTGGTTTTTTCCTTTCACGGGAAAAAAGATAGTGGATATCGTAAAGATGGAGGAGTAAGTAGATCATGTCCTTTACTGAACTGACCTTTGTGTTTGTTCTTCTGCCTGTAACTGTCATTTTTTCCCTTGCGCTGAAATGGCTGAAGAGCGAGAAACTGAAGAACATCCTCATACTTATCCTCAGCCTCGGCATCTTCATCTATTACAGTCCCGAATCTCTTCTGGTTCTGATCCTCTTCATCCTCTTCGTTTATCTTCTGGGGCAGCTGGTCTATACCGCCCGTACCGATGCCCGGAACAAGAAGAAATGGATGATCGTCGCCGTATCTTCTCTGGTCTTCGTGCTGGCTTACAGTAAATACTTCCCCGCGATCCTTGCCTGGTGGAACGGTTTTAAGATCTGGAAGATCACCTATACCGAGCTCATTAGTATTGCCGGCATCTCCTTCATTACCTTCTCCGGCATTTCCTATATTGTGGATATTTACAGAGGCAATGCCACGCCGGGCTCTTTACCGGATGCCGCGCTGTATCTTTCCTTCTTTCCGAAGTTCGTCTCCGGACCGATCGTTCTGTGGAAAGATTTCCAGGAAGAAATGAAGCACACTCGCTACAGCGTGGAGAAATTAAGTTCCGGACTCAGCCGCATCATCATCGGGTTTGCCAAGAAGCTTCTGATCGCGGATACGCTGGGTGCACACATTGCCTTTATCCATTCCATGGCACCGAATGGCATAGACAGAGGCACGAACTGGCTGATCGCCATCGCTTATTTCTTCGAGATTTACTATGACTTCTCCGGCTACTCGGATATCGCCATCGGACTTAGCGACCTGTTCGGTTTCAACCTGAAAGAGAACTTCAATTTCCCGTATATTTCCACTTCGATCACTGAATTCTGGCGCAGATGGCATATCTCACTCGGTACATGGTTCCGTGAATATGTGTACATTCCGCTGGGCGGGAACCGGACCGGCAACGTTTACGTGAACCTGTTCATCGTTTTTCTTCTTACCGGCATCTGGCATGGGGCGAACTATACCTTCATTCTCTGGGGGCTTGCTCACGGCCTCATCATCATCCTGGAGCGTGCGGTGAAAGACAAGACCTGGTATAAGAAGATCCCATCTGTGATCAAATGGTTCTTCACCATGTTCTTCGTTTTTCTGGCATGGATCCTGTTCATGTCTCCGGACATCGAGTCGGCCGGATCCATCTATCAGGCGCTCTTTACCCACACGAAGGAATCCGTGGACTTCACCTGGAGATACTTCGGAAGCAGGAAGATCATAACAGTCCTCCTCATAGCCGGTCTCGGATCCCTTCTCGGTCTTCTTGACAAACGGGAATCCCTGAAGAAGAAGATCCAGGAGTTCTTCAGCAAACCTTATCTCGTCTGGATCAAGTATGTACTTCTCCTGGCGCTTCTTATCCTCGACATCCTGTTCCTTGTCAATTCCAGTTACAGCCCGTTCATCTACATGCAGTTCTAAGGAGAAGAAAATGAGAAAAGTAATCGATTACCTCTACATAGTTCTATTCCTCGGGATACTGCTGATTCCACTGTTCTTCATGAATACCAAACCTTATTCGGTATCTGAGACCGACAACCGTACCCTGGCGTATGCACCTGATTTCGGTAAGAAGGACTTCCGCCCGAAGTTCGAGACCTATCTGAAAGACCGTATCGGTTTCCGCGACGAGATGATCACCGCCTATGCTAAGATCAACGATACGGTGGCAGGCGATCTTTCCCATCCTCTTTATGAAAATGGTAAAGACGGCTACATCTTCTTCGGGATGCATAACGTGATCCGATACGGCGATTACCACAGGACCTTCGCAGAATTCGTCAAGGCGATGCAGGACTATTGCGAAGCCCGCGGTATCCGTTTCTACTTCGCCTTCGAACCGGAGAAGACATCCGTCATGAGGCAGTATCTGCCTGACGGCGTAAACTACGACGATTCCTGGGTCGAGGAGATGCTGGGCTATATGGATGAATTGGGCGTGCACTACATCGACAACAAGTCTCTTCTCATGGAGAAGAGCAAGTCGGAGCAGGTCTTTAATGTCAAGTACGATGCCGGTCACTGGAACGACCTCGGCTCCTTCTATGCAACGAATCACATCCTCAGCCGGATCCACGAAGACTTCCCGGAGATCACGGAGCTCTCGAAGGATGAGTTCACCATCAGCACGGAAGTGGCCCAATATCTTCCTGTCTCCCACTTCGAGATCAATGAAACGGTGCCGAAATTCACACTAAAAGAGACCTGGACAGATCTCAGCACTGCCTATTCGGATGGGCTGGACCTCAACCCGAGTTACAAGCATTTCCACTACTACACCAGTGACTCGGAAGGAGCGAAGTCTCTTCCGCGTCTCCTTATGTTCCAGGGCAGCTACTATAACCGCGGCACGCAGTTCTTCGCCGACCGCGCAAGCGAATACATCGGCGTGCACAGCTACCAGAACGTGATCGATCTGGATTACTATGTGAATGCCTTCGACCCGGATATCGTGATCTTCGAGGCTGCGGAGTATACTTTCACCGATACGTATTATAACCGCACCAGGATGCGTGCAGCCGACTGGAATCCGCCACTTGTGGATGCCCGCGAAGAAACACCTGTGGAAGAGCAGCTGGACGAGGTGCTTGCTTCGGCCGTTCCTATGGAGGAGCGGAACCTGTATGTTCTCGAGTATACGGATCTGGAGAAGGTCTATATGTACGATGACGGCTTCCGTTCCGCCCAGTACCTCTATCTGCTGGCCGACGGAAGGATCCTTGACCTTCAGAAAGATTCCTTCGATACCTACAGTGCCATGATCGACACGAAGACAGATCTCAAGCACGCATATCTTCTGGTGGTCGAATACGATGGATCCCGGAAACTGTATCCCCTCACCGTGCAGAGAGCACATTTCCTGCAGAGCGATATATCTGAGGCCACTTCCAACATCAGGCCCATCACGGATCCATACCTCTACGTGGAAGAACTCGGTGTCTTACAGAATGCCACGGAGTTCACTACCGACATGAAGGGCAATTCTTTCAGCAGTATTGAGATCCAGCTCATCAGTCTTGCCACCCGGGAATACTGTTGCACGCTATATTCGACCGCCTCTACCGGCAACAAATCCGGCGCACTTCTGATCACCGAGCCCACCGGCTGGTACCGGCTGCGTTTTAAGGTGAACTCCAGTAAGCAGGACGAATATATCGACTACATCACCTTCCTGGAGGGCGGCGAATACTATCCCTATTCGTTCGTTGTGGATAAACTGGATACACAGCATGTAGTCGTCAGTGATTTCAGTATCTACGGCCCCGGATTCGCCACGCCCTGTGATGAGGTCCTCCCGTATACGATGGACATGACCGATCACGCAGTACCCGGAAATGACCGTGAAATCGTGTTCACCACCGACGTTTCGGAAAACAGGTTCAGTTCGGCGATCCTGAGCGTTCTTACGGAAGATGCCGAAGATTTCCGTGAACTCTATTCGGCCTCCACAACGGGCGTACATCACGGCTACTACACGAATTTCGAAGAAACAGGTGCATGCACGATCAAGATTCGTGCCAATTCCAACATCAAGGATGAATCCGCTTCGTTCTACTATCAACTGGAGAAGGACGCGCTCTACGAGTATTCCTTCGAACTTGTGGAGATAGACGAGAAGAAGGTCGTCATCCGTAACTTCCAGCTGAAGAAGATCTCGGAAGTCACGGAGTGACCCGAAGACCTGTTCCCTGCAGATACTCTGCTCCTTCTCGGTAAGCATACCGGAAACATCACAGGACACGTCCGCTCTCGATGTGGATGACCTCGTCACAGCATAGCGCCAGAAGCTCCGGATCATGGGTACTGACCAGGACCGTACTTCCCGTTCTTGCCAGATTCTGGAGCATCTGTCCCACCTGCTTCATGTGGGCATAATCCAGACCGGAAGTCGGCTCGTCGAACAGAAGGATCTTCGCGCCGGCTGCGATGGCCGAGGCGATCGCCACCCGCTGCTTCTGCCCGCCGGACAGCGCCATCGGGTGCTTGTCCTTATAGGGAAGAAGTCCCAGATTCGAAAGGATCTCATCGCAGCGCTTCTCATCTTCTTTCTCCATGGAAAGAAGGACTTCTGCTTTCACGCTGTCGGTGAAGAGCTGATGGTTCACATCCTGCATGACCATGTACGTCAGTTTCAGCCTTTCTTTCCCTTTATAGGCTTTCCCGTCGACGGTGATCACACCCGGGCATCGTTTCTCAAGTCCGCATACACAGCGCAGGAACGTGGACTTGCCCGTGCCGTTTCTTCCGATGACGCCGATCACCTTCCCTTCCGGCAGGACCAGATTCGGGATGCATAACTGAAGTCCGTCGCATTCTCCTATCGTCCCGTTCTTCAGACACTTACGAAGGTGTCCTCCACTTCTCTTCCTGTCATAAGAGAAACAGAATTCCGAAAGGATCACCTTCTTGCCCGAGGGACCGTTTTCCGCCTTGTCCGTATCGAATCGGCAGTTCCTTGCCTCAGACTTCTTACTTGCCGTAATCGCGCCTTTTTCATCGGTAAAAGCACGGATATACTTTTCTTCCAGTGTGATCGGACGGAGTTTCAGTTCGGCGACCTTCTCCTCCGAAAGATTACGGAATGCTTCGCCGTTCCACTCCTGCTTCACATCTCCGTCTGAAAGATAGAGGACCCGGTCGATCAGGTCTTTCACATACCACAGCCGGTGCTCCGAGATAAGGATCGTTTTCCCCTGTTCTTTCCACCTTCGGATGGATTCCCGAAGATCGGAGATCGCATTCCAGTCCAGATTCGATGACGGTTCGTCCAGAAGGATGATCTTCGGAAGAAGGGCCGATACAGAAGCACAGGCGATCTTCTGTTTCTCCCCGCCGGACAGTTCGAAGAGCGAGCGGTCAAGAAGTGTTCCGATCCGCATCTCCGAGACGACCAGGTCTTTCCTTCTGAGGATCTCCTTCGGAGAAAGACCGATATTCTCCGGTCCGAATACGATCTCACCATCGGTATCGACAGAGAAGAACTGGGATCTGGGATTCTGGAACACCGTGCCCACCGTCCCGGCCAGATCGTGAAGCTCCGTCTCCCGGATATTTCTTCCGTCCACGATGACATCGCCCGTCATCTCCCCGGAATAGTAATGCGGGATCAGTCCGTTAATGAGACGCAGGATCGTTGTCTTCCCGCATCCGGAAGCTCCGCACAGAAGCACCGTCTCCCCTTCCTGAAAAGAGAGCGACACGTCTGAGAGAAGCCCTTCCGAACTGCCCTTATACCGGAAGGAAACATTCCGGATCTCGATGACCGGACGGGATTTCTCCATAGTTTCTGACCCGTCGGTCTGCTCCTTTATTTCATTAACTGCTGAATATTCGTTCATCTGAAATACTTAAAGAAAACGAAGACCAGAAGCGCCGCCGTAAACAGCATCATCAGGATCACATCCTGCGCATGAAGCTTCAGTTCCACAACGCTGGTCCTCCTCACCTTTCCGCCCAGGCCGCGTGTAATAGCCGCCGCCGAGAGCTCATCTCCGATATTGACGCATGAGAAAAGAAGCGGGATCATGCGGAACTCGACCATTCTCAGCGCATTTCCTCCGCCGAACATGATCCCCCGCATCTTCATGGCATCCCGGATCGATCCGTACTCTTCTTTAATCGTCGGGAAGAAACGCATCACCACTGCCAGCGAGATCGCGATTCCATCCGGTATATGCATCTTCTGCATCGCCGACATAAATTCACCGATCTTCGTGGTACGGACACAGTACCAGGCTGTAATGATCCCCGGCATGAACTGCACCACGATCCCGCAGTAGCCGATCAGAATGGCTGAGAGGATTCCCTGCGATTCCTTCGACAGGAAAAAGAAGGTAAGGATCAGCGCCACGCCATAAAAGATCAGGAAACGGATCGCACTGGCATACCGCTTCTCTGACAGAAGAAGCAGTATTGGGATCATGGTCATACATATCCGTATTCCCCAAAGGAGCGGTGTGGTCGCCGGCATCAGGACCACCATCGATACGATCAGGACCATGAAGAGTTTCGTGCGGGGATCCAGTGTTATCCTCATTACACGATGCCTGCCTTCTCGAAATGCTTCTTCACGACCTTCTTTCCGATCACCGCACCGATACAGCCGAAGACGAAGCAAAGGATCAGAAGTACAGAAATGGTCTTGCTGTTAATGGCACGGAACAGATTATCGCAGTATTCCGTCGAATACCCTTCTTTGATCAGATCCTCGCGATAGGAATCGGCCGTCACGATCACCGGGAAATAGTTCGCACAGATCCAGAGGCAGAATACCCCATGGCTCAGGATCGTTTTCTTGAAGCTCTTATATTTTCCGGATCTGGCGATCAGATCGGCGGCCACGCCGGCTGCGATGATCAGCGGTGCCCCCAGATATCCCATGCCCAGTACGAACATGATGATCGCAAGAAGGACCGACATGATCGAGATCATGCCGAACTTTTCGACCTTCGTATAGAAGAGCATCATCGGGATCGATCCTACGATCGGGATCAGGATCACATACGACGCTACGATGTACGGATGGATGTACCCGAGCATCCCGCACAGGAACTCCACCACGATCAGAAGTGCGGTAAAAATACCTATTGTGATAAAATCTTTTGCCTGCAATTTACTACTGTTCATATAAACCCCTCAGCTTCCATTAGTTATCATATGCTAACCTCTGATAACAGTTAGGTTAGCTTTTGCTAACCAATAATATAGTATTTCAGAGAAGAAATCCAGTAGTTAGTGAACATTTTTTTCGAAATGTTCAGCAATTCGTCAGATTGCACGAAGGTCAGGCTCCGGATTGGAGCTTGACCATACGTGCATAGGTGCCGTCTTTCTCGATCAGTTCCGCATGACTTCCACGTTCGATGATATTCCCGTCAGACACGACCAGGATCTGATCCGCGTCTTTGATCGTCTTCAGTCGGTGGGCAATGACCAGAAGGGTCTTATTCCGGCACAGTTCCGAAATGGCCTCCTGGATCGCCCGTTCATTATCCGCATCCACGCTGGCTGTCGCCTCATCCAGAATGACGATCGGCGCATCTTTCAGGATACATCTTGCGATAGAGATACGCTGCTTCTCTCCTCCCGAAAGGGAGGCTCCGCCTTCTCCGATCACGGTACCGAATCCGTCCGGAAGGGCCATGATAAAGTCATAGCAGCGTGCTTTACGGGCGGCTTCGTACACTTCCTCTTCCGAAGCTTCCGGACGTGCCATCGCGATATTATTGTAGACCGTGTCCTGGAACAGGTACACGCGCTGGAACACCATACTGATGTGATCCATAAGCTGCCCCATGGGCACACTTCGGATATCTTTGCCGTTCACAAGGATCCTTCCGCTCTGTACATCCCAGAAACGCGCCAGAAGAGAGGCGATCGTGGATTTCCCGCCGCCGGACGGTCCTACCAGTGCGCACATCTCACCGGGAGCGACCTGGAAGGATACGTGCTTGAGTACGTCTTTCTCCGTATAGCCGAAGGTAACGTCCTCATATTCGATCGCCGCCTCACTTCCGCTCAGAGCAGATGCCTCAGGGAGTCTTTCTTTTCCGCTATCCGGCATTTCTTTCTCCGAGAAGATGGCTTCGATACGGTCAAGACTTGCCGAGGTCACCGTAAGCCTTGCCATCTGGGAATAGTAACTCTTGACCGCATTAAAAAGGTCGAAGAGGAACAGCGCCATACCGACCATATACACATCCGAGATCATCCCCTCATGGAACAAATATGTACACAGAAGAAGCACCACAGCGGTACCGATCCCGTAGGTCAGGTGCAGGGCTCTGGACCATGGCGTATAGTCCACTTCAAATGCGATGCTCTCTTCACAGTTCTTCTCGAATTCATCCGTCAGTTTCTTCGAGTTCTCACCGAGAAGATTATAGGTCTTAATGATGCCGATCCCTTCTGCGAAATCCAGTACTTCCTTCGCCAGGGATTCACTGTATTCCTGTTTCTTTCTGGAGTGATCCATAGTATGCCGGAGCATCAGATTTCCGACGACGACGAATACCATCACGACCAGAAGAGAAGTAATGCCCAGTCGGAAGTCCATGAAGAACATCATGAGGATCATCAGTGCCTGCGAGATGATAAAGGATACCAGCTCCGACAGGACCCCCATGCAGTTTTCTTCGATAAACACCATATCGGTGGAAAGGATCGAGCTGATCTTACCGATATTCCCTTCTGTAAAATACCCCATGGGAAGTTTTCTTAGATGATCACCCAGGCGGATACGCATGTCTGCGAATACTTTATATCCCGCAGCGGACTGAAGGACATTCGTCACATGTTCAAGTACGGTCTGAAGGATCACACTTACGATCAGGGCAAGCCCCAGAAGCAGACATGTCTTCTTATCCATGGTTCCTTCCATAAAATACTTGATCATCAGAAAACTCAGCATCAATGGCATTTTCATCAGGCATCCCTTGAAAAAAGAAGAGATATAGGATGCACGGATCGCTTTCTTATACTTTCCCGTCATGCGGATCAGTCGATGCATGATCTTAATCATACGTTCTTTTCCTCCTTGATTCTCCATGTGCTGGCACTTACCGAAGCATCCCACAGGTTCTTATATTCCGGACACGAAATAAGAAGTGCCTCATGTCTGTCGGAAGCGATGCATTTTCCGTCTTTCATCACGCAGATCGCATCCGCATTCTTGATCGTAGACAGACGATGCGCGATGACCAGGACGGTCTTGTCTTTCATGATCTCGTCGATGGCCCGGTTCATCTTCTCTTCATTCTCCGGATCCATAAATGCCGTCGCTTCATCCAGTACGATGATCGGTGCATCTTTCAGGATCGCTCTCGCCAGTGAGATACGCTGGCGCTCGCCACCGGATAACTGCTTCCCGCCATCTCCGGCCAACGTCTCGATACCATTCGGAAGTCTTTCCAGAAATTCATCACACTGCGCCCTTGATGCCGCTTCGAGTACTTCCTCCCTGCTTGCATCCGGATTTCCGATATGGATATTCTCATATAGGGATGTGTTAAACAGGAACTGCTCCTGAGAAACAAAGGCGACCTGATCGTTCAATGACCGAAGGGACATATCCGTAATATCCTGTCCTCCGATGGAGATCTTTCCGGAAGAAAGGTCGTAGTAGTGGACCAGAAGCTTCGCCAGTGTGGACTTTCCGGAACCGGATTCCCCGACCAGCGCGGTGGTCGTCCCCTGCTTCAGGGAAAGCGAGACACCGTGGAGGACTTCCTTCTCGTCGTAGCCGAAGTGAACATCTTCGAATACCACATCCGAACTGTTTCCGCAAAAGCCGGAAGTTCCTTCCTGAAGCGGCGGGAAAGACATCATCTTCTCCAGCGCGTCGATCTTATAGTTCAACTGAGGGAACTTCCCCGCGAAGTTCAGTGCTTTTAACACGGAGGGACCGACGGCAAAGGACATACAGAGCACCAGTATCAGTCTGTCCAGTGCGATTACCTCATGGAGCACCATGAGTGAGCCGAAGGGCAGGATCAGAAGCGCCAGACACGGAAGCACACTGGCATATACCGCCATCCACGGCCAGCAGACCTTATACCAGGCGAGGGTAAAGTCCCGGTAACTTCGGACGACTTCGCCGAAGCGCTTGTAGGAGTCACCGTCTTTATTAAATACTTTCACGACTTCCATACCATTGACGTATTCGATGATCGTGTTGTTCATTTTCGTTGCCGAAGCATAGTAGTCGTTCATCATCGTCATGCCGGCCTTCATCATCATTCCCATGGCAAGCAACCCGACGATAAGCGGAACGAGGGAAAGAAGGCCTAATCGCCAGTCCGAGACGAACATCAGGATAAGGATCAGAACCGGGATCGCCACATTCGCGATGCCCTCCGGTATGGCATGGGCAAGAAGCAGTTCGACCTGATCGATGTCATCGGTGAACACTTTCTTGATCTGTCCGGTACCCATGTCCTGGATATGACCGAGAGGCTGCTTCTCCAGCTTCCCCTGAAGGGAGACACGCAGGTTCTTCAGTGTGTGATAGGCACTGTAGTGGGAGAATGACAGGCCCTGCGTATACAGGATCGCGAAGAGGATCTTACAGATCACGATCGCCAGTACCCGCCACAGGATAAATGAGATATCGACCGTCTCCCCCCGTGTCAATGGAGAGAGGATCTGATACATGAAGAAATAAGGAAGCACATTCGCGATAATGCCGATCGTCATACAGATCACGGCCCATATCGTGTACTTCCTGTATTTGCCGATATAGGGAGCAACTTTCTTAAACATAAGCTCGTCCTTTCCTTAAGAAAAATCCACATAGTTAGCCTTCGCTAACCATGTGGATTATACTCCTCATGGAAAATGCTTCCACCAATTACGAACCGTTTTCTAACACTTTTCGCTCACGATATTCCTTCGGTGACATTCCGAACCGTTCCCGGAACGCCTTCGAGAAATAACTCATATTGTTATACCCGGAGCGGACCGCCGTCTCGGATATGCTCAGATCTTCCCGGATAAGAAGAGCGGCGGCATATTCCAGCCGCATCTCCTGCACATAGGCATGAAGAGACGTATCGTACATCCTCCGGAACAGCCGGTTCAGTTTCGACAGGCTCATCGCCATCGATGATGCCACCCGCGGTGCATCGTAGTCTTCGTAGGGAACGAGCTGGATCCTCTCCCGGAGCTGCTCGATGGAAAGCCGGTCCTGGGGATCGATATGCATCGCCGGATTCGGACGTGCCGCCTGTTCTCCGTTGACGATCCCGAACAGGACCTGCGCCGTAAGCTCGATCATCTTCGTCTCCAGATAGACGCCTTTAAACTCGGCATATCTGTCCGCACTGTCGATCTCCGAAAGGATACGGAACATCTCCGGCGTGATCTTCGTCTTCTCCACTTTCGAGAAGACCATCTTCCTGATTCTCTCCGCTTCCTCCTCCGGGAAAAGCATCCGCAGCAGTTCCCCGAACCGCTCCGTCGTCATCTGCAGGCTCCGGAACCGGTAATGTCTTCCACTCGGGTAGAACATGGAGGTACCGATGTCGTCATTTCTGTAGATACATACTTCTCCGCGCTTCATGACCACCTTCTGGAAACGGGGCGAGGCGGGATCCTCTCCCACCTGCCACTTGATATCCTGAGTGAGATTAAAGATGATCTGTACCTCATCGTTCCCGGCGTTGCCCTGTTTCCTCGCGGCCGTATCCGCAGTGAAGGACAGGTCCCAGCGGTAATAGAGAACATCACTTCTGGATCTCTCCTTCTGGATGCTGGCCGTGCCGATCTCCTTCGGGAAACCGGCCGCACCGTTCATATACCGGAATAACTCTTCCGAGTCGATCATTTTCTTTCTTCCGTTCATTTATTCCATCTTCCAGTTCTGTGAGAGCATCTGCTGTTCGGTCATATGCCGGTAGATGCTGTCCTTCTCCATCAGTTCATCCGGTGCTCCCTGCTCGGCCACGACACCGTCACGCAGCACTACGATGTGGTCCGCATTCGCGATCGTGCGCATACGGTGGGCAATGATCATGACGGTCTTGTTCCGTATGAGTCGGGAGAGTGCCTCTTGGATCACCGTCTCATTCTCCGCATCCAGGGAAGCAGTCGCTTCATCCAGGAGTATGATCGGTGCGTCCTTGAGAAAAGCTCTGGCGATCGAGATCCTCTGGCGTTCGCCGCCGGACAGTTCACTTCCGTTCTCACCGATACGGGTCTTATACCCCTCCGGCAGAAGGGATACGAATTCTTCACAGTTCGCCATTTTAGCCGCTTCCATGACTTCCTCATCCGTCGCACCGGCTCTGCCGACGCGGATATTCTCCATCACGCTGTTGTTAAACAGTGTGACATCCTGGAATACGATGGAGTACTTCTGAAGTAGCGTCTCCGGATCGATCCCGGAAATGTCTGTGCCGCCGAGGGTGATCCGTCCTTCTGTCGGATCCCAGAAACGGGCAGCCAGACGGGAGATCGTCGTTTTTCCGCCGCCGGAAGGGCCGATCAAGGCAGTCACTTCCCCTTGCTTCGCGGTGAAGCTGACATCTTTCAGGACTGTCGTATCATCAGAATACTGAAATCCCACATGATCGAAAGTAATATCGTATCCGGTATTCGTCATCGTATCGGATCCGGTCTGGATCTCATGGGACAGCACTTCATCCAGCCTCTCGCTCTGGATACCGATGGAGATGATGGCGGCGAAGTTCTGAAGGGTGATCTGCATCG
>JAEEGL011360405.1_pt1 | contig 22226 bp, 15 predicted proteins | sample 9134231 | NCBI WGS metagenome assembly JAEEGL01 (sample SAMN16246548, study PRJNA631951) | gut metagenome | biome: gut microbiome; feature: rumen; material: fiber-attached | host: Bos | place: Iran: Karaj | collected 2018-10 | reverse complement strand
TCGTACATCATGCCTGTGGGCCCCACACAGCCCTACCGCCTGATGGCCGAGAAGATCAACTACAGGCAGCTCAACCTCAAGAACGTCCGGTTCTTCTTCATGGACGAGTACGTCGACGACGACAAGGACGAGCTGATTCCCATGACGAACCCGCTCTCATTCCGGGGGCAGATCGGCCCGCTGCTCTTCAACCGCATCCGGCCCGACCTGCTTATGCCGAAGAGCCAGGTCATCTTCCCGACGCCGCAGAACATCGCCGACCTCCCGAAGATGATCGAGGACGCCGGCGGCATCGAAATCTGCTACGGCGGCATCGGCATCCACGGCCACGTCGCCTTCAACGAACCGGGCCCTGGCGTGGCCGAATCGAACCCGCGCATCCTCGACATCAACGACTTCACGCGGACGATCGACTCCACGCGCCACAGCGGCGTGGGCGGCAACCTCGAAAACTTCCCCCGCCGCGCCATCACGATGGGCATGAAGCAGTGCCTTGAGGCGCGCCGCATGCTTCTCATGACGCGCAACGAGACGCCCACCTTCCTCTGGGCGAACACGATTCTCCGAATCGCGGCGCTTGGCAAGCCGGGCGACGACTATCCCGTCACCCACGCGCGCAACCATGCGAACCTCCAGATCGTCTCGGACTACGGGACGGCCCGCAAGCCGAAGTTCAACATCTAGAATGGCCGCTTCCGCTCCCCAGCCGGGAGCGGAAGTTTCCCGCAGCCGGCGGCCTTTCTGCTATAATGCTTTCATTATGGAACTCAAAACGCCGCTGACCTTTTCGCACGTCTACTCCTCCGCGCCGTGGGGCGGACAATGGATTCGCACGCTCTTCGGGCGCACGGACGCGCCGGACATCTGTTCCGAGTCGTGGGAGGTCTCGGGCCATCCCTTCGGAATGAGTCAGATGAAGAACGGCCCTTACGCGGGCTGCAGCCTGGCAGACCTCACCGAGAAGTTCGGCACGGCCCTCGTGGGGACGAAGGCCCCTGACCCTGGCCGCTTCCCCCTGCTGATCAAACTGCTCGATGCGCGGCGTTCGCTGAGCGTCCAGGTCCATCCCAGCGAGGCGAACGCCTCGCTCACGGGCGGCGAACCGAAGACCGAGGCTTGGGTCGTTCTTGCGGCGGCGCCGGGCGCGGCCCTGTACGCCGGGGCCGAGCCGGGGACCTCGGAAGAGTCGTTCCGCGCCGCCGTCGCCCACGGCGAGGCGATGGTGGGAACCCTCTCGCGCCACGCCGTCAAGGACGGTGACGCGCTCTACATCCCAGGCGGCGTTGTCCACGCCGTCGGCGCGGGCTGTCTTATCTACGAGGTCCAGCAGAGTTCGAACACCACCTACCGCTTCTACGACTGGGACCGCGTGGACGCCCTTGGCAAGAGCCGCCCGCTCCACATCGAACAGGCCTTCAAGTCGCTCGACCTCGGCTTCCCGCCTGTCAACCTCCACCGTGCGCGCAATCCGCAGGCGCAGGGGCTGAACGTCTGGCGTACCTATATCCATTCGCCCTTCTTCACCATCCGCGAGCTTGCGCTTGCGGATGAAGTTGAAATCCCCTTCGACGGTTCAACCTTCCTTTCCCTCTTCGTCCTGGACGGCGGCGTGAAGGTGACTTCCGGCGGAGAGTCTGTCGAAGTGATGCGCGGATCAAGCGCGCTCGTTCCCGCAGACGCCGAGTCCTGCCACCTCAAGGCACGCATCTCCGCAACGAAACTTCTCGTTACGACCCTCTAGGCAGAGGGAGCCATGACATTCTCGGCGCGGCGGATGTAGGCGGACTGCTCGGCGCGGGAGAGGTCGTTCCAGCGGACGTTCCAGCCGCAGACGCGCACTTGTAGGTTTTCGTACTTTTCGGGATGCGCCTGGGCGTCGCGCAGTTCATCCGCGCTAAAGACGTTGAAGTGGATGGCGCAGCCACCGACGGCGAAGTAGCGGCTGACAAGCGTCCGCATCGCCAGCAGGCCCTTTTCGCCCTGCACGAGTGAGGGATGGAGCGTCACGTCGAGGATGATGTCGCCGGGGATGTCGCGAGCGTCGATGGAGGCGATGCCGTCAATGAGCGCCGTAGGCCCCTCGCGGTCCGTGCCAGGCGCGGACGAGATGTTCTTCGAGAACTCCTCTCCCGCCTTTCGTCCATCGGGCGTTGCACCCGTGTGCCGGCCGAGGATGACGAAGAAGTCGATGCTGTGTCCGGCCGCGAAGAACTTTCCGTTTCGCGAATTGGGCTTGCCGTTCACGCACGAGCCGAAGACATGGTACAGATCGTGCGTGAGCTGGTTCGTCAGCGGGTCGTTGTTTCCCCACTTGCGCCGCGACGCGCACATCCGCAGGCGAAGCGCTTCGTGGCCCTCCCAATTCGCCGCCATGGCGGCCCCCAGTTCCGCGAGCGAAATCTCGCGCCTTTCGTAGACGATTTCCTTCACCGCCGCTAGGGCGTCGACGGCCGTTCCGGCGCCCGTCTGCAGAATGACGGAGAGGTTGTATTTCATGCCATTGCCGACGGCATTCCTTCCAGCTTCAACGCATTTCCCTATGGAAAGGGAGTGCACCAGCGCCGGAATGAAATCGTCCATGTGCGCCTCGTAGTCACGCACGACGTCCAGCGCAATCGCAATTCGCTCACGCATTATCTGGTGGAACGACGCGACGAACCCTTCGAACGTTTCGGCTTCGAAGCGTCCCGCCCTCGCCTCTTCAAGGAGGTCGGCGACGATGCGCGGCATGTTGATGACGCACGGAAGCGTCGTGTTCGCCGCTGCGCGCGGCTGGAATTCGTAGCATCCCCAGAGGTCGAGCGTCCGTGCCTCCTCCGCCGAGAAGCCCATCGCCGCCATCGCCTTCGCCATTGGCGCTTCGCCGCAGAAGACGAGCGAACGATGGCGCCGCGCCATGTCGAGCGCTTTCCCGACGATGTCGTCGGGCGTGTTGGCCGCCATCTTGAGCTGGAGTTTCGGCGTCGGAAGGGCGAGTTCGTCCGCCACTTCGAGGACGATGCGCGAGACCTCATTGTACTCGGTCGAACCATCGGCCTTCGTTCCGCCGATGTAGACGGGCTGTCCCCACCAATTGTCAATGGCCCCCCACTGCCACCAGAAGTGCGCCACCAGTTCCCTGAACGTGTCGTGCGTGATGCGTCCGGCGGCGATGTCGGTCTCGTAGTACGGCAGCATGAGCCTGTCCCAGTTGCCCAGCGAGCGCACCTGGAGATGGTCGACGTGTTCGCCATAGACGAAGAAGAGAAGCTGGAACATCATCGCCTCGTAGACCGTGCGCGGCGGTCCTTCGCAGAGCGCGTCCAGGGCGGCGATTTCGGCGTGAATGCGCGGGTGGTCTGCGTAGGCGGACCTCCGTGCGGTGTCGGCCAGTCGCCTCACGTTGCGCAGCATCGCATCCGCCGCGATGGAGATCGCACGGGCGAAGTCGTTTTTCGCCGGCGAGGCGTCAGCCGCAGCCTTGAGTCCCGGAAAGCCGAGGCGCAGTGCGCGGTCCCAGTCAGGAACCGCGTGGTCGTAGTCATGGCGGAGAACGGAACCGCTGACCTGTGCGGCCTTTCTTTCGGCGTCGGGGCAGTGGCGGCGGTCGACTTCCGCCATTCGCGCGTTGATGATCCTGGTGAGAATGCGGTCGCGGCGGCTCCAGCAGGCAAAGGCGGGGAAGAAGTCGTGGGGCGAAAAACCGACGGACATTCTGTCGCAGATCATCGCGAAGAGGTGGGCCTTGACGAGGCACCAGGGTTCACGGTCCTTTTCGGCTTCGACAATCCTGAGCGCCTCGGCCTTCAGTTCCTCGAGGCCGAGTCCCGTCAACGGGTCCGTGACATCACCGCGCCATTTCCCGCGCAAATAGGGCAAGTCGTTCTCCATGCAGAATATATTACCACAATGGACGGAGCGCCGTTATGCTATAATGCTCATCGACTATGAAACTTCCGACACAGCATACCGACCTCACTTCTCCTTCGGCCGCCGCAATCCTCCTCTGCGCCGGCAAGGGCACGCGCATGAACGACGGCAGCCGCAACAAAGTCTGCTTCGACTGCGCGGGCGTGCCTGTCATCCGCCGCATCATCGACAACATGCGTGTCGGCGGCGTCGGGCGTTTCGTGGTCGTCGTCGGCTATCGCGCCGAGAGCGTGATGGCCTGCCTCGACGGCATCCCCGGCGTCGTCTACGCCTTCCAGAAGGAGCAGAAGGGGACGGGCCACGCGGCGCTTTGCGGCCTGCGCGTCCTTCGCGACATCGGCTATGCGGGTCCCGTCATCGTCTCGATGGGCGACAAAATCATCGCCCCCGTTGTCATTGCCGGCCTCGTCGCCCGCGCCGGTTCCGCGCAGGCGGTCTGGGGCGTGCAGCCTGTCGCGGCCAATCCCGGCGGTGGCCGCGTGGTGGTGGACGGCGGCAAACCCTTTGGCGTTGTGGAGCTGGCCGACGCGGCGCTTCTCGCCGTCTCCTCCCTGCCGCCCGACGCGCGCGCCGCCGCACTCCAAGGCCTCGGCCTCAACGAGAAGAAGGCCGCGAAGGTGCTTGCCGCCGCGGAGAAGGGGCCGCCCCGCGCGACAGCGACGCTCTGCGGGCGCTCCTTCACTGCTGACGAAATCCTGGCCACCCGCTACGCCAACGCAGGACTCTACTGCTTCGACACCGACGCCATTTTCGATGCCCTTGGTCAAATCGGCTCCGACAACGCGCAGGGCGAAATCTACCTGACGGACGCCCTGACACACTTTGCCGCAAGGGAGCAGGCGGAGCTTTTCGAAATCCGCAACGCCGACGACATGCTCACCTACAGTACTCGCCCGGAACTGCGCCGTATGAGCCGGTTCTTCCTGCGGTCGGCTTCAGAGCTTCTCGCCGCCGTCGAATCGGGCGCCATGCGGGAGATCCTTGCCGGCATCTACGGCGAGGAAGGCGTCGCCGCCGCCGAGTCTCGCTACGCCCGCCTTCTGCACGGCTTTATTGAGAACTACGGCGACCGAAAGGCCGTCATCGCCCGCGCCCCCGGCCGCGTGAACCTCATGGGACGCCACATCGACCATCGCGGCGGCGGCGTGAACGTGATGGCCATGGACCGCGACACGGTCGTGGTCGCGGCGCCGCGCGACGACGACACGGTCTCCGTCGCCAACCTCGACCCCGCCTATCCCTTCGGCTCCTTCTCAATCGGCGCCGAGCTCGCCGCCTCTTCTGCGCCCAAGGCCGACACAACGGCCTCGTGGCTCGAATACCTCGCCGCGCCGCAGGTTGTGGCCGCACTGGAGCGGACGCGCGGCAACTGGGCGAACTACGTCAAGTCAGCCGTGCTCCGCTTCCAGTTCGCCTACGACATTCCGCTCTCGGGGATGGACATCTTCGCCGACGGCAACATTCCGCCTGCGGCGGGGCTGTCGTCGTCGTCCAGCATTGTCGTGGCCGTCGCCGAGGCCGTTGTCGCGCTGAACGGGCTCAACATCGCGCCGCGTCGCTTCGTCGACCTCTGCGGCGAGGGCGAGTGGTTCGTCGGCTCGCGCGGCGGCAGCGGCGACCACGCCGCGATGAAGTGCTCGTCGCGCGGACGCATCACGCACCTCGGCTTCAAGCCCTTTGAGATTGGCGCGTCGGCCCCGTTCGACGGCGGATATGCCGTGCTTGTGGTCGACAGTTTGGAGAAGGCAAAGAAGTCCGAAGGGGGCAAGGACCGCTTCAACGCCTGCGTCGCCTCCTACGAGTTCGCCTTCATGCTCGTTCGCAAGTATTTCCCCGACCGCGACCTGCGCGAGTTCCGAGACCTCGCCGCAATACGCCCCTATGCCGACATCTACCGCATTCTCCGTCGTCTGCCCGAAAAGGCGACGCGTGCCGAACTCCGCGAGCTCCTGCCCGACAGCGGCGCGCGTCTCGACGAGATTTTCGCAACCCACGCCGATCCCGGCGCCTACGCCCTGCGCGGCGTCGCCCTCTTCGGCATTTCCGAATGCGCGCGATCCGCGCGCTTCATGGAGGCGCTGGAGGCGGGCGACTACGGACTCGTCGGCGCGATGATGAAGCGCAGCCATGACGGCGATCGCGCCGACGGTGTGTTCGTCACGGACACCATTCTCGACAACCTCGCGGCGCAAGACGCCGACGTCGCGCTTGAGTGCGGTGCCTACGGTTGCTCCACGCCGCGCATCGACGCCCTCTGCGACCTTCTCAACGCGACACCGGGCGTGCTGGGGAGCGAGATTGTCGGCGCCGGCCTTGGCGGCTCCGTCATCGCCATCGTCGAGAAGGTGCGTGCGGCAGCCGTTCTGGAGACCGTCCTCCGCGGCTACTACGAACCCCTCGGCGCGGAACCGAAGGCCCTCGTCTGCGAGCCCGGCGCCGGCTCGGCGGTTCTTTACTGATGCGACAGGAGATGTGTCAAGACAATAATGGAAAGAAAGAGGCGTTGATGTACATTAGCGCTATAATTTTCCGAGGATTTCCACTATGATAAAGAACACGTTGGCCACCACACTCACCAGGCGGGGGACATGTTGCATTTGCTCCGTTGTGCTCACGACATGCTGCGCATTGGGGCAGCAGACAATGGCTCCCGAGGATGTTCCGGTCGACATGTCGCTTGCCTCTTTCACGGGCGAAGGCGATGCTTTAGCCCAGTTGCGCAAGCTTTCAGCGGATTTCGACGGATTGCGCAAGACCATTGAGGGGGAATACGAAAAGGCGCAAGAGACATTGGCAGGACAGGTCAAGGAGGCGTTGCGCAAAACCTTGAACGACAGAAAGGCGGCAGGGGACTACGATGCCGTTCTGGTCTATGAGGCGGCAGTTAAGTCAGACAAGCCGATTGACACATCCGACAAGTCCCTGCTGGCACTTTATGAGAAAGTTGCGGCAGCCGAGGCGAAACTCGCAAAGAATCGCGACGAAAAACTGGCGAAGATTGTTGACAGCCTCTGTTCCCAGCTTGATGCCATAGCGGTACGTGAGACGAAGGCGGGCAAGATGGATGTCGCCCGCGAGGCCAAAGCATACGGAGAGCGGGCCACAGCCCTCGGCCAAGCGCTCCGCATGCGCATTGCGGCCCATTCAGCAGGTACTGCACCATCGGTGGACCAGACAGCCAAACCCCAGGACAAGCATGTGGAAGCCGACGCGGAAATCAAGCCGGCCACCCCGCTTACTGGGCGGTTCTCCTTTGAAAACGCGCCCACGACTATCGTCACAGTCCAACCCGACAGGGAAAGCGGTTCACCAATAGGGGGCGAGAAGTTTGAAAAAGGCGATTTGCTCGTCATCCAGTTTACAGGCGGCACCGTCGCACGCAACCATGGCGCAGGACCAGCCTTCAGCCCGGACGCGCGCGATGGGCAGCGCAAGGGTGGAGCTGGAGGACGGCGAAGCCAAGTTCGCATAGAAGGACCGGTCGGGGCGAAGGACAAGATCTCCCGCCACCTTCCGTTTGGCACGGAAAGCGCACCGTACGTCTTTGATGTTCCCGAATCAGGATACTATCGGCTGATAGGTTTCTTCGGACCCCATGCACAAGGCGGATCCTCGTACCAGATTGTGCGCATCACCAAGGCCAAGGCGCAGAAGTTCCGCGATTCTCCCCAAGCCATTCAGTGCCAGTGGTAGGAGCTGAACGCGCTTCTCAAAGGCTGGATCCACGCCGGCGACATAGACTACTGGCGCATCAAGGCCCTGCGCGAACTGGAGCGTGACGCGGACGATGGACCGCTTGTAGCCGACCTGCCCTACTGCAAAACCTGCACCTGCATCGCGTCGAGGCGGATGTCGTGCGTCGCAGCGGGGACGCCGTCGCGGTAGACGACGAGCCGCGTCGACTGCGGACTCGCGTGCAAATTGAGCGCAAAGACGGTCTGGCGTCCGTCCGCCCCTTCGAAGAGCGTCGTGAAGACGGTGCGGTTCGAGGAGGCCACGGCGGGGTTCGCGCCCAGCGACGCGAGCATCCCCTCCAGCATTTCCGACTGCGTGAAGAGCGTCGCGTTCCACGTGAAGGCGAGAAGAATGACCTCCCCTTCCCCGGCTTTGATCCGGCAGCCGACGGTCCGCCCCGTCTCCGGGTCCGTGACGAGAGGCGCGGCACCGGCAGACATCTCAATTGAAGCAAAGGGCGTCATCTGGAAGAGGCGCAGCTTGCCGTACTCGAAAACGCGGCCGAAGTCGCTGCCGACCGAAAGGGCGGGCAGCCCGAGCGCGTCGGAGAGAATGGTGCAGGGGTTGAGGTCGAGGTCGTGCCGTGGCACGCAAGGCGCAAGCAGGAGGCGGCCGCCGCCGAGGACGAAGTCGGCGACGTTGCGCTGGGTCGCCTGCGACATCATCCCCATCGCCGGGATGAGCAAGGGGCGCGACCTGTCCAACGGTCGTTCCAGATCGACGTACTCCGACGAGAACTTCGAGCAGGAGAGGGAGTATTGGAGGCCTCGTTCCGCGAACTCCCAGGACTTCGCGGCACTCGGCAGCTCGGACGAGGGCGGGTTGGAGCAGGCGCCGCGATAGGTGTCGAACTCGATGCCAATCTGGACCGAAGCGACGCGACGGGCCTCAAGCAGGTCCGGCCGCGACTTGAGGAAGCGCCCGAAGTCGGCGGCGGCATGGTAGGTCTCGTTCAGCGAACCGTCGGCATGGACGAGCGCGTTGTAGTCGTAAATGTCGCAGGTCGTGCCCGTCTCGGGGAAGTTGGGTCCGCCGGTGTAGACGTAGTAGTTGACGCCCCTCATCCCGACCGCCAGATTCGTCATGTAGCAGGCCAGAAGGTCGTTGCGCAGAATCGGGGGCATGTCGGAGGGCGAACCGCCGGGCATCTCGAGGACAACGGGGGGCTGCCCCATCGACCGCAGGGTGTCGCACGAAAACTGCGCGTGGAAGAAGTACTCGGACGTCGGATTCTCCTTCCCCCACATCGGGTTCAGCGCGTAGTAATGGTCTGAGCCGAGGAGGAAGTCGGCGCCCAGATCGTCGACGGCCTCGCGGAAGTAGGTGTTCATGGCGGGGCTCGCCGCGTTGTGGCAGATCGGCTCCGGAATGCCGTCCTCCCGGAGCCAGCTCCGCAGGGTACGCATGTACTCGCCAATCTGCCGGAGGTAGCAGAGTCGGTGATCTCGGGCGGAACGCGCCATTTCCACCGAAGCGCCCTCCGTCAGGGGACGCGCCTCGGCAAAGGAGCGCCAGGCCGTGCCGTAGGCGCGGTTGAGGGCGGCGACGTCGCCGTACTTTTCGCGCAGGAAGGACGGGTAGCGCCCCTCCTCCGCGCCGAAGCCGAAGGTCTCCGGATTGTAGTCGAGGCCGCCGAACCAGACGTGTACGCCCGCGAGTTCGTTGTCGAGCTGCACCATCGCCACGGGACCGCCGTTCGAGGCAAGATGGGGGCGCACGACCCCGGCGAAGGCCCGATAGTAGCGCCGGGCCTTCTCCAGAAAGAGCGGATGCATGTAGGAGACGGAACCTTCCGTGAAGTCGGATCCGTCCGCCTTCTTGGCGCGGAGCGCGGGATAGTTCTTCACAAGCCACCCCGGAAGGCCATGGTGGACAAGTTCCGAGTACTGGTAGGGGCCCGGACGCGCAATCACGGCGAGCCCCGCCTCGCGGGCGGTCTCGAGGAAGCGGACGAAGTCGCGTTTCGGCTCGTCGCCAAAGACAATCCGCCCCTCTTCGGGCTCGTGGATGAGCCAGGGCACGTAGGTGGCGAGGCAGTTGCCGCCGGCCTCCTTGAAGAGCTCCATGCGCCGGCGCCAGTCCTCCTGCGGCACGCGGAAGTAGTGGAATTCGCCGGAGACGAGGAAGGTCCTGCGTCCGTCGATGAGGAGGCTTTGCGAGTCGAAGGTGAGTTTCATGGCCTGTCTCCCCGCCCCTTCCTCGCGCGGAAACGACCCGCGCGGCAGCGGGGCGCTAGTACTGCTTTTCGTATTCGCCCTTGCCGAGGCGCTTGAGCTTGGTGAAGCCCGCCGCCTTGGCACGGTCGTCGAGGGATGACTGCGATTTGCCGAGCGAAGGTGCCGAAATTACGCGCACGACCGGCGCACCGCACTGGGGGCACTTCGTCAGCTTCGGTTCGGAAAGGGTCTGGATGCGCTCGAAGCCATTCGCGCAGAAGGGGCAGCCCTTCTCGCCTTCGGTGACCTGGTATTCGTATATCGGCATGGCAACGTCTCCTCAAGCCATCTCGTCAAGCGACCCCACGTAGGCGGCGCGGCGGACCTTCATCGTCGAGGTCAGCTCGAAGGCCTCGTGGCGGAGGGCGATCTTACGCGGCACCTTGTAGTCGGCAAGCCCCTCGTTGCAGAGGCGCTTGACCTCGGCGAGGAGGGCGGCGTCGCGCGCCTCGGCCGAATCGCCGAGCGCGGCGCAGGCGTCGTCGTCGGCCTGGACGATGAGCCCGACGTGCTCGCCCGTCTCGCCCGGCGTCCTGTAGCCCAGAGCCAGCGCCTCGGCCACGTAGGGCGAACGGCAGACGACCTGCTCGATCTCCTCGGGATAGATGTTCTTGCCCTCGCGGTTGACGATCATCGCCTTGCGGCGGCCGCAAATCGAGATGTTTCCGGCCTCGTCCGTGCGTACCACGTCGCCCGTGTGAAGGAAGCCGTCGGCGTCGATCACCGCCGATGTCGCCTCCGGATTGCGATAGTAGCCGCGCATTACGTTCGGCCCCCGCACGCAAAGTTCTCCGGCGCCGGTCTCGTCGCGGTCAATCACCTTGTAGTCCATGCAGGGCAGGACCTTGCCGACGGTGCCGATGCGGAAGTTGCCGAGCGTGGGATAGGCCACGAGCGGGGCGCACTCCGTGAGACCGTAACCCTCGAGGGTCGGGATGCCGAGGCGGTCGAGTCCCTTGAGCACCCGCCTGTCCGCAGGTGCCCCGCCGATGGCGATGAGGCGCAGACGCCCGCCCAGCGAGTTGATGACCCTCCGGCCGATGGTCCGTCCGAATCCCGCCGCAACTAGCGCGCGCGCCAACAGGTTTTCCCGGATTCCCTTGTTGACCTTCGCGTAGATCTTCTCGACGAGAAGCGGCACGGCGAGGAGAACGGAGGGCCGGAGCGTCCGCATGTCGTCGGCAATGGTCTTGATTGACCGCGCAAAGCTCGTGCAGGCGCCCTGGCAAAGCGGGAGCAGGAAGTTTCCGGTAAAGGAGTAGGTGTGGAAGAAGGGAAGGACGGCGAGAAAGTTGTCGTCCTTGTTGAAGTTTACGGCTTCGGCGGCGGCCAGGGCGTCGGCGGCGAAGTTGGCGTGTGACAGCATGACGCCCTTTGGTTCGCCAGTCGTGCCGGAAGTGTAGATGAGCGAGGCGATGGTGTCATCAGACGGCTTTTCGGGAAATCGCCATCCCGCCGTCCCGGCCGACGTGTCCGCGACAAGGGTCTCGTAGTCGAGGAGGCCGCCGCCGGGGGTGCCGGCGCCGGGGTTGACGCACACGCACTTGCCGACAAGGGGCAAGTCGGCGAGCGTCTCGCCCAAAGCCTCGAACTGCTTCACGCCGGCGAAGATCGCGGCCGCGCCCGAGTCGCGCAGAATGTGCGAGACCTCGCGGGGACGCAGCTTGGGATCGATGGGGACCACCGTGAGCCCGATGCAGGCAAGGGCAAGGTAGATCTCCTGCCATTCCGGGCAGTTCTCGAGAATGAGCGCAACGTTATGGCGGGCCGGTTCGACGCCGAGGCGCCGGATGGCTTCCGAGGCGCGCATCACCCGCGCGCGTAAGTCATCATAGGTACGGGTCGTCCACTGCCCTCCTCGGAAAAAGACCTGCGCGGGTCTCTGGGGATAGCGGGAAACCGCATCGTCGAAAAAGTCGCGAATCGTCATTGCCGTTTCTTCCTAAAACAAGCACTACTACAATAACACATTTTAGCCGCGTTTTCAACGCGGCCCTTAATTTTTCCCTTTTGGCGCCTATAGTACTAATCATGCTGAAATTGAGAAAGGAGACGGAATGAGCGATTACGCATTGGATTTTATGATGAGGGCCAAAATGGCGGAACGCCGCAGTTTCGACCATGTCACGACGATGTTCAGCGCAGGGCAGCCTCTCCACGAGTGCCTGGCAAAGGTCAAGGAGATGCCATGGCCCGCGCGCCACGCCTTCTTCAGGCTGTCTTCGGACGCCGCAAAACTGTACGACCCGGCGTTCGTCGCCACCTGCGGCAGTTCCGAAGAGAAGTTGCTGCTGCGAGGATTGGCCTGCATGGACCCCGACAATGGCATGGCGGCCCTCCGCAGGCTGCTGGCCGCAGCCGAGATGTTCCCGCGCCACGTTCAGCTGAACTTCGCCTCCTTGCCCTTCCTCGAACCGCGCCTCATCTTTGGAACCGTCGAAAAGGAGTCCCAGACCCTGGCCGACGCCGCCGGCGCCTTCGTCTGGCACGCGTTGTCCTCCTTCGGCCTCAGGCCGTATCCGCTGCGCAACACCTGGCGCCCCGAAAAGGACGGCGTCATCAGCCGGACAATCGGCCGCAACTACCGCGATTTGCTCCCGCTCGTCCACGCCGACGCCACGGCGAGCATCCAGATCTTCATGGACATCCATCTGCGCAAGCCGACGCGCTCCTTCCTCGCCATGATCTACCTCGGGGGAGGCCCAGAGTGCCAGAAGATGCTCCTGCGTCCCGAGACGTACAAAGGAACCGACGTAAGTCGCGGGGCGCTTGCCGCCCTGGCGGTCATGGCGCAGAAAGCCGACGAAGCCGTTGCAGTTCTTGAGGGACTCGAAGCGGAAACGCCCGGACTCGTGAAGGCGCAGAAGGACGAAGCGGGCCGCAATCTTCTCTGGTACCTGGCGTTCCGCGAACGAATCTGGATCCACACCGGCAGACAAAGGATCCCATGGGAACCGAGCATGCGGCCAGGCGACGTGGCGCGCGTACGCGACGCCCTCCTCGCGGCCGGATGCGACCCGAAGGCCTCTGACGCGTTCGGCTTCAGCTGGGAGGAGGCGCGCGAGCGCTGGCGGCACAACGGCCTCGATCTTTGACACATTTGGAAAAGGACACTGAACATGGCAAAGGCAGAAGGACACATTGACCTACACAACCGCGTAAGCTGCCGGCAGCTGGAGAAGTTGCTCGACGCGCAGCTTGACGCACTCGGACAAGACCCCGGACAGGCGAAGTTCCTGCCGCCCATCATGATCTGGGGGCCTCCCGGCGTGGGGAAGTCGAGCATCATACGCACCGTGGCCGAATCGCGTGGCATCGGCTTCATCGACGTGCGCCTCGCGCAACGCGAACCCGTCGACATCCGCGGGCTGCCGGTGCCCTCGGACAAGGGCGTGGTCTGGCAGGTCGCTGCCGAGTGGCCGCGCAATCCCGCGAGCCGCGGCATCATCCTCTTCGACGAAATCACGGCGGCGGACCGGTCACTCCAGGTCGCGGCCTACGAATTCATCCTCGACCGCCGACTCGGAAACCTCTACCGCGTGCCCGACGGCTGGTACATCTGCGCGGCGGGAAACCGTGTCGAGGACCGCGCCGTATCGACAACGCTGTCGAGTGCGCTCGCAAACCGCTTCCTCCACGTCGAACTCCAGGCAGAAGCCGAGGACTGGATCGCCTGGGCCGTGGCGCAGGGGCTGCACCCGTCCGTAACGGGTTTCATCCGCTACCGCCCGGACCATCTCTTCCGCCAGACCGATGAAAACCTCGAGCGCGGCTGGCCGTCGCCGCGCTCGTGGGAGCGTGTCGCCCGCATGCTCGCCGTCCTTCGCGACAGGGACGAGGATCTGGTCCGCAAGGCGGTCTACGGCCTCGTCGGCGACCGCGCAGGCGTGGAGTTCATGGCCTTCCACAAGGTGAGCATGCACTTCGACGACGTCCTCGGCCTGATGCTGAACCCGACGATTCCGATTCACATCCCGGAGGCGGCCGACCGCAAATACGCCCTCGTCGCGGCACTGGTGTACCATCTCTGGCGCGGAAGCGACGCGGCGGACGAAAAGGCGCGCCTTGACGGCTTCTTCCGCGTCTGCCTCGAACTTTCCTCCGACTTCGCCTGCCTGGCGATGACGGACGCCCTGGGCCCGACCGATTCGCCCCATGCCGAACCACGTGCCAGAAAGCTCTTCCAGCATCCGCGCTACAATGACTGGAAGACGAAGTACGGCAGCGCCTTCCGCCGCCACATCAAACTTGGAGGATGCTAAATGTCGAAAGGTACGCAGCGTGCCAGGCGGACCGACGGCGAGATTGCCGACCTCCTCGCCCAGGACCGCCACAAGCTTCTCCTCCGCTTCCCCTTTACGGGGGCGGTGCTCATGCGCCTCGACCTCTTCGTCGAGCATGTGCCGTCGCTCGAGACCGCGGCGACCGATGGCCGCTCCATCTGGGTGAACCCGGCGTTCTACGTCTCCCTCGACCCCGACGAGCGCCTCTTCGTACTCGCCCACGAAGCGTGGCACTGCATTCTCAACCACTTCGGCCGACGGGCGCGACGCAAACAGGAGCTTTTCAACTACGCCGCCGACCTCGAAATCCACTTTCTCCTCGAGAAGGAGAGACTCCATCCGCCCTTCGTCCTTCCGCACGATCCCAGTTGGCGCGGCCTCTCGGCCGAGGAAATCTACGAACGCCTCCCCGCCTTCATAAAGGGGACGGACCAGTCCGCCGCGCCAAGAACCGACGATCCTTGCGAGGCGCAGCCCCTTGAGGAGTCGGCACACATCCATTCGCGCGACGGCGCGGGATTTGACCAGCATGAAATCCCGGCCCTTCCGCATGCGGCAAATGCAGCGGAGGAAATTCGACAAATCGTCATCGTCGTGGCGCAGACGATCGAACGGACGCGCGGGTCGCTACCCGGCCACCTGGCCACCCTCGTCGATTCGGCGCTTCGTCCCGAAATCCACTGGCAGGAGCTGCTTGCGCAGTTCGTGACCTCCTGCTACGGCGGACACCGCCGCTGGCTTCCACCCAGCCGGCGCCACGTCCACAGCGGTCTCTACCTGCCAAGCACACGGCAAGACGCGCTCCAGGCCGTCGTCGCCCTTGACACAAGCGGGAGCACGCAAAGGGACCTTCCGCGCTTCTTCACGGAACTCACATCGCTTCTGAAGAGCTTCGGCAACTATGAACTCACGGTCATCCAGTGCGATGCGCGCATCCACGAAATCCGGACCTTCACCTCCGATGAGACGGTCACGCCAGACAAAATCAAGTGGGAGGCGAAGGGGCTGGGCGGCACGGACTTCCAACCCGTCTTCGACTTCATGGACAGACGCGGCACGCTGAAACCTGCGCCACTTATCTTCTTCACGGACGGGTTGGGGCCGGCGCCAAAGCAGCAGCCACCCTACCCCGTCCTCTGGCTCCTCACCTCCGACGGGGTCCCTCCGGCCGACTGGGGTTTCGTCGCCCGCTTCCGCGAAACTGAACCGGCAGAGGCCTAACAAAAATTCAAATAAAAAAAATATACTTGTGCGGAGGCTTGATTTCTGATATAGTATTTACATCCTCTTTCGGGGGGGTGGCGCAATTGGTTGGCGCTCCGGACTGTCGATCCGGTGGCTGCGGGTTCGAGCCCCGTCCCTCCCGCCACTTTCAGGCCGACCCAGCTGGGTCGGCCTTTTTTCATATAAGCCGCTATGTCTGAAGCACTGAAAGTCCTTTTTCTCGCCGTCCTCCAGGGCGTCGCGGAATTCCTCCCCGTCAGCAGTTCCGGCCATCTGGCTCTGGCCGGATGGCTCCTCAGGTTTGAAGGCTTGGGTCCCCGCGTGGAGGCCGTCCTCCACTTCGGCACGCTCGTGGCCCTTGTGCTCTACTACTGGCGGATGATTCTCGCCATCCTCCGCGGCATGGTCTTCGGCAGGCGCGAAGGCTGGTTCGCCGCCGGCATGATTGTCGCCGGGTGCATCCCCGCGGTTTTTGCTTACCTGCTCTTCGACGACGCCATCGACGCGGCGTTCGGCGGCTCCCCGAAATGCATAGGGAGCCTCCTCATTGTCACTGGCCTCATCCTCCTCTCGCTCCGCCTCCGCAAGGGCGATGGAGACGGCAAGGTCACCTGGCTGCGCGCCGTCGCAATCGGCGTCGCCCAGGCCCTCGCGCTCTTCCCCGGCATCAGCCGTTCCGGCTCGACAATCGTCTGCGCGCGCCATCTCGGCGTCTCCCCGAAGAACGCGGTCGACTACTCCTTCCTCATGTCGCTTCCGCTGGTCTTCGGCGCCACGCTGATGGCCGTCATCCACCCCGGAGAAGCCGCCGCCGAACCTGGATGGGGGCTGCTCATCCCCGCCGCAATCGTCGCCGCCGTCGTCGGCTATTTCTCCATCAAACTGCTCATGCGGGTCATCGCCGGACCGAAGTTCTGGTTTTTCGGCTTCTACTGCCTGGCCGCCGGCCTGCTGACACTCATTCTGGCCTAAAATGAACATCTATGTCGACTTTGACGACGTCATCTGCGAAACGGCGCGCGACCTCAGCGCACTCGCCGCGCGGCTCTACAGCATCCAAGCCCCCTACTCCACCATAAAGGCCTTCGACTTGCACGAGGCCTTTGGCCTCAATGAAGAGCAGTATCAGCGGCTCATGGCCGTGGCCCATTCCCGTGAGTTCGTGCTCGGATATACGGAAACACCAGGCGCCACCGCGACGCTTAACCGCTGGGCGGCCCAGGGACATGCCGTCGAAGTGGTGACGGGCCGTCCCTTCTCCACGGCGCCCGCCTCGCGCGAATGGCTCGACGCGCATGGCCTCGCGCACATCCCCATCATCCACGTCGACAAGTACGGGCGCGAACCGCCGGCGGCCCCCGGCGCCCCCCGCGCGCTGACGGTGGAGGAGTTCTCTAGACGTCACTACGACTTCGCCGTCGAAGACTCCCCGCCCGCCCTTGCGCACCTCGCGAAGATGGAATCCTGCCTGACGGCCGTCTTCGCGCGTCCCTGGAACCGCACGACACCGATGCCCTCGCCCGCCTTCGTCCGCTGCGAAGACTGGGTTGCCGTTGACACCCTGCTACAGTCGATAGTGTAAACATGAAGCTGCGTCTGGGGATAGACATTGGCACGACAAAGGTCTCGGCCGCGATTGCGGCGGAGGACATGTCGTTCCATGCCGCAGCCGCTGCGGACCACCACGCGGCGGTGCCGCGCGGGCAGGGCTTCTTCGAGCAGGACTTCGGCAGAATCGAGGCCGCCATCCGCGAGGTCCTCCGCGCCCTCCCGCCCGACGCCCTCCGCACCGTTGGCTCCGTCGGCATCTCCACGCAGATGCACACCCTCCTCCTCGGGCGCGCCGACGGCACCGTCTCGTACTGCGTCACCTGGCAGGACCGCCGCGCGGAACCGATTCTTCAGGAACTCCGCCGCGCGAGCGGACGCGACCTTTTTCCCGGCTACGGGGCGGTCACACTCGCCTGGTACGCCAGGCGCGGTGAACTGGACGGCTGGGACTGGGCCGCCACGCCCGGCGACGAACTGGCGCGGCGCCTTACCGGCGCCAATCGCGTCGAGGCGATGGATCCGTCGCTTGCCGCCGCATGGGGCGTCTACGATTCCGTCCGACACGATTGGGATCTCCGCGCCGCCGAGGCGCTCGGCATTCCGCCTCGCTTTCTGCCGCGCATTGCGCCATGTGGAACAACGGTCGGCCTCACGACCGACACCTTCGGCGGCATCCCCAGCGGCATCCCCGTCCTTCCCGCCATCGGCGACAACCAGGCGTCCGTGATCGGCAGCGGCGGCGACCCGGACACCGACCTCTTCGCAACCGTCGGCACCGGCAGCCAGCTCTCGGCGGTCATGCCGGAGGACGAAGCACGGCTCATTCCGCCCGCGCCGGGACTTGACTTCCGCCCCTTTCCAGGCGGACGCACGCTCGTCGCCGTCCCTCCGCTGAGCGGCGGCAAGGCCTGGTCGCTTCTCGCGGACGCCGTCTCCGGCATCCTGGCGTCCTTCGGGGCCGCGCCACCTCAGGGTTGCAACATCCTCGACCTCCTCAGCGACCTCGCGGACAAGGCCCCGCCCGACGCCGACGGACTGCGCATCGTCCCCGACTTCTTCGGGACGCGCGTCCGGCCGGGCGAGTTCGGCTCCATCACGGGCATCACCGCCACAAACTTCACGCTTCAAAACGTCGCGCGCGCCATGGCCAACGGAATCGTCGAAAACCTCTTCGCCCCCATGCCCGAATCCGTAATCCGCTCCCGCAAGCGCATCGTCGGCTCCGGAAACGGCCTCGCCAAATGCGGCGCGGTACGCCGTGCGCTACAGGAGCGCTGCTGCCTGCCGCTCATCATGCCGCAGGTACGCGAGGAGGCCGCAACTGGCGCGGCGCTCCTGACCAAGTCATTGAACTGTTAATCCGCCTCGTCATCCCTGCCAAGATGGAGGTCCTTTTCGTTTCCATGCACCAACCCACCCTGGAGAGAAAACATGCTGAAGATGCTGACAGAGGAGGAGTTCCAGAAGCGCGCTGGCGGCGCAGGCCGCGTCGCCGTCTTCCGGGAGTTCCTCGCGGACAGGGAGACGCCCGTCGCAGCGCTCTCCCGACTTGATGACGACGAGGAGGCCTTCCTTCTCGAAAGCGTCGCTGGCGGCGAGACGAGGGGGCGCTATTCCTACCTCGGCCTCGAACCCTGCGGGAAAGTCGAAGGCGAAGAGGCGCTTCAGAAGCTGAAGGCGCTCTTTGCCGAAATGCGCTTCGCGCCGGCCCCCGAACTTCCGCCTTTCCAGGGTGGCGCCGTCGGTTACGTCGCCTACGACGCGGTCCGGCTTTTCGAGCCGCGCGTCGTGCTGAAGCGGGAGGCGGGCACGCCCCCGATGGCCTTCCTATTCTGCGACGCCTTCCTCGTCTTCGACAACGTCCGCGACACCGTGACGATCGTCGTGGTCGCGGACACCTCCCGCGCCAACGCCTACGCGGAGGCGATGCGCCGCATCGAGACAATCTACGAGCGGACGCTCACCGCCGATTCAATCGCGCGTCTCATGGCACGCCGCGCCGCCGAGGCCCAGGCTGAGACCGCTCCCGTCCATGCCGATTTCCAGCCTGAGATGTCGCGGGAGGAGTTCTGCGACATGGTCGCGAAATGCAAGGAGGCGATTAAAGCCGGCGAGGTCATCCAGATCGTGCCGTCGCAGAAGTTCACCGCCAGGACAAGCGTCTCCGACCTCGCCCTCTACCGGGCGCTTCGAACAATCAATCCATCACCCTACAACTTCTTCATGCGCATCGGCGGGAAGACCCTGATCGGCTCCTCGCCGGAGGAACTCGTCAAGCTCACGGGACGAACGGCCTCGACCTCGCCCATCGCCGGGACGCGGCCCCGCGGGGAGACCCCGCTCCGTGACGCGGAACTGGAACGCGAACTCAAGTCCGACCCGAAAGAGAACGCCGAGCATGTCATGCTCGTCGACCTCGGGCGCAACGACCTCGGCCGTGTCTGCGAGACCGGCAGCGTAAAGGTGGAGGACTTCGCCCATGTCGAGCGCTTCTCCCACGTCATGCATCTCGTGAGCGGCGTGAAGGGGACGCTTGAGAAGGGACGCGAAGCCTTCGATCTTCTCCGGGCCGCCTTCCCCGCCGGCACCCTCACCGGCGCCCCCAAGATCCGGGCCATGCAACTCATCGCGGCGTACGAGAAGTCCCCGCGCGGCATCTACGGCGGCGCGGCCGGCTACTTCTCGCTGACGGGCGACATGGACTTCGCCATCGTCATTCGAACACTCGTGAAGGAAGGCGCCCTCGTCACCATGCGGTCGGGCGCCGGAATCGTCGCCGACTCCGTCCCCGAACGGGAATACGAGGAGACACTTGGCAAGGCAAGGGCCGTCGTCGAGGCAGTCAGATTCGCGGAGGAACTGCCATGATGCTCATGATCGACAACTACGACTCCTTCACCTATAACCTCGTGCAGATGATTCGCGCCCTGGGCGCGGAGATGAAGGTTGTCCGCAACGACGAAATCGACATCGCCGGAATCGAAGCCCTCAATCCGGAGGCGCTCGTCCTCTCGCCCGGTCCGGGCAATCCCGACTCCGCCGGCGTCACGCTCGCAGCCGTCCGCGCCTTCGCCGGACGCCTGCCGATTCTCGGCATCTGCCTCGGGCACCAGGCCATCGCGCAGGCCTTCGGCGGACGCATCGTCCCGGCGAAGCGGCTCATGCACGGCATGACGAGCCGCATCCGCCACGACGGCAAGGGCCTTTTCGCGGAACTCGACCAGGGATTCCCGGCGATGCGGTACCACTCCCTCGCCGTGGAGCGCGCCACGCTTCCCGACGTGCTCGAAGTCACGGCCGAGAGCGAGGACGGTGAAATCATGGGTCTGCGGCACAGGACGCTGCCCATTGAATCGCTTCAGTACCATCCCGAGTCGATTGGAACCCCGCAGGGCGCGCGCCAGCTCGCCAACTTCCTTGAAATCGCGACGGGAAGGCGGACGCGCAAGACTCTCCCGCAGTCCGTCCGCAAGGCCATCGTCACGCGTGCGCTCGACGGAACGGTCCCCGACGAAGCCGAGACCGAGGGCTTCTTCGCGTCGATTCTCGCGGGCGAGGTCGGTGAACCCGAACTGGCCGCTTTCCTCACGGCCCTTGCGAAGACACCCGTCACATCCGCGGAACTCGCCGGCGCGGCGCGGGCGATGTCGGACGCCGCCGTCAAAGTCGACCTGGGCGACCTCGACCCAGTGGACATCGTCGGCACCGGCGGCGACGGATCCAACTCCTTCAACGTCTCGACGACGGCGGCCTTCATCGCGGCCGGGGCGGGGGTGACGGTCGCCAAGCACGGAAACGTCGCCTCGGCGTCGATGTGCGGCTCGGCGGACGTCCTCGAAGCCCTCGGCCTGAACCTCGCCGCCGGGCCGGAGCGCATGGCCGAGTGTGTTAGGCGCGTCGGAATCGGCTTTCTCTTCAGCCGGCAGCTGCACCCCGCAATGAAGTTCGCGGCGCCCGTGAGGAGGTCGCTCGGCTTCCGCACGGTCTTCAACCTGCTGGAGCCGCTCACCAACCCGGCCGGCGCCAGGCGCCACGTCATCGGCGTTCCGGCCGAGAGACTCGCGCCCATCCTTTCCGGCGCGCTGGTGCGACTCGGGGCGCAGCGGGCGATGGTTGTCTGCGGTTCGGGCGGGATCGACGAAATCAGCCCCGGCGGCTACACGTTCGTCTCGTCTCTCACGAACGGCGCCGTCTCCAACTACCTTCTCGACGCCGGTTCGGAATATGGCGCGCGCTTCCCGATTGAGGCGATCCGGGGTGGCGACCCCGCCGCCAACGCGAAGACGCTCCTTGCGGTCCTGAACGGCGAGGAGCGGGGCGCCTGCCGCGCCGCCGCAATCGAGAACGCGGCAGCGGCCATTCTCGTGGCCGGGAAGGCGGCCACCTACGCCGAGGCTCTGGCGCTTGCCGCCGAATCGGTCGATTCCGGCCGTGCGGCGACAAAGCTCGCGGCCATGCTGGAGGCGATGAAATAGCGAACGCCCTCGGGGAAGAATCCCCGAGGGCGAACAATTGACGGACTGATCAGGCGAAGTGCCTGACTGATCAATCCTGCGCGGAAATGGCCTTGTTGAAGATGGCGTCGACCTCGGCGTCGGGCTTCTTCGTCGCGAGCGTCGCGACGATGGCGCAGATGAAGCCGGCGATGAAGCCGGGGACGATTTCGTAGAGGTAGGTGCCGCCGAGCCAGCCGGAGAGGTTGTAGAGGCAGACGATGTCCACGACCGCGCCCGCGATGATGCCGGCGAGGGCGCCCGCGTAGTTGAAGCGGCGCCAGAAGAGCGAGAGGATTACAACCGGGCCGAAGGCGGCACCGAAGAGTCCCCAGGCGTTCTCGACCATGTCCATGATGCTGGAGGCCCAGGAACCGGGCTTGCCGAGGCCGCTCGCCGCGATGAAGAAGGCGACGAAGGCGACGATCATCACGACGAAGCGCCCGACCCAGAGCATCTCGGCGTCAGTCGCCTTGTTCTTGCGGACGACAGGCTGGTAGAAGTCGCTTGAGAAGGCCGAGGAGGCGACGAGGAGCTGCGAGTCGGCCGTGCTCATCGAGGCCGCGATGATGGCGGCGAGGAGGATGCCGGCAATGAAGGCTGGGAAAATGTTGTTCACGATCGTCACGAAGACCATCTGCTGCGTGAGCGTCGGGAAGAGCTTCTCGGCGAGGGCGATGGTGCCGTCGGGGTTCTGGAGCAGGAATGTGCGGCCGAGGATGGCGACCGCGATGGCGGAGCCAAGGGCAAGGACGACCCAGATGCAGGCGATCCAGGCGGAGGCCTTGACCTGCTTCGGGTCCTTGATGCCCATG
>JAEEGL016989896.1_pt1 | contig 22230 bp, 9 predicted proteins | sample 9134231 | NCBI WGS metagenome assembly JAEEGL01 (sample SAMN16246548, study PRJNA631951) | gut metagenome | biome: gut microbiome; feature: rumen; material: fiber-attached | host: Bos | place: Iran: Karaj | collected 2018-10 | reverse complement strand
CTCGCTCATCTTCCTGGACACTTCCATCAACATTGCCATGCAGCCCTTCAAGATGATGGTGGGCGACATGGTGAACGAGAAGCAGAAGACCACCGCCTATAGCATCCAGAGCTTCCTGTGCAACGCCGGCTCGCTGGTGGGCTACCTCTTCCCCATCTTCTTCACCTGGATCGGCATCGCCAATACCGCCCCGGAAGGCGTGGTGCCGGACAGCGTCATCTACAGCTTCTACGTGGGCGCCGCCATCCTCATCCTATGCGTGCTCTACACCTTCGCCCGGGTGAAGGAAATGCCGCCCAAGGAGTATGCCGAATTCCACGGCATCGACCCCCAGAAGCAGGAAGGGAAGAAGGACAAGGGCCTGGTGAAGCTCCTCCTGGACGCCCCCAAGACCTTCTGGACGGTGGGTCTGGTGCAGTTCTTCTGCTGGGCCGCCTTCCTGTACATGTGGACCTACACCAACGGCGCCATCGCGGACAACGTGTGGCACAACCTGGACACCACTTCCCCCGAATACCAGGCCGCCGGCAACTGGGTGGGCGTGCTGTTCGCCGTCCAGGCCGTGGGTTCGCTGGTATGGGCCGCCGTCCTTCCGCGCTTCAAGAACCTCAAGCTGGCCTATGTGGTGTCCCTCCTGGTGGGTGCCGCGGGCTTCGCATCGGTACTGTTCATCCATAACCAGTATGTGCTGTTCCTGAGCTACTTCCTCATCGGATTCGCCTGGGCCGCCATGCTGGCCCTCCCGTTCACGCTCCTCACCAACGCCCTGGAAGGAAGCCCGTACATGGGCTCCTACCTGGGCCTTTTCAACTGCACCATCTGCCTGCCGCAGATTGTGGCGGCCGCCACCGGCGGCGCCGTCCTCAGCCTGGTGGGCGGCAGCCAGCCCATGATGCTGGTGATGGCCGGCATCTTCCTGGTGCTGGGAGCCGTGAGCGTACAGCTCATTAAAGTAAAGTAATCCAACTACTTATATTAACAAACTACACACTAAATGAAAAGGATTTTAACCGCAATCGCAGTGCTCCTCGCAGCCTGCGCCACCGTATCCGCCCAGGGCGGGTACCAGGTTAAAGGTGTGGTAGTCGACGCGCTGGGTCCGGTCATCGGAGCCACCGTGCTCGAGCAGGGGACGAACAACGGTACGTCCACCGGCCTCGACGGAGACTACACACTCACCGTTTCCAGCGCCCGTGCAGTGATTGAAATCAGCTGCATCGGCTACGCCACCCAGACCTTCACGGCCTCGGAAGTCCCCGCCCGGGTAGTCCTGGCGGAAGACACCGAGTTCCTGGACGACGTGGTGGTCATCGGTTACGGTACCGTCAAGAAGAACGACCTCACCGGTTCGGTTTCCACGGTGAAGGCCGATGAAATCAACAAGGGTTCCATCACCTCCCCGGCAGACCTGCTCCGCGGCAAGAGCGCCGGTGTGGTGGTGACCGCCGGTTCCGGTATGCCGGGTTCCGCCGCAACGGTGCGTATCCGTGGCGGCGCCTCCCTCAGCGCCGACTGCAACCCGCTGTACATCATCGACGGCCTCCCCGTCTCCAATGACGGGATCTCCGGCATGAGCGACCCGTTGTCCTCCATCAACCCGGAAGACATCGAGAGCTTCACCGTCCTCAAGGATGCATCGGCCACCGCCATCTACGGTTCCCGTGCTTCCAACGGTGTTATCGTGATTACCACCAAGAAGGGCTCCAAGACCTCCACGGCCATCCCGCATGTGGCGGTTGACTTCACTACTTCGGTGGCTACCGTCGCCAAGTACAACCAGCTGCTGGACAAGGATGGCATCCTGTCGCTCATCCGCCAGTTCTACGGGGCCAACTCCGCCGCCGAACAGCACCTCGGTATCACCGACGCTAATGGCAAGCAGACCCTCTACGACACCAACTGGCAGAAGGAGATCTACCAGCCCGCCCTCACCCTGGACGGCAACGTCTCCGTGAACGGCAAGATCGGCTCCTTCCTCCCGTACCGCGTATCGGCCGGCTACATGAGCCAGGACGGTACCCTCAAGGGCTCCCAGATGGACCGCGGAACCCTCTCCCTCAACCTCTCTCCCACCTTCCTGGACAAGCACCTCAGCGTGACCCTGAACGGTAAGGGCATCCTGGCCCAGAACAAGTATGCCAACCAGGGCGCCATCAGCGCCGCCAACCACTACGACCCCACCAAGCCCGTGAAGAACAACGAGGCCCTGCAGAGCCTCAACGGCTACACCGCCTGGTACGGTGCCGACGGCAAGCTGAACTCCATGGCCACCATGAACCCGGTTGCCCTCCTCAATGACCGCATCGACGACGCCACCGCCGTCCGTTTCATCGGCAATGCGCAGATAGATTATAAGGTGCACGGCCTGGAAGACCTCCGCTTCAACCTCAACCTGGGTATGGACTTCGCCTCCTCCAAGGGCCAGACCGAACAGGCCAAGGATTCCGAGGCTTCCTACCACAACACCAACCAGACCGGTTCCGGTTCCCATACGGACTATTCCTACGGCCGTATGGACACCACCCTCGAGTTCTACGCGGACTACAACCACACCTTCGGTGAGGACCACAACGTAGACCTCATGGCCGGTTATTCCTGGCAGCACTTCTACAACGAGAGCAAGAGCGACTCCTTCAAGCTCACCGACAAGAGCTCCCTGGGCAACTCCGTGGGCAAGGGCGAACTCTACCTCATCTCCTTCTTCGGCCGCGCCAACTACAGCTTCGGCGACCGTTACCTGTTCACCGCCACGCTCCGTGCGGACGGTACTTCCCGCTTCCAGAACCACAAGTGGGGTATCTTCCCGTCCGCCGCATTCGGCTGGAACATCCTGAACGAAAGCTTCGCAGACCCGCTGAAGGACGTCATGTCCACCTGGAAGCTGCGTCTGTCCTGGGGCCAGACCGGCCAGCAGGCCGTGGGCGGCTACTACGACACCTTCGCGCAGTTCCTCACCACCCAGCTGGGTTCCTACTACTTCAACACGCCGCAGGGTTACACCAATCCCATCGTGGCCCTCGGTTACACGGGCGACCTCCGCTGGGAGACCACCACGACCTACAACATCGGTATGGACTTCGGCTTCCTGAACGACCGCCTCACCGCAGGTCTGGACCTGTATAAGCGGGACACCAAGGACATCCTCAACTACATCCCGGTGCCGGCCCTGGCGAACCTCACCAACTACCTGAACACCAACATTGGTTCCATGACCAACATGGGTGTGGAGCTGGACCTCAACGCCGTCATCATCGAAACCCGCGACATGAGCTGGACCGCCGGCTTCAACGCGGCCTACAACCGCAACCGCATCACCAAGCTCACCGCTTCCGACAAGGACGCCACGGGCGTTCCGGACGGCGGCATCTCCGGCGGTACCGGCAACCAGGTGCAGATGTACCAGGTGGGCTATCCCATCAAGACCTTCTACCTGTACCAGCAGATGTACGACCCGCAGGGCCGTCCCATCAGCGGCGTGTATGTGGACCGTAACAACGACGGCGAAATCAATGCCGACGACAAGTACCTGGGCCACCACGCAGATGCCGACGTAACCTTCGGCTTCAACACCAACTTCACCTGGAAAAACTGGAACGCAGCCCTCTCCGGCCACGCTTCCGTGGGCAACTGGGTCTATAACAACGTAGCTTCCGACACCGAAATGCTGGCCGACCTCTGGACCAACAACTTCATCGGCAACCGCGTGAGCTCCGCCACCCAGTCCATGTTCTCCCAGGCCCAGTACCTCAGCGACTACTACCTGCAGAACGGCAGCTTCCTCAAGCTGGACAACTTCACGGTGGGTTACACCTTCCCCAAGCTGTTCCGCGTGGGTGCTGACCGCAATGCTTCCCTCAACATTTTCGGTACCATCCAGAACATCTGCACCATCACGGGCTACAAGGGCATCGACCCCGAAGTCTTCGGCGGTGTGGACGGAACCGTTTATCCTCGTCCGAGAACCTTCATCCTCGGTGTCAAGTTCAATTTCTAATCAGGGAGGATAAAAGAATATGAAACAGATCAAATATATCATCGGTGCAGTCCTCGTGGCCCTTACGCTGAATGCCTGCGTGGGTAACCTGAACGTTACACCTATCGACCCCAACGCCAACACGGCGGACAAGGCCCTCGTGGACGAGGCGTCTTACGAAAACTTCCTCGCCGGGGTGTATCTGGGCTTCGCCACTTCCGGTTATTACGGAGCCAACGGAGATCCTTCCATCTCCGGTCTGGACGGCGGTGCCTCGCAGTACATCCGCGGCCTGTATCACCACAGCGAACTCACCACGGACGAGAGCGTCTGCGGCTGGAACGACCAGACCATCAAGAACTTCCACTGGATGAACTGGACCACCGACGACACCTTCATCTATGCCTTCTACTCCCGCATCTTCATGCAGGTGGGCATGGCCAACGAGTTCATCCGCGAGGCCAAGGCCTCTTCCTTCGACTTTGCCAAGAAGGAGCAGATGATTGACGAGGCCCGCGTGCTCCGCGCCCTGGCCTACTATCACGCCATCGACAACTTCGGCAACGTTCCGTTCGCCACGGAAACCGACAACGTGGGTGCCATCCCGTCCCAGATCAAGCGTGCAGACCTGTACAAATGGCTGGTGGACGAGCTGGTGGACCTGGTGAACAACAGCGCCCTTCCTGAAAAAGGCTCCACCGTCTACGGCCATGTGAACAAAGGCGCCGCCAAGTTCCTGCTGGCCAAGCTCTACCTGAACGCCAAGGTGTTCGCCGGCCAGGAGGAATACGCCCAGTGCGCCGCCGTGCTCAAGGACATCATGGACGACGGTTACAGCCTGCACACCAGCTCCGCGGGCATCTACAGCCCCTACCAGGAGCTCTTCCTTGCCGACAACGACCGCTGCACGGATGAAATCATCTTCGCCGTGGAGCAGGACGGTGTGAACACCACCAGCTACGGCGCCACCAACTACATCATCTTCGCCTCCACCGGCGGTGAGATGGACGCCGACGACATGGGTATCTCCTCCGGCTGGGGCGGTCTCCGCACCACGCCCGAGTTCTACAGCCTGTTCGACGTGGAAGACGACCGCAACCTCTTCTATACGGAAACCCAGCAGGCGGACATCGACGACATTGGCGAGTTCACCAACGGCTATGCCTTCCGCAAGTTCCGCAACCGCACCAGCGACGGCGGCTACGGCAAGGAGAAGGGCTTCGTGGACACCGACTTCCCCATGATGCGCTATGCAGACGTCCTGCTGATGGCTGCCGAGTGTGAGGCCCGCGGCTATGCCGTGGACGGTTATGCCGGCTTCAACGCCGTGCGCGCCCGCGCCGGCCTGTCCGCCATCTCCGCTCCCACCCTCCGCGACATCCTGGACGAGCGCGGCCGCGAACTCTATCAGGAGTGCTGGCGCCGCAACGACCTCATCCGCTTCGGCCTGTTCACTTCCGGCGACTATCTCTGGCAGTGGAAGGGCAACGTGCGGGAAGGTGCCGCCGTGGATGAAGGACGCAACCTGTTCCCCATCCCGGACAGCGACCTGCTGGCCAACAGCAAGCTCGAACAGAATGACTACTATAAATCCGCTAAATAATTGATTGTAGCCATGAAGAAAGTTTTATCCTATATTGTGCTTGCCGGCCTGGCGCTGCTGAGCATCGCCTCCTGCAAGCGTGAAGAGATGGCTGTCCTGGACCCGGCCAACGCTACGGCTCCCGTCCTTTCTTCCTTCACCGTGGAAGACAATGCCATCGTGGCTGAATTCACTCCGGGCGCGTTCAAGTCCGAATACAACAAGAAGATTGCCCTGAACCACGCCCTCGTGCTGCTGAAGGTGGACAACACCCAGTACAGCAAGACCCTGAACTCCAAGGTGAGCGAGAATACCATCACCGTTTCCCGTACCGACCTCTGCAAGGCCCTCATGGGCCTCGGCTATGCCGACGGCGCCACGGTGGCCCTCCAGCTGGCGGTCCGCGCCACGGCGCAGAACCCCAACCAGGACAGCGGCATCAACGGTTACATCGACTCCAAGTCCACCATCGACATCCCCGCCTATGAGATTTACATCCCGCAGAGCGGCGGCCCGCAGATCCCGAAGATCGACCTGAGCCAGTACGAGTACATGGCGGCCATGGAAGGTGCGGACACCTGGGGCATCATCGGCCCGGCCGTTTCCGACTGGGAGACGGATGTGGACCTCAAGAAGATCTCCTCCAACCCTGAGGTATGGTATGCTTCCTCCGTGCCGTTCAATGCAGACTCCTTCAAGTTCCGCGGCAACGACACCTGGGGCGACTACGACCTGGGCGGCGGCGAATATGCCCTGGAGACTCCTATCGTGATGACCAAGGGCGGCGGCGACATGAAGTCGGAAGCCGGTACCTTCGACGTGTACCTGTTCCCGGGCTACGGCGTCGCTTACATCACCGGCGCCACTTCCGGCAGCGATCTGCCCGACATCGACCTCAGCGTCTACGACTACCTGGACGTCATGGCCGGTGCGGAGACCTGGGGCGTGATTGGCCCTGCCGTTTCCGACTGGAACACGGATGTGGACCTGGAGAAGATTTCCGACGATCCTGAGATCTGGTGCGCCAAGGGCATGCCGTTCCAGGAAGACAGCTTCAAGTTCCGCGGCAATGACACCTGGGCCGACTACGACCTCGGCGGCGGCGTCTTCGCCGTTGAAGAACCCATCGTGATGACCAAGGGCGGCGGCGACATGACGGCCGTTCCCGGCAACTACGATGTCTACCTCTATCCTACCTATGGCGTGGCTTACCTCAAGCCCGCCGGCGGCGACACCCCTCCTCCGCCCGAGAAACCCAAGGCCTGGAGCCTGATTGGTACCCTGGACGGCACCAGCTGGGATACGGACTTCGACCTGGAGAACGTTTCCGGCAACACCTGGGTCATCAAGAACGTGGCCATCACCGAATCCGACGAGTTCAAGATCCGTGCAGACCATGCCTGGAACAAGAGCGTCGGCGGTCCCGAGGAGAATGCGGAAAGCAGCATCGACCCCGAGAACCCTTACGGCGTGTACCAGCCCGTGATTGGTGAGACCTTCACCGCCGGCGGCACCAACATCCGCATCGGTGTGGAAGGTGTCTACAACATCACCCTCAACTATGGCAACGACTCCTCCACCATCCTCATCGAGGAGTACAAGGAATTCCCGGACCATGTCTATATGATCGGCGCCGACTTCGGCGGCTGGGACTGGAACTCCGACGGTGTGGTGGAACTGGTTCCCGTGGTGCACCAGCCCGCCTGGGGCGCCAACGCGGAAGGCCAGTTCTGGACGGTGAAGTACCTCAAGGCCGGTTCCGACCACGGCTTCAAGTTCTGCGGCAAGCGTGAGTGGAACGGCGACTTCTGGGGCCTGGACGAGAACGACGGCTTTGTGGAGGAAGGCGGCAACTGCACGGTTGCGGAAGACGGCCACTACCTCATCCACATTGACTTCAAGAACGGCAAGGTGCACATGGAGCCCGCCCGTGTCTACGGTATCGGCCCCTGCTGGGGCGGCAAGTGGGACGAGAACATGGAGGAAGCCCTCTTCAAGGCAGACGGCGACAAGCTCAAGGCTACGGTTCCCGCCGGCGGTGAGCTCCGCATGTACGTGGCTTCCGCCATCTCCACTTCCGACTGGTGGACCCGCGAGTTCATCTTCCTGGAGGACGGTATCATCGACTACCGCGGCGACGACGAAGGCCAGGGTGACCAGGCCCGCCGTACCGTGCTGGAGAACCAGGTGGTTGTCCTTGACTTCAACGCCGGTACCGGCACCATCGAGGGCGAGGGCGTTCAGCCCGAACCTCCGGCAGCCATGTACATGATTGGCGAGCAGTTCGGTGGCTGGGACTGGAACTCCGACGGCGTTGTGGAACTCGTTCCCGTCTGGGGCACCGAAACCTACTTCTGGTGCACCCGCTGGTTCGACGCCGAAAAGGGCTTCAAGTTCTGCGGCAAGCGTGAATGGAACGGTGACTTCACCGGTGCCGGCGATGCGGTCTATACCGTAGCCGACGGCAACTGCTGGGTCCCGGAGAGCGGCCTCTACACCGTCCTGGTGAACAGCGCCGACAACAGCGTCGAGGTAACGCATGCAGAGGTCTATGGCCTTGGCGATGCGGTCTTCACCGGCGGCTGGGACTATGACAGCGCCCAGAAGTTCAATGTGGAAGGCGACAAGTTCACCCTCACCACTTCCGGTGCCGGTGAGTTGCGTCTCGCCTCCAAGGTCCTCCCGTCCGCTCCCATCGACGGGGTCACCACCCCGAACGGCTGGATCGACTGGTGGAAGACCGAGTTCATCTTCTTCGAAGACGGCAAGATTGACTACCGCGGAGCCGGTCCCGACCAGGCCCGCCGCCAGATTGAAGCCGGCAAGAAGATTGTCATCGACTTCAACAACGGCAAGGCTTACATTGAAGGGGAAGAGCCCGTGGCGAGCATCACCATCGACGGCGACATGTCCGACTGGGCCGGCATCGAGGCAGGCCTTTCCAGCGAGGAAGGTCCTTACCTGACGTTCAAGGCCACCAATGACGGCGAGTCCCTCTACCTCTACAGCAAGCGCACCTGGCACGACGGTCTCTGGAAGGATTCCTCCGGCGGATACTACTATTTCGAGTTCGACACGGACAACGATCCTTCGACCGGAACGAACGATGTGAACGGTAACACCGGCTTCGGTGTCGAGGCTTGGATGTACCTGTACCTGTTCACGGGCACGTCTTCGGCACCCACCTTTGCGAGCAGCCCTGCTGGCAGCGGCTATCCTTCGAGCGCCGTGCTGGAGAACATCTCGGCGGCGGGTGTCACCGACATGACCACCATTGAGACGGAGGTCCGCATCCCGCTCGCCAACATCGGCGTTGCCAAGGGCCAGACCATCCGCATCTACACCTGGGGCAACAAGAGCGCAGGCAACCTCAAGGGTGAAGATTCCTATCTGCTCTACACCATTAAGTAGCCTTCTGCATTTTTTCAGGCGGGAGTCCCTGACCGGACTCCCGCTTGCCAATAAAAACCTTTGTCTATGAAGCAGTTGAAGTTATTTTTCCTGCTGCTGGCCGGGATGCTGCTGGCCGTAGCTTGCGGTAAGGACAAGCCTGAACAGACGGCGGACAGCCTCTCCGCAGCCCCCTCCCAACTCTCGTTCGAAGCCGGCGACAGCTCGGTGAAACTGGTCTCGGTGTCGGCCTCCGGCGCGTGGAGCGCCACCCCTTCGGCCTCCTGGATCAAAGTGAACCCGGCTTCCGGCAGCGGGGACGGCACCCTTAACGTGTCGGTGGAGGCCAATGCCACCGCGAGCCCCCGTTCGGCCGTCGTCAAGCTGAGCTGCGGCTCTGAGTCCGCGGAGATTTCCGTGGCGCAGGGCGCCGCCGGCAGCAGCGGCAGCGGAACGCCTGTGGTCCCCAAACCGGCGGCCTACAACGCTTCCGCCAAGACGGCTTCCACCACCTACCAGCTCCTCATCTACACCTTCGCGGACAGCGACGGAGACGGAGTGGGGGACTTCAAGGGCATCGAAAAGAAGCTGGACTACCTGGACGCCATGGGCGTGACGGGCATCTGGCTGTCGCCGGCCCATCCCACCTCGTCCTACCATGCCTACGACGTCAACGACTATTATGCCATCAATCCGCTCTATGCCGTGGGCGAGAAGACGGAAGCCAAGGCGGAGAAGGATTTCAAGGACCTCCTTGCGGCCGCGCACGCGCGGGGGATAGAGATATATATGGACTATGTGCTCAACCACAGCGGCAAGCACAACGCCTGGTTCGTGGAGGCGCTGGCCAATCCGGCCAGCAAGTACCGGGACTACTATTTCTTCAGCCCCAACCCTTCTTCGGACTACAAGACCTTCCCCATGCTGAAAGGGACCTCCTACCAGTCCGGCGAGTGGAAGCAGGTAACCAGCGGTTCGCCCAAGATTACCATCACCAAGACCACCGAGGCCGTGACCAACGGCACCGACAGCTGGAACCTCTACATGTGGAACGGCTCGGGTGACAAGACCGTCAAGTTCGTGGCCAAGGGCGACGGCACCTACTATCTGGTGATGGAAATCAGCGGGCAGTGGGGCCTCCTGGTGCGGAAATATCCCAACTGGAACGATGGTTCCAAGTTCGGCGCCACCTCGGCGGGCGCCACCCTCAAGGAAGGACAGCCCCTGGACCTGGTGGCCAACGGGCAGGACATCTCCTTCACGGGCAACGGCCGCTACCGCATAGACCTTACCAACGTGACCACCGAGACGCTCTACTACATGGGCTGCTTCAGCGACTGGATGCCGGACCTCAACTACGGGGACGTGTCGGTGGCGGAGAGCAACGCCTGCTTCCAGGACCTCTGCGCTTCGGCCGACAAATGGATCAACATGGGCGTAGACGGCTTCCGCCTGGATGCCGTGAAGCACATCTGCGGCGGAATCGGCTCGTTCAACCATACCAACAACCGCACCCTCCTCAAGAAGTGGTACGACCACTGCAACGCCACTTACAAGGCCGCCGGACACAGCGGCAATATCTTCATGGTGGCCGAGGAATGGGATAGTCACGATACGGAAACAACTTATTACAAGTCACTTACCTCCTGCTTCGAGTTCGACTACGGCTATAAGCTCCGCGATGCGCTCAACGGCGCCAACGCTTCCGGCTTTGCCGCCGCGGTGTCCAAGTTCGTCACGGACCATACCGCCCAGCGCGCCGACGCCGTGAGCTCCTTCTTCCTCTCCAACCACGACCAGGACCGCTTCGGGTCCAACGTGAACCGGAAGGCGGAACGGGAGAAGCAGGCGGCCGCCATCCTCCTGTCGGGTCCCGGCAAGCCCTTTATCTACCAGGGCGAGGAGCTGGGCTATTGGGGCACCAAGGAACGCGGGGACGCCAATGTGCGCCAGCCCATCGCCTGGGACGCCTCGCTGAAGGACCTGGCCAAGCTGGGCCTGGACATGGGGAAATCGGACCAGGTGAACTACGAGATTGTGAAGGGCGATATTTCCGTGGAGAAGCAGCAGGCCGATGCCGGCAGCATCCTCAACGTGTACCGTACCTGGGGCCAGCTCCGCAGCACCTATCCGGCGCTGGGCAGCGGCACCATGACCCCGCTCAACCTGGGCGGCTCCGCCATCGCGGCCTGGTACATGAGCGCCGGCTCGGAGAAACTGCTGGTGGTGCACAACGTGGCCCTCACGGTGAAGGAAGTGACGGTGACCGATTCCATGGAACATCCGGTGGCCCTGCTGGGCTCGGCCTCGGTGGCCGGGAATACCCTGGCACTCGGCCCCAACTCGTCCGTGGTGTTCCAGCTCTAAGTTGACAGAAAGCTAAAACGATAACCATTATGAAAACTTTCATCTTGAGGAGATGGAGCCTGGCCGCCTGTGTGGTGGCCGGCCTGTCCCTGCTCGCATTCCCTTCCTGCAAGAAGGAGGAAGAGAAACCGGAAGAGGAACAGAAACCGCCCGTGGAGGTGCCCGAAAACACCATCCTGGCCAGTTACAGGCTGCTTTCCTATGAAGGGGACGGCGGCCAGAAAGAGGTGAAGATTGAGGCCACCGGCGCCTGGAAGGTGACGAGCCGTCCGGACTGGATTACGGTGGACCCGGCCCAGGGCAGCGGCAACCAGACCGTCAAGGTGACGGCCGCCGCCAACTCCGCTGCCGCCCAGCGGAGCGGCCTTGTGACCTTCGCCCTTACCGGCGTCAAGGGAACGCAGGCGAGCCTGGTGGTGAAGCAGGCGGAAAGCGGCGGGGAAGCCCCCGGCCCCGATGAACCCACCGACCCCGACGACCCCGATGACCCGGACGATCCGGATGACCCGGACGATCCGGACGACCCCGATGACCCGGAGGACGACGGTCCCGATGAATCGACCCTCTTCATTCCCAAGGCGGACTTTGACACGGAAAGCGTCTGGGGCGTCACCGGCGGCATCATGGGCCTTGGCTGGACCAAGGACCTTCCCATGTACGAGGAAGCCTCCCATGGCTGGATTGCCTGCTTCGGGGTCACCATCACCGCGGAAGAAATTGCCGCGGGCGACGGCGGCGGCGAATTCAAGTTCCGCAAGGACGCCGACTGGGCCGTGAACCTGGGCGCCGGGAAAGGCCAGCCGTCGCTGGACAAGCGCTACAAGCTGGCCGACGACGGCGGCAACATCAAGCTGCCGGCCGGCACCTACGACGTCTATATCCAACCCAGCTTCATGCTCCTGTACGTGCTGCCCGCCGGCGCCGAATTCCGGCACGGAGATGCCGTGGCCCCGGCCGAGGTAGGGGAGAACGTACGCATCTACATCCTCAACAACTCCACCTGGACCAAGCCGTACCTCTATGTCTACGGTGCCGGCGGAGCGCTCCAGCCCAACGGCAGCTGGCCCGGCACCTATGCCGCCGGCACCAAGCAGTTCGGGGACTATATCTGGACCTACTGGGAGGCCTCCGGCTTCAGCGGGGTGAACGGCATGAACCTCATCCTGAGTAACAGCGGCACCCAGCAGTATCCCGCTCCCGACGAGACAGACCCGCTGTGGAGCGACATCACCGTCCTGAACACCCTCTATTTCGTCTGGGACGGCACCAAGGTGACGCAGGTGGAAGACCCGGGCAACCCGGGCGTGAGCGGAAAGGGCGTGGAACCGGACAAGATGGAGTTCGGCTCCAGTTCCTGGACGGTTATAGGCACCCTCGGCGGCACCAACTGGGACTATGACTTCCCCATGGACACGGAAGGCTACTGGGAAGTGGCCCGCGGAGTGAACATTGCCGCCGGCGAACAGTTCAAGTTCCGCCAGAACCGCAAGTGGGACGTGAACCTCGGGAGCGGCGAATGGTCGGAGACCGGCGCCACCACCGTCACCCTGGACAGCAAGATTACACTCGCCGACGGAGCCGGCAACATGGGCGTGGCTTCCAGCGGCACCTATGATATCTACCTGTGCGTGGAAAACCGCATCGCCTATGTCCTCACAAGCGGCGCCGAGTGGAAGCACGAGGCCGAGGGCAAGCCGGACTACGGCACCGGCGGCAGCTACGACCCCAACCTGGATCCTTCCCGGAAGGCGTCGGGCCTCACCTACCAGGTGAACGTGTTCAGCTTCAAGGACTCCGACGGAGACGGCTACGGCGACTTCCAGGGCATCATCTCCGAACTGGACTACTTTGACAAGCTGGGCGTGACGGCCCTCTGGCTGAGCCCCATCCAGCCGGCGCAGAGCTACCACGGCTACGACGTTACGGACTACGAGGCCGTGAACAAGCGTTTCGGCACGCTGGATGACTTCCAGCAGCTGGTGGACAAGGCCCACCAGCACAACATCCGTATCTACATGGACTATGTGATCAATCACGCCGGAGACCAGAACAAGTGGTTCCTGGACGTGAAGGACAACGGCACCAAGAGCCCGTACTGGAACTACTTCTCGCTCTCCAAGAATCCGGAGGCGGACGTGAAGGCGGGGAAGATTGCCCAGGTGCCGTCCAGCTACGGCTACAACCGCTACAAGTGGTTCCCCGTGCTCATCGGCGGCAAGGGGGTCCACCGCTACAAGATAGACCTGGACTGGACCAATGCGTCCGCTCCCAAGATGACGGTGAGCGAAACCAGCGCCGCCGTCACCACCACGGGCTCTTATGAGAACCCTGCCCGCTACCTCTACTGGGGCGACGGCACTTACACGCAGTTCGTGGACAACGGCTCCAACAAGTACACCCTGGTGCTGGACTATGAGAGCGCCTGGGGCTGCCTGGTGCGCACCGTCAAGAGCGACGTGTGGACCGGAAAGACCAAGTGGGGCTTCAACAAGACCGGCGACCAGATGGTGCTGGGCCAGGCCCATACCCTCTATTCGGACGACAATCCGGACAACGTGCAGTCCATTGTGATGCCGGGCGGCGAGCTCTACTACTATTATACCGAGTTCGGCACGGGCATGTTCGTGGACTTCAACTACGGCAAGGCCTCCGAGTGCCGCCAGTCCGACGCCTTCAAGGCCATCCTGCACGGGGTGGACATGTGGCTCGGGATGGGCGTGGACGGTTTCCGCCTGGATGCCGTGAAGCACATCTATGCCAACGAGACGGGCCCCGAGAACAAGGAATTCTGGAAGGCTTTCTACGAGGAATCCAACAAGCTGTACAAGCAGTACAAGAGCAAGCGCAGCGGCCTCACGGGCATTGTGGACGAGAATATCTTCATGGTGGGCGAGGTGCTCTCCGGCGACGGGGACTGCACGCCGTTCTACAGCGGTCTGCCCGCCCTGTTCGAGTTCCAGTTCTGGTGGGACCTCCGCGAATGCCTGAACGGGGAGACCATCTGGAACGCCGGCTACGGCCAGAATTTCCCGGGCTCGCTGGCCTATCGCTGGACCAATCACCAGAACGTGCGGGCCGATGCCATCTCCACGCCCAAGCTGGCCAACCACGACGAAGACCGTACGGCCTCCACGCTGGGGAACTACAAGCCCAAGATCCGCCTGGCGGCTTCGGTGCTGCTCACTTCGGCGGGCCGCCCGTACATCTACCAGGGCGAGGAACTGGGCTACTGGGGCACCAAGTCGGGCGGCGACGAATATGTGCGTACGCCCATCCTCTGGACCTCCAGCCAGAGCAGCGCCGCTTCCAAGGGCGTCTCCAACAAGGTGGACTGGAACATGCTCCAGCCTTCCATCTCGGTGGAGCACCAGGCTAAGGACGATGCTTCCCTGCTCATGCTCTACCGCCACTTCGGCTATGCGCGCAGCGTGAACCCGGCCCTTGCGAACGGCTGGCCGGAGCCCGACGAACGCACCATGAATGCCTACGACGGCCACATTGCCGGCTGGTACCTCCACGAGGTGGGCGGCGACAAGGTGGTGCTGGTGATGCACAACTTCAGCAGCTACACCACCGACGTCACCCGCTGGCCGGGCGACAACGTGACCAACGAGACCATCCTGGTGGCCAACGGCAAGGTGTCCGTGAAGGCCGGCAGCGACGGTCCTGTGGTGACCATGCCGGGCTACAGCTCCGTGGTCTTTGCACTGAACTAGTAACAATCAACACATAAAACATCATGATCATGAAGAAATTACTAACCCTTTTCGCTGCCGCCGCCGCGCTGGTGGCGTGCAACAAGGCTCAGACAACTGAACCGGCATCTACCTCCCGCGAGGTCCGGTTTACGGTGTCTAACCTTTACACTGTCAGCACTAAAGCCGCTATTGGAAATGGCTCACAGGTGGCTGTTTGGGCAGGCGCCCCCATCAATGCCAACAATGTGTCCATGACGGTAAGCATGGAGGCGGCAGCCACTTCCGGCACCCTGGCTCCTACGGTGGCCAATACGCTCCTCTGGGCTGTGGGCCAGACCACAGCAGCCACCAACTTCCTGGCTGTTTATCCGTATGAATCCACCCGTCCGCTGGTAGGTGATACGGAAGCCGAAAAGTACATTGAATACAGTATCGAAAACACCGACGCAAGCGTGGCCTATGCCAATGATTTCCTGGCCGCCGCCGCATCCCAGGCTCCTGGTACCGGTGATACGCCGGCTACTGTAGCCCTGGCTTTCAAACACCCCTTTGTAAAGCTCATCTACAATATCAACAATACCTCTGACGACTTCGTGGCCTCTGCCACCATTAGCGGTATCCGCCGCAATGGCCGGGTGATGTTTGCCGATGCAACCGTTGCCACTACGGGTGATGCCGTGGCTGCCGATGCTCCCGTGAATCTGACTGTAAACGGCGAGAATTCGTTCATGACCATTGCCATGCCGGAAACCGCCGCTGTCAATCCGACCGTGAAAGTCACCATGGTTTCCGGAGCGGTATACACCTTCACCCTGGCTGCCCCGATGGCCCTTGAGGCCGGGAAGCAGTATACGGCGACCATTGCCATTGCCGGAACGCACGGCACCGAGGTGTCCGACCGCGCCTTGGCCGGAACATTCACCGTGACCGACTGGGCGAATGTAGATGCCGGCGCCATGACGGGCGGCGTCACTTCAGATGCTGGCAAGTGGTGGTATCTGGAAGGGAATATCGATGAAGTGACCGGGACTGCCGACGGCAACTGGAGCAAGCATCTTCCTTTCCGCTGCATCGCTGCAACTACCTGGGTGGTAGACTTCTACTATGCCGCTACGGAAACGGATGCAGACCATGGAATCAAGATTCGTTATGCTGCCGATGCGGCTGACTGGTCCGAGGCTTATGGCAAGGAAGTGGTCATCGATGCCACCTATGTGAAGGCAGAGGGCGCCGGTGACGACTATTTGGTGGAGGGCCTTTCCACTTCCGGCAACAATATGCGTATCAATGCTCCTGGCAAGTACCGTATCAAGTTCTACACCGATACGCACAACTTCCACATTTACAAACTTGACTAATAACACAAATCCCCGTAACCATGAAAAAGGTTTTCTTAATCGCTGCCGCTGCCGTTGCTACGCTCGCAGCTTGCAACAAGGCTGAAACTCCCGGACAGGTAAACGAAGCCTCCCGCATTGTGAAGTTTCAGGTAACGAACAATTATAGTTTCCAAACTAAAGCGGAAATTGGTGCCGGTTCACAGGTGGCCATTTATGCTGGAGATCCTATCAATGCCAGCAACCAGGCTTATACCGTAGGTGCCATGCCCACGACGGAACCTGCTGCGGCCGGAACGCTGACGGGCTCTTCTATTGAGTGGGGCATCGAACAGATTGGCACCAGCACTGCCACCAAGTTCTTTGCCATGTATCCCTATGCTTCCAGTACCGAGAGAGATGCGTTCAATGCAACGACTCCGCTTGCTTATACAATTGATAATGAAGAATATGCCCGCGATTTTCTAGTCGATGTGGTTGAGAAGGCTCCTGGCGCTGACGTGGAACACCCCGAGGCTGTCTCCTTTACGCTGGAGCATCCCTTTGCCATGCTTCGTTATGTGATTACCAATACCTCTGACGATGCTATCCGGTCTGTCACCATAGCCGGCGTTCACAAAACGGGCAATCTCGCTTATGAGACGGCGGCGATTACCGCTACGGGTGATGCTGTGACGGCTTCCGAACTGGTTGTTGAAAGTACTTCGAGCAATGTCACTACCTATTACAGCGTGATTGTTCCGGAGAACAGCATCAATCCTACGATTACCATCACGACCTGGACGGGTGCCACCTCAACTTATTCTTTGAGTGCCGCCCAGAACTTTGTCGCCGGGAATGTCTATACGGCCAATATTGCTTATAACCATACGCACGGAGTAACTGCTTCCAACCGGACCATGACGGCCGCCTTTGCCGTTACCGCCTGGGGCGAAAACAACGTGACTGCCGGTGCAGAAGCAGGATATACTTCATCTACAGCCACTTGGCCTATCCTTAAAGGTGTTGGCTTCGGAACGACATGGGATGCTGGTTTCCGCATGACCTGTGTGGGTGAAAACTCCTTCCGTAAGACCATTACCATGACTGGTAACGGTGAGTTCAAGGTCTTTACCGAGGATAACCATTGGTATGGCTGTTATGGAGCTGCAACGGATGTTGAAGGTTGGCAAAAATACACCAATGGCGACAGCAATGTTGCTCTCACTGCCTCCGACGGCGATGTTTACACAGTCTATTATTACACCGATTCCAAAGAGATTTGGGTGAAAGCCGGTGATGTGACCCGATAAGAGAATCTGGTATCATGAAAAAACTCTTAGTATTCCTGGCAGCTGCAGCCGCCCTCGCGGCCTGCAGCAAGAACGAGACCGCCCCGGCCCCGCAGAAGGGGGACCGCGTGATCCGCTTCACGTCCAACTTCTCCACCTACACCGTCACCAAGGCGGCGTCGGTGCTGGACGGCAAGACCGTCAAGATTTTTGCCGGCGCACCCATCAACGCCTCCACCGAGGCCACCGCCAACGATGGCCAGCTCACCCCCGCCACCACCCTCCACTGGCTGGACGGCCAGACCGACCCTACCACCTTCGCCTCCGTGTATCCGGCCGAAGTGGGCGCGGCCACCAGCTTCGAATACGACCTCAGCAACGGTGACTTTGCCTATCACAGCGCCGTCCTGGCCGCGGCTGCAAAGGACGTGGTGCCCGAAAACGTGGTGAACTTCACCTACAAGCACCCCTTCGCCATGCTCAAGGTGACGGTGACCAACAACCTCACCGGCACCCCCGCCATCGCCGGCGTATCGGTGGGTGAAGTGGCAGGCAGCGCCACCATGGATATCGCCGCCGGAACCGTTGCCAACCTGGGCGCTGCGGCCACCATTCCCGCCACCCTGGACGGCGGAAAATACTGCGTGGTCATCCTGCCGCAGACCGCCAAGCCCGCCATCCTGGTGAACGTGGGCGACGCCACGGCCGCCAAGACCTATAAGTTCATCATCACCTCCGACGTCGCTTTCGAGGCCAACAAGTTCTACAACGTGGCCCTCACCCTGGACGAGTCCACCCCGCCCGTGGTGGAAGGCGCCGAGGTCTCCTTCGGCTTCACCGTCTCCGACTGGGAGGAAGCGGCCGGCGAGATTCCCGTGGTGAACGTGACCGAGCAGTGGTCGGTGATCGGCGAAGTGAACGGCACCTCCTGGGACACCGACTTTGACATGACCTACAACGCCTCCGCCGGCATCTTCACCATTACCGGAGTCAACTACAATACCGGTGCTGGCTTCAAGCTCCGGAAAGCCCATGACTGGACCGTCAACGCGGGCATGAAGCCGGGCGTGGGGTACGTGGGCGACACCGTCTGGGACGGTTACCTGGACGGCGACTCCAACCAGAGCCAGAACATCAAGCTGGCAGAACCCGGTGTCTATACCCTCACCTTCAAGCCCGAGGATTATACCTTCACCGCCACCAAGACCGGTGACGTGGAACCCGCCCCGGCCGGCACCTGGGGCATCATCGGCTCGTTCAATGATTGGAACGCCGACGTTGCCATGACCTGCACCACGCCGGGCGCCAACCCCGCGGACGGTGTCTGGGAGGCCGATTTCACCTATGCCGCGGGCGTGACGTTCAAACTCCGCTTCGGCGCCAGCTGGGATAATCCAGATTATGTCGCAGGCCTCAAATACGGCGTCGAATATGTGGGTGACAACGCCTGGGACGGTTATCTGGACCTCCCCGGCGACAACATCAAACTCTCCGCCGCAGGGACCTATCACCTGGTATTCACCTATCCTTCCTGCACCTTCGAGGCAACGCTTATCCCTTAATTATTTGCGCATAGACTATGAAAAGAGTATTCATACTATTGTTTGCGGCCGCGCTGGCGCTGGTCTCCTGCTCCAAGCACGGAGAACCCGCCGCCCCGCAGCAGGACCTCACGGTGCGCTTCAGCACCGGACAGCTCTCCAGCTATGCGTTCAAGAGCGCCCTGGAGGCCAATGACCAGGTGGGCGTCTTCGCCGGATCGCCCCTCAGCGGGGTGAACGTGCGCTATACCGCCACCGCCGACAAGAAACTCACCTCCTCCTCGCCCCTGAAGTGGATCGAGGGCAACACCACGCCCGTGGACTTCACCGCCTATCGTCCCTATGACGCGGCGGCCGCTTCCACCGTCCTGGACTTCGCCGTCAAGGAAAGCCAGGGCGCCGTGGCGGACTATGACGCCTCCGACCTCATGGCCGCCACCACGGCCGGCGTAACGCCCGGTACCGTGGTTTCCCTCACCTTCCGGCACATGCTCAGCAAGGTGAGCGTGAAGCTCACGAACAACGTGACTGACGCCTCCGTGACCGGCGTCGCCATCGAAGGAGTGGCCCTCAGCGCCACCGTCGACCTTGTTTCCGGCGCCGTTTCCAACGTGGGCGAAAAGAAGAGCGTGGGCGCCCTCGCGATGAGCGAGACCCAGTACGACGCCATCATCGTCCCGCAGACTGCGCGCCCGATGATTGTGGTGAACCTCTCCAACGGCCTCACTTACAAGTATCTCCTTACGGCCGATGCCCATTTCGACCCCGGTAAGGTGTCGGTGGCCAACCTGGTGGTGAACCCCGGCGCCCCGAGCGACGAGAACATTGTGGAGTTCTCCTTCACGGTGCTCGACTGGGAAGAAGGGGCTGAGCTCATGACCGAAGAACCCATCATCACCGAGACGGATCCCGCCTGGAAAGTGGTGGGCCTGGGAGAAAAGTGGGACTATGCCGACGGCGTGGCCATGACCCGTAACGGCGACGTCTGGGAGGCCGACATCACCCTTGCCGAGAACGATGCGTTCAAGCTCTTCAACGGCGAAGTGTGGGCCGGCATGAAGGCCAACTGGGGCTGGTACGGCCTCGGCGACTTTGAGGACGGCTACCTGGACGGCACCGACGCCGGCAAGAACATCGTGGTGAAGACCGACGCCAATACCCCGGTGACCGGAAAGGTGCACCTGGTGTTCAACCCGGAAACCTTCCGCTTCATCGTTACCGCCGCGGGCGATACGCCTGTCGTGGATCCCACCTCCGCCGAGTGGAAAGTGGTGGGCCTCGGCGGCGACTGGACCTGGGAGAACGGCATTGCCATGACGGAAACCGGCGGTGTGTGGGAGGCCGATATCACCCTTGCCATAGGCGACGAGTTCAAGCTGAACTGCAACAACGGCGAAGTGTGGGCCGGCATGAAGGCCAACTGGGGCTGGTACGCTCCGGGCGACTTTGAGGACGGCTACCTGGACGGCACCGACGCGGGCAAGAACATCGTGGTGAAGATGGATGCCGATGCGCCGGTGACCGGCACCGTGCACCTTTCCTTTACGGCCGAGACCTTCCGCTTTATCATCCAGCTGGTCTCCCTCCAACCTTAAAACCTTAAAAAATTAACCGCATAGATTATGAGAAAAGTATTCATCGCTGTGCTTGCTGCGGCCGCCCTCGTGGCCTGCAACAAGAAAGAAGCGGCCCCCGTGGCGGCAGAGAGCGACCTCGACGTCCGTTTCTCCACCAACCTGCAGACCTTTACCGTAAAGGGTGAGACCGCCCTGGACGGCAAGACCGTGCGGGTCTTCGCCGGAGCCCCTATCAATGCCTCCACCCTTGCGACGGCTGCAGACAACAAGCTCACCCAGGAGACCCCGCTCCGCTGGGTCAAGAACCAGGTGGGCAACACCACCTTCGCTTCCGTCTATCCGGCCGAGGTGAGCGAGACGCCCGCCTTCGAGTATGACCTCATGTTCGAGGGGACGCACAACTTTGACTATCATGTGGAGGTGCTCACCGCCACCACGCCGGACGTCAAGCCCGGCGAGACGGTGAACCTCACCTACAAGCACCCCTTCGCCCTGCTCCAGGTGAAGCTCAGTTTCGAGAAGGAGCTGCCGGAGGGCACCGTTCCCACCGTGGAGATGTCGGGCGTGGTGGCCAAGGCCAGCTTTGACCTGGCGGCCGGCACCGTGCAGCTCGCCGATGAGACGGCGGCCATCCCCGCCGTGGAGAAGGAGGGTGTTTACCAGCTCCTCATCATGCCCCAGACGGCCAGTCCGCTCCTCACCGTGAAGGTAGGGGACAAGAGCTACAAGTTCTCCGTCAAGGAGGCCGTGGAGTTCCAGGCCAACAAGCGCTACTCCTCCGAGATTGCCATCAAGGAGGCCGCTTCCGTAGACATCGACTACGATGTGGATGAATGGGACGACGAAGATGAACCCGTTGACTTTGACGAAGTGAAGGCCGAAGGCTGGAAAGTGCTGGGCCTCGGCGGCGACTGGACCTGGGAGAACGGCATTGCCATGACCGAGACCGAAGGCGTGTGGGAAGCCGACATCACCTATGCCGCCGGTGACGAATTCAAGCTCTACAACGGCGAAACCTGGGCCGGCATGAAGAATTTCTGGACCTACTACGGCCTGGGCGACTTCGAGGACGGCTACCTGGACGCCACCGACGCGGGCATCAACATTGTCCTGGAGGCTGCCGGCAATTATCACCTGGCCTTCAGCTGGCCTTCCTGCAAGCTGGTCATCACCGCTGCGGGCGATACGCCCTCGGAAGAGGTGGCCCTCACCTTCTACATCAAGACCGCCTGGACCACGGACAACTATCTCTATACCTGGGACGGTATTGACCTGGGCGCCTGGCCCGGCACCAAGCTCACGGAAAAAGAGACCGTAGAGAGCGTGGAATACTGGAAGTATGAATTCAAGGGGATTGAACCTCCGATGACTGTCAAGTATATTGTGAACAACGGCTCCGGCGGCGGTACCAACCAGACGGCCGACCTGGAGTACAGTTTCCTCACCGTAGGCGCCAAAGTGTTTATCACGGTGGCGGCCGACGGCACTGCCGTT
>JAEEGL016724014.1_pt1 | contig 22230 bp, 18 predicted proteins | sample 9134231 | NCBI WGS metagenome assembly JAEEGL01 (sample SAMN16246548, study PRJNA631951) | gut metagenome | biome: gut microbiome; feature: rumen; material: fiber-attached | host: Bos | place: Iran: Karaj | collected 2018-10 | reverse complement strand
TCATCAATATATTTAACCGCAGAATAATCATACATCTCTATTTCATCAACCTGATCAGCTGTATTTTTATTTTCAATCTTTTCATTTTCAAGGTGAGCACAGGCATCAATAACTCCTTTAAGCTCACCAAGCGCATAAATAGCTTTATATTCATCTGATTTTAGCTGGATATTCTCAAAACGCTTGAGAACAGCCGCCCCATAAGAGAGATTGTTGCCAAATTCTTTTTCATCACCATCCATGGCACTGATTAGACGCGTAATATTATTCTCTACATAATCATAAATTAATTCGTACTCCTTTTCTGCAAATGAATTCCAAATTTTCTTATCTTTGTTATACCATCTCATCGCATCAGTTTTTTCCATAATTATTCACACTCTTTTCTATCAACTATATGTTTGACGGTATTCCTATTATTTTTAATCTCCTTGAAGACAAGGCGTTTAACTGGAAACTTTGCCAAAAAAATGCACGCATTTACTCCGTCACAACTACCGCTGCATGCATTCCTATTAAAGATTTCATTAGAGTTTTCCCCTGGTTTTGAAAATGCGCCAATGCTCTTATGGTTGCTTTTAATTGCGCCGCAACAGTTGCCCCATATAACAGTTGTGTCCACATTAACATAATTCCCAATTTGGTTTAGAAAGTCTTGCTCTCCGGTTGAATAAGACGGAACAATAAGAAAAGATACCCCAAGACTACGGCAGAGGATATCACTCCATTTTGTCTCATTGTCCGATAAAAATTCTGCGCAAATTAAAATGGCTATTCTATGAACATTTGGAATATGTATAATTAAGTATTCTCGCTGATTGTAATCCCTTAAAGCTTCCTCTTTATGCCTTACTTTGTCTATGATGAGCCCACGGGACGGGGTTTGCGGCTTATTTCTTAATGTATTCAATAAAAGAATTCACCGTTTCTGAATCAGGCATTTTTTATCATAAAATACCATCCCATACTGCAATATGTCCTTATAACCCTCGTACTTCAAAACGCTGTCATATTTTTTCTTAACAATCTGGCTGGATGCCTCTTCCAGAGCTTCCATCACCTCGGATTCTTCCCTGACATGCTTCAGTTCCAGTATTAGGCTTCTGCTTCTTGCGGGGTCCTGAATGATCAGATCACTCCTTCCGTAACCAGTCTCCCTCTCAGACTGCACCCTGTATCCCAGCCCGGTAAAGAATCCGTCTAATATCAGGTGGTAGCTGTATTCTCTATATTTGTGATAGAAAGAAAGTGTTGCCTCCAGAATCTGGTTCAGCGCAGACTCTGCTCTCGGTATCTCTCCTGACCACAAAGCACTCACCAGATCACTGACAAATGCATTGTCAACCCTGTCCTTGAAATAGCTCCACACCTCCTGCCTGAACACTATCTGAATTGATTTGTTAGGAATCTTCAGAGGCATCAGAGGCATTTCCTCTTTAACAGCTTTTGTGAGATACCCGGTTTCTATCAGGGCAGACCACAGATTTTCACCACTCTCATGGATCATGTGATACGGGACAAACTCATTGACTGTACAGTCTATGGTCTCCCCCGTCAGCAGCCGCTCAAAGCATTCATTGGCTCCGCTCGTTTTGCCAAAAAAGCCCCTGATCAGATTCAGTGAAGTCTCAGAAGTATTCAACCAATAACTTTTGGGGCCGACAGCCTCGCTATAGGTATTGCTCTGAACAGAATCCACATAACGCAGGACATCCCACGGACAGTACATTTTGTCTCTGCCAAAAATGTAACCATCGTACCACTCTGCCACAGTATCGTAATGATCTGAGAGACCAGCATCCTCCAATACCGTTTTTACGTCATCATCATCAAAACCTATAGATGAGGCAAAAACGGGTGACAGCACCGTGAATGGGATGATATTATTTACACCCGTATATGTACTGTTCTTAACAGTATAAAGGCAGCCCGAAAGCATTACCGCTTTAACATTTTTATTAGTCTTGCACACATAACTGAGCATATGCTCGATCATATCCCGCACTTTATCATAGTATGGTGTACCATACGCTTTTGCCATTGGGACGTCATATTCGTCAATTATCACAAATGCCGGCCTGCCGTAATGCGCGCACAGCATTCTTGAAAGAAGGTCAAGGACCTCAATTACATTCTCTTCCGTTCCTTTTCGATACCTCAGATTGTTAAGCAATTCCTTATCGGCAGGATCTACCTTGTCACTTTCAAGAAGTTCTGCATTATACTTGCACACAGTAGAAACAATGTTCTGGTAGTTTCTGAATACAGCGTCAAAAGAATCTCCAAACACCTCTTTCATCGAAATAAATACCACCGGATATTTGTTCATGTACTCTTTGACGACATCTGCATGGGACATTATGGAAAGACCGTCAAAAATGTCTTCACTGTGCTGTCTGATATCCAAAAAATCCCGGAACATGGTCATAGTCAGTGTTTTCCCAAAACGCCTTGGTCTTGCAAAAAGCACTGCCTTTTTAAAGTAATCAGACAGATATTCTTTTATTATTTCTGTTTTATCAACATAATAGGACTCGTTTTCTCTCAGCTCCCTGAAGTCATCATAGGACTCGCCAATGTTCAGTTTCATGATGCCCCTCCCTTGCAATACAGAAAGACTTCTACTTTAATAAGTATACCATAAACAGGCGGCAGACCTCTATGATCTGCCGCCTTGGCTTAATCTGTTTTATTCTTCCGGTACCACCGTCTTAATGTGCAGCTCCTCAAGCTGTTTGTCTGTTACATAGCCCGGAGCATCCATCATCACATCCTGGGCATTCTTGTTCATAGGGAATGGAATGATCTCACGGATAGAATCCTCTCCTGCAAGGAGCATAACCATTCTGTCAACGCCTGGTGCGATTCCTGCATGTGGCGGAGCGCCGTAGCAGAAGGCATTGTACATGGCAGGGAACTTGGCCTTAACGTCCTCCTCGCCAAGTCTCACCATCTCGAAGGCCTTGATCATGATCTCCGGGTCGTGGTTTCTGACAGCTCCGGATGAGAGCTCGACACCGTTGCAGACCAGATCGTACTGGTCGGCAGTAATTGCAAGGGGATCGATCTCGCCCCTCTCTGCCTTCAGCAGAGTCTCAAGTCCGCCTGAGGGCATTGAGAACGGGTTGTGGCAGAACTCCAGCTCACCGGACTCCTCTCCGATCTCGTACATAGGGAAGTCCACTATCCAGCAGAAGGTGTACTGCTCCCTGTCCATGTGACCGGGAACTGCAGCGCCAAAGGTCTTGACGATTACGCCTGATGTCTTCTGGGCTGCAGAGAGCTTGCCGCTTGACAGCACAACAAGGTCTCCTGCCTTAAGTGAAAGAGCTGAAACAACTGCGTCCTTTATGGGTGCAACGAACTTGGAGATCCCTCCAACCAGCTCGCCGTTTTCATCCATTCTGAACCAGTAGGCCTTGTTGCCGGCCTGTACCTCGACATCGCCTATGGTCTTGTCAATAAACTTGCGGCTCTCCTTGAAATCTGAGATGACAACCGCCTTTATCCTGACATCTGTGGCATCGCCGGCCTTAAGAGCACCCTCGCTCTTTTCAGCCATCTCCTCTGAAACTGTGGAAGCAAAAGGTCCAAAGCCACAGTCCTTAAGAGTCTCTGTCACATCCTGTACCGTCAGATCTATACGGAGATCAGGCTTGTCTGTGCCATATTTCTCCATGGCCTCAAGGTAAGGGATCCTCATGAAGGGTGATCCCGATGCCCTGTCATAGGTTCCGTATTTAGCAAAGATAGGAGGAAGCACGTCCTCAATCACTGCAAAGACATCCTCCTGGCTTGCAAAAGACATCTCCATATCCAGCTGGTAGAACTCTCCCGGGCTCCTGTCTCCCCTGGCATCCTCATCACGGAAGCAGGGAGCGATCTGGAAATAGCGGTCAAATCCCGCTGTCATGAGGAGCTGCTTAAACTGCTGGGGCGCCTGGGGAAGAGCGTAGAACTTGCCCGGGTGCTTTCTTGCAGGTACAAGGTAGTCCCTTGCTCCTTCAGGTGAAGAAGCTGTCAGGATAGGAGTTGTGATCTCCAGGAATCCATGCTCAGTCATGGACTGACGAAGGGCAGCCACAACATTGCAGCGGAGGATTATATTCTTTTTAACCTCAGGGTTTCTAAGGTCAAGGTATCTGTACTTGAGGCGGGCAGTCTCGTCGGCCTCTCTTGAGTGGTTGATCTCAAAGGGCAGCTCATTGTAGCGGCATCTGCCAAGAACAGTTACGGACTCGGGAAGGACCTCGATATCTCCGGTCTCCTGCTTGGGGTTCTTGCTGCTACGCTCCCTTACGGTTCCCTTTACAGATATGGTGGATTCCTTGTTGATGGCCTTGAACTCTTTTACCATCTCCTCTGTCTCAAGGACAATCTGGGTTGTGCCGTAGAAGTCACGAAGGACCACAAATCCCAGGCCGCTTCCGACTTCACGCATGTTCTCAAGCCATCCCACCAGGGTTACGCTCTCGCCGGCATTCTCAATGCGGAGCTCACCGCAGTTATGTGTACGTGATTGCATCATTGTCTTACTCCATTCTTTTTATTTACTCCGGGGCAAAAGTCCGGCTCTGTGGTCATCGTCGGCAACATTTGCAGTTTTTGCTCATGTTAAGCCGAGAACTTCGATGAGCCCAGAGCATGAATTACTCGTGCATTGGCACTCCTAATTCATTGGTCTCATCTGCGTGGCTTAAAAATCGCAAAAGCCTGCAAATGTTGCCTCCTTGACCACAGAGCCGGACTTTTGCCCCTCATTTAAGTATAAACTATATAGAATTCAAAGAATTCGTGCGTCAATATTTTAGACCAACAGCCGCCATGTTTCAAGCCACAAGATGCAACATTCTGGTGGCTATGTTGAAATAAACCAGCAGTGACAGGGCGTCTACGATAGTGGTGATGAAAGGACTGGCCATTACTGCCGGGTCAAAACCGATCTTTGACGCCAGCATGGGAAGGCAGCACCCCACCAGCTTGGCAATGAGGACCACGATGACCAGGGTCAGGCAGATGACCGCTGCAACGGGCAGTGCCAGTTTGTCCAAAAGAAGCAGCTTGACAAAGTTCGCAACTCCAAGGGTCAGTCCGCAAAGGACCGCTACCCTTATCTCTTTCCAGATTATCTTGAACAGGTCCTCAAATTCAATCTCTTTAAGTGACAGTCCACGGATTATGGAAACACTGGCCTGGGAGCCGGCATTACCGCCTGTGTCCATCAGCATGGGAATATATGCAGTAAGGATAACGTATGCTGACAGCGCATCCTCAAAGCCTGTGATTATGGCGCCGGTAAAGGTGGCGCTTATCATCAGGAACAAAAGCCAGGGGATCCTGTTTCTGTAGGTCTCAAATATTCCCACCTTGGGATAGGGCTTGTCGGATGGCACGATAGCTGCCATCTTCTCGATATCCTCGGTGGCCTCTTCTTCCATGATGTCCACAACGTCATCGATGGTGATGATTCCCACCATACGGGTCTCGTTGTCCACAACGGGCATGGCTGTGAAGCCGTACTTCTGGAACATCCTGGCCGCCTCTTCCTGGTCGGTCATGGTACCGATGCTGATGACATTGGTGTTCATTATATCCCCGATGATGTCATCGGGCTTCATTATAAGAAGGTACCTCAGGGCCACTGTGCCCACCAGGACCTTCTGCTTGGTCACAACGTAGCAGATGTTGATGGTCTCGGAATCTACACCTTTTTTCCTGATGCGCTCTATGGCATCCGCGACGGTCATATCTTCCCGAAGGTCCACATACTCCACCGTCATGATGGATCCGGCGGAATCCTCAGGGTATCTCAAAAGGTGATTGATGTCCGCCCTGGTCTCCGGGGAGGCATTGGCCAGAATTCGCTTTACAACGTTGGCTGGCATCTCCTCAAGAAGGTCGGTGGCATCATCCGCCATCAGATTTTCAATTATGTTGGAAGCCTCCCGGTCTGACATGGACTGGATGATGTACTGCTGTACCTCCATCTCCAGGTCCGCAAAGACGTCAGCTGCCATATCCTTGGGAAGGATCCTGAACATCTTCAGTGACTCCTCCTGTTCCATCTCACTCATGGCCGCGGCCACATCGGTGGTGTTCATCTCAGATACGGTCTGACGAAGCTGTGTATACTGCCTGGATGAAAGCAGCTCCTGAAGCTGCTCTACCAGGCTCTTCTCTTCTGTGATTTCCATGATAATCTCCTTTGTAGGGTTTTTATGGTACTTCGATCAGGAGCAGAATCGCTGCTGCACAAATGAGGATCTGACTTCATAAAAACCACCACCTTTCATCGGGAGATTATGGCAAGAACAAGTTACTGTTCAGTTCCTGACCAGTAATAAGCAATTTGGACATGAGAATCGCTACGCGATGGTCCAAATTGCCTTCTCAATCATGTTCTCACGCAGCCAGCAGCACAGTGCTGACTGCTGATTGAATAGTAACCAAGAACTCGCCATTAATAATACTTTATCACAAAATTAAAAAAAGGGGGCACGAATGTCCCCTTAAATTTGTGGTATCGCATCAGGCGGGATTGGGCAAATGTACCCCGCTGCTGTTCTCTTGTGGAATTCTTCCCGGGCCCTCTTAAGGATATCCGGTGATTCCATCAGGTCTATGGCCGTGGCGCAGAGCACCTTGCCGGCACATATCGCCGCTTTGTGTCCTATGGAAGATCCGCCGCTGGATACGTTCTGCCAGCTGTGTCCGGGGCAGCCGTTTGGCCAGGCGGTAACATGTATCTGAACCGTCGGGCAGTTCCAGCTCACATCACCCACATCCGTTGAGCCGGGTTCAAAAGCATCTCCTGAATATTGAGGCAGGAGGAATGGATTCAGTGGATTATCACCTGTCATCATCTCCCTTACAGACTCCCTGTAGACGGAATCGGACAAAGAGCCGCAGCCAGGCACATATCCGGCACTGTCATAGGTTGACGACAGCTCTTTTGCAAAAGAGATTTCCTCATCAGTATATGAAGGGAGTCCGATCTCTTCAAAATTCCTGTGGGCCACCTCCTCAAGAGTTCTGTTTGTCACAACATCCGAGAGGCCGTCAACAAATTTCTGTTCACAGGTGGTCTCTGTCATCAGGACCGCGCCCTGGGCAATCTTGTCCACCCTCTTCTGAAGCTCGAGGGCATCCCTCACATAATTGGAGCGTATCATATAGAGGACCTGGGCCCTGGGCTGTACCACGTTGGGGCTTATGCCTCCGGCGTCGGTTATGGCGTAGTGTATCCTGGCCCCGTCAGGCATGTGCTCCCTCAGGAACTGGACTCCGATATTCATCAGCTCAACGGCGTCCAAAGCGCTCCTGCCCTTTTCCGGGGCATTTGAAGCGTGAGATGCCACACCCTTAAAGGTGTACAGAATCTGCAGGCAGGAATTGGATGATCCCGTGGCCACCTCGTTGCAGTCCGCAGGGTGCCAGGTCAGGGCCGCATCCAGGTCGTTCCATACCCCGTCCCTTGCCATAAAGGCCTTGGAGGCACAGCCCTCCTCCCCGGGACAGCCGTAGAGGATCACCGTCCCCTTTCCGCCCTCTTTAAGGTATTTCTTTATCCCGATGGCTGCTGCCATTGCTCCTGCCCCAAGAAGATTGTGCCCGCAGCCGTGGCCATTACCACCGCTCTCCAAAGGCGCCTCCTTTGCCACTCCCCTCTCCTGGGAGAGGCCGGACAGGGCGTCGTACTCCGCAAGGATCCCTATCCTGGGGCTTCCGCTCCCAAAACTGGCAGAAAAAGCTGTGGGGATATTGCAGATTCCCTTTTCAACGTCAAATCCCTCATCCTCCAGGACTCTGACATAGAGATCGCAGGATTTGTACTCCCGAAGGGAAGTCTCTGCATATTCCCAAATCCTGTCGGCCACTTCACAGATGAGGGCTTTCTTTTCTTCTATTTCATTTATCGCAGTCTTTTTAGTGTTCATATTATCACCTGCAAAGGAGTCAAAGAGAGTCAAAGGGACAGTCCCCATGACTTCCCTTTGACTCCCCGTTAACTCACAACACTTTGCTCAAAAACTCCTGCAGCCTTGGGTGCTTCGGGTTATCAAAGACCTCCGTCGGTGTCCCGCTCTCCAGGAGCTTGCCGTCTGCCATGAAGAGTATCCTGTTTCCAACCTCCCTGGCAAAGCCCATCTCATGGGTCACTACCACCATGGTCATGCCTTCCTGGGCCAGCTGTTTCATTACCTCAAGAACCTCCCCAACCATCTCGGGATCCAGGGCTGAAGTGGGCTCGTCAAAGAGCATCACCTCCGGCTCCATCATCAGGGCCCTCACGATGGCAATACGCTGCTTCTGTCCTCCGGAGAGCTGGATCGGATAGGCGTCTTTCCTGTCCTCTAAGCCGACTCTCTGGAGCAGCGCAAGGGCCTTTTGTTTTGCCTCTTCCTCAGGCATTTTCTTTACCTTAACAGGGGCCAGGATCATATTCTCCATTATGGTCATGTGGGGGAAGAGATTAAAGTGCTGGAATACCATGCCCATCTTCTGGCGGTGGAGATCCATGTCGATCTTTACCCACTTGCCGTTTTCATCCCTGTATTTCTTTTTGGTTATGTCCACATTGTCAAAAAGGATCGCTCCTCCCGTGGGCTCCTCCATCAGGTTGAGGGACCGAAGGAACGTGGATTTGCCGCTTCCCGAGGGGCCTATGACAACCATTACATCTCCCCTGTTGATGTCCACGGAAATTCCGTCCAGAGCCTTGATCCTTCCGAAATTATAGTGCTTTTCAAGATCTGTTACCTGAATCAGTTTATCTCTTGTCTCCACGGCTCATCCTCCTTTCAAAGTACGCGATCACCTTGCTGGTAGGGAAGCACAGGCAGAAATAAATAGCTGTGGCCACCAGCAGCGGCTCGATGATGATGAAGGTAGCTCCGCGGACAGCATTTACTGCTGACATGATGTCCTGGACGCCTATGGTGTAGGTTATGGCTGACTCCTTGATGATGACAACGAACTCATTGGCAATGGCCGGTAGGATATTCTTGATAGCCTGGGGCATGATGATGTAGCGCATGGTCAGCATCTGGCTCATACCAAGGGACCTTGCTGCCTCAGTCTGCCCTCCGTCAATTGACTGGATACCGGACCTCATGATCTCGCAGAGGTAAGCCCCGGAGTTCATGCCAAGGGCAACAACGCCCGGAAAGAATCGCTCAAACTTGATGAATCCCAGGAATGTAAAGCTTGGCAGCTCTATGAGGGATCCAAAAACTCCGTAATAAATTATGGCAACCTGCACAATAACAGGTGTTGACCTGAGTATCTCAACGTAGGCAGTTGCTATGAATGCTATTGGGTTGAACTTTCCTATTGCGACCCCGATTCCGCGCTCCCTCTGATGGCCCTCTTTATCCAGCCCCAGAAAGGCGAAGGGGTAGAACTTGCTCATCCTCATTGATGAGAGTATAAGCGCCAGCACAAAGCCAATGGCCACGGTAAAGAGTGACAGCAGCACCGTTACTGCCATGCCCTGCCAGAAGAGCTTGGCATAAGGGGCTATCTTGGGAAAATTTTCGATCTTAATGAAACTATCCATCTGTTAATCTCCGATATTTACATTTTTTAAAACACTAAAACATGTTCATTATAACACATCACCGCATAGAAGTAACAAAAAAGGACGGATAAGAAGCTCTTTAGTCCATCTGCTCCATATCCGTCCTGCAGTTCAGTTCATGTCTGTAACAGATCAGTTTTCAAGAAGGCCCTCGATGATCTCACCTGATGCCTGCTCGTTGGCAGTTGCAACAAACTCATCCATCTTGCCCTCGCTCTTTGCCTTGGCAATTGCTTCGTTGACTGCTGCCTTCAGTGCATCATTGCCCTTGCTTACGCCGATGGCTGAGCCCTCTGCTCCGTCGTAGGGAACATCAAGGACTACACAGAGCTCGGGATAATTCTTGGCATAGCTCTCTGCAACGGCTGTCTCGATGTATGCACCGTCAAGCTTGTGTGCCAGGAGCTCTGCGATGATATCTGTCACCTTGGTGAGCTGGATGATCTCTGCATCAGGGCTGTTGGTCTGCGCCAGATCAACCTGGATGGAACCTGTCTGGGCACCGATCTCAAAATCGGGGTTATTGACATCCTCAAGAGATTTAAAGCTGTCCTTGTTGTCCTGAACACAAACAAAGGACTGTCCGCCTTCATAATAGATATCTGAGAAATCCATAATGGACTCACGCTTTGGATCAGGTGAAAGACCTGCAACGCCGAGATCCACTGCCTTGGTCTGAAGCTCCATCAGAACTCCGTCGAAGTCCACGGGAACAACCTCAAGCTCAAGTCCCATGTAATCAGCGATGTAACCTGCCAGTGCGATGTCAAAGCCTGCAAGCTGCGGTGTGCCTGACTCGTCAATTGCGTAGAATTCGTAGGGCGCAAAGTCAGGTGATGTGGCAACTGTGAGCTTGCCCTTTGTGACAGTTGAGATATCTGCTGCCGCGCTTTCGCTCTGGGCCACATCCTCTGCCGGCGCTGAATCCTGCGTCTGCTCCGCGCTGTCAGCAGGTGCCGGTGCCTGTGTGCTCTCCTGTGCTCCGCCGCAGGCTGCCATTGAAAGTGTAAGCATACCTGTAAGAACTACTGCCAAAAACTTTTTCTTCATAATCATCCTCCTTTGTTATGCATAAACACTGCATAAATATTCAGAAATTCAAGATATAACTTATAATAATACAGCAACTGTAATTTCGCAAGTAGTTTTTGATTTATTTTAATCTCATCACAGTTTCACTGTTACTGTTCAGTTCCTGACCAGTAACCTTTCACTTCTATATCATACTGTCTATCGGATTTTCCTCATCAAATATCTTCACATACCCCTGCAGGGAATCGGCCTTCTGCCTCAGTGTCCTGGAGTGCCCCCAGACAAAGATGTCCGCTTTACCCTTTCCGTTTTTGGCCTCCTGTATCATGTTGGCTGCGGCGCTGTTTCCGTCAAAGGCCACCACCATTGAGGGCCTTCTCTCAAAGATCTCATAGTTGAAGCTCTTGTAGATCCCCATCCCCTGTGCCTCTGTTGACACCCGGATCCTGAGCCCCAGGGACAGAAGCTTTTTCTTTTCCGCATCCGTTATGACTGCCGGAACCACGGCATAGATCTTGAATCCCTTCTTATTATTGTCTATGAGGTATTTCTCATATCCGGAGAGCTTGTGTCCTATGACAAAGCAGACCTCTTCAGGACTCAGGGCCCGCAGAAGCGCATCCATCTGCTTTTTCCCCTGCTCCGTGATCCGGGTTCCCCTGCTCTCTGTGTTAAAGCTTCCCCCCAGGATCACCACCGGAAGCCTGTCCCAGGTGATCTCGCTGATGGCGTCCTTGAGCTCCCTGTTGGAATCCAGCAGTTCTCCCGTCCCGGATGCCTTCCTTATCCTGACCTTCTGCATCTTCTCAAGTAGTACCTCCTCCAGGTCCCTGTCGCCCACAAGCCTCTCAAAAGACCTCTTCTTTTCAGAGTAGTGCCTCTGGCTGTCCTCTATTATCGTCGTCTCCGCGCTCTTCATCAGCTCCAGTTCCCTGTCCGACAGTCCCAGCATGGTCTTTAAGGACAGCTCCTCGTCGATGGAGCTGGTGCCGTAAAGGGCTGCCCCGTCTGTTCCCTGGACACACCAGATCCCCTGTCGCAGATACTGCTTCAGCGGATGGCTCTTTAAGGAATTCAGGTTGTTCAGCCTTACATTGCTGGTTATCTGGAATTCCAGCACCACCTGGTTCTCCTTCAGCTGCTTCAGGACCTCTTTTCCCTTGCTGGACCGAAGGCTGTAGGTGTAGAGGCCGTGCCCCAGCCTCATCTTTGGCATAGGCTGCCCCGGTGCAAGGCTTTCCCTGACGCAGGTTATGCTGTGGGAGATGTTGTCCTTCTGACTGTCGTTCTCCCCGGCGTGGACCCTGATGACAAAGCCGGGATCCGAAGCGGCTATCTTTACTATCTCCTTAAAGGCAGGCCGCAGGGTGATGATATCGTTGATCTCCTCCCCCACAAAGTCGCAGCCGGCCACATAGGGGTCAAGAGCTGTTGCCCGAAGGACCTCCAGGTTCTGCTCCAGGTAGTTCTCCGGGGTCACCGCGTCCTTGACTATGGTCAAAGGGATCCTCCTTATGGCCGCAAGGAACCTTATCATCACGCCGGTCTCCCTGTACACCAGTGGCATGATGCGGTGCACCTGCCTCAGCATCTCAATGGACTCGTACTTTTTGACCAGAGTGGTGTCACTTATCTCCGCATAGCGCACCCCCTGTCTTCTGTAGTTCCTGGCTATCCACAGGAGCTTGTCCTGAAAAATGGTGTTGTCGCAGTATTCCCTGGTCTCACGGTCCCTTAGCATCTGCCGAAGGGCCCTTTTCACGTCCTCGTCGGGAATGCGGTCAATCCCATCCAGCTCTATTTTTTCCTCATGTTCTTTTCCCTTGGTAAAGACATACCGGTAGAGGTACACCTTCTCCAGATTGGTAAAGACAGCCTGGCCGTCCTTGATTATGGCCAGGGAACCGCGGATCTTCACTATGTTCATCTCTGCATTATCCAGGTTTCCCAGTATCAGGTCCGCAAAGTTGATGAAGGTGTTGTCGTCTATCCTTCTGTCCAGGTACTTGCCCACAAGGCCTGAGTTTACAAACTGCCTGGCCACCTTCTCTCTCTGGGCACCCACCTTATCCCACTGGGCAGCCGTCATCTCAAGTCCCAGCTTCTTTACATAGTAGAGAGGGTATCTTATCTGGTGCCTTATCCCCAGGGCAATGAGAATGTCCCCGGGAAGATTCCCGTTCATGTGGGTGTGAAAATCCGCACTGAATTTCAGTTCCTTGCGGATCTGGGTCTTGAATATGGTATCCGAAAGCTCCAGGGAACTGTCCTTGGTCTGGCTCATGAGAGTCTTGGCAATGGCAGGTATATTGGCCTTCACCTCAACCCTGCCGTCAGGATATATGGCTGCCACCTCGGTCTCCCCAAGCCTGAATATATAGCGCTCCTCATTTTCCGCATCCACATAGCAGGGTACCTCTCCCCTTATGACCAGCTTGTCATCATCGTCCTTTGACAGGGGCAGGCCGCAGCTCCTGGCCAGGTTCCTTATGAGATTTCCGCTTCCGTGGTTTGGTGTGGACAAAACAAACATAAGCCTGTCCAAATCTTTGTACAGGCTTACGATGATGTCTTTTTCATTATCCAGGAAAAAGCATGTAAAATATGTCATTGTCACTCTCCATAGAGCATGTATTCTTAGATGTAATTGCAGAAACACGCATTTACTGCGGGTTTCGTGCCGACATGATTCAGCATACAACCAAGCCCTTCGACGAAGTCGACTCTAATGGCTTGGTTGATACATTCTTGGATTTTATATCCAAGAATGTATAGTTTACTGTGATACGTAGATGTCCCTCAGGGCGTCCCTGTCCAGGACCCTTATCCTTGCGTGGCCCAGCCGCTCGATGTAATCCATCTTCTCAAGCTCCCTGAGCTTCCTGGAGACGGTCTCGGTCCTAAGGTTCACGCTGGCTGCAATGTCGTCCAGCTTCAGCACCACATCCTCGTCGACGCTCCTGTCGACCCTGTACATGAGAAAGCCCGCCAGCCTGGCCATCGGATCCTTGGTGGACAGGAGCATGTTCCTCTCATTGGCGTCGTGGAGCTTCTTGCTAAGGAGAACAATATAGTCCATGGCAGCAACCGGGTCATTAACTATCCGGGTGAAATCGTCCCTGTGGACCCGGCATATGGTGGCCCCTGTCAGGCACACCGCCGAATATGGATAAATGCTGCCGTCCAGGAACATTCCCTCCCAGATGATGTCGTTGTCCGACAGGATCGTCACTATGTGCTCCCTTCCCAGGGAATCATACCTGCAGAGCTTGACCCTTCCCTTCTTTATGATGTATATGGAGTCCACAGGCTCGCCCTCCCTGAAGAGGTAGCTGTTTTTAATCAGTATTTCATTATTCTCAAGTAATTCGTTCAAATCTCTTTTCCTTCGTCAGTTTATAAGGTCTGTTCCCTTCAGTCCCTGACCCACATGTAGCAGTAGGTCTGGGTCCTGACCGCAAAGGGCTCCTTCTGCAAAAGAGCCTTTACCTCCTCCTTGGTGTACCATCCGGGCTCTATCTCCTCCTGTGCTGAGGTGCTCCTTGAAAATATGCCCCCTGCCACGCCCACGCAGCAGGCATTTCTCTCATTGGAGAATCCAACGGCACTGTAGCAGGTGCCCCACCACTGGTCGATCTTTTGAAGATCCAGTCCGGTCTCCTCCTTCAGCTCCCGCTTTGCGGCCATCTCCGCCGTCTCGCCCTCGTCTATGAGCCCCGCGGGGAAGTTGTATACCCATTTTCCCATGGCCATCCTGAACTCCCGGTTCAAAAGGATCTTCTGCCCGGTCTCATCGTGCATTATGAGGGAAACTGCGTCCTCCCTGCTGTTGTGGAGGTCCTCCTCATCCTTAAGGTCCGGGTCCCTGCTGATCATCTCGTAGACCTTTTCCCTGCCGTCCTCCATCTCGTAGTGGACGTCATATCGATTTATGAACCTGCCTGGCTGTTTCTTCTCTATATATTTATATTTCACGTCTTCTAACTCCTTGGGGTGTGCTGCAAAAGTCCCTCTGTCGATACATTTTAGAACTTAACAGCCGGCAGCATATATTTGTTCTGGTAGAATTCCACTGCCTTCTCGAAATCCTTGCCCTTGTCGGCCTTGAGATTCTCTATGTATCCGTGGGCATCATAGACGTCCTCGTCAACCTCGATGATGCCCACCGCAATATTGCTGCAGTGGTCGGCGATACGCTCAAAGTCCGTGCCGATATCAGAGAGGTCAAAACCCTGCTCTATCGTACATTTTCCTTTGCGGAGCCTTCTCACATGGCGGCGCTTTACCTCCATGTGGATCTCATCTATTGTCTCCTCGAGAGGCTCTATCATCTTGGCCAGAGCCACGTCCTGGTTTTCAAAGGACTTTAATGACAGCTCAACGATCTCTTTTACCGCATCTGCAAAGATCTCCATCTCAGCCTGTGCCTTGGGAGAAAAAGACCTCTTGTTCTCGCTCATGCCCCTGGCCTTCTGCATGATGTTCAGGGCATGGTCACTTATCCTCTCGTAGTCGGTTATGCAGTGCAGAAGCACTGACAGTGTGTGGCTGTCCTTGACTCCCAGATGATGGGCGTTGATCTGCATCAGGTATGTCCCCAGCTGGTCCTCGTAGTTATCCACCTTTCTCTCCAGGTAATCCACCTCCTGGGCAAACTCCTCGTTGTACTCATCAATTAGCCCGATGGCCTTGTAGAGGGCATCCCTGGACATAACCGCCATGTCGATGGCAGCCTGCCTGGCCTGCTCAAGAGCAAAGGGTGGGTTTGAAAGAAATCTCGGATCCAGAGTGCGGATCCCCTGCTGGTCCTCCTGCTCCTTCTTTTCCTTCTCGTCGATGGGTATGGTCTTCAGCGCGAGGCTTACAAGAACGCCGGAGAAGGGCAGCATCAGAGGAGTTGCCACCAGGTTGATCAGTGTATGTATTCCGGCGATCCCCACCATTCCGATGTTATTATCCATAAAGGCGAAGTGAACAACGCCATTTATCGCATAGAACAGAACCATGAAGGTGACAGCCTTGATGACATTGAAGTAGAGATGCATAAGGGCTGTCCTCTTGCCGTTCTTGTTGGCTCCGAAGGATGAGAGGATGGCCGTGATACAGGTGCCCACCTCAGCTCCTACAACCACGGGGATTGCCACGTTGTACTTTACCCCTACCGTAAGGGACAGGGCCTGCAGCACACCGATGGTTCCCGCCGAGCTCTGGATCAGCATTGTGAAAAGAATGCCCACCATAAATCCGATCAGCGGATTGCTGAAGGTAGTCAGTACCGCCTTGAAGCTCTCCACATCCTTTAAGGGTGAAACCGCATCGGACATGGTGGTCATGCCAAACATAAGGACTGAGAATCCCAGCAGTATCGTTCCCACATTTTTCTTTTTGTCGCTCTTGGAAAACATGTAGAGGCCAATGCCGATGAGGGCCAGGAATGGCGTAAACGACTTTGGCTTTAACAGATTTATAAAGAAATTGTCACTGCTGATGGCGTTCAGTGAGAGCAGCCACGCAGTGAAGGTGGTTCCAAGGTTGGCACCCAGGATAACATTGACGGCCTGCTTCAGGCTCATGATCCCGGAGTTAACAAGACCTACCACCATGACGGTAGATGCCGATGAAGACTGGACCAGAGCCGTAACTCCGACTCCGAAGAGGTAGGCTATGATGGGATTCCCTGTGACCTTGGCAAGCACGCTCTCAAGCTTTCCGCCTGCTGCCTTGGTAAGGCCCCCGCTCATTACGTTCATTCCGTAAAGGAACATTGCAAGACCGCCTACGAGTCCTGCTACGAGACTGAATATTTCTAGTGAATTCATTTTTCCTCCAGTATAGCTGATTGTATGTATTTCTTAGATAAAATTACAGAAACACGCATATACTGCGGGTTTCGTGCCAACATGACTCAAGAGTCAACCAAGCCCTTCGACGAAGTCGACTCTAATGGCTTGGTTGATACATTCTTGGATTTTATATCCAAGAATGTATGCTGCCTGTATCTGTAGTACCTGCAGCACGCTCTACAGCTCTATCTTACAGGAAAAACCTGAAAAATGCCATAAAAAAATTGCGTTCAGTCAATTTTTGTAACTTTAGTGATCATAATTCATCACCATTCTCACATACTTGCCCCGCCTGTCCTTGCTGGGAGAGGCCTTCTGCCCCTCCTTGTAGCAGTCGCCGTAGATGTTCTCATCCACATCCACCTCCTGCGTCCTGACAAATCCCAGCTCCTCACACAGGTGTATGGACACTGTGTTCTCGGCCTTGACCAGGGTCTGAACCTTGTCAAACTTCAGAACGTCCCTTCCGTAGTCAAGTATCGCCCTGCAGGCCTCCAGCGCATAGCCCTGTCTCTGATACTCCGTACCCACAAGAAAGCCCAGCTCGATCTCGTCAAAACCGCTCCTCACCGAATACCCGGCCCTTCCTATTATGGCCCCGTCGCTCTTTCTTACAAGGGTCCAGATGCCAAAGCCCATGAGGCCGTACACCTTCCTGATATAGTCCCTCTGATATCTCTTTTCATCCTCGGGGTCCACAAATAGCCCCTCCATATATCTGGTCATCTCCGGGTTGCTGTACAGTCTGTAAAAGACGTCCACATCCTCTATAGTGGTCTCCCGGACTATGAGCCTCTCTGTCTCCAGTATCTCCCAGGGCTCTCCGGCATATCTCTGGTAGGCCTTTACAAAGGAGTCGATGTCCACCTCGGCTATATCGCTGAAGATGTACCGTGCAGATGGGAATTTCTCCTCCTTGTTGAGAGCGTGGAGCATCCCCACAACGTAGTAGCCCTCGGCTGACAGCTTCTCGCATATATCCCGGCAGTCAGTTATAAAGAGGTCTCCATTTTCTTCTTTATCTCCATCCCGGCGGGTGAACGAAAAATCATCCCGCTCCCTGAAGGCAATGACCTCACACTCAAAGCCGCACTCCCCGATATATCTCTTGGTCTCCATCACCGCATAAGAGACCTCCTTATCATTTAAGGAGCTGTCTTTAATTAAGAAGATAATCTTTTTTAACATCTGTTTTCCTTCTATCAGCCCTGCTTCAAATATACAGCAAAGAACATGTTTCACTTATCTTTCACTATAGTTTAGCACCATGACCAGGCTCCATCAACAAAGGAGTACAGTAGAGCATTTTCCTATTTCAGAACAAAGGATTTCGCTTGCGAAATCCTCGCGCGCGAGCGGTATTGCGAAGCAATTAACTTCCACTCCGCGAGCTGCGCATCCTCACGGAGTGTTTTTATCTTATAGGAAATTCGAAGCAATTTCCTATAAGATAAAAAAATCAGCCGCATTCTGTGCTGCGACTGACGTTTACAAATTGTTCACAAATAATTAAAAGAATGGTCACTTCAAATCATCTTTTAGACATATAGACTTGTTAATATAATATTGTCAGATGAGTTAAGACAATACCAAACAAAAAACTTTTTCATAATATGCCAGGTAAGGAAGCTTACCTGGCATCCTCCCTTTTTTAAGAACAATTTAAGAGCCGCTTGGCGGCTCTTTTTCTATGTCCTCTATTTCTTTTACTGTGCATTACCCTGAAGGAACTTCTCAAGCTCTGCTACTGCAGCTTCCTCGTCGCTGCCATCTGCGATCACGGTAACTTCCTCCCCTGATGTGAGGTTCAGGGTCATCATTCCCATTATGCTCTTGGCATTGACCTTCTTGGACTGGGCCTCGATGTGAACCGTGCTATCATACTTGCTGGCCAGCTGAACGAGCTCAGCCACAGGCCTTGCCTCAAGTCCTCTGGGCAGTTTGATTTCGATAGATTTTGTGATCATAATATCCTCCTTAGAAAAAACAAGCACCTAAGTGCGCAGTTTATCCGCCAGATCAGAGAGCTTACGCAGTCTGTGGTTTACCCCGGACTTCCCTACAGGCGGATCCAAAAGCCCGCCGAGCTCAGCCAGTGTGGCATCGGGATGTTCGAGGCGCACCTGCGCCATTTCCCTTAGCCGCTCCGGCAGCTTCATAAAGCCGTAGTTGTCGCGGATATAGGTTATATCTTCAATCTGCTTGGTGGCCGCATTGACCGTCTTGGTGATATTGGCAACCTCGCAGTTCACTCTCCTGTTGATAGAATTCCTCATCTCCCTGACAATCCTGAGGTTCTCCAGATTCATCAGGCTCACCGGGGCTTCCATGATGTTCAGGATATCTACGATCCCGGCACCCTCCTTGACATAGAGGACGAAGTACTTCTTCCTCCTGACAATCCTTGATTCGATGTCAAAGCTCTCGATGAGGTCCCTAAGCTGCAGGGCCTGCCCCTCGTAGTCACAGACAAATTCCAGATGATAGCCCTTGTTGGGATCGCTTATGGAGCCGCTACATAAAAATAAGTTGCGCAGGAACGCCCTTTTACAGCAGGAATTCCTGGTAACCATCGGATTAACCCCGTTCTCAAATGAGCGGACACTGCCGTCGTCCTCAAGCATCTTAAGCGCCCCGAGAACAGATTCTATCTGCCTGTCATCCCTGAGGACCGGCCTGTAGGTGCGCCCGCCTGCGCGGACATCGGCTTCATCCTCTAGAATGCTAGTAACTATATTAAATGCTTTCTTTAATAATGTAAAGAACTTTCTAAGCGCCAGGGCGTTGTCGTCCTGCAGATAGAGTGTCCTGCTGCCGCCCTCATCCTGTGCCACATACCCGGTTGCCAGGATAATGGCCGCCAGCTCAGCCAGCTGACAGTGCCTCGACTGCCCCGTGTGCTTTGCAAGTTCCTCCTTAACTTCCGATGAAAAAGACATATCTCACCTTGCTCTTTTGATGTCCTTGTGATTCAATGTCAGTCCATAGTTTCCGCCGGCCTGACTGAGTCTTTCGTACAGCTCATTGGCTATGGTGACGCTCCTGTGCTGTCCCCCGGTGCAGCCAATGGCCACCACCAGCTGGTACTTCCCCTCCTGAACATATCCGGGGATAAGGAACTTCAGCATGTCCTCCAGCTTGTCCACAAATTCCATACAGGCCGGAAAGCTCTTTACATAGTCCTGTACCGGCTTGTCATTGCCGGTCTGTCTCTTCAGCTCGTCAATGTAGTAGGGATTTGGCAGGAACCTCACGTCAAACACCAGGTCGGCCTCCGACGGGATGCCGTACTTGAAGCCAAAGGACATTATCCTGACCATCAGGGAGTTGTAGCTCTCGTTTTTGACGAAGATCTTGTCCAGCTCCTCCTTGAGTTCCCTGGTAAGAAGAGTCGAGGTGTCGATGACGTAATCGGCCTTCTTCTTGACCTCCTTAAGGACCTCTCTCTCCCTGGCAATGGCTTCATCCAGCATGTCCCCCGGCTCGCTCATGGGGTGGACGCGCCTGGTCTCCTTGTACCTCTTGATCAGTACCTGATCGCTGGCATCCATGAAGAGCACCTCCACGGGAATCCCTTTCTCCTTCAGGGAATCAATTATGCCCGAAACAGTCTCAAAGCTCTGTCCCGCCCTGGCGTCAATTCCCAGGACCACCTTGTTTATCTCGCTGTCCGGCATTGTGATGAGCTCAGTAAACTTGCCGATCAGCGATACCGGAAGGTTGTCCACGCAGTAAAATCCCGCATCCTCCAGCATGTGTATCGCAGTGGCCTTTCCGCCCCCGCTCATTCCGGTGACAATGATAAATCTCATTTAAAACTCTCCAATCATGATTATCTCAGGCTCCAGCGTAACCCCGGAGTCCTCCAGTACCCTCTTTTTTACGTCCTGTATCAGTCTGTAAATATCTGATGATGTGGCATCGTCTCTGTTGATGACAAAGCCGCAGTGCTTGTCAGACACCATGGCACCGCCCACAGTATAGCCTCTAAGTCCCGCATCCTCTATGAGCTTGCCCGCAAAATATCCCTCTGGCCTCTTAAAGGTTGAGCCGGCACTTGGATACTCAAGGGGCTGTTTCTCCTTTCTCCTGAGGGCAAGATCCGTCATCCGTTCAGAGATTGCCGCCGGATCACCTTTCTTCAGGGTCAAAAGAGCTGACAGCACCACGAAGCCTTTTCCCTTAATGGCGCTGGTCCTGTAACCAAACTCCATCTGCTCATTGTCAATGACACGCTCTTTTCCGGAGGGGTCAAGGACTCTGACGCTCTCCATGATCATCTTCATCTCACCGTCATAGGCCCCTGCGTTCATTATCATGGCCCCGCCAATGGTTCCGGGAATGCCCGCTGCAAATTCAAAGCCTGTCAGGGAATTGTCCCTGGCAAAGGCCGCAATCTGGGAGTTAAGAGCTCCCGCTTCGGCAAGGATCGAGCATTCCTCCACAAGCCTTATGTCATTCATCAGCTCAAGGGAGATGACTGCGCCGTTGTAGCCCCTGTCAGAAACCAGGAGATTGCTCCCGTTACCTATAATAAAGTAGGGCTCACCCATCCTGTCCAGGCAGCTCTTTACCTGTGTAAGCTCCTCTAACCCCTGCAGTCTCATAAAAAGGCTTGCAGGCCCACCAGTTCTGAAAGTGGTGTGCCTGCTCATGGGTTCATCTGTTAATATATTCTCCTCTGGGACAATTCGTCTCAGATATTCCAAAGTCTCGATGTTCATATATCTCCGACTGTTATCTCTTTAGTGATTAGTCAAGAACCATCCTGGCTGCGCCGTAAACTCCGGCATCATTTCCAAGCTTGGCCAGTGCAAACTTAGCATCAGCGCATCCCGGGAATACATACTTCTTGAAGCTGGGCATCAGAAGGTCAAAGAGCATCTCTCCGGCCTTGGATACTCCGCCGCCCAGAACGATGATCTCAGGGTTTACAACTGATGCAACAGCTGCGATTCCCTTGCCCAGGTAATAGCCGTACTTGTCTGCTGCCTCTTTTGCAAGCTTGTCCCCTGCCTTGGCTGCCTCAAATACATCCTTGCACTCAAAGTCCTTGCCCCTGAGGGTGCTGTCCTCATCAGATGCTGCGAGAACTCTCTTTGCAATCCTCACTGCACCGGTTGCGCTGGCATACATCTCAAAGCAGCCGTGCTTGCCGCATCCGCAGGTCTCGGGCTCGTCGTCAACAAGATGAACATGTCCGATCTCTCCGCCTGATCCCTTGGCACCGGTGAGGATCTTGCCCTCGATGATGATTCCGCCGCCGACACCTGTTCCCAGGGTCACAAGCAGCATGTTGGGATAGCCCTGTCCGCCGCCCTTCCATGCCTCTCCAAGGGCTGCAACGTTGGCATCATTGCCTGCCTTTACAGGGAGCTTTAATGCTGAGTGAAGCTCGTTTACAACATTTACCTTCTCCCAGCCCAGATTAACTGCCTGGTAGCAGAGTCCATCCGCATTTACTGCTCCGGGAACGCCGATACCTGCACCAACAACCTGGGTATCCTCGATGTTCTTCTCCTTCATCTTGGCCCTGATGGAAGCTGCAATATCAGGAATGATATGGGATCCGTTGTCCTCTGTCCTTGTGGGGATCTCCCAGAAATCAACCTTCTCGCCTGTCTCGGTCAAGAGACCGATCTTAACCGTGGTACCGCCTAAATCTGCTCCAAACACATATCTTGCCATGTCTGCTTCTCCTTTTTTATTATTTTTTTGATTAATATACATTCTTGAATCAGAGATTCAAGAATGCCGCAAATAGGCCATTAAAAG
>JAEEGL014429784.1_pt1 | contig 22230 bp, 19 predicted proteins | sample 9134231 | NCBI WGS metagenome assembly JAEEGL01 (sample SAMN16246548, study PRJNA631951) | gut metagenome | biome: gut microbiome; feature: rumen; material: fiber-attached | host: Bos | place: Iran: Karaj | collected 2018-10 | reverse complement strand
CACTGCCCCGTTTCCAACCTGAAGCTCGGCAGCGGTATGGCCGACGTGCGCGCGATGCGCGAGGCGGGTATCAACGTCTGCCTTGGCACCGACGGCGCCTGCTCGAACAACTCGCTGGATCTGTTTGAGGAGATAAAGATCTCGGCGCTGCTCGCCAAGGGGCTTACGCTCGATCCCACCGCGCTTCCCGCATATGACGTGCTTGAGATGGCAACGGTGAACGGCGCGATCGCCCAGGGCCGTTCCGACGAGACCGGCAGGCTCAAAGCAGGCTGCGACGCGGATCTTATTATGATAAACACCGACGCCGCGCATCTGCGCCCCGTTTACGATCCCATAAGCACCGTCGTCTATTCCGCCCGCGGCTCGGACGTGGAGCTGACCATGGTGAGGGGAAGGACCCTCTACCGCGACGGCAAATGGCTCACGCTGGATATCGGCAAGACCGTGAAGGCGGTCGAGGAATATGCCGTGCCGATAGTGAAGGACGAATGATCGGCAAATAAAAAACAAGGCAAAGCATAAGCTTCGCCTTGTTTTTTACCGTTTCGTCAGTCGTAGATTATCTCGGCTTTTTCCTCGGGCTTGACTTCCTCGGCCTCGACCTCCTCGGCCTCGACAGTCTCCGGCTCCTCGGCGGGAGCTTCGGGCGAGTTATCGTCGTTGGCAGCCCATTCGGTGACGGCGCGGATGCCGAACTTGACTGTCTTGACCACCGACTTGCCGAAGTCCTTGCCGAACTGCTTGACGTTTTCGCCGAGCTCGCTGTCGGTAAGATTGTCGCCGATATTGCCCAGGTCCTTGCCGACCTTCTTCCAGGATTCCTTGATCGTTGTCATATTCTTTTGCTCCTTGAGACCCCGCTGTGCAGGGTCGTCCTTTCTTCCAATATATGGCTGATTTTTTGAGGCATGGCCTGCGCGTTTCGCGCAAAATTTTCCCTTCACACATAACCTCATTTTATACTATAATCCGCCGAGCCCGCAAAGTCAAGCTTTTTCGTCAATAAAAGCGGGCGGCGCGATGAATACCCGGGCAGTTTTCCGTAAAGAATTATTTGTGAGAATTCTTTTACGGAGGGTTTTTCATGGGCTCGGGCAAGGTCGAGATCTGCGGCATCAATACGGGGGAGCTCCCGCGGCTGGACGCGAAAAGGAGCGCGGAGCTGCTTGCGCGAACGGCGGCGGGCGACGGGGCCGCGCGCGAGCTGTTCATAGAGGCGAACCTGCGCCTTGTGCTGTCCGTCATACAGCGCTTTTCGGGGCGCGGCGAAAGCCCCGACGACCTCTTTCAGATAGGCTGCATAGGCCTTATAAAGGCCATAGACAATTTCGACGCCTCGCACGGGGTGCGTTTTTCGACGTATGCGGTGCCCATGATAATAGGCGAGGTGCGAAGATACCTGCGCGACAATTCCGCCATGCGCGTTTCGCGGTCGATACGCGACACGGCATATCATGCGCTGAGGGAGCGTGCGCGGCTTGAATACGAGCTGGGGCGCGAACCGAAGCTTTCGGAGATCGCCGAGGCGCTGAATACGCCGGAGGAGGAAGTCGTTTTCGCGCTGGACGCGATAGCGGATCCCGTATCGCTGAACGAGCCCGTGTTCCGCGACGACGGCGACGCGGTATTCGTTGGGGATCAGGTGGCGGACGACAAGGCCACCGAGGAGCGATGGCTCGATTCGGTCGCGCTCAAAACCGGCCTGGAACAGCTTCCCGAAAGGGAGCGCAGGATCATAGAGCTTCGCTACTTCCTCGGACGCACGCAAACCGAGGTCGCGGGAGAGATAGGCATATCCCAGGCGCAGGTATCAAGGCTGGAGAAGCACGCGCTTGGGCAGATGAAAAAGTTCGTGTGAGGCCCAAAGCATTATAAGCCGCGAAGCTTTCGTTTATTCGCCAAAGGTTGAATTCCATCCCCCGATATGGTATTATAAATACGTGAATCCGCCGCAGAGGTCCGCTCTGCGGCTGTATGCATATTTGTAAGCGGTCAAGGCCGCAAAGGAAGGAGACCGATATGAAAAAGAGCCTGAAAGCCATAGCGGCGTCGCTCATCGCTCTTGCGATGATGCTGTTCGCGTCAGTTCCCGCGCCCAATGCGGCAAAAGCCGCCGGATCGGACCCGGTCCGCGCTTGCGCGGATCCCAACGAGACTGTGAATATCATAGTGAAGCTTGAGGATGCGCCCGCGCTTGCGCGCTTCCCCTTGGGAGATAACAGGATCGAAGCCGCGTGCGCTTATCTTCGCGCAAAGCAGGCCGAGACGCTCTCCTCCATCACCTCCGGCCCGGTGAAGGGTCTTTCATTTGAGCTGCTTTACAGCTACACGATGCTGTTCAACGGCATTGCGATACGGACCGAATATTCCGCTCTGGACCGCATAAAGGCGCTCCCCGGCGTTGCGGACTGCTACGTGAGCCCGACCTTCACCCTGCCCGAGAAGGTGGACGCCGAGGGCGAGGCCGAAAAGCTTTCGACCTCCGTCGGCTTTATCAACGCGGACGATATGTGGGCGCTTGGCTTCAGCGGTCAGGGCATGACGATCGCGGTGATCGACACGGGCATACTTGCCTCGCATCCGGCATTCGCCGCCGCTCCCGAGCGGCCCCGCTTTGATACGGACGGGCTTGACGCCGTGCTTTCCGAAAACGAGCTCTGCGCCGAGCAGCGCTATCCCGGAGTGCTGACGGGAAGCGAGCTTTATTACAGCAGCAAGATACCTTATGCATTCAACTATTACGCGGGCAACACCGACGTTTCGCACGCTTACGCGCAGAACGATCACGGCACGCACGTTGCCTCCATCGCCGCGGGCAGCTCGCCCGAGGCCAAGGGCGTGGCCTATAACGCGCAGATAATCGCCATGCAGGTATTCAACGGCGGCAACGCCGACTGGATAGATATAGTCGCCGCGCTGGAGGACTGCGCGTATCTCGGAGTTGATTCCGTCAATATGAGCTTCGGCGCGGACTGCGGCTTTACCGACGACGAGGATCTTGAGGCGGTATTCACGCTGCTTGCCGCCAACGGAGTGAACGTGGCGGCGGCTTCGGGCAACGCCGGCACCGCGGGCGGCGGAAATATCTTTAACGGCACGACCCCCACATTCAATTACGATAACGGCACCACCTCCACCCCCGCAACGCTTCGCGGCGCGCTGTCGGTGGCGGCAAGCTTAAACAGCGCCGATCACACCCCCGCGAGCTATTCGAGCTGGGGCTCCACTTCCGATCTGCGCATAAAGCCCGAGATCATGGCTCCGGGCGACAATATCACCGCCGCGGTGGATCCCGAATACTCCGGCGGCAGCTATGATATGAAGAGCGGCACCAGCATGGCCACTCCGCATATCGCCGGCGGCATGGCGCTCGTCAAGCAGTTCGTTAAGGAGCGCTTCCCCGAGCTTTCCCCTTCGGAGACGATGGAGATGGTCAACCGCCTGATCATGTGCACTGCGCATCCGGCGCAGATGAACGGCGAGCTTTACAGCCCCCGTCAGCAGGGCGCCGGCCAGGCCGATCTGGCTGCCGCGGCTGAGGCAAAGGCCTATATCGAGGTGAGCGGCTGCTCCCGTCCCAAGATAGAGCTGGGCGACGACGATGAGAAGACCGGCGTGTTCGCTTTCGATTTCGATATCGTGAACATCTGCGGACACGACCTTGATTACACGGTGGACACCCGCGTGCTGACCGAGGAGATCAGCATGTGGCTCATAGGTTACAGCCTGGTGAACATAATGAACCATTCGCCCGAGGATATCACCTCGGAATGCACGGTCACCGCGCCCGCCTCCGTGCGCGTGCCCGCGGGCGGAAGGAGCACCGTCAGCGTGACGGTGGACCTGGGCTCCTATGCGCAGGTGATAGATTCCACGTGCCCGCTCGGGATGTACGTTGAAGGCTTTGTAAGGCTTTACGGCGAGACTGATCTTTCCGTGCCCTTCCTGGGCTTCTACGGCGACTGGGAATACGGCGCGGTGTTCGACCGCAAGAACTATTATGATCAGTACATGGGCATATCCCACACCTATCCCAACGAGTGGGGCACCAACCGCGCCGCGGCCAAAATGGGCGAAACGAACGTGCTTCTGGGCATGAATCCGTTTGCCTCCACAACAAGCTTCCTGCTTGACCGCGCCTCGCTCAGCCCCAACGGGGACGGGAATATGGATGCGATAGACCTTGTTCACACCTATCTGCTGCGCAACTGCGAAACCTTCCGCTATGAGGTGGTGGACGCAGAGACCGGCGAGCAGTATTTCGTGCAGGATCTGCATCTTGTTCAAAAGGCCGTGCAGAACTCCTTCGTTTCGTTCTATCAGCCCGTTGGCGCCGAGCCCTGGAGCGCGATCGAGCATTGGGGCGGCGGCGAGCTTGACGACGGAACGCACTGCATACTGCGCATGACGGGCTTTATGCAAAGCATCGATCCGTTCGATCCTTATGATAACGAGAACGCCGTGTGGGAGGTGCCCATCACGATCGACAAAACCGCCCCGCAGCTTGTGAGCGGCGAACTGACCGACGGCAGACTTGAGCTTTCCGTTTGCGACAACCACTATACCGCGCTGATAGGCGTCTATTCCGACGCCGCCTGCACGGGCGTTATAAGCGAGACCCCCGTTGAGGAGACCTCGCGCGGGGCTGTCACCCGCCTTGGCATGGACGTGGGCGACAGCAGGTGCGTTTGGGTGAAGCTCTGCGATTACGCCGGGAACGTTTCCGTGATCGAGATAGGCTCCGAGCCGATAAGCTTCCTCAAGGGCGACTGCGACCTTAACGGCACGGTCGATTCGGTCGACGCGCTGCTGGCGCTTCGCCACGCGCTCGGCATAATCGAGCTGGAAGGCCCCGCGTTCCTCGCGGGAGATATCGACGGCAACGGCGTTATCGACAGCACGGACGCCCTGTTCATACTGCGCTATGCGCTCGAAATAATCCATGAGCTCTGATATCGCACCGTATAAGCTTGTAAAAAGCCGCAGAAGGAGCATCGGCATAAGCCTTGACCGTGACGGGAACGTGACGGTCAGGGCGCCGATGCTCTGCACCAAAAAGGAGATCGAAAGCGCTCTGCGCGAGGCCGAGGGCTGGATCGAAAGGACGAGAGCAAAGCTCGACAGGGTCAAGGCCGAAGCGGAGGACGCTGGAGTCTTGACCGAGGCCGATATAAGGAAGCTGGGCGCGGACATGCGCAGGGTGCTTCCCGAAAAGCTTATGCGTTATTCGGCGCTTCTTGACGTGGAATACGGCCGCGTGAGCGTGCGCAATCAGCGCAGCAAATGGGGAAGCTGCTCGGCAAAGGGCAATCTCAACTTCAACTGCCTTTTGATGCTTGCGCCAGAGGAGGTCATGGATTACGTGATAGTGCACGAGCTGTGTCACCTGAAGCACCCGGATCACTCGAAGGCGTTCTGGGCGGAGGTGGAGAGCGTCGATCCCGATTATAAGGCGCACAAGAAATGGCTGAAGGATCACGGCGGAGCGCTGATCGCGCGGATGATGATATGAAAACTAACCGTCCCATTGGTGAGTAAATACAGGAGAAAACATGCTTGATAAAAACGGCTTCGATCTGTGGGCAGACGGCTATGATAAGGCCGTAGGACTTTCGGACGAGGATAATCGCTATCCCTTTGCCGGGTATAAGGACGTGCTCGGAAATATCTTCGCGCGCGTGATGGAAAAGGGCTCCTGCCGCGTACTTGATCTGGGCTTTGGCACGGGCGTGCTGACGGCAAGGCTGTATGAGGCCGGATGCGAGATATTCGGGCAGGACTTTTCGCCCAATATGATCTCAAAGGCCAAAGCGAAGATGCCCGGAGCGAAGCTTTTCTGCGGTGATTTTTCAAAGGGTCTCGCGGATGAAATAACGGCGAACCGCTTTGACGCAATAGTCGCGACATACTCGCTCCACCATATCCCGGATGCGGACAAGCCTTTATTCATTCGCGGTCTGTATGCGCTCCTAAACTGCGGCGGGACGCTTTTGATAGGCGACGTTGCCTTCCGCACACGCGCCGAGCTTGAGAAGTGCAGAGCCGAGGCCGGCGACGAATGGGACGACGAGGAATACTATTTCGTTTTTGACGAGCTCGAGCCCCTGCTGCCCGGGTTGGGATTCGAAAAGATCTCGCACTGCGCGGGGATTTTGAGCCTTCGCCGCGATTGACTTTTTTTACATTTGCTGATATAGTAATAGCATCCTGAAAGATCGGAGCTTATTTTGTTATGCTTAAAGACGGTAAGGTGCTCGTTGGCAAGGGCAATATCGAAACATACATACTCCCGCAGATGGCGAACCGCCACGGCCTGATCGCCGGCGCGACCGGCACGGGCAAGACCATCACTCTGAAGGTGATGGCGGAAAGCTTTTCCGACATGGGCGTGCCCGTGTTTCTTGCGGACGTCAAGGGCGACCTTGCGGGCTGCGTCAAGGCGGGCGATTACGAGACGATAAAAAAGCGCGTGGAAGGCATGGGCTTTGACGAGACGACCTTCCCCATGAAGGCTTATCCCATGAAGTTCTGGGACGTATTCGGCGACGGCGGGCATCCCGTGAGGACGACCGTTTCCGAGATGGGTCCTTCGCTGCTTGCAAGGCTTCTGGGCCTTACCGAGGTGCAGACGGGCGTGCTTGCGATAGTGTTCCGCGTGGCGGACGACAAGGGCTGGCTGCTGACGGACCTTAAGGATCTGCGTGCTATGGTGGCCTATTGCACCGAGAACTCATCCGATCTGCTCAACGAATACGGCAATATCTCGCGCCAGTCCGCAGGCGCCGTGCAAAGGGCGCTCCTGCAGCTTGAGGACGCCGGCGGAGACGTTTTCTTCGGCGAGCCCGACATACAGCTTGCCGATTGGATGCAGAATTCCGATGACGGACGCGGCTATATCAACATATTCCACTGTGCGAAGCTGTTCAGGTCTCCCCTGCTCTATTCGACCTTTATGCTGTGGCTGCTGGCGGAGCTGTTTGAGGAGCTGCCCGAGGTGGGCGACCTGGAAAAGCCCAAGCTGGTGTTCTTTTTTGACGAGGCGCATCTGCTTTTCCACGATTCGACCAAGGCGCTGAGGGACAATATCGAACAGGTGGTGAAGCTCATACGCTCCAAGGGCGTGGGCGTGTACTTTATCACGCAGCAGCCCTCCGACGTGCCCGATCCCATATTGGCTCAGCTCGGCAACCGCGTGCAGCACGCTCTGAGAGCCTATACTCCCTCGGAGCAGAGGGCGGTGAGGGCCGCGGCGCAGACATTCCGCGTAAACCCCGAATTCGACACCGAGGAGGCCATAATGGCGCTTGGCACGGGCGAGGCGATAGTCAGCTTCCTCGATGAAAAGGGCCGCCCCAATATCTGCGAGCGCGTGACGATCATGCCCCCGCAGTCCATGATGGGCGCGATAGACGACGAGCGCAGGAAGGCCGAGATAGAGGCCTCGGACGTCTACGGCAAGTATGACGAGGCAGTGGACAACGAATCCGCATACGAGATAATCAACGCGGACAAGCTCGAGCGCGAAAAGCAGCAGGCCGAGGAGGCGCAGGCGGCGCTTGAGGCCAAGGAGCGCGAGAAGGCCGAGAAGGAAGCCGCAAAGGAGGCCGCGCGCAAGGAAAAGGAAAAGGCCGCCGCCGAAAAGAAAAAGGCCGCAAAGAAGAAGAATTCCACTTTGGGCAAGGTGGCGTCGTCGACCGTGAATTCGATAGGCCGCGAGCTGGGCAAATCCATTTTCCGCGGGATCCTGGGCATATTTAAGAAGGGATAATCAACAGTTGCCTTATATTATAGCAGGTTCGGTACTGATAATCGTCTTGACTGCCGCGCTCCTCTATGCTACGAGGGAGCGCAGGCGGTTCAATTCGTCCCAATACAGGCGCATCACGGGCAATTCGTGGGACGACGTGCGCTCCGACGCGAGCCGCAGCGCCGAATACAATATCTACGACGCCCTGCGCGAATATGAGAAGCGCGGCGCGAAATTCCTGTTCAACCTATACATACCCATGGAGCACGGCGGCACGACCGAGCTGGACGCGATCATGATCTGTTCGCGCGGGATACTCGTTTTCGAGAGCAAGAGCCGCTACGGATGGATCGAGGGCAGCGACACCGAGCGTGAATGGAAGCAGCTGCTCTTCAGGCGGGACGGATCGCTTATCGAAAACAAGCTTTACAACCCCGTCATGCAGAACCGCGGGCACGTGGCGCACTTAAAAAAGCTTCTGGGCGGCAGGGTGCCCATGTTCTCCGTGATCGTATTCTCGGACAATACGGACATAAAGCGCATCAAGGTGAGCTATCCCGATACGCTCATCACCAACGAAAGCAGGCTTAAGATAGTCGCGGGAAATATCTATTGGAACGCCCCCGAGGGCTTGAGCGAGAGCGACATACAGAGCATCTATTTCAAGCTTTATCAGTACACGCGCGTCTCCGACGAGGAGAAGGAAAAGCATATAAAGGATATCAAAAAGAAGTATCTTTCGGAAAGGAACGGAGCCTCGAAGAAGGCGCAGTCCAAAGCGCGTCCACGGCCCGCTCAGACGAATCGGCAGAGGCAGACCCGCCCGCCGCAGGTACGAAGGACGCCCCAAAGGCCTCGAGGCAATTGAGATGGAATATAAAAAATCCTGTGATCACAGGATTTTTTGTTTGCTTATTCGAGCTCGGTGAGGTTGTTGACCCATTTGCGGCGTTTGATCATGATATAGCCTATCACGCATTTAATGATATCGAGCCCGCGCACGATTATGAACATGGGCACGATGGGGATATCGGTGAAGCGCGAGAGCACGAACGCCGTGGGCACGCACACGGCCCAGACGAACATGCTGTCGAAGAGGAACGTGATGAGCGTTTTGCCGCCGGAGCGAAGCGTGAAATAGCTTGAGTTGGTGAACGAATCGACGGGCATCATTGCGGCGCTTACGAGCAGCAGGGTGCAGGCAAGATCGCGCACGCCCTCGGTGGTGTTATAAAGCATGGGGATGAACCGCGCTACGGCCGCCATTATGATTCCCACGGCGGTGCAGAGCAACAGTGAGAACACGATGAGACGCCTGTCCTCCTCGACGGCCTCTTCCTCGCGTCCCGCGCCGAGATGCTGACCAACTATTATCGATATCGTCGCGCCCATGGCAAAGAACGAGCAGAAGAACAGGTTGGACACCGTGGAGGAGATATTGACCGCGGAGACCACCTCGAGCCCGCGCTTGGAATAGCACTGGTTGAGCATCGTCATGCCGCTTGCCCACAGCACCTCGTTGAGCAGCAGGGGCAGTCCCTTTATTGCGATGTTCTTGAGCAGCGCTCCGGGCACCTTGGGTGAGGAATAGAGCCCCTTTAAATAGGTGAAGCTCTTTATATTTCCGTGCGCCCAGATGATGAGCACGGCGCATTCCACCACCTTGGCGACGATGGTTGCTATCGCCGCGCCCCTGACGCCCATTGCGGGGGCGCCGAGCTTTCCGAATATGAGTACGTAATTGAGCGCGAGATTCACTATGATCGCGATTATGCCCGAAAGCATGGGAACGGTGGTCTGCCCCGTCTCCCTGAGCGTGCCCGCGTAGACCTGTGATATCGCGAATGGAAGCATGGGGATGAGCATCAGCGCAAGGTATTCCCGCCCGTAAGCCAGAGTGGCCTCGAGATCGAGATCCTCCTGCCCCTGATGGAGGAAGAGCCTTATAAAATCGTCGCCGAAGAATATGAAGGCGAGCGTGAACAGCACCACCGAAGCGACGGCGATATAAAGCTTGACGCGGATCGAATTGCGCACGCCCACGTCGTCACGCTTGCCGTAAAACTGAGTGGTGAATATGCCCGCGCCGGAAATGCCGCCGAATATGCACAGATTGAAAACGAACATGAGCTGATTGACTATCGCCACTCCGCTCATGGGCTCGGTGCCCAGCCTGCCGACCATTATGTTGTCCAGAAGGCTCACGCCGTTGGTGATGACCTGCTGGATCAGTATCGGTATCATCACCGTGAACACACGGCGATAAAACGCCTTGTTTCCGAAATATTTACTCATAGTTTTATCCGAAAAAGAATTTGCCCCTATTATAACAGATAGGGGCAAAAATGCAAATATATGTTATCCGAGGAACTTGAGCTTGGGCCGTATGCGGCGGATATAGAGCAGGTCTATCACGGCAAGCCCCATATCATAGATCATAAGGCACAGTGTGAGACCCGCAAAGAACACGACGTTCATCACCGTGCCCGCTTCGCCGAGATCCTTCATCACGGCGTCAAGCCTGAGCACGAAATAGAGGAACGCATACAGCGCGCCTGTCACGACGGCGAAGAATGCGAGCTTAGCGAAAAAGCGCAGCGCCTTTGAAGGGATGCGGAGGAAGAGCGGGCGTATGATCGGATAGTATCCGAGGGCGACGTAAAAGAACGCGAGCTCTTTATCGGGGCAGAGCAGCGCCGACAGCACCGCGGAGGCGATATAGCAAAGGGCCGCCCTTCCCTTGCCGAATTCGTGCAGCACGGGTATGAGGCATAGCGAGGCCAGAAGCGGCGCGGCATAGGTCAGCACCGCAAGCACGCTGCCAAAGAGCATCAGCACGACGCCAAGCGCCGCCATCATTCCGCAGAACGTGACGGTGAGCGCGGTATTCCTTTTTGAATTCCTTTTGGGCGGCATTATCGATCCAGCGCGTAGCGGGGCATGGTCTCGCGGTCGCGGAACTCGTGCTTTTCATAATAGCCTATGAGCTCTCCGGAATCATCGCGAAGGGCGACCATATAGACGTCCTTATTGACGGTGGGATTATGGAAGGTGTGCACGATATTGTGCGATACTTCCTCCCTGAACCAGTCGAATACCCTGAGGATCGCCTGGCGGCTCCTCTCGTTATGGCAGTCCATTATGCTTTTGCCGACGAGCGAGAAGCCTCCGTGCTTTTCCTCGGCCTTCGCCGCGGCGGGATTCATATAGATTATGGTGTGGGTGCAGTCGCAGATGACGATCGGCGCGCGGTCCTGCTCCAGAACGCTTTTGAAAAAGGGAGAGAGCTCCATAATTATACCTCGAATGCTTTATTGAGGTCATTTTAGCAAAAGTGAAATGAGGTGTCAATCCCCTTGTCGCCATCCGCCGACAAAACGAACGGCGCCGGCTTGAATCGACCGGCGCCGTATTATTGCGGATAAGCCTTTTTACACCATCAGCTCCGTTATGAGCTCGGCGATCTCGGCGGGATTCTCGAGGGTGAGGCCGGAGATCAGGCGGGCGTTGGCATAGAGCACCTTGCTGTACTTTTTGAGCCTGTCCTTATCCTCGATGAAGAGCATTTTGAGCTTGCCCGCGATGGGGTGATCCTTGTTGATCTCGAGCACCTTTTCGGCCTTGACGCCAGTTTCGGCGCCGGGCATGCGTCCGAGGGTCTTTTCCATGCCCACGGAGACCGCGCCTTCGCTGGATATGCAGGCGGGATGGCCTGTGAGCGAGCCGGTGAAGCGCACAGCGGAGACGCCTTCGCCTATCGCTTCCTTCATAAAATCAAACAGATCCTTGGATTTTTCGTTCTCGAGCTTCAGGCTTTCCTTCTCCTCGTCGGTGGCGATATCGAGCTCGTCGTTGGTGACGTTGGCAAACTCGTGTCCTTCATATTCGTGCAGCATCATGAGGGCGAACTCGTCGACGTCCTCCAGAAGATAGAGCACCTCGAAGCCCTTGCCCGTGACGGCTTCGACCTGCGGCAGGAGCTTGACCTGCTCGCGGCTCTCGCCGGCGGCGTAATAGATCTTCTTCTGACCCTCCTTCATGCGGGAAACGTATTCCTTGAGTGTCACGGGCTCGTCGGATTCGGAGGAATCGAACATCACAAGGTCCGAAAGCACGTTCTTGTGCATGCCGTAATCCGCATAAAGGCCGTACTTGAGCTGAGTGCCGAAGGCCTTGAAGAAGGTCTTGTACTTATCGCGCTCGTTCTCCTGCATCTTGAGCAGCTCGTCCTTGATCTTGTTTTCAAGCGCGCGGGCGATGGCCTTGAGCTGCCTGTCGTGCTGGAGCATTTCCCTTGAGATATTGAGGGAAAGATCGGAGCTGTCGACCAGGCCCTTTACAAAGCTGAAATAGTCGGGCAGGAGCTCTTTGCACTTTTCCATAATCATAACGCCGGAGGAATAGAGCTGCAGGCCCTTTTCGTAATCGCGCGTGTAATAATTATAGGGCGCGTTCGCGGGGATGAAGAGCAGGGCGGTGTAATCGGATATGCCCTCGGTCTTCTGCCTTATCACCTTGAGGGGCGCTTCGTAATCGTGGAACTTTTCCTCGTAGAACGAGGCGTAATCCTCCTCGGAGACCTCCTTGGGATCCTGCTTCCAGATGGGCGTCATGCGGTTTAACGTTTCATCCTCGAAAACGTCCTCATACTCGGGCTTGTCATCGGGCGAGCCCTCGACGCGCTTTGAGTGCGAGACCATCATGCGGATTGGATAGCGGATGTAATCGGAATACCTTTTAACAAGGCTTCTTATGCGGTAATCCTCAAGGAATTCGGAGTATTTTTCATCGTCGGTATCGGGCCTTAAAAGGAGCGTGATCTCGGTTCCGTGCGAGGAGAGCTCGCCGGGCTCGACCGTGTAGCCGTCAACGCCGGAGGATTCCCACTTCCATGCCTCGTCCGAACCGTAGGCGCGGGAGACGACGGTGATCCTTTCGCTCACCATGAACGCGGAATAGAAGCCCACGCCGAACTGACCGATTATGTCGATGTCGGGCTTCTGCTCGCCGTCCTTCTTGAAATCGAACGAGCCGCTCTTGGCGATGGTGCCCAGGTCGCTCTCAAGCTCTTCCCTGGTCATGCCGCAGCCGTTATCGCGTATGGTAAGCGTGCGCGCGGACTTATCGGGAGTCAGGCGGATCTCGTAATCCCCGCGGGCAAGGCCGACGCCGCCCTCGGTGAGCGAGCGGTAATAGAGCTTGTCGATCGCGTCGGAGGCGTTTGAAATGAGCTCGCGCAGGAATATCTCCTTATGCGTATAGATCGAGTTGATCATCATGTCGAGGAGCTTTTTGGACTCCGTTTTGAACTGTTTCTTCATTTATATCACCTCAAATGTGTTTGGTTTCTTAATAATTATCTTATCACGTTTTTGGTATATTGCAATGCCCGCACACAATATATTTTATTTTCGCGGGGTTCGGATCGTAAAAAAGGTGTTATAATTACGGTGATGAAAAAAACGGAGGTGATACCATGAACAGATCCGATATAGTTGAATTGACCAAGGAGCTCCTTGCGGTGCCCCATTGCTGCGCGGAGCTCAAGGACGCCGGCAGGGCATGGCTCGAGGCGCTCGACACTCCCTTTGAGCAGGACGCGGCAAAGGCGTACGTAAACGAGCTCGAGGAGGACGTTATGAAGGTGGACAACGTTATCGCGTTCTTCTCCTCCCCCGCCGCCGCGGAGCATTTCGGCGGCGAAAGGGCTGCCGCGATGGCCGCCCACATGCACGAGCTCAAGGCCAAGGGAGCCGTCTACTGCGACTGCGCCGCCTGCGCCAAGGGCGCGGCGATACTTGCGGCGAAGGAGCTGCTGGTCCCTCAGGAGGATTGATCCGCCTGCCTGATGCTCACGATATCGTCTATGTTTACGCTCGCACCGCTCTCAAGGAGTATGGTGCGGGCGTATTCGTTTATGCCGATCACCGCGCCAGCGTGCTCGACCAGCGCGCCGCCCTCCTTCCTCGAGTCGGGCACGAATACGGTCAATATCACGTTCGGCCTCTTTTCAAGGCTCCTGCGGATATTCTGCAGGCTGCGGTCTATAAAATACTTCTCGTCCTCGTCCAGCTCGGGCCGTCCGGAGGTGAGGCGCGCGGTCTCTTCGATCTCGCCGTCAAAGCCCGTCAGCGCGGCAAAGGGCGCGAACTGCGCCGCCCGATCGTAATTGGACATATGCGGGCGATCCTTGGAAACATGCCTGGGACCGTGCATTAGCTCGTCGTATGCGTGCGCGTCGTGCCTCAATTCAAGCACCTCCCCTACCCCGCTTTTTCGCCTTCTTCACACTTCTTTTCACCCGGCTTTTCGACCTTGTCGCCCTCGCCCGAGCGGTGGCCGCCGACCTGTGCGTTGCGCTCGCGGGCCGTGGCGCCCTCCTCGAAATTCATGCCCTTCAATATGGCGTTTTTGCCGAACTTATTGCGTATTTTTATCACGGCGTCCTGCCGCGACCGCTCGCGTTCACGCTGTGCCGCGTCCGCCTGCGCCCTTTTGAGCTGCTCCTCGGGATCGCTGAAAAGATCGAACTGCCGGTATTCCTCCTTGGGCGCCTCGTCCTCGCGCAGCACGCGGTTTGCCGCTATCCCCAGCCGCCTGACGGTGAGCGCCCTGTCGGCTATGCGCTCGAACAGCGCGACCGCCGCCTTGGTTATCTCACGCGTGGAGGAGGTCGGCCCGGAAAGATTCACGGAGCCGTGCGCGGATCTTGGCGCTTTTCTTCCATAGTAATCGCTGACGATATCGCCCTTGTAGTATCTGCGGCGCTCGGGATCGGTGACGTTCTCGGTGTCGTAGCCGACGGACAGCACGAGCTGATCGGTGACGAAGCCCTTTGAAAAGAGATCCATCGAGAGCCCGTCGGCCATCTCGCGCACGATGAGACGCGCCCTGTCGAACGCATAGGGCGTGCTTAGCACCTGACCGCTGCTCAAGGAATGCGCGCGCGGGCGATAGGCCTTTATATCCGCCATGGTGCAGGACTCCCAGCCCCATGCGTGATCGATCAGAAGCTCGGCGTTTATGCCGAAGAGCTTGTAAAGGAACGATTCGTTCAGCGCGCTGCGCTCGCCCGCCTCGGACACCACGGCGATATCGCCCATGGTGCGGATGCCGTATTTATCGAGCCTTGCGGCGATACCGCGCCCGATGCGCCAGAAATCGGTTATGGGAGTGTGCGCCCAGAGCCTTTCGCGGTAGCTCATCTCGTCAAGCTCGGCGATCCTTACGCCGTTCTTATCGGGCTGCATATGCTTGGCGTCGATATCCATCGCGATCTTGGCAAGATAGAGATTGGTGCCGATGCCCACGGTGGCGGTGATGCCCGTTTCATTTAAAACGTCGCCTATCATGCGCATGGCAAGCTCGCGCGCGGTGGTCTTCAAGGGCCTCAGATACTTGCTGACGTCTATGAACACCTCGTCCACCGAATAGACGTGGATATCCTCGGGCGCGATATAGCGCAGATAGATCTTGTAGATATTGGCGCTGACTTCCATATAGCGCGCCATGCGGGGACGCGCCGTGATATAATCGATCTTGAGCGAAGGATCGGCGATAAGCTCGGAGCCGATATAGGATGAGCCCGAGAATTCGTGCCCCTTGGCGGCGAATTTTCGGTCGGCATTGAGCTCGGCCACCCTTTGGACGACCTCAAAGAGCCTCGCGCGGCCTGATATGCCGTGCGCCTTCAAGGACGGCGTGACGGCAAGGCAGATGGTCTTTTCCGTGCGGGATTCATCCGCGACCACCAGATTGGTATCCAAAGGATCCAGGCCCCTGTCCGCACATTCCACCGAGGCATAGAAGGATTTGAGGTCTATGCACACATAGGTTTTTTCGCTCATTCGTTCCATATTTGTATTATAGCACATTCATTCTATTTGTCAACAGGCAAAATAAATAATGATCCCCCGGCGAAGCCGGGGGTATTTCATTTTCGGGCATAGCCCTCATATTACTGGCTGCCCACACGTGGGCATGGGGTGCCTGTCAGCATGCAAGGGGTTACTAGCTACCCGTTAACGGGTTCCCTTTCTGTGTTGCTTTTCCAATCTGTTTTCTGCACACAATTATCTATCTGCATACAGGCTTCTCTGGTCTGTGTTCTTTGTACATTCCTTTTCATTGTCTCGCTCTTGCATTCTTGGATAGCTCATCTATTTATGCTATAATTGTTATGGAGATAGATTCACTTTCATTCTCTATTTCTATCCTCCTGATGTGTTTTCAGCGTAACTGGCAGGTCACGCTTGTGCAATAAACACATCAGGAGTTTTTTGTAACTGTCTCAACGGTAAACCTCTACGGAACCCCGCCACTATGGCGGGGTTTTCGAGATACAAAAAACCGGCAGGAAATATCATCCTGCCGGAAATCGTTTCTAAGGGCGCATGCGCATAAGGAGACGCCCAAAACTTATTTCATCCCGCGCTTGACCATCTCGGTCACGGCGAAGGTGGCGACGTCGTCGGCATACTTGCCGGCACCGAAGCCCGCGTCATAGCCAAGCTCCTTTGCAAGCTCGTGCGTGATGCGCGCGCCGCCGCAGCAGAGTATGAACCGATCGCGCAGGCCCTCGGCTTCGAGATACTCGACCAGCTCGGTGAGGTTCTGGATATGGATATCCTTCTGCGTGACGGTCTGCGAAACGAGAAGCACGTCGGCGTTGACCTCGAGCGCCTTCTTGACGAATTCCTCGTTGGGGATCTGCGCGCCCCAGTTATAGGCCTCGATCATCTCATAGCGCTCCAAGCCGTAATGCCCCGCAAAGCCCTTGCGGTTCATTATGGCGTCGATGCCGACGGTGTGCGCGTCGGTGCCGGTGGAGGCGCCGACCATGACTATCTTGCGGCCGAAGTGTTCCTTGATGTATTCGTTGGTCTCCTCCATGCTCATGGTCTCCTCCTCGACCGTGACCACGTGGATGTTCTCATAGTCGACGGAGTGGGAAACGGAGCCGTAAACGACGAAGAAGGTGAATTCCTTATCAAGCGTCTTGGCGCAGGCGACGTTGGGCTCGTCAACGCCCATCTTGCGCACGAGCTGACGGGCGGCTTCAACGCCGCGCTCGTCATTCTTTACGGGCAGGGTGAATGAGAACTGCACCTTGCCGTCGTTCATCGTGTCGCCATAGGCCTTGACGCGCTTGGGATCGAAATGGGTATCGAAGTCCGCTTTATGCGTATTATACAAACCACTGCTCATACCTTACAGACTCCTTTTCATAAGCTCGATGAAGGGGTTGAAGTAGACCGCATCCTTCCTTGTGACGCCGTTCAAGCCCTTGCCGCCATCGCGCGAGCGCTTGATATCGGCGAATATGCCCTTTTCAAGGGTGGCAAAGAGGCCCATCTTTTCGATCTCGGCCAAAAGGTCGGTCGCCTTCTGCAGGACCTCGTTGGCCCTCTTTTCCATTATGCCGCCCTCACGGAAGGTGATATCGTCGCCCAGATCGTGCATGGTGCGGAAGATGTACTGCGCGTTCTCGATGGACAGCGCGCGGTCGCTCATGAACGGGGTGTGGATGGCCTCGGTGAGCATGCCCAGCAGGTGGAGCTTCTGCCCCGTCAGTATCGTTACGATATTGAAGAGCGCGTCCTGCACGTGACCGCGGAAGATATTGCCCGTCATGAACTTGGTGGGGGGCATGTATTTCAGCGGCGCCTTGGGGAATATCTGCCTTGCCATCTGCGCCTGAGCGAGCTCGTAGAGGAAGCCGTTGGGCACGTCGGGATCGATCTCGAAGGCGTGGCCCAGGCCCTGCTGTTCCTCGGGCAGGCCGGCCTCAAGCGCGAACTGCTCGTTCAAGAACTGCGAGGCGAGCACGGTGTGCGCTTCCTCGACCGCGTCGGCAGTGGTGAGATAGTTATCCTCGCCGGTGTTGATTATGACGCCCGCGAAGGAATTGATCACGCGGCTCATAAACTGGTCGATTATGGTGCGCTGCGGGTTGATATCGCGGAAGAGTATGCCGTAAAGCGCGTCATTGAGCATGACGTCGAGCCTTTCGAGAGCGCCCATCGCGGCGATCTCGGGCATACACAGGCCGGAGCAATAGTTGCACAGCCTTATATAGCGGTGCTCCTCCTCGCCCACCTCGTCGAGCGCGGCGCGCATGAGGCGGAAGTTTTCCTGCGTGGCATAGGTGCCGCCGAAGCCCTCGGTAGTGGCGCCGTAGGGGACGTAATCAAGCAGGCTCTGGCCGGTGGTGCGGATAACGGCTATGATATCCGCGCCCTGCTTGGCAGCCGCCTTGGCCTGAGTGATATCCTCATAGATATTGCCGGTGGCGACGATCACGTAGAGGTAGGGATCGGTCTTGTCGCCGAACTCGGAGAGATACTCGTTTCGCTTGGCGACGTTCTTCCTGATGCGCTCAACGGTGGCCTCGGCAACGGGCATAATTGCGGAGCGGATCTCGTCGATCGAACGGGGCGGCAGATTGGCAAGATCGATCCTGCCCTCGTCGATACCCTCGGCAATGCCCTGGGGATCGAGCCCCGTATCGAGCATGGCCGTGCCGATAAGGTAAGCCGCGCCAACGCCCAGCAGGCCCTTCTCGTTCATATGGTCGACAACCACGTTGGGCAGAGGGACGTCGAGGGCGTTCACGCCGTCGATGCCCAGAAGCCTGCACACGGTGCGCTCGACCGTGACGGTGGTGTGGAGATCGATAAAGCTCTGCGTATCGACGGCTATGCGATGCGCCGCCTCGCGCGCTTTGTTGACGTTCTCCTGATTCAGTCTAAGCTTTTCGTTCATTATAAGCTCCCTGCTTGCCGCTTTTGTTCGTTCAGTGCTTCTTGCTTCTCTCGAGGCGGGCAAGGCCCTTGGGCTCGAGGGAGATAGCGCCGTCCTTGCGGCCCTGCTCGAGGCCGGCTACGCCGACGGGCTCGAAGCGGGCTTCCTTTGCCTTGCGGCACTCCTCGCAGTGGCAGTCCTCCTCATAGTGCTCGGGCTCGGTATAGGTGGTGATAACGCCCTCGAAGTTGCGGAGGATGGTCTTCCTGGGAGTCTGGCTGATCACGTAGTTGGGCATAACGGGAGTCTTGCCGCCGCCGCCGGGAGCATCCACTACGAAGGTGGGCACGGCATAGCCGGAGGTGTGGCCCCTTAAGCCCTCGATGATCTCGATGCCCTTGGAAACGGGCGTGCGGAAGTGGGTGAGGCCCATCGACAGGTCGCATACGTAGATGTAATACGGCCTGACCCTGATATAGACGAGGGCCTGCACGAGCTTTTTCATGACGTGCACGCAGTCGTTCACGCCGTGGAGCAGCACGGTCTGGTTGCCCAGGGGGATGCCGGCGTCGGCCAGCCTTGCGCAGGCAGCCTTCGATTCCTCGGTGATCTCGTTGGGATGATTGAAGTGAGTGTTCAGCCAGATGGGATGATACTTCCTGAGCATATCGCACAGCGCGGGGGTGATCCTTTGCGGACACACGACGGGCGTGCGGGAGCCGATGCGGACGATCTCCACATGGGGGATCTTGCGCAGCTCGGAGATGATGTATTCGAGCTTTTCATCGGAGATCATGAGCGCGTCGCCGCCGGAGAGCAGAACGTCGCGCACTTCGGGATGGTTCCTGATGTATTCGAGGCAGCCCTCTACCTGGCAGTCGGGCACCGCGGTATCGTTCTGACCGGCGAAGCGGCGCCTGGTGCAGTGACGGCAGTACATGGAGCACTGGTCGGTAACGAGGAAGAGCACGCGGTCGGGATACCTGTGGGTGAGGCCGGGAGTGGGCGAATCGGTATCCTCATGGAGAGGATCGAGCTGATCCTCGGGCGCCTGATAGAGCTCGAGCGCCGTGGGGATCGCCTGACGCCTTATGGGATCATAGGGATCGTCGGGATTGATGAGAGAGAGGTAATAGGGCGTGATGGCCATGCGGAGGGTGCCCAAGCATTTCTTTACGCCATCCTCCTCCTCGGGAGTGAGAGCGATGTATTTCTTGAGGTCCTCAAGGGTCTCGATGCGGTTGGCGACCTGCCACTGCCAGTCGTTCCAGAGTTCATCGGGGATGTCCTTGAAAAGGCCGTATGCACGGCTCTGATTGATGGTAACCATAGTCAATTCCTTTCAGTTTAGAGATTGTTGATCATTCTGCGCTGTTTGTCAGCGCATTTTCGGGATCGAACTCGACGTCCTTGAATACGGGACCGTATTTGGTCACGCAGCTTGCGGGAACGAACGCATGCAGGGTGTACACGCGCTCGTTATCGACAACGTATTTCACGAGCCACATCTTTTGTATCTCGCCGGAGACGCGGTATTCCGCAGTCGCCTCTATGGAGAGACAGACGTAATGCTCGTTCTTTTCGTATTTGAAATCGTCGATCGTGTAATCCGCGTTCTGAGCGTCGACCATGCCAAGGGCGATCTTCATGTATTCGCGCGCCTGCTCCTCGGAAAAAGAGGCGATTTCGGCGTATTTCCTGGAGGGGATCATGTAATAATAGCCGTTATGCTCGTAATCCCGGAACGAATCGAAGAATTCATAGGTGAGCACGCCTTTGTCGTCCTCCGTGTTGGCGACAAAGATGAGCTGCTCCTCGTCCTCGGAAGAGCTCACGAAGCAATCGAGATAATTGAATTTGAGGGCCGAGCCGTCGTCATACGGCACGTAGCTCACTTCGCCGTAATCGACCTGAGTGGGGCCCTCGGGCACGTACTCGTTCTCATGCCCGCAGCCCGCAAGGGCGGATATGAGAAGCAGCGCCGTCAGCGCAAAAAGAACAAGTTTTTTCATTAAAGACTCCATCATTTTGGGATGCGCGGGACGTTCCCGCAATAAAACATCCCCCCGCGCGCCCGATAAGCGCGCGGGGGAAGCATATAGGCTCAGCAGTACTTCTCGTCAAAGAGCTTGCGGAGCTTCTCGTTCTCACGCAGCACGTTGAGGGTGATCTCGGCATGGTCCTTGGTGTAGCCGTTGCCGATGATCATGGTGACGTCCTTGCCGATGCCCTCTGCGCCCAGAGCGGCCTTGGTGAAGGAGGTGGCCATGGAGAAGAAATAGACGATACCGTCGTCGCGGACGGGGAGGATCGCGCTCATCTCGCAGGACTCGACGTTGACGCAGCAGATGGAGATATCATACTCCTTGCCGCCGTTGGCCTCAAGAGCGGCCTCGAGAACGGCGATGGGCTCGGTCGCGGAAGCGACGACGACCTTGTTATAAACGCCCAGCTCCATAAGAGCGGGTACCTGCTTGGGGTTCCTTACAACGCCGACCACGTTGCCGTTGGGGCCGACCTTCTTCATGGCCTCATAGCCGCAGAGAACGCCGGATTTGCCGTTAGCGCCGAGGATGAGGACGCTGTCGCCCTCCTTGGGCAGCTTGCGGGCCTGAGCGGGTGCGCCGGCAACGTCAAGAGCCGCAAGGGCAAGGGTCTCGGTCATGTCATCGGGCAGCTTGGCATAGATGCCGCTCTCGAAGAGCACGGCCTGGCCGACGATATCAACGCGGTCGATATCCTTATGGATGGCAAGGATCTTGTCGATCTTGAGAGGAGTGAGGGACAGGGAAACGAGGGAAGCGATCTTATCGCCGACCTTGAGGTCACGATCCTTGAGGTCCTCGCCGATATAGGCGACCTTACCGATGAACATGCCGCCGGAACCGGTTACGGGATTCTGCTGCTTGCCGCGCTCGGCAACGATGCCCATGATCATTTCGCCGATCCTCTTCTCATCGCCCTCGCAGGCTTCCTCGATCTGAGTGAAGGAAGCGGAGTCGATATTGAGGGAGATGACGTCGCAGATGATCTCGTTGGAGTAATGCTTGGTCATGTCGTTATCGATCTTCCAAGCAGCCTGGGTGAGAACGCCGTGGGGCTCGATGACCCTGTGAGTACCGTACTTGTTGCCTTTGAGTGCCATATTTTTATTCCTCCGGAAAATAATATTTTTATTTGATTATCGGGTTAAGGTTTGGGATTCGAGCCCGAATGCCGGGCCCGCGGGGCTTACTTTAAGGGCTTGAGGGAGAGGATGCGCCTTGCTTCCTCGGGGGATGCGATCTCGCGGCCGAGCTCGCGGGAGAGACGGACGACCTTTTCGACGAGCTCGCCGTTGGACGCCGCCTTGACGCCGCGGGACAGATAGATGTTATCCTCGAAGCCGACGCGCACGTTGCCGCCCATCACGATGGTGGGAGCGGCGAGCGTGAATGCCGCGCGGCCCACGCCGGTGGAAGTCCAAGTGGCGTCCTTGGGGATGGCGTTGACCATCCAGCAAAGGTTCTGCACGGTTGCGGGAGTGCAGCCCTTGACGCCCAGAACGAAGTTGAACTGCATTGGATCGCCGGGGACCTCGCCCTTCCTTGCCATGTCGAGAATGGTGTCGATATGGCCCATCTCAAAGCATTCGTACTCGGGCTTGATGCCGTTCTCGATCATGCGCTTGCCGAACACGCGCATATTGGGCATGGTGTTGTCGAATATCTCGTCGCCGAAATTGCAGGTGCCGCAGT
>JAEEGL013867528.1_pt1 | contig 22231 bp, 16 predicted proteins | sample 9134231 | NCBI WGS metagenome assembly JAEEGL01 (sample SAMN16246548, study PRJNA631951) | gut metagenome | biome: gut microbiome; feature: rumen; material: fiber-attached | host: Bos | place: Iran: Karaj | collected 2018-10 | reverse complement strand
TGAGAAATGAGGAATTATCGGTGACGGCTAAAGCCGCATTTTACGATGATACCAGTGGTTTCGCTTTTATAATCGGGTATGGGCGGAGCCCATCCTTCATTCCTAATTCCTCATTCCTAATTGAGCTACAAATTCCAATTTGCCGCTTTACATTTCCCGAAATAGCTGATACAATAGATTTGTTCCATTGGCGAAATTTATAAGAAAGAGGAGACCCTGATGAAGATGAAACGCATTTTGAGCCTGCTGCTGGCAGCGCTGCTTCTGGTTACCCTGTGCATCCCCGCGCTGGCCGCGGAGACGAAAAAGGTTTACAAGAACGTGATCATTATGATCGGCGACGGCATGGGCGAAAACCACCTGAAGCTCGCGGAGCAGTACGGGCACACCCTGTTTATGAACACCAACTATGATCTGCGCGGGCAGAGCCGCACCAGATCGCTCTCCAATATCACCACGGACAGCGCCGCCGGCGGCACCGCGCTGGCCTGCGGTACCCGCGTGATCAACTGGACCGTGGGCGTGATCGGCTACGATCCCTTCGGTCTGGTCCGCATCCCCAAATCCATCACCGAGGTGGCCAAGGAGAAGGGCATGCGTGCAGGCGTGGTGACGACGGACGATACCACGGGCGCCACCCCCTCCGATTTTACGGTGCACGTGCTGTACCGCAAGCAGTACGAAAAGCTCGGTCAGGAACAGCTCAAAACCAATTTCGATCTGATCTGGGGCGGCAAAGAGGATACCATCACCCGCGAGCAGGCGGAGGACGCCGGCTGGATCTACATCACCAATAAGGACGAAATGATGGATCTGGAGCCCGGTTTCCGCAGCTACGGGCAGTTCACCGGCTCCACCTGGCGCAGAACGCCTTCGGGCAACATGCCTTCGCTGGCCGAAATGACCACGAAATCCATCGAGCTCCTGAACGAGGGCAACGACAAGGGCTTTGTGCTGATGGTGGAAGGCGCGCATATCGATAAGAACTCCCACGCGTCCGACGGCATCAAATTCGATTACGACAGCAAGCGCGAATCCGTGGTGGAGGCCGTGCTGGGCTTTGATAACGCCATCCGCGCGGCGGTGGAATGGGCCCGTGAGGACGGCAACACCGTGGTACTCGTCACCGCGGACCACGAGACCGGCTGGATCTTCCCCGATATCCACGGCAATATGAAGTTCCATCTGGACGAGCACACCGCCAACAACGTGCCGATCTTCGTTTACGGCAATTCGGATCTCTTCCACAGCGGCGTTTCCATCCCGAACTATACCGTCCCCATCCGTCTGGCGCGGCTGCTGGGCTGGAGCAATACGGACTTCCCGCGCGGCCGTGACGGCAGCGTGATCCGCCGTCTGCGCGAGGATATCATCCCCGGCGACGTGGATGACGACGGCGCCGTGACCGCCGAGGACGCGCGCCTTGCGCTGCGCATCGCCGTAGGCCTGAGCGAGTATAACATGGAAGGCGACGAGTTCCTTTCCGCCGACTATGATAAGGACGGCTCCGTCACCACCAAAGACGCCCGCACGATCCTGCGCGTCGCCATCGGCCTGAACGCGTAACGCCTGATCCCGCCAATACGAAAAAACGCGGTCCGGATTTTCCGGACCGCATTTTTTTACAGTTATGGTTTTTCGCTGCGCGAAAAAGATATAAACGCTGCGCGCGTTATGAGTTCGCTTTCGCGAACGTTATAAGTTTTGCTTACGCAAAACGCTTCGGAAAATGCTGCCGCATTTTGATCGTATATTTTAAATGCCAGCCGCAGGGTGCGGATCGCCGGTGGCGATCTCTGTGGCTTTAGCCGCAGAAGCACCGACCGAGCCGGCAGGCGAGAATCCATAGCGTTTCGCCGCAGGCGGAACTTATCACTTTTTCGCTTGCGAAAATCATAACTTGCCGTAAGGCAATCATAACGTGGCAACGCCGCTCATAACTCAGTTCGACGAGGGGTGCGGCATATAGCCGTACAGCAGCATGGCGGTCTTCTGGATCGGCATGGTCTGCAGAATGATATGGCCGGGGCCGTGGATCACGGTGTTGAACAGGCCTTCGCCGCCGAACAGGACGTTCTTCGCGCCCTTGATGGTCTGCGTATCGATGCTGCAGGTGCCGTCCATGGCCGCAAGGTAGCCGGTGGCCACGATCTTTTTATCGCCCGCGGGGATGTCGTATTCTATGGCGGTGCCGTCGATCTCAAGGAATACCAGGCCGGAGCCGCTGTATTTCTGCATCAGAAAGCCCTCGCCGCCGAACAGGCCGGAGCTCAGCCTTTTCTGGAAGAATACCGAGGTCTCAATATCGCCGCAGCTGGCCAGAAACGCGCCCTTCTGGGCGATCACGGGCTTGTCGGGCGTGACCTCCACCGCGCGGATGGAGCCGGGGAAGGAAGAGGAGAACGCGATCTCGCCCGGACGGTTCGCGGTGTAGATATTGCGGAACATCTTCTCACCGGAGAAGAGCCTGCCCAGCATTTTACCGACGCCGCCGCCCTGGGTCTGCATTTCGATCTCGTCGTCCATCCAGCTCATGGAGCCGCCTTCGCACCTCATCTGTTCGCCCGCTTCCAGATAACACACCAGTACGGGTAAATTGTCGCCTTTGATCTCATATCTCATATTCTGTTCCTCCTGAATATTATTTATTACAGTATACCACGTTTTTCCGCCGATTGCAATTCTTTGTTGTAATTAAAACGATCGTATGTTATAATTTTATAAAACGGGCCGGCATACGTCGGCCGGAATCGCTGCAAGGAGAATGGAACATGGACGAAGTAAGAATCACGGGAATTCAGGTGCGCGGGCTGTTCGGGCGGATCAACTATCATATCGATCTTTCCGCGGGGAACCCCATCGCGATCATCACCGCGCCCAACGGCATGGGCAAAACCACGGTGCTGAATCTGGTCACCTTTCTGTTTGCCCCCTCTACGGAGAGCTTCAACGCCATCCGCGGCGTGCCTTTCGAGGTGTTCCGCTGCGTGCTTTCCAACGGAAAAACGGTAGAACTGAAGCCCGAAGCGGCAAAACCCGCCGCCGAAGCGCCCACGCCGCTGGAGGATATGTTCACGCGGCGCTCGGGCAACCTGTTTGAACGGCAGGATTACGTTTTCACGGTCTTCAGCGGCACGGCTGCGGAGGGGACGCCCCTGCGGTTTCAGGCGCTCCTGCGCGAGGCCTCCGCGCAGAGCCTTGCCAGCTTTTTCGAGAGCGGCGAGGAGAGATCCACCCTGTCCGGCGGGCAGTCCCTGCGCTACCTATGGCAGAAGCAGGCGGATTATCTGAAAGAGACCGGCTGCCGCATCCCCGTAAATTACGTGCGCGCGGACCGTATCCAGCCGGTCGTGGTTGCGGGGCAGGGCGGCAAAGGCGCCGAACCGCAGACGGTGAGCCCGCTGGAGATCGCCTGCCGGTCGATCTCCGCCCGTATCCGCACCGCCACGGACGCTTACAACGAGGCCGTTTCCAAGGCAAAGGACGAGCTCCCGCAGATGTTTTTATCGGACGACAGCGCCGAGGATATGGATTACGAGGCCTTTGCGGCGGGCTGGCGCAGCTACCGCGAAGCGCTCACGCAGTATCAGGAGATCGGCCTGATCCCCTATACGGAGGACTTTACGAAGGGCCGGGATCTGAAGCAGGTTTACGAAGAAAAGGGCCGGTTCCTCAGCACCTATCTGCGCGCGTTCCGGCACACAACGGAGCCGCTGAAGGATATTTACGAGCGGCTGCGCGTGTTCCGCGCCATCATCAACGAGCGCAACGCGGTCACGGGCAAGCAGCTCGGCTTCTGCAAAGGAAAGGTGACGCTCACGGCGGACGGCCGCGCCGTCAGCCCCGAGATCCTGTCCTCCGGCGAAAAGCACGATTTTATGATGTTTTATCATCTGATCTTCAACTCGGAGCGCGGCAGCCTTGTGCTGATCGACGAGCCCGAGATCTCGCTGCACATCGAATGGCAGGAGAGCTATCTCGATAAGCTGGTGGATATCTGCTCCATGAACAGCCTGCAGGCGATCATCGCCACCCACTCGCCGCACATCGTGAACAACCACTACGATTTTCTGGTGAATAAGTACGCAGAGGTCTGAGCTATGAACAAAAACGAACTGAGACAGTGCGCGGACCTGCTGCTGGTGACCCTTGCAATGAAAGGGGAGTATTATCAGGCGGCGGGGCTTCTGGAGAAAAAAGTGCTGCTCGTGGAGGGCGTTACGGATCAGCGTTTTCTGAACCGCGTGAAAACGGAAAATACCGATTTTCTCTGCGTTTCGGATTTTATGCGGGCCGCCGGCGCCTTTGCCGTCACCGCGCCGCGGCTGCCTACGGTATACTGCCGCGAGGTGATCGTATCGCTGATCAAATACGTTTCCGTTTTGCCGGAATACGTTCAGTTCCCCGTAAAAGCAAAGGACTGGCCGCTTTACGGCCTGGTGGATAACGATTTCGAGTCCTCCGCGCCCTACGCGGCGTACCAAAAGCTGTTTTTTACGGAGACGCACGATCTGGAGACCTTTATGCTTTCCACGGATCCGGGCCTTGTCCGCCGTCTGCCGGGCTGTGAGATCACCGATGCGGAAGTCAGCCGCGCGTATTATCTGGCGGATCAGCTCGCGGGCTTCCGCCTGGCCATGATGGCAGACGTGGATTTCACGCAGCGCAACGTTCTGCAGGCAGACGGCACGGTGGATTACGGCCGGTTCCTGAACGGGGAGGACCGGATCGATCTGGAGCTGTTTGTAAAATATCTCAACGGGAACCGCAAAAAGCCCTATTCCTCCAAAAAGCTGCGCGCCGCGGCAAAGAAACTGAAGGAAGGGATGCGCAAGCTTCTGGACGAGGACGGCTGCTGGCGGAGATCGTTCCGGGAATTCTGCGGCTCGGACCGCGCGGAATTCTGGAAACGGGCGAACGGGCACGATATCGCCTCCGCGATCTGCTTTGTAAACAAAGACGCGGCGCAGCGCTTCCGCACCCGCGGCAGCGGCTTCAACCGCTCCCTCGAGGTCGCGCTCAACAAGAACTACGATTACGCCTGCGGCGCGGATACCGTGCTGTTCCGCAAGCTGTATAACGCCGGTCTTATCGTGGACGTATCGGAGACGGAGGAATACGGCGACGGCGGGGTGTTGCCCGATGAATTCGACCCCGCGCGGGACGGCGCGGAGGAGGACGAGTTCGGCGAAACCGAGATCGAAGAGGACGACGCCGACGAGGACGCTTCCGGCGCGGACGAAGCACCGGACGAAACGTATGATGCGGACGAAGAGGACCGTCCCTCCGGCAGAAAAAAGAAAAAAGCCCCGCGGCACGGGGCGGAGGAAGAATAGGCGCCGTCGCACGGGGCAAAAAACCGGACAGCCGTATTCCTCAAAGAAAGCGTACAAAAAATCCCGCCGGTTGGGCGCCCTCACTTAGGGATTTCATTGCCGCAGCGGCGCAATTGTTTGTGAAATACTGCGTTGCAGGGGTCGGATATCCGCCAGGATTATCCGACCCCTGCGCCTTGTCTTTCGCAAAAATTTCATCCTCTGCGGTGCGCAGCAGTTTTTCGCCGACTATTTTTTGTTCGAACAATCTGCCCGGCATAGGGCAATCCTGACGGATACCCTGTGCCGGGCAGGCAGTTCGGGCGGAAAAGAGCGGCGAAGAACCAAATAAATCCTTAAGTGAGGGCGCCCTCCGGCGGGATTCTTTCATTACAGGTCAGTGCAGGTTGTTCAGGGAAAGGCTTTTCGCCTTTATGGGGCCGTCGAAGAAATCCATCAGGTTGTTCATATCCAGCGTCTGCGTGGTGCGCAGGGTAATGTCGTAGGTCACCGTGCCGTTTTCGTTGTGGTCGATGCGCGATTCGGTAGCCGTGGCCTCCCACTCGTTCATCTGCGCGTTGAACATGTCGTGGAATTCCGGCGTTTCGTTGATCGTGAACTGGATCTGGTAGGCGTTGTAGGAATCCGCGCCGATCTTGAAGCGGTGCATGATTACCTGCAGCACCCAGATCAGTGCGGTGCAGAAGATGCCTACCCAGATCAGCCCGGTGCCGATGGCAAGGCCGATGCCCGCCGTCACCCAGATGCCGGCCGCGGTGGTCAGGCCTCTTACGGCGCCGTTGTTCTTGAAGATGACGCCCGCGCCCAGAAAGCTGATGCCGCTCACCACCTGCGCCGCCACACGGGCGGGATCCGTACCGCGGTTGCCCGTCAGAGCCTCGCCGAGCGCGCCGGCGAGATCGGCAAAGCCGTATTTGGATACGATCATGATCAGCGCCGCGCCGCAGCATACGATGATGTGCGTGCGGATGCCCGCGCCCTTGAAGCGGCGGCTGCGCTCGTAGCCGATGGCTGCGCCGCACACGCATGCCAGCACCATGCGCAGAAAGAAATCCAGCGTCTGGATCAGCGAGAATTGCGATAACAGAGTCTGCAGCAGCGTCTGCTGCGTTTCCTGCAGCCCGGCGGCCGCATCGAGTAAAAGCATGGAACGCACCCGCTTTGTTCGTATTTTTAATTATTATATCACGATCTGTTTGCAATTTCAATAAAAAAAGATTATAATAAACAAAACGCACCGGTGTATTTCAGGAGGTTCCCTTATGGATATCGTAAAAACGCTCGCTTCCGAGCTCGGGCGCGAGCCGAAGCACGTTCAGAACGTGATCGCGCTGCTGGACGAGGGCAATACCGTGCCCTTTATCGCCCGTTACCGCAAGGAGCTGCACGGCTCCATGGACGATACGCTGCTGCGCACGCTGGAAACGCGGCTGAAATATCTGCGTTCGCTGGAGGAGCGCAGGCAGACCGTTGAAACCGCGATCGAAGCGCAGGGCAAGCTGACGGATGAATTGAAAGCCGCGCTGGAGGCCTGCCTTACGCTGGCGGAGCTGGAGGACCTCTACCGCCCGTATAAGCAGAAGCGCCGCACCCGGGCCTCCGTGGCAAAGGAAAAGGGGCTGGAGCCGCTCGCCCTGCTGCTGTTTGCCCAGCGGCGGGACTGCCCCCGTCCCGAGCTCGCCGCAAAGGATTATATCGACCCCGAAAAGGGCGTGGAGACCGTGGAGGATGCGCTCGCGGGCGCTTCGGATATCATTGCCGAAATGATCTCGGACGACGCTGCTCTGCGCAAGACCCTGCGCCGCCTTCTGCACGAAAAAGCCCTGCTGCGCACCGAGGCCGCCGTGGAGGAGGATTCCGTTTACGGCACCTATTACGGCTTCAGCCAGAAGATCTCCCGGCTGCAGGGGTACCAGACGCTCGCGATCAACCGCGGCGAAAAGGAAAAGTTTTTGAAAGTCTCTGTGGAGCTGGAGGACGCCATTGCCATGGACGCCGTCCGCCGCGCCTGCGTCAGGCCCGGTTCCGCGGCAACGTCCTTCGTGGAGGCGGCCGCCCGGGACGCCTACGACCGGCTGATCTTTCCGTCGGTCGAACGCGAGCTGCGCGGCGAGCTTACGGAGAAGGCAAACGAGGGCGCCATCGTACAGTTCGCGCAGAACCTGCGGCCGCTGCTGATGCAGCCGCCCGTCAAGGGCAAGGTCACCATGGGGCTGGACCCCGGTTACCGCATGGGCTGCAAGGTGGCCGTGGTGGACGCCACCGGCAAGGTGCTGGATACCGGCGTGGTATATCCCACCTACGGCGAACGGCAGAAAAAAGAGGCGATCGCCGCCCTCTCGCGCCTTGTGCGGCGGCATCACGTGGAGCATATCGCCATCGGCAACGGCACGGCCAGCCGCGAAACGGAGCAGATGGCCGTGGAGCTGATCCGCGGGGAGCGTGAGGCGGGATATTCCGTCAGTTATATGATCGTTTCGGAGGCCGGCGCCTCGGTCTATTCCGCGTCCGAGCTGGCGGCAAAGGAATTCCCGCAGTTTGACGTCAATCTCCGTTCGGCGGTGTCCATCGCCCGGCGGCTGCAGGACCCGCTGGCGGAACTCGTAAAAATAGAACCCAGAGCCATCGGCGTGGGCCAGTATCAGCACGATATGCCCCCCAAACAGCTGGATGAGGCGCTGGACGCCGTGGTGGAGGACTGCGTCAACGCGGTGGGCGTGGATCTGAACACCGCCTCGCCCTCGCTGCTGCAGCGGGTTTCGGGCCTGAACGCGGCCACCGCGGGCAATATCGTGGCGTACCGGGAGTCAAATGGCGCGTTCACCTCGCGCGCGCAGCTCAAAAAGGTGCCCAAACTCGGGCCCAAGGCCTTCGAGCAGTGCGCGGGCTTTCTGCGGGTGCCGGAGAGCGCCTGCGTGCTGGACCGCACCGCCGTGCATCCGGAATCCTATCAGGCCGCCGAGGGGCTGCTCGCGCTGCTGGGGCACAGCCTTGCGGAAGTGAAGGCGCAAACGCTGGCAAAGCTCCCCGAGGAGGTAAAAACCTACGGCGAAAGCAAAGCCGCCGCCGCGCTGGGGATCGGCGTGCCCACGCTCAGGGACGTGGTCTCGGAGCTGCAGAAGCCGGGCCGGGACGTGCGCGACAGCCTGCCGCAGCCCGTCTTGCGTACGGACGTGCTGGAGCTGAAGGATCTTGCGCCCGGAATGGTGCTCACCGGTACGGTGCGCAACGTGATCGATTTCGGCGCCTTCGTGGATATCGGCGTGCATCAGGACGGCCTCGTGCATATCTCCGAGATCGCCGACCGGTATATCCGGCATCCCTCGGAGGTGCTCTCCGTGGGCGACGTGGTCCGGGTCCGCGTGCTCAGCGTGGACGAAAAGAAAAAGCGCATCAGCCTGTCGCTGAAGCAGGCAAAGGAATAAGTGAAAAATGACGGAAACGGGAAAACCGAAAAAGCTTTACGCCTCCGCGCACCGCTGCCGGGGCGGAAACGAAAAAACGGCCGAGCTGCAGGCGCTGTTCGACCGGGTGAAGGCCCTCCCGCCGGAGGTCCGCTTCTGCCCGGAATGGGATCCGTACCCGGAGGATCCGCGTATCAAAGCGATCCGGTTCGCCGGTCTGCCCTGCGAGGGGCATGAGAATACGGTGTTCGCCTATCTCGGCTTCCCCGAAAACGCCTCGCCGGAATCGCCCGTGCCGGGCATGGTGCTGGTGCACGGCGGCGGGGGCCACGCCTATGCCGAATGGGTGCGGACCTGGACGGATCACGGCTGCGCGGCGATCTCCTTCGACGGCTTCGGCCAGATCTTCACGGGCGCGCGCCGCAGCTATGAGGCCTCCTTGGATTTCTGGAAGCCGGATCCCTCGCTGCGTCTGCCGCAGGATGGGTTTTCTTCCGTCGGCAAACCGTTTGCGGAGCAGGGCTTTACCTATTACGCGGCGGACGTGCTGCTGGCCAACAACGTCCTGCGGGCGGATCCGCGGGTCATAACGGACCGGATCGGCCTTACGGGCATCTCCTGGGGCGGGATCGCGGCGAGCGTGGCCGTTTGCTACGACGACCGTTTTGCCTTTGCTGCGCCGGTTTACGGCAGCGGCTTTATGGACGTTCCCGTCACGCTCTGGAGGGAGCTGTTTCAGGGCAAGGATCTGCTTACGGTGTGGGATCCCGGCCGCCTGCTGGATACCGTGCGCATGCCGGTCCGCTTTTTCAACGGCGACGCGGACCCGTTTTTCTCCGCAGACGCGACTACCGCCAGCGCGGCCGCGGCGCCGCGCGGCTCGCTGACCCTGCTGCCCGGGTTCACCCACGGGCAGATCGAGGGCTCGGCCATTCCGGAGCTGATGCGTTTTGCCGACGCGGAGGTAGGCAGAGGCGACAAAAATATCCGGATCGACGCGCTGACCGGCACGGGGAACGCTGCGGAGCTCCGCTTTACGCTGCCCGCGGACGTGAAGACCGCCGAAGCGTGTATCTATTACAAAACCGAAGACCTGATCTACGTGGAGAAGACCCTGCGGGAGCCGTGGAAGCGCGCCGCGGGAGAAACCGACGGCGGAACGGCACGCATCCGCATCCCGGCAGAAGCCCGGCTGTTCTATTTCTGCGTGACCGGCGAAACGGACGGCAGCCCCGCGCAGACGCTGCACGCCACCACCGGCGTGTTCTGCAGGGAAACGTGGGAAGCGCAAGGGAATTAAAAATGAATGATTAATGATGAATGAGATGGAATAAGGAGCGAAACCGATGAACGCGCAGGACAGAATGATGCAAAAAAAGTGGGGCGTTTTCAACCACTATCTGTATTACAGCGAGCGGGGCTATACCGATTTCCGCTGCGGGGACGCGGCGCAGGCCCGCCTGATGGCGGCGGAATGGAACGAGCAGACGGCGGCCTTCGACGCGGAAAAGCTGGCGCGCACGCTCAGTGAGATCGGCTGCGGCTACTATATGATCACCGTGATGCAGGGCACGCGGTTCCTGCTCGCCCCCAACGCGGCCTATTCAAAGATCACCGGGATCGCGCCGGGCGAGGCCTGCTGCCGCCGCGATCTGATCCGGGATATCGCGCTGGCCCTGCAGAAGTACGATATCGACCTGTATTTGTATTATACGGGGGACGGCCCGCATTTCGATAAAACGGCGGGGCCCGCCATGGGGCTGTACGAGGATTACGAGGCCGGTCTGCACGGCCGGGTGAGCCGCCGCTTTGTGGAAAACTGGGCCTCCGTGCTGGAGGAATACGCCGTGCGTTACGGCGATCTGGTAAAAGGCTGGTGGGTGGACGGCTGCTACGAAAGTCTCGGTTACAACAACGAGCTTCTTTCCGTTTACGACCGCGCCATCAAAAAGGGCAACCCGCAGGCGCTCGCCGCCTTCAACAGCGGCACGGCCTCCTTCGTGCATCCGGACGGGGACGATACGCCGGTCAAGTGGTACGAAAACGAGGGCTTCACCTGCGGCGAGGACAACGATTTTACCTACGTGTTCCGCAGCCGCTTTACGGACGGCGCCCAGAACCATCTGCTGATCCCCCTCGGCGATTACCGCGACGGCAACGTGTGCGCGGGCTGGCGCAATACCGGCGTGCGGCGCAGCAGGGAATACGTGGCGGAATATATCCGCAAAAACAACGCCGCGGGCGCGGTGATCACGGTGGATATCTTCGTGGACTGCCGCGGCAATTTCGACCCGGCGCAGGTGGAGGCGCTTCGGTATATCGGCAGAAGGGTCCGGGAATAACGGTCCGCCGCCTCCGGCGCAGTCCGAAAAGAAAAAACAAAGCGATACAAGGTTTTTCACCCTGTGTCGCTTTATTACTTTGTGTGTCCGTTTCCGGTTTCCGGTTCCGCCGGTTCCGGTTCGTAGGGGCGGAACCCGCAGAAGGTGAAGCGCGATACCCGTTCGGTGGCGCCGTCGGGCAGCAGTTTTTCCTCCGTCACGCGCCGGCTGCACGCGCTGAACACGGGGATTCGCAGCCCGATGCAGATGCGCCGCATCGCGCCGTCGTACAGCCGGATGGCCTCCGCTGGGGCGATCGCCCGGTCGAAGACGTCCCCGGTCACGATCACGGCGTCCACGCCGCGCGTCTGCACGATCTCTGCGATCGCGTCAATAAAAAAACTGCTGGTTCTCGGCCAGACTTCGCTCGGCATCCGTCCGGCCCAGATGCCAGTCCGAGGTATGCAGGATCAGCATAGCAGCCTCCTTATAAATAAAAGCCATTTCTATTTTACAGAAAACAGACAGACACCGCAAGTATATTTTCAAAATTACATGCGGGAATCACAGAATCGGCAAAACGGAAAGTGTATTGACATAACCTTAGAAAATATTATAATATTATAAACGGAAACTTGATCAATTTTCTTTATATCAGTTTTACGGAATTGCGGGTTATGAGAGGAGGGCATGCATATAAACGTTTTGCTGATACAACCGTATCATTGCGATTTGATTCATACCATATCGCTCCCTCTTGGCCCACTCTCTATCGCTTCCTATCTGAAGCAGAACGGCGTTAACGTGAAGATCTGCGATCTTGCGGTAAAGAAAACCTCGTTAAAAGCCGTATGCCGAGATTTTAAGCCGGATATCGTAGGCCTTTCGTTCCCTTCCGTAAAAGCGATAGATGCGATCATAAAGACATCCCTTTTTTTTCGTAAGCTGAACGTTCCCATCGTATGGGGCGGGTCGTTTATCGACGTGGGTGAAACGAAGCACTTTTTTGATACCGGCCTTGTGGATATCATCAGCTACTGCGAGGGGGAGGCCACCTGGCTGGAGCTGGTTCAAACGCTGGAGCGAGGAGATTCGCTGGACGGTGTGAGGGGGATCGCATTTATTAAAAACGGTGAGATCGTGGTAACGCCGCAGCGTCCGTTTATGGATCCTGCGCTGCTTCCGCGGCTGGATTTCAGTTTTGTAGACGTTCCTCTGTATTTTCAATATCTTTACGGCTGCCATAAGCTTGTGTACGTTTATCTTTCAAAGGGCTGTCCGGCACACTGCACCTTCTGCGTAAACAATATGTGCCACCGTAATACGAGAAGAGTGCGGCCGTTGGATGTGTTTCTTTCCGAGATCAGGGAGCTCGTAACGGTATACGGCGCGGACGGCTTCTATTTCGGCGATGAGCTTGCTTTTGCCGGCGATAAAGAGCTGTATGCTGTGTGCAGTGCTTTCAGAGAAACAGGGTTGTCGTTTCATTGGGGGTTCCAGACACGTATCGGCGCGCTCAGCGATGAATCGATTCAATACGCATATGAAAGCGGCTGCCGCTGGATCGATTTCGGGGTGGAAAGCGGTAACCGTGAGATGCTTGCGAAGGTGGCGAAAAGCATCCCTTATGATAAGATCGAATCCACGTTTCGTGCGTGCAGCAAAGCCGGCGTGATTTCAATTGCCAACTTTATTATCGGATTTCCCGGTGAAACGCGTGAACAGCTGCAGGATTCGATCGATCTTGCAAAAAAACTGGAATCTACGCAGAATACGTTTGTAAAGTATATTTTTGTGCCTACAACGCCCGGCGGACAGGAGGTTGTGCGCACGTTCCGCAAATATCCGGCATTCAATAAGCTGAACGATTATAAGCAGATGGACTTCTTCAAAAATACGCAGGGGCTCTCACAGATCCCGCAAAAGGAGCTGAACGTGGTGCAGTCCTATTTTCTGCTGAACGCCATATTTCGTAAAGATTACACCGACTCCCGCAATTACGATCTGCTGGTTAAGTCCGTTTTGGTCGTTTTTCAGCGGATCCTGAAAATACCGTTTACTTGCTCCGTGAAGGCTTTGTTTGAGATCATGACAGATTTTCTGCGTTTCGTTTGCGATATTCTTTTCCATCCGGGTATTTTGAAAAAATATCGTTTGAAATAGCCGGCCGGTATGGTTGAAAAAGCATAACGGACAGCCGCAGCGTTAAAACGCAAGGGCTGCCGGAGCAATAAAAAATAAGATCTGTTTTTCTGCATGTTGCGCAGGTAAAAACAGATCTTTATTATTATGTTTCTTACGGATGCACGGTTCCTTGCGGGATTTGTCGTCGCCAAAAAAATACGCGTTATAGTCCGCTGTCAGATTCGGTTTTGGAGGCACACGGATGCTTTTGTTCAGGTCCGTCTCCTCGCACGGCGTCCGCATGAGCGCGTCCCACCCTTTTTCAGCGCGGCGGCATCGTAGAACGGCACATTTTCAACGGCTTGAATATAAGTTCAATTATTGCTTTATTCTTAATTCATTATTCAAGATTTTTCAACCGAATCGCGGGCCGGACGCCGGTATCCACGCAATCGGGAGTGTAGGGATTACTCAGAGTGAATGCGATCGAACCGTAGAACGTCGGCGCGCATGGAATGGAAGGCAGTTTTCCGGCGGTGCGCAGCCACCACCAGCACGCGCCTGTTTTATACAGACCGCCCACAGACCAAACTCCCTGGCAACAGGCGTAGTCGGTTGGAAAGGCCGTACGGAGATCGTCATTTTTTTCAGTCTGTTTCGAAAAGCCGTATTCCGGAGAGGTCACTTCATCGTAAGAGAGCAAAAAGACCTTATCGAATGAGTTTTTGGAGTCATATTCGGAAAACCGTTTGTTCCATGCGGAATTATCCAGTTCGGTAACGAGGATCCGCTGCGCTTCTTCCGCTGAAAAAGCGGTTTCAAAGAAGCTGCCGTTCAGCCATGCCCTCATATCGCTTTCGCAGTAATCCAAACCGTAAACAGTATGCGCCGTATCTTTATAGTATGCCTGCAAAATCGAGTCGTTGACCGGATCGTCGGCATAAATAACACTGTTGAAAGGCTGTGCGTCCAAAACCATTTCGCTCATAAGAAAACGGTTCCCGTCCTCGCTGAGGACGATCCAGCGGATCGGTTCGTATTTATACCAGTATATGGTATCGAGCTCAAGACCGTAATAGATTTTCTGCCACGAGCTCGTGGACGATTTATGGCAGCAATACGATCTGTAATCGGAAAACCGTACGCCCCTGTATTTTTCTCCTTTATAAATGATGTCCGTGTACTGCATATAGTCGGATTGCTTTGCCGACCCCACGTCTCCGCCGCCGTTGTAATAGCCATAGGATTTCCATTCCTCAGGCTGCCGGTTCAGTTCGTTGATCAGAGCTTCGTCCGCCACGCGGGATTGCGGATACGAACCGAATTCGATCACGTTCTTTTCCGTCGGTGCAAACAAAACCGCTGATCTCATCGTATAACGGTGCCTTACCAACAGAAAAACAGCAACCAGAACCAAGACGGCAAACAATACGGCGCCTGAAAGGATGAAAGCTTTTTTCTTCGTCATAGCGTCATTCTCCCGTTACTTTTACCTTGCGCTGAGCGCTTCAAGCTCCGCGGCGGACAAACGGACCGAGCAGCGGATCCCGCCCAGCGAATATGCCAAAAAAAACTGACCGTCCGCAAACAGCAGGTTTTTATCAACAGAAACGCTTTTCGGGTCTCCGGAATGGTTTCCGGGGGAGGAAAGCCACCACCAGCTGTATTCTGTATCATCCTGTTTTGCGCAGAATACGCCGCGGCATTTCGCGTAGTCGGTCGGTATAGCGCCCGGGTACGGCGCGTTGTCCTCGCTGAAATAAACGCTGAATTCTTCCGCGGAAAGCAGGAACACTTTGTCTGCGGTAAGCGAATTCAAACCGTACCGTTTGTTTCCTGCCGTTCCCTCCGCCAGCCGCAGCGTCGTTTTCAGGTTTCTTTTTTCGGCGCGCGTAAAAGCTTCTTTCGCGAAGCTGTGATTGAGCCAATGCCGCACGGTGCTGGTTTTCCACAGATTTGCGGGGAGATAAACGTATTCCAGCGAAGAAAACTCGTTTTCATAATCCGTGCCGCCGTTAAAGTTGCGATCGATCCAATAAAAGCTGTCGGTAAAAGGCATGGCGTCCAGCACCTTTTCGCTTAACAGCATTCCGTTGGTTTCATCAAAGACGTACCAGCGGATCGGCTCAAACAGGAACCAGTATACGGTATTTAAAGAATATCCGTTGTCATCCTGATCGGAGGTTTGCGTAACGCCTACGTCCAGCACGGACGCCGGCCGATACTGCTCGATCATCACCGCGCGGTACCGGTTGCCGTTGTACTCCGCATCCGCGTATTTCATGCTTTTCGTTTGCCGCATGGTTCCGTAATAGCCCTCGCCTGCGGTGCAGTCTTTATAGTACTTCCATTTCAGCTTAAGCGCATTCAGCCCTGCCAGAACGGATGCGTCGGTTTCCTGTGTCTGCGGATACGTTCCGAACGATACAAATATGTTGGAATCGGAACGGCTCCGGTACATTTCTGCCGCGTTGTTTTTTGCAACGCGTTGAAGAACGGCGATTGCGCCGTAGGCTAATGAGACAAAAACACAAACAAAAAGTAGGCTTAAAACCACGCTTTTTTTTCGCATGTTTCTTTTTTTGCTTCCCGCAAGTTCTTTTGATGTTGGCTTATCTTTTTTGTGTTTTTTTTGCATTTGAATCTTACCTGAAATTGAATAAGCTAAAAGGATGAAGGCTGATAGAATGAAAAAGCCAAAATCAGCAGCCCCCATAATGAAACAAAAGAGTTATACTGTGTTGTTAGTAAGTCAAAAAGAATACTGCCTGAAAGACTCAGAAACAGTGTAAACCAATAAAATTTGATTTGTTTTTTACATTTGTCGGCCCTGGTAGTTTTTTTTCCGTTATTTCGTTTTTTGCTTTGCAGGCAAGTGGAAGCTTGTAATACGCAAGGAATACAGATGAACAACCAAGGGATAAATTTTTGAGATAAACGTGTCTTAATGATAATGTCAGGATTAATAGCGGTAATCATATAAAGACATCCAATAATGAAAAATACGAAAAATAAAAATGAGACTACTTTGAAAAATATTCTTTGCTTGTTTTTTTTATTTTTAAGAAAAATAAAAATAAGGTAGAGAGTTACAAGCTGAAGATAGAACGGTAAAAAAAATAAGCAAACAAAACCAATACCGATGCCAGTTGCGATACCGATGGCACATATTAAAAAAATATCATTGTGCACTAAAAAAGAGAAAATAAAAAAAAGTAGTAAAATACTGATTGGTAGCAAAACTAAACGGACAACAGAAAGATCAAGGCGGAGCGATCCATTGTAGAACGTCATACATTTGTGTATTTCGCAGACTATTAAATATATAACAAAAAAGACGAAAAGCAAAGCTCGTTTCTTCATGATTACCTCAGTTTTAGCCGTAAGGATTAAATATTGTAAGAGAATAAGCAGCAGAAAACAGAATAATAAATGATTTTGGAATCTTATGGAAAACAGAGAAGAGATACTCTGGAATTATGCTATTATCTTTCTTATATAAAACAAATAAAAATAAACTAAACAAAATTATGTACCCATGGGAAAGCCACCGTATTAAATCAGAGGAAAATACAAAACCGAAAAAGAACACAAAAATGAACATAATCGGGAAAAGAGAAAGCAAAATGCGTTCCTTTTTTTGGGGTGAGCATTTTTTCTCTTTATGGAAAGATAATACAATTATGGTAATGATAGGAATGATAAGCAATAGAGAAGTCGCGGTTTGTATATGAATCATAGGTAAATATTTAAACGAAGTGATAAGCATAAAATAACGGGAAACAAATTGCAGCAGGAGAGTATTGATAAATCCGCTTGTCAAATCATTGATTTTTTTTTCAACTATTTTGTATTGTGCAAGTTCCTCTTGGAGATCATCTTGGCGATCAACAACATTATAAAACGCATATTCATAGTAAGTGTGATATGTTGCCCCTTCGCTGTTTAGTTTTTCATTGAATTCTTCAACTGTATAGGAAATGTTTCCTTTTTCGTATATGGCAAAATAAAGACCAAAACCAAAGGAAAAAAGAATAAAAAGCACTAAAATAATACACATAGCTTTTTTCTTTTTTTCATTAGTGCATATGACTATTCGATAAAATAGCAGTAAAGTAAGAAAAGGAATATAACTGATTAATGTTGAATAATGGACAAAAACAATCGCCACGCCAAAGGGAATAGAAAGGAACACAAGATTTTCAGAAGCAATACACATCATTGCTAAAAGAGAAAAATATAGAGTGTAGCTATCCAGCATACCGAATTGGCTGATCATCATACCAAACGTACACGGACCAGTAATAAAAAGAAAAGAGATTACTAAAAAGATTTTTTTTGAGATTTCGGGAACTTTATCAAACACCTTCTGCAAATTGACAGAAAGTAAAAATAAGAAAAGAATAAAGAAAATGGTTTCTAATACAGATGCTGATTGTTTTGTTATTGTTGGCAGAAAAAGCTTCGTAATAGCCCCGGGGAGAAGTTTGGAACAAAAACCAAAGCTGAAATCAACAACATGAAAAGGGTAATTTAAATCGTTGATCTGAGGAAGCTTCCCCTTGTTTACTATGCAGATTGAGTAAAAAAGAAGAAATAAAAAGCAAAGGAAGGCAAAATGATAATTTCCAATTAAAGAAAAAAATCTTTTTTTTTCGATGTTGGTTTTGGTTGTACGCATAGCGCGGATCGTCCTCTATTATTAAAATCTTAAATTTCAATCAGAAGTTTCACTTTATATAGAAATGTTTATTTATAGTCATTGTAATATATTATAGTTTGCATGTCAACTGAAACAATTTATAATACATGCATGTTAAAAATCTGAAAATGTTGTGAAAATATTGTGAAGAGATAAAATAAATTATTTTTAAAAAATTATTATTGAAATAGGAAGAATAATCTGCTATATTTTAGATTGAAGTATTGGCGTATTGAATGAAGTACATTTAAGAGCACTTTTCTGAAAGTCTGATATATTTACGAGGTCAGGCGTAAATAGACGGCGATGAAGGCAGTGCATACATGATTACATACAATACGTTCTCAGTGTCGAAAGGAGAAATGACGCTATGAAAAAGAAGTTCGCAACACGTTTTGTTGGTTCAAAAAAAGCACTCAGCTTTTTTCTTTCATTGATTATGCTGTTTACCGCAGTATCGGTGGGGGTTATTCCGTTAGGTTCTTTAAAAGCGGATGCGGTGTCTTCACTGTCCGATGTTTCTAACACATATTCATGGTCTCTTTATGTCAAAACAACAAACGCGGCTGATTGTAACGATAACGGTGATATTCACGATATCGGTGTTTATGGTTTGGAGAACAGCGGAACAGGGTCGGAAGTTTGGGTGTATTATGATGATTATGTATCTTCCAGTTTTTTTGAAAATGAAGGACGTGAATATACAGCATCAGGAACATCGACTTCATATCCGTATGGTATTTATATTGCAACCAGACTGGATAAAAATGTTTCCACTGGATGGGATGTTTTTGACCGTAAATGGGAAGGCGATGTTAAATTAACTGTTTGGGGCCCCGACAAAAGCGTAATTCAGGTTAATGAAAATGTATATAATCAAGGTAATAATCAATGGGATTCGGTGTCCCGCAGATCTTCAAACAGACCTGTTTTTACTGGTGTCGGTATTTCTGGAACTGATACGGTATATACATCTGGTTCTAAAACAGAGGATTATACTGTTGTTGGTTACGATGACTACGGAGTAAAGTGGTATGCCGGATTCAGCAGTGTTTCGGTTGCAAGCAGCAACAGCAATGCGTCTGTTGCCAGCAGCGGTAATCCGTCCAGAACTGTTACATTTGGAAATAACAATGGCGAGGATTATACCACGAGAATAACCGGTTCCGGAACATATAACGGAACAACTAAGTCTTCCGGTTCAGGTAATTTCTCTAAACTTGTTACCGTTTATACAACGCATACTCTTAATGTAAACGTAAATGGCGGAGACGGGGGCAACTATACGCGTACCGGTTATACCGGCCGTACCACAACTATTAACAATCCTACGAAGACCGGCTACAGCTTCAGCCATTGGACGGTCGATGGCGGTTCCATGAGCGGAACCACGTACACGTTCGCCAACCGCGGTTCTTCCACGATCACAGCGAACTGGTCGCCGCATACGTATACAATCGCTTATGATGCTAACGGCGGCACCGGCGAGCCCGGAAATCAGACCAAGACCTACGGTACGAATCTCACGCTGTCGTCAACCGAGCCCACACGTACCGGCTATAACTTCGCCGGTTGGGATATCTACGTAGGCAGTACCTATAAGGCCCATATCGCCGCGGGCGGCACGCTGAGCACGGACTACGTTTCCGCGCAGGGTGCTGTGGTCACGCTGAAGGCAAAGTGGACCGCCAAAGACTGGTACGTGATCTTCAACGGCAACGGGAATACCGGCGGCTCGATGAACAATCAGAAGTTCACCTCCGGCACTGCGCAGGACCTGACGTGGAACGCATTTACCCGGGTGAATACCATTACGTGGAAGTATAATGGCGCTACCGGCGGCAACTCTACCGCCTCCAGCAGCGTGACGTATACCTTTGACGGCTGGTCGACCTCTGCCGGATCGGCTTCCACCAACGGCAGCACCACGACCATCGGCGGTACGCTGGCGTACGCAGATCATGCGAACGTGAATCTGGCAAGAGACGCCAATCTTCCGTTGTACGCCCGTTGGAAGACCACCTCGAACTCGGTTACCGCGCCTACTCCCACGAAGAACGGTTACGAATTCGGCGGCTGGTGGACCGGCAGCGACTTTACCGGTACGCATAAAGATGGCGGCGCAACGATCCAACCGGTTACCTCTTCCTATAATATGTACGCCAAGTGGACGCAGAATCTGTATACCATTACGTATAAAGACAGCCTTGATTCCACCTATTCCTCCACGCAGACCTATTACATTGAGAATTCCGCGGGAGCGACCATCAATGCCGCGCTTTCCAAGGCCGGTTACAACTGGGCAGGTTGGAAGTGTACCGCCACCTCCGGTGCCTCCGCAACGGATACCGCAACGAGCTGGAGCGTGGGCACGGGATACACCGCGGGCACGTCCCTGACCAACAAATACGGCAACGTGACGCTGACCGCGCAGTGGACGCCCAAAACCTATAACGTAACGCTGGACGGCAACGGCGCCACCTCCACTAACCATACCACCGGCGTAACGGCTACCTATGCCGCGGCAATGCCTTCCATCGCCACGCTGCCCACGCGCAACGGCTACACCTTTGCCGGGTACTGGGACGACGCGACGAACGGCACCAAGTATTATAACGCCGACGGCAGCTCCGCCAAAAACTACGATAAGACCTCTGCGACCACGCTGTATGCGCATTGGACTATCAACAACTACACGATCACCTTTGACGCCAACGGCGGCGCGGCAGTCGCGCAGAAGGGCTATAACATCAACAGCACGGATACGCTGCCCTCCACCACCAGAACGGGCTATACCTTTGCGGGCTGGAAGGCCACCGCTACCTCCGGTTTCTCCGAAACGGATACCGCAACGAGCTGGACCGTGGGCACGGTATACGCCGCAAACACGTCCCTGACCGGCAAGTACGGCAACGTGACGTTGGAGGCGCAGTGGAATGCCGAGACCTTTGACGTGATCTTTAACGGCAACGGCAGCACCTCCGGTTCCATGAATGACCAGACGTTCACATCCGGCCAAGCGCAGAACCTGACGAACAACGCCTTTGGCCGTTCTCACACGGTAACATACAATTATAACAATGCCACGGGCGGCAACTCCACGCCCAGTGCCACGGTGAGCTATTCGTTCGACGGCTGGTCCCTGACCGCGGGTTCCGCTTCCACCGACGGCGATACCACCACCATCGGCGGCGCGCAGGCATACGCCAATCAGGGCTCCCTGAATCTGGAAAGGGACAGCAACCTGACGCTGTACGCCAGATGGAAGACTACCGCCAACTACGTCACGCTGCCCACGCCCACCCGCAACGGCTACACGTTCGACGGCTGGTGGACGAATCCGGACTGCACGGGCACCAGATACAACGGCGGCGCCAAGTATCAGCCCGTTACAGCGGACGCGCAGCTTTACGCCAAGTGGACACAGAATCAGTATACCGTTACGTATAAAGACAGCCTTGATTCCACCTATTCCTCCACGCAGACCTATTATATAGAGAATTCCGCGGGAGCGACCATTAAAGCCGCGCTTTCCAAGACCGGTTACGACTGGGCGGGCTGGAAGGCCACCGCTACCTCCGGTTTCTCCGAAACGGATACCGCAACGAGCTGGACCGTGGGCACGGTATACGCCGCAAACACGTCCCTGACCAATAAATACGGCAACGTGACGCTGACCGCGCAGTGGACGCCGCACACCTATCAGTTCGTATATAACGCCAACAAGCCCGCAGCGGCCACCGGCACCGTGAATATGAACGGGCTTACCTCCACAACCAAAACCTACGCTGCCAACGTGAACCTCAGCGCCACAAAACCCACCCTGGACGGCTGGACCTTTGCGGGCTGGAATACGGCTGCGGACGGCAGCGGCACCACCTATGCCGCAGGCGCGGAGATCAACAACGATAATCTGTATCCCGGCAAGGGCGGCAGCGTACCGCTGTATGCCCAGTGGACGCAGAACGATTATGAAGTCCGGTTCAACAGCTCGCTGAAAACGGGCGGTTCCATGAGCAACGAGAGCTTCGCCTATGAGCAGAGCAAAGCCCTGACGGCCAGCGCCTTCGTCAGAGAATACGACGTAACGTATAACGAGAACTATTCCGGCGCGCCTACGCACAGCCCGGTAACGTTCAAGTATACTTTCAAGGGCTGGTCCACGGACAATCACGAGAGCACCTACGACGGCGCGATCAATTACGGCGATCATGCGAACGTAAGCAAGCTGACCGCGGTTGACGACGCTGTTGTAGATCTGTACGCCGTTTGGAACGGCGGCAGCAAGGCGCTGGAAAGCTTCGCCCGCACCGGTTACGATCTGGAAGGCTGGTACACCACGGT
>JAEEGL011498230.1_pt1 | contig 22231 bp, 19 predicted proteins | sample 9134231 | NCBI WGS metagenome assembly JAEEGL01 (sample SAMN16246548, study PRJNA631951) | gut metagenome | biome: gut microbiome; feature: rumen; material: fiber-attached | host: Bos | place: Iran: Karaj | collected 2018-10 | reverse complement strand
CACGGCAGCACAGGCACAGTGAATTTCGCCTGGTACGGCCCGTATTTCAAATACGTGGAGATAGACGAATCATATAACAAAGACAAAGAAAATGAGCAGTAAAAGCAGATCTAAACTCCGCTTGCGCGTTATCAAAACAATAGAAGATAATCATTTACTTGACGGCGTTAAAAGCGTATTGCTCGGCTTTTCGGGCGGCGTCGATTCCGCAGTACTGTTCGACGTGCTGCTAACGCTGCGCAAAAAGTATTCTTTCACGCTTTACGCCGCTCACGTCAACCATATGATACGCGGCAAGGAAAGCGACAGGGACGAAGATCTTGTGCGTCTGTTATGCGAAAAAGCAGGAATCCGTTTGTTTACCAAACGGGTAGATATCCCACGGATATCCAAAGAATGCGGCGTTTCGCTCGAGACGGCCGCGCGCGACGAAAGATACGCTTTCTTCTACGAGTGCACTTTTCAGAACAAGATCGACGTCGTCGCCACGGCTCACAACGCGTGCGACAATACCGAGACCGTTCTGTTCAACCTCGTGCGCGGCACTTACGTTAAAGGTCTTGCAGGTATCCCGTACAAACGAGACAATATCATCCGGCCGCTGCGCGACTGCGAACGCAGTCAGATATGCGAATACGCTCTTCGCTACGGCGTTTCTTACGTTACCGATTCCACAAACCTCGTCGACGATTGCTCGCGCAATATACTTCGCCTCAACGTCATACCGCAGCTTCGCAGGATAAATCCTTCGCTCGATAACGTCGTGCTGAACGAAAGCAAGCTGTTTTCAGGACTAAACGAAATGCTTGAATCGTCTGTTCCCGAAGCAGGCGCCGATCTTTCGGGATCGCCTGATCATATCATCGCGGCAAGCGTTATTGAAAAATGCGGCTTTCTGAACAGGGAACTTTTGGAACGCATAGTTTCGGCTGTAAAGAATAAAAAAGATTCGTCGTTCACTTTGCCGGAACGCAAGATCCTGCGTACGCACGGCGGAAGTTTTGATATTTGCGATCCCGCTGTCTGCGAGCGCAAAAAGATTGAATACACCGTGCTTTCGGAAGGCAAGAATATATTGGCGGAAGGCGTAAGCGCTACGCTTTCATTCGTTGAAAATTTTAACGAAATTTACAAATACACAACAACATTCGCGTTTATATTTGATAATATTAAAAGCGTGGTATCCGTAAGGTCAAGGCGCGAAGGCGACCGCATCACCGTGCGCGGTATGTCTAAAAGCGTAAAAAAAGAACTTATCAATAAAAAGATCCCTCGCGAACATCGCGATCTCATACCGGTCATCCTCATAGACGGCAAGATAGCGGCAGTTCCGTATATAGGCGCAGACGACGCTTTCTACGCTAAAGACCCGTCGAAAGCCGGTGCGTTTTTAGGCATAGAATTGCCGCGCGCAAAGTAATTCATTTAAGTAAAGGCGGTGGAATTATTGAAATCCAACCGAGGCATCATATGGTTTTATCTGATCGTAATAGTTGCCATCATTTTCATAGCGTCGCTGTTAGCTTCAGGCAACACCGAAAAAGCCGTCAAATACAGCGACGTAGTAAAGAATTTTAAAGAAGAAAACGTAACGGCGTTCGTTATCGATCAGAACAACGTCATCACGATGCAGCTCAAGTCCGGCAAGGTCGTCGAGTATCAGCTCAGGTATTTCGAGATCTTTTACGACGATCTGCACGAGATCATCAGCGATCAGCAGGACAGAGGCGTTTTACAGGATTACGATTACGAACCCGCCACCTCGCTCCCGTGGTGGGTAAGGTTCCTGCCTTATCTTATCGTCATCGGCGTGTTCATCTTTCTGTGGTGGAAGTTCATTTCGCGCGCGGCGGGTAAAAGCGGTTCGTCTTCGGGTACCGGCGGCGGACTCGGCGGCAGGATGAATTCCTTCACCAAGGCGCGCACCAAGCTCGGCTCCGACGAAAAACACAAAGTGCTGTTTTCGGACGTCGCAGGCGCGGACGAAGAAAAAGAAGAACTCAAAGAGATCGTCGAATTCCTCAAGAATCCTTCCAAATTCAATTCGCTCGGCGCAAAGATACCGCGCGGCGTATTGCTTGTCGGCGCTCCCGGCACCGGTAAGACCCTGCTTGCAAAAGCGGTAGCCGGCGAATCCGGCGTTCCTTTCTACGCAATATCCGGTTCCGACTTCCTTGAAATGTACGTCGGCGTTGGCGCTTCGCGCGTGAGAGACCTGTTCGAGACCGCAAAGAAGACCGCTCCCGCTATCATATTCATAGACGAGATAGACGCCGTAGGCAGACACAGAGGCGCCGGCTGGGGCGGCGGACACGACGAACGCGAACAGACGCTCAACCAGCTGCTCGTCGAAATGGACGGCTTCGGCGTGAACGACGGCGTTATAGTCATCGCGGCGACCAACAGACCCGATATACTCGATCCCGCGCTGCTCAGACCGGGCAGATTCGACAGACAGGTCACCATCAATTATCCCGATATCAAGGGAAGAGTCGAAATACTCAAAGTCCATTCGCGCAACAAACCGCTTTCCAAGAACGTCGATCTCGAAACCATCGCCCGTTCGACCAGCGGCTTCACCGGCGCGGATCTCGCCAACCTCCTCAACGAGGCGGCGCTGCTCGCCGCGCGCGAAGGCAAGAACGAGATCGAAATGGAAGATATCGAACAGGCCGAGATCAAAGTCATTGTCGGCCCGCAGAAGAAATCCCGCGTCATCAAAGAAGAAGAAAAGCGCAACACCGCGTATCACGAGGCGGGCCACGCTATCGTGGGGCACCTGCTTCCTTCGCAGGATACCGTTCAGCAAGTATCCATCATCCCCAGCGGTATGGCGATGGGCTATACCATTGCGATACCTCAGGAAGACAAATACAACGCTTATAAAGACGAAATGATCGACCGCATATCCGTGCTTCTTGGCGGCAGATGCGCCGAAAAACTCGTGCTCAACGACATTTCCGCCGGCGCTTCCAACGATATCCAGCGCGCTTCCGAACTCGCCCGCAAGATGGTCACGCAGTACGGTATGAGCGACAGCTTAGGTCCTATCGTATTCGGCACCGGTCACGACGAAGTTTTCCTGGGCAAGGATTTCACGTCCACGCGCAATTATTCCGAAAAGATCGCCGCCGAGATCGACGACGAAGTCCATTCCATCGTGGAAAAAGCATACGCACAGGCGGAAAAGATACTCCGCGAAAACCGCGATAAACTCGATTTTGTCGCCGAATATCTCGTGATAAACGAGATCATGGACAGAGAACAGTTCGTCGCGGTATTCGAACCCGGCGCCACTTTCGAAAAACTCGACGCCATCAAAGCGGCGAAGCGCGCAAAATACGCAAAAGAAAAAGCGCCCGAAGAGCCCAAAATAACAGAAGAAGACGCTCAGAACGGCGAATGATTTCAGTGAAAGGTGAATTATGGACGAAAATAGGCTGGTAAGAGCTAACAAGAATGACAACAGCATAAAGATAATGATCGCAGTGATCGCAGTTCTTTCGCTCCTTATTGTCGGTCTTGCTCTTTATCTGTTGGTTTTCAGCAAAAATTCAAATAACACACAGAATAACTCCGAACCGGCGTCTGTAAACGACGATTCCGGCGAAGGTCCAGCGTCATACGCTGATATTTCGGATACAGAAAGCGACGACGAATCCGTAACAGACGAATCTCCCGAACCGTATTCCGGCGAATCGCAGGACGATCCTTCATACGTAGACGAAAGCTCCCCTGCCGAATCAAGCGTGGAAGAAAGCTCGGGCGAATACGTCGAGCCGGAGCACGGATGGGTGATCAATTATCTCGGTTACACCTATCTTTACAAGGGATACGGCTTTGAACAGTTTACTTTTTCGAGCAATATCGTAAACAAATACACCGATTCTCTCAACAAGATAAAACAGCTCGCCGGTTCCAAAAGGGTTTACAATATCCTCGTGCCTACTAACTGCGAATTCTTCACTATCCCCGCCTCCGTCAAGCAGGAAGACGATTTCTACTGCGCAAGCCAGCGCAAGTTTATGAACAACGTCTACGCAAAGACTGATTCATCCATTATTAACGTCGACGTATACAACACCTTCGAAACTCACTACGACGAAAAGCTGTTTTTCAATTCCGACCCCAACTATACGCATTTGGCGGCGTACTACGTTTATCTCGATTACTGCAAAGCAGCGGGCATAACGCCTATCGTCGCGGGTATGTATACGCAGAAACTGCTCAATAACCAGTTCTTAGGCAAGTTCTTTACCGCCACCGGTTCCGAACGCGTTATGAAAAACGCCGACAGGTTCGATTATTTCGATATAGACGAGGCGTATACCGCTACCGAAAAAGTCTACCGCGGCAGCGGGATAGTAAACCGCACCGGCGTCATATTTGCCGATACCGGTTCGTATAACTACTACACGTTCCTCGGCGAAGACGCTAAGCGTATCGATATCACCGCAGCGGGCGACGCATCGCGCAGCCTGCTTGTGATAGGCGATTCATCCGCCGCTCCTTTTATCACGTTCCTGGTCCCCAATTACGGCAAGATCACCTATATCAACCCTCAGTTATATAACGACAGCATTGCCGATATGCTTGCCGGCGACGGTTTTACCGACGTGGTCATAATCACCTATAACACTTACGCGGGACGTTTGCTGCATTCCGATCTCGCAAAACTCGCGGGGAACTGATATGGCGGAATATCTCATAGGCGGATTCATTTCCGTTTCCGCGGTGATCGAAAACGAAAGCCGCACGCTTTATAAACTCATAATCGATAAAGACAGGCAGAGCCGCATCAGCTCTGCCTCGTATCATTATCCCGAAAAAGCGCAATACGACTATCTTAACAAATACGTAAAGCGTACTGGCGCAGAAGTCGAATATTTGTCAGCCGAAGATTTTTCATCCCTTACCGGCGGGGAAGCGTACGGCGGCATTGCCGCGCTTGTCGGCGACAGAAAGTACGTTTCCATTGATAAAGCGCTAGAAAACGCAAAGTTCGCGCTTATGCTCGACGGGATCGAAGATCCGTTCAATTTCGGTTACATACTCCGCACCGCTTACGCCTGCGGCTGCGACTGCGTCCTATTGCCTGAACGAAATTACTTTACTTCGTCTTCAATAGTCGTACGCTCTTCGGCAGGAGCCTCTGAAATGCTCCCTATCGCGTTATTCTCCGACCCCTCGGATACGGTCAATTCGCTTAAGAAAAACGGTTTTTCCATCATTTGCACGGCTAAGACGAAATCTTCGGTCAGCTTGGAAAAAGCCGAGTTCAATATACCGCTCTGCCTTATAATCGGCGGCGAAAAGCGCGGCGTGAACAAAAGCATAATGTCTTACGCCGACGTCACGGTATCCATAGATTATAAAAACAATTACCGGATGTCGCTTTCGGCGTCGTCCGCCGCGTCGATACTCATTTACGGCGTTTCGTCGCGCATAAAGTAGAGCTCCGGCACTTTGCCTATTATCAGCGTTTCACATAATGCAAATACGCAGCTAATCTCCTTTTCCGCGCTGCAGAACGGAGCGAGCACGTTTATCAGCACGTCTATCCTTACGCTTATCCGGTGAAGCGTCTGGTTTATCCCGGCGCTTATAAACTTACTTTCTGTCGCCGCGCAAACGCTCCCAAGCGGGACTACGGTTAGCTTTATCCCGGGACCTTTGCCGGAAAACAACTCTAACCCCGTCGCGTTGCCCAACGGCAGTGAAAAAGAACTTCTCATATTTTCAAGCCGCCTTGACGCTTCAAAAGTGAGCTCGGCGGTTATTTTATTTAATATCAGGGAATCGATCGCCAACGCGTTCACTTCGCCGTTTACCAAAATCGCCCGCTGTATGTTCGGCAATTCTGCCTCAAACTTGTCGCACACAGCGCCAAACGCTTCGTATATCGATTCTATGACCGCGTTTTTCACATCATATTCCGCGTATTCGTTAGCCGCCCGACTGAAATTAAAGCAAAAAATAACGCATAATAATGCCAATAAAAGGATCGCGAAAAACACTTTCAGTTTATATTTGCTCTTTCTTCGCATCATTCTTTCACCGCAGTATATATATTTTAGCGCGCTGCAAATAATACTACCGGTGATCGATATAAAACTGTTTAAGATTTTTACGTTTCTGATCGCGGCTCTGATCCTTTTTGTTTCAATAGAAGGCGATCCGTTTTGCCTGCTTATAGCTTATAAAAAAGCCGATTCTATTTGCAAAAACGAATATAACGGGCTCTTAAGGCTAGTTTCCTACAGATACGATAAAGCAAACGGCAGATACGCATTTACCGTAAGCGACAAAAACGGAGTGAGCGCCGAAATAGTTTACGACCCGGACGAAAACGTCTTTACGGACGGCTACTTTGCGGAATATATTTCATACGCGCAGAACGCGCTCTACGGAAAGTATTGGCAAAAACTCACAGAAAACGGTTCAACGCCCGATGAAATAGTGATATCCGCCCGGTTGCAGCGAGGAATAATCGGCGCCGAGACGGAAAACACGGTCCAAAAAATCGTCGCGATATACGGCGTTATCGATTACGAAAGCTTTTGCGAACAGGCGTACAGAACGGCAAAAGCCGTCAGATACGACGGCTTTTGTGAACTCGATATTATTTCAGCGGATTACTTCGTCAATATAACCGATCTGGCGTTTTATTCCGACAAAAGCGGAATAGCCTCACGAGTTAAGCACAACTGAACTTTAATTCTTGCGCTTGAAAAGCCCTTCGAGCCTTTCTTTGTAAGAAGCTTTTCTCGCAGTCGCAGTCTCGCGGTCCTGAACGAACGTCCTGGAAGTCGTGTCGAATAAAAGCACGTCGTTTTCGCGCACTTTAAATCCAAGCGATCCTTTCGGCACCACGAGCACCGATCCGTCGTCGCCGAGCAGTTCCACGAGTTCGCGTTCGATCTTGTCTACAGTATAATGCATTTATAAACACCTCCTATTCGGCCTCTGTGCCGAAAGTCTCAGTTTCGTTTATCGGGATGAACATAACGGAGTAATGGAAACGCACGCCGTTTTCCGACTGCTCTTTGATTCGCTTCTGTAATCCCGAACCTTCGCGCAGGAACCGGCAGTCGGCGCCGTATTCGCCTTTTGTCGGGATGATATACGCGCTCCTGTTCACACGTAAGATATTGCTGCCGCTATCCAGCACCTTTTCAAGCTGCGGAGCGAATATCCAGGAATATCCAACGATAGCCGCGGGGTTTAGAGAAGGGTAAAAGTCTTTGTAAAAATCTATCGCGGTCTTGAACGCCTCTCGCATCTTTTCCGGCGTGTATTCTATCCCGGATGGGATATGGATATTGAGAGTGCCGGTACCATTACCCAGAAAGTCGTGCCATTTTGCTTTTGAAAAGCGCGTCGTGCCGGTATCGGCTACACCGCGTTTGTCAATCACGTTTACGATATATTCATCGTCGTTTTCCGTATAAGAGGTTTTGCCCACGGAAGCAGAAATGTCGTTTGTCAGCGCGCCGTCTTTGTCTATACAATGCTCGCCGCATGCAAACGAAACATAACGCTTTCCGTCCGTAATGACTTTGAAATCGCTGCCGAACTCGCCAGGTACGAACTTGAGCACGCCGAACAGAAACATACATCCGCCGGCGCAGAGCATATTCCAGCTCCATTCGAGTATGCCCCAGTAGCCTTTCTTTTCATAGCACGAGCGGGAATAGCCGCGAAAAGCGTTAAGGTTTTCCCGGTTCAGCTCTTCGGGCGGTTTTTTGTTTATTATAGTATCCGCAAGCGCGGCGGCGACGATGACCCAGCCGACCTGCTCTTTTTCAAGTCCCTCTGCATTGAAAAGATCTTCGGTATATATCTGATTCTGCCAGGGTTTGCGCTTTTTTACCGTTATATACTTGATAAACGCGCCGCAAATACGTGCGTTGCCGTTACTGTTCATAACGTGAGCGCATCTTAAAAGCTCGTTTTTGCCGTCTTCCGGTAATCCCGTGGCTTCTGCTACTGCAAGCGCTTCACGTTCGCTCAAAACAGGCGAACCGTCGTATTCAGCGGTAAAACTCGCGTATAATTCCTCTGCGTAAGAGGGAAGTTCAAAATTGAACCGCTTTTTGAATTCAAAGTAATTCATCCGCGTCTCCGATCACATATCTGTTGATGTTCCCGACTATCGCCTGCGAGGAAACGAACTGCGGCACGTTTCCGGGAAGCAGGGCGTAATTTGAAAAATGAAGATGTCCCGCAAGCACCGCTATTACGTTTTGTGCGTGTTTTTCTATAATCTTTATAAACTCAAGGTTTTCTTCGGGGCAGCCTTCGTAATTGAACTGAAAATACACGCCGCTGGGCTTTATCTTGCTTTCGTTCTGCTCGCAAACTATCGGCACGTGGATTACTATAAGCGCTTTTTTGCCGATTGAAAGCTCATATTCAAGCGCCTCGTTCTGATCCGCCGTTACTTTGCGCTGCGAATTGTCGATGCATATTATGTTTATATCGTCAAGGCGGACAACGTGTATATCGCATGCCATGTCAGCGAGTTTTCCCATTGACGGTATCGCGCGGCGGCTTTCGTGGTTACCGCACACGGCGGCTATCGGTTTATCGAAATCAGCAAGACATTTGTCTGCAAAGCGCAGGTTTGCATTACTCACGTAATCGAAAGTATCGCCCGCAAGTACCAATGCGTCTCCGTCTTTGGCGATTTCGAGCAGTTTGCGGAAATGATATGCCGGAGAAAGCTTTTCGTATTCGCCGTACGGCTCGCCTCCGTGACGCGCGAAATGCTCGCGTACGCGCTCCCACGCTTCGGTCGCGCTTTTCGCTTTTTCTATTTCTTCGGGAGTAGAAAGCGAATCGTATTCCGTAAGGTGCGAATCGCTGAAATGATATATCACTTTCTTTTTGATCCCTTTGCATACGATCTTATATTCCGTAATCATCAGTCGTATCTCCTTTTGACTTTGTACATATAATACCACAATTATTTTTCTTTATCAAGTCATTTTTTGTTTATCCTTGTTGACTATCCAAAACTTTTCTGTTAATATAGTACTGTAAGAACAAATACGCGCCCCAAAACGGCGCGGCCGTATTCAAATCAACCTAGTTCTTTAAAGGAGGAACACAAAATGTCAATGAAATTCTATCGCTGCAAACGCTGCGGCAACATCATCGCCTACTGCCACGCGAGCGGAGTCCCCGTAGTGTGCTGCGGCGAACCTATGCAGGAACTCATCCCCGGCACCACCGACGCCTCTGTCGAAAAACACGTCCCCGTAATCACCGTAGAAGGCTCGCTCGTGACAGTCAAAGTCGGCTCCGCGGCTCATCCCATGCAGGACGTCCATTACATAGAGTGGATCGCTCTCGAGACCGAACACGGCAACCAGCGCGTAAAACTCGCCCCCGGCGAAGAACCTGTCGCGACTTTCGCGCTCGTGGAAGGCGACAAGCCCATAGCCGCTTATGCATATTGCAACCTGCACGGACTCTGGAAATCTTAACGTAAGCGCAAAAATACCCGGTACGTCTAACGTACCGGGTCTTTGTGTTTATTCGTTTATTTATTGAGGTTTCTTATAGCGGGGTCGCCGTAGAAATTGGCTATAATCGTTCCGGGCCCTACAGAATATCCTATACCAGGTTCGATAAAACCGAAACGGAAATCGATTTGAATATCAGGGAAGTGCGCCTTTACTATCTCGGCAACGTATTTACAGTCTTCAAGACAATCCGCATGCGAAATAAATACCGTGTTGTATTTGTCGAGATATGCGTATTTGATTATATATTCCGCGGTCTTTTCCAGCGAACTCTTTCTGCCTCTTACTTTTTCGATCGCCACGTTGTGACCGGTCCCGTCGTAAACGATCAGCGGCTTTATGCTGAATATCCCGCCGAAGAAAGCGGCTGATGCGCTTACACGCCCCGCGTTGCGCAGGTATGTGAGACTTTCTACCGTACCGACTTCGTTGAAATAAAGGCGTTCTTTAAGCAGCCATTCGTAAACGTCTTCGATCGTTTCTCCGTTTGCACGCTTCTTGCTGCATTCCGCGGCGAGCATAGTGAGTGAATAGCAGCAGTTATAACTGTCTACGCAGTAGATTTTTGCGTCTGGATAGTCTTTTTCAACGCGCTCTTTTGCTTTATAGCTTTCTTTGACCGAACTCGAAAGCGCTTCCGCGCAGGAGATCGAAAGAATGTCGTGTCCCTGCTCCAGATATTTGCGGAAAACCGCCTCGTATTCGTTGGAAGTTGCCTGCGAAGAACTCATATCGAGGCCTTTGCCAACTTCCGCATAAAACGTCGCGGCGTCCATGCCGGCCCAGGCGTCGTTGGCCAGGTATTCGTTTCCGTTTGCGTACAGGTGGAACGGAACTATTGCGTCGATGCCGAATTCGCGCATCTGTTCCGGCGTCATATTACTGCTCGAATCGGTTATGATAACGAAATTTTTCATAAGATCCTCCTTATTCAAGTACAACTATAAAATCGTAAATTTCCTGTTTGCCGTCCACGTCGTAAAACTCTTTGTCTCTGTATTTTCCGTTTATGAGTTCTCTTACGCGGCGTTTGTCTTCGTCGGTCGCGTCGGCGCCGTAGAAGACGGTCACTATATCCTTATCCTCCAGCTTGAGCTTTTCGCAAAGGGTCGCGAGCGCGCCGATCTTGTCTTCGTCGGCGGAAAGTACCTTTTTGTTTGTAAAGCCGATGTAATCGTTGTTTTTGACCGAAATATCCCTGTATTCGACGTTCCTGATGGCTTTGCACACCATACCGGTCTCGACAAATTCCATATTCGAAACAAAGTTCTGTTTTATCTTTTCGGCGTCGTCGGAACTGTAATCGAGCATTGCGAGCGCGGCGTACGCCTGGCCGGGGTTCTTGGAAGGGATGACGTGTATCTTAGATTTGGTATAAAGACCGGCCGCCTGCTCCGCCGCCATAAAGATATTGGTATTGTTGGGGAACACAAATATATTGTCAGCGTTCATCTCGTCGAAAGCCTTGATGAAATCGCCTGTAGAAGGGTTCTTTCCCTGGCCGCCGTCGATAATGTGATCGGCGCCCAGCTGACGGAACACTTCTATGTTGCCCGAACCGGTCGTGACCACGCACGACGCGTATTTGGTGCGTTTTTTCTGCACCTTCGGTATATCCGCCGCTTTTTTGGCTTCGTGCTCGTTGTGCTGCAGCATCATATTCTCGATCTTTATCGTCAAAAACTCGCCGAACTGCTGGCAATGCTCGAGCACCTTCGAAGGCGTCATCGTATGTACGTGTATCTTAAGAATTGAATCTTCTTTAAGAGCAACTATCGAATCACCTATTGTGCCTAAGTAATCGATGACTTTTTGTATATCGAAGTTATCGACGTCGGTCTTGGCGGTCATAAGCCTGAGCAGGAATTCGGTGCAGTAACCGAACTCGAATACCGAGTCTTTGCCGAACAGCGAAAAGTCGACAATCTGCGTTTGCTTTTGTTCGTTTTCAAGCGTAAACTCACTGTCGTTGCCCTTTATCGCTTCGAGCACGCCCTGTGCTATCATATAAAGGCCGGCGCCGCCGCTGTCGACAACTCCCGCCTCCTTGAGAACGTCCAGAAGCTCGGGCGTGTTGGCGAGCGAAACCCTCATTTTGTCGAGTATCACTTCGGAATAATCGCCGAGTGTGATATTATCGTCGATAATATTGTTAGTCCCTTCGAGCGCTTCGCGCGCAACAGTGAGTATCGTACCTTCAACAGGCGATACCACGGTCGCGTACGCGCGTTTGACGCCTTCGGAAAACGCTTTGCTCAGGTCCGACATATTCGCAACTTCAACGCCTTCAAGGCCGTTATCCATTCCGGCAAATATCTGCGAAAGGATAACGCCGCTGTTCCCGCGAGCCGAAAGCAGCATCCCCACAGCAAGAGCGTGCGCTTTCTTTGTCACGGAATTCTGCTGTTCCTGCTGCATATTCTTTATGCCGCCCGAAAAAGTGCGGAACATATTGTCTCCCGTGTCGCCGTCCGGAATAGGGAACACGTTGAGATCGTTTATCATCTTTACGTTTTCTTTGAGTTTTGCCGCGCCGTTGATTATGAATTTCTCAAAGAGCGCGCCGTCTATCTGTTTGTAACTTGTATAGTTCATATTCCCGACCGCACCTTATATGTTTTTCTTAAAGCAGCGTCTGCGCTTGTTCTGACAAATGTCAAAATACTTTAAAACGTTCTGAATATGATGGTTGTCTTCGAGCATAAGATTTGTCTCAAGATGATCGAGATCGCTTTCGCGCAAGAAATTGATGAGAAGTCCTATAAGAATAGTAGCGACACCCTTGGATTCGTATTCCGGCAGAACGCCGATAAGCCCCAGGTCGAGCACTTTGGGGTGCTTTTTCGATTTAAGGAATCTCACTACAAACGGTAAAGTCATATGCCCGCCGGATTTGCGCACCGCCTCGGAAATAGAAGGGAACATAAGCGAAAAACCTATCATCCGGTCGTTTTTATCGTAAAGCATAAGGATATCCTGCGGACGTACGATCTGCTTGAAATCCTTGATGTAATTGTCTACGATCTCCTGATTGAGCGGCATCGTGCCGTACAGGCGCGAGTAGGCCTTTTCGATAATTTCGAATATGCCGTTTATGTGTTTGTCGACTATCTCTTTAATGGTCTTAGCCTGATAAACGCGAATTTCGAACCGTTTGAGCATCTTGCTGCTGAATTCGATTATACGGTCGCCGTTTTCCGCGGGCGCGTAGAGCTTGTATTCAAGCCAGTCGACGTCTTTTTCAAAACCGTACGATTCGATGAGATTTTGATAGTACGGATAGTTGAACTGCTCTTCGTAAGTTTGCATCTGATCGAACCCTTCGATCAAAAGACCCTCGCGTTCGAGATCGGAATACCCGAGCGGTCCGACAAACTCTTCCATGCCTTTCTCTTTTGCCCAATTTTCGACCTTCGCAAACAGGGCGGCAGATACCTCTTCGTCGTCGATCGAGTCGAATCTGGTGAATCTGACGCGTTTCTGCCCCCATTTTTTGTTGGCTTCGCTCTGGATGATACCTTGTATCCTTCCGGCGACTTTTCCGTCTTTATAGGCGATATAACAAACCGTGTCGCATACCTTGTTGAAAGGATAGTCCGGTTTGAAAATATCGAATTCGCCGCCGTAAAGCATTGGGACGAAATACTCGTTTCCTTTATACAGAGTCAAGGGGAAACTTACAAACTCTTTCTGCTCTTTTTTGGTCTTCACTTCGCGGATCTCGATCATGATTGCTGCTCCTCGACTTATTTATAAAATGCTATTGTGCATTATAGCACGAAAAATGTCGAATAGCAATAGTTTATTATGATTTTATTAAGATTATTATGAAATTATTAAAATGTAAAGCGGCGCAGCAACGCCGCGCCGCTTTAAACGGTATTAAAACGGTCGAATATTTATTTTTTCAGCTCGATCGTGCGCTTGAGCGACGCTTCGGCGGCTTCCGCCATCACTTTTTCAAGCCCGGAACCGTCTATTACCGCAACGCCCCTCTCTGTCGTGCCGCCCTTTGAACACACCTGCGCGCAGAGCTCGTCGGCAGTCGATTTTCCTTCAAGCGCCATCGCGGCAGCGCCTTCAACGGTATTCAGCGCCAGCGAATACGCGAGATGCTTGGGCAGACCGATACTTTCGCCGGCTGAGGCAAACGCCGAAATGAACCGGTAAACGAAAGCCGGGCCGCAACCGCTTATGCATCCGGCACCGTCCATCAGTTCTTCGGGTATCGAATACATCTTGCAGCTTTTTGCGAGTATCTTTTTATAAGTGTTTTCGTCGCTTGAACGCAGGTTTTCCGAACAGTAAAGCACCACGCCTTTTCCGGCTTCTATCGGCGTGTTCGGCATCATACGTATTACCGGCGCGGAAGGGATATCAAGAAGCTTTTTCGTATAATCTATCGTTATCCCGACCGCGATATTCACGAGCACGAAACCGCTCCGCGTACTTAGCGCGCCGCGTATTTCCTCGCACACGGTCTCAAGATCCTGCGGGCGCACGCACAAAAAGATGAATCTGCACGTTTCGGCGATTTCCGTATTTGTAGAAGGGATCGCGCCGAGCGAAGCAGATAGCGCGTTTACTCTTTCTGCGTTGCAATCGGAAATAAAAACTCTGTTGTTTTTGTCTCCGCAGGCGGTCCTGATGAGCACCGAGCCCATATGGCCCGAGCCTATGAATCCTATATCGGTCATACAAATCACCTCGTCTGTCCGTTTCCCGTTAGAATATACTTATATGACGTAAGCGCGTCGAGCCCCATGGGACCTCTGGCGTGCATTTTTTGCGTAGAAATGCCTATCTCACACCCGAAACCGAACTCGCCGCCGTCGGTAAATCTGGTTGAAGCGTTGACGTACACCGCCGCGCTGTCTACGTTGGCGGTGAAATACGCGGCTGATTTTTCGTCTTCGGTAACTATGCATTCGCTGTGGAAAGTCGAGTGATTCGAAATGTGTTCCACCGCTTCCTCTACGGAATCTACGACCTTGACAGCGAGGATATAATTCAGGAATTCGGTATCGAAATCGTTTTCTCCGGCGGCTTTTCCGTCGACTGTCGCGGCTGCTCTTCCGTCCAGTCGCAGCTCGACCGGAACAAGTCCTTTTTCCGTACGTTTTGCGCAAAGCCGGTCATACATAAGCGGCAGGAAAGTATCTGCGATATCTTTATGGACAAGGCATACTTCAGCTGCGTTGCAAACGGAAGGCCGCGACGTTTTGGCGTTATCGATTATATCGAGCGCCTTTTTGATATCCGCGTATTTATCGATATAAACGTGGCATATCCCCGCGCCGGTCTGTATGCAGGGGACTTTTGCGTGTTCCACGCAAGCGTTTATAAGCCCCGCGCTTCCGCGAGGGATGAGCAGATCGACGTAACCCGCGGCTTCCATAAGCTCGGTAGCGCTTTGACGGGTAACGTCTTCCACAAGGCAGACCGCGTTGGGATCGACTCCGTCAGCGGAAAGCGCGGCTCTTATCGCCGAAACTATCGCTTTGTTAGTCTCTATGGCTTCTTTGCCGCCGCGCAGCACGCAAACGTTTCCGCTTTTCAAGCAAAGCGTCGCCGCGTCGCACGTCACGTTAGGTCTGCTTTCGTAGATCATAGCGATAACGCCGATGGGAACACTTACGCGCTGCAAGTTTATACCGCTTTTCAGGACCCTGTTTTCCAGTACTTTTCCGCACGGGTCGTCAAGGTCGGCAACCTTGATAATATCGCCGCAGATCGCGTTCAGACGCGTGTGATCGAGTCTCAGGCGGTCTATCATCACCGGGGAAACGGTCTGCGAAGCTTTTTTTATATCGGTTTCGTTGGCGTAAAGTATCTCTTTTTCGCACCGCAAAACGGATGACGCGATATCGTATAAAACGCCGCGCTTTTTTTCGGCTCCCAGAGCGGCGACGGAACGTTTCGCGTCGCGCGCCAGAACAAGCAGTTCGTGTGTTGTCATTTCAAGCCTCCTCCGAAAACGGTCCCTATCTGTTTGCCTTCGAGCAAGCCGTACATATCTTCGGGATTCTCGCCCGAAAGGATCACGGTGCTTATCCCGGCGTCGAGGCACATACCCGCCGCGACGAGCTTGGTGTGCATACCGCCCGTGCCGAGCGAAGAACTGCTTCCGCCGCCGAGCGCCATAATGGAATCGTCTATCTTTTCCACGCGGTGGATCATCCGCGCGCCGGGGTCCTTGCTGGGGTCTGCGGTATACAGTCCGCCTATATCCGAAAGGATAACGAGCAGATCCGCCTTAACAGATACCGCGACCAGCGCCGCCAGAGAATCGTTGTCGCCCACGGCGATCTCTTCCGTAGCCACGCTGTCGTTTTCGTTTATAACGGGAAGGCAGCCGAGCTTGAGCAGTTCATGTACCGTGTTCCTGAAATTTGCGTGACGCGTCTCGTTTTCAAAGTCGCTTTTGGTAAGCAGGATCTGCGCAACGTTGTGACGGTATTCCGAAAAATACTTGTCGTAGGTATACATCAGTTCGCACTGACCGACCGCTGCGGCTGCCTGTTTGAGCGCCATATTGTCTTTAGCGCCCGTAATGCCGAGCTTGCCCGTGCCCATACCGATAGCACCGCTAGATACGAGTATGATCTCGTGTCCGCGGTTTTTAAGGTCGCTCAGCACGCGGCAGAGCGTTTCGGTCCGCCTGATATTCATTTTTCCGCTCGCATAGGTGAGGGTGGAAGTCCCGACTTTTACGACTAATCTCATATTGACCTCGTAATAATTATTCATCGTGTTTTTTCATCAAAAGCGTACGCCTGCAGCGCACACGAGCATTTACTTATGCGGTATTATAGCACGATATGTATAATTGTGCAATACTTTTTGCAATTTTATAAGTAATTTTAAAAGAAAACCGGCCGGGATACACGCCCGACCGGTATAAGCGCCGTTCAGCCGACAGGGAAAACGCTGCCGCCGATGAATTCGCGAAGCAGACTGTTGCGCGGAACGTCTTCGCAGGAAAGACCCAAGAAATATTCCAAAAACTTAAGCAGACGTTTCGCTTCCGGATACTCCGGCGCGTCGGTCGGGATGGCGAACAGCAGGGGTTCGGCAAACGTCTTGAGCACCGCGAGTTCGTAAATGGACGCGGAATTGAACATCACGTCGGCGCATTCCTGGAACGGGAAAATGTGCTTTTCTTCGCCGTGGCGGACCGACTGCCACCGTGCGATAGTCTCTATTGCCGAAAATCCGCGCGTGCGCGCGTCGCGCACCATACGCCTGATCTCGCGGCTGTCCGTGGTGGGGATGCGGTTGTGTTCGTCTACGTTGAGCGCGGTTATGGCGCTTATATAGATCCTGAACTTGTCTTCCGGGCTTATGGAATACGAAAGCTTGTCGTTTAGCCCGTGTATGCCTTCTATAACGAGCACGTCGTCGGAAGCCATCTTCAATGCGTTTCCGTTGAATTCCGGCCTTCCGAGCTTGAAATTGAACGTGGGCAGCTCGACCTTTTCGCCTTTGAGCAGAGAAGTCATCTGCTTGTTGAACAAATCTATGTTGATAGCTTCCAGGCATTCAAAATCGTATTCGCCGTTTTCGTCGCGCGGAGTAAGCGAGCGTTCGAGATAATAATTGTCGCAGGCGATGGGATGCGCTTTCAGCCCGACGTTGTTCAGCTGTATCGAAAGCCTGTGCGAAAACGAAGTTTTTCCCGAAGAAGAGGGACCGGCTATCATAACGATACGGCGGTTTTCTTCCTTGATGCGCTGCGCGAACTCGCCTATGATATGTTCCTGATACGCTTCGGAAGAAAGGATGATATCTCTGCCTTCCCCGCGCGAGATTGCGTCGTTGAGCGCGGCAACTGTGGGGATCCCGACGTTTTCGCCCCAGGTGTTGGATTTGTTCATGGCCGCGAACAGTTTTTTGGGGATCTCGGCGCTCCCTATCTTTTCGGGATGCGAATGATTCGGCAGTACGAGCAGCACTCCGCCTTCGGCGGGGAGCAGATCGAATATATCTACATACCCAGCGCTGGGCGGCATATAGCCGTAATAATAATCGTAGTAGTTGCCGAAACGGTACATATTCGTGGTGGAAGTGCGCCTGTAATGGAACAGCCGCTCTTTGTCGGTCATCCCGTGCATACGGAACAACTCTATCGCGTCGCGCGTGGGGATCTTGGACTTGACGAATTTTTCGTCGTTATCGACGTATCTGCGCATAGCCGCTTTTACTCTGCCGAGCGTTTTTTCGTCGAGTTTTATCTTGACGCCGTCTTTGAAAGCCACGCTGAAATAGAGCGCGTCGCCTATGGCGTATTCGAGCTTGAGCTTTTTGAGTTTTTTGCCGTACAGATGCGTCACCGCGCGTAAGAACATCATTTCGGCTCCGCGTTCGTACGCCCTGTGACCGTCGCGGTCGCGCGTGGTGTAAAAGCTTAATTCGGGCGACGTTCCGCTGCCGCCGTATACTTCGGCGCGCGATATCTTCTTGTTGAGCTCATACAGTTTTTGGTCGACTTTGGCAAGTATTATCGGCGCGTCGTAATCCTTTTGAACGTTTGCGGCGATATCCGAAAACAGCGCGTTGACCGGATATTCTATCGTACCGCCTTTATATAAAAATTTCATAGCGTTCTCCTTGCTTATTGCTTTTTTGTTTATACTATGATTTTACCAGAAATAATCAAAAAGTCAATACCGCGCGCCGAATGTTTATAAGCCTTTGCGCTTTTTTCTCGCGCATTATCTCTAATATGTACGTGCGATGCGGCTTTTTTGTGCAAATATAACATTGCAAATATCACGCAAAGATGGTAAAATGAATATATGCAAAGGTGAAGTGTAAATTATGCTTTTCGGAAAAAACATCAATCGTTATTACATTAAATATTCACCGCGCCTTATTCTGGGAATACTGTCGCTTATCGTCGTGGACTGGCTCCAGCTTGTCATTCCGGTACTTTACAAGTACGTCATCAACGGCGTAAACAACGGATATGTCGATATCGACGGCGCCGCCGTCGCGTTCGATATGGACTTCCTGCTAGATAAGATATGCCTGCCGATGCTGCTCATCATCCTTGCGATGGTGATATGCCGCTTTTTGTGGCGCATATGCTTTTTCGGCGCCGGCATCAACGCCGAGACCGATCTCAGGCTGCGTATGTTCGACGTCTGCAAAGACCTTTCGCAGGAGTATTATCAGCACAACAAGGTCGGCGACCTTATGGCGCTGTTCACCAATGACCTCGAGACCGTGCAGGACTGTTTCGGCTCCGGGATACTTATGTTCGCCGACGCGCTCTTCCTCGGCGTGCTCGCCGTCATCAAGATGGCGACTATGAACATAGGGCTCACTCTGCTTTGCCTCATTCCCATGGCGCTGCTGTTCGTCGCGAGCACAGTCGTAGGCAAATATATGATGATAAAATGGGAAAAACGTCAGGAGGCGTTTTCCTCGCTTTCGGATTTTTCGCAGGAAAGTTTCGCAGGAATAGCCGTCATCAAAGCGTTCGTAAAAGAAGCCAAAGAGCTTTCCGCTTTTAAAAAGCTCAACAAAGACAACGAAAAAGCCAACGTCGATTTCACTAAACTTGCCGTCGCGCTCAACATATTCGTCACGCTTTTCGTCGAATCCGTGATCTGCGTCATCCTCGGCTACGGCGGATATCTCGTGTGGAACGGCACGTTCGACGCCGGCCAGCTGATGGAATTCATAGGCTATTTCAGCGCCATCGTATGGCCCATAATGGCTATATCCCAGCTTATAGAAATGCGCTCGCGCGGCAAGGCTTCGCTGCAGCGAATAAGTAAGCTGCTCGATTCAAAGCCCGACGTCACGGACCGCCCCGGCGCGGAAGACCCCGGCGAAATTAAGGGGAATATTGAATTCAGGTCCCTCACATTCCGCTATCCCGATACCGAACGCGACGTCCTCACCGACGTTTCGTTCGCGGTAAATGCGGGCGAAAGCGTAGGAATTGTCGGCAGGACCGGCGCCGGAAAAACCACGCTCGTAGACCTTATTCTGCGAACCTATAATGTCCCCGACGGAACGCTCTTCATAGACGGAAAAGACGTCAACTCCATAACCATAGAAAGCGTGCGCCGCAACGCCGCGTACGTTCCGCAGGATAACTTCCTGTTCAGCGACACCATTGAAAACAACATCGCTTTCGCGTCCGATAACGACGATACCGAATCCGTTATCCGCGCCGCGAAACTTTCGGACGTCCACGACAATATTGCCGAATTCACCGAAGGTTACAAGACCGTACTCGGCGAAAGGGGCGTCACCGTCTCGGGCGGACAGAAGCAGCGCATATCGATCGCGCGTGCGATAATGAAAGACGCGCCCATACTCATTCTCGACGATTCGGTCTCCGCCGTCGACGTTAAGACCGAAAAGAACATTCTTGCAAACTTAAAAAGCATACGTTCGGGCAAAACCACGATACTCATAGCGCACCGCATCACCACTATCGAGAATATGGATAAAATCATATTCTTAGAAAACGGACGCGTCACCGCGGTGGGTCCTCATACGGAGCTCTATGAAAGCTGCAGGGAATACCGCCGTATGGTCGACCTTCAGAAGCTTGACGAATTGGAAAAGTCAAGCGGAAAGGAGGCGTGACTATGCGCGAATACTATCCCCTTATAATCGTCGGAGCGGTGCTCGGAACGCTTTCGGTCATATTCGTCGCGGCGTACTTTTCCATAAAGAACCGCAAAGCGGCGATCGGTTTCGACCGTAATATGAAAGATTCGGAAATAGTCCGCCGCCTGCTGGCGTACGCGAAGCCTCATATCAAGAGTTTCCTTTTCGTGCTGCTGCTTATGGTCGTATCCATCGCGTACGAGATAATCTCGCCCATCATCGTAGGCGAGATCGAAGAGACCATCAAGGCAAAGTTCGAACTTTCCGAACTTTATATCCGCGTTGCGCTGTACGCCGGAGTCCTCGTCGTTTCGCTTGTTTGCACCTATTTCCAGGCTATAGTGCTGCAGAAAACGGGGCAAAAGATACTCTCCGCCATTCGCCAGGATCTGTTCGAGCATATCGAAAAGCTATCGCACGATCAGCTCAATTCCATGCCGGTCGGCAAGCTCGTCACGCGCGTCACCAACGACACTAACGCGATCTCGTTTATGTTCACCAACATAATCGTGAACCTCGTAAAGAATATGTTCATAATCGTCGGCGTGCTCGTGGCGATGCTGGTACTCAACTATACGCTCACGCTGATGGTGCTTTGTTTCGCGCCGTTCATAGCGCTGTTCACGCTCATATTCAGAAAATTCTCGCGCCGCGCGTACCGCAGAGTCAAAGACGGCACTACGGATATAAACACCTTCCTTTCGGAAAACCTTTCCGGTATGAAGATCATTCAGATATTCAACCGCGAAGAACGCAAGAAACAGGAGTTTTCCGCAAAGAACACCGAGCTCGGCAAAGCCAAGAAATCGCAGATATTCGTTTTCGGCGTTTTCCGCCCGGTGGTTTATATGCTTTACATTGCTTCCGAAATGTGCCTTATGTACCTCGGCGGCAAGGGTTATATCAACAACACCTCGTTCCTCGGACAGTTCATCACTAGCGGTACCATCGTCACGTTTTATCTATATATCTCGCGTTTCTTCACCCCCATTCAAAGCCTCGCCGAACAGTTCAACTGGCTGCAATCGGCGTTCGCCTCTGCGGAAAAGATATTCACGGTATTCGATATCGAACCCGAGATCGTCGATTCTCCGGACGCGATCGAGCTTAAAGACGTAAAAGGCGATATAGAGTTCAAAGACGTGTGGTTCTGCTATGTCAAAGACGAATGGGTGCTAAAAGGCGTTTCGTTCAAAGTCAACGCCGGCGACACCGTAGCCTTCGTCGGCGCCACGGGATCTGGCAAAACGACTATCCTTTCGCTTCTGTGCCGGAACTACGATATCCAGCGCGGGCAGATACTCGTCGACGGGATCGACATCCGCAACATCAAGATATCGTCGCTGCGCAGTCATTTCGGGCAGATGCTCCAGGACGTGTTCCTGTTTTCGGGGACGGTCCGTTCGAATATCCTGCTGCGCAAGGAAGACGTTGCTCAGGAAGAGATAATGCAGGCGTGCCGCTACGTCAACGCGGATAAGATCATAGAAAAACTTCCCAAAGGACTAGACGAGGAAGTACGCGAACGCGGCAACAACTTTTCCGCAGGTCAGCGCCAGCTGATATCGTTCGCAAGAACGATCATACATAAACCCGAGATAATGATACTCGACGAAGCGACCGCCAATATCGACACCGAGACCGAAGTGCTCATCCAGGATTCGCTCGAAAAGCTGATGAAGATCGGCACGCTGCTCATCGTCGCGCACCGGCTTTCCACCATCCAGCACGCCGACAATATCATATATCTTTCGCACGGCGAAATCGTAGAGCAGGGAACTCATCAGCAACTGCTTGCCGCCAAGGGAAGGTATTACGACCTCTATATGCTACAGTACGAACACGCAGAAAAATAACATTTTACACACGCAGACCGCCGCAAAACACGGCGGTTTCTGTGATTTTTGCGAATATTTCAAACTTTTTGAAAAATGCTATTGACTTTAGCGCGATAAAGTGATACAATAGCGCCATAGATTTTTCGCAAGGGAGCTGAAACATATGCGGTATTCCGAAACGTCAAGAACGGAGCCCACCGAACGCCTTGTCTTTTCACTTCGCGAGCTTTT
>JAEEGL016222084.1_pt1 | contig 22232 bp, 18 predicted proteins | sample 9134231 | NCBI WGS metagenome assembly JAEEGL01 (sample SAMN16246548, study PRJNA631951) | gut metagenome | biome: gut microbiome; feature: rumen; material: fiber-attached | host: Bos | place: Iran: Karaj | collected 2018-10 | reverse complement strand
TACCTCAGAAAGTTGTTCCTTTGTAAGTGTAATCATAAGTCTGTCGTTTTAAAGATCCAATTTTTGTCGTGATTAATTGTTCTTTAAAATTACAGACTTTTTTCTTTCTACCTACTCAGACACATTTTTTGGTACACTATCTGGAATGCAATTCCTTTATTAGAGAAAGCAACTTTCTTTGTGGAAATTGCTCACTCCACATATTGACATACTCCTTAAAACAGCCCTCTCTAATCATCTTACGGGCTTCACATTCTTCACAAATACGTATAGTTGTCATTCTAGTTGTGTTTTTGCTGTTAAAAAACCGGTCGGAGTGCCTTTAAAAGGCATTCTCCGACCGGAGGAAAATATTGACCTATGGATAGCGCTCGGGGAACATTGACAAGAACCCTATCAATAACCCGGACGACTCGAGATCGAGAGCGATAGCAAAGTCAGCCTTTTTTGTTAACGCGGCCCTGGGTTGCTCCTGTAAAGGAACGCAATCAAGCTTATCAACCTGGCTTTCGGCCGCCAGAAAAACTGTGCCGTCCGGAAAGACATTTTGTATCGATGGCGCACGATCAACTCCCCTCGGCTATCCATATTCGGACCTTCAGCCCCCTAAATCGGCGGCCTGGATCCTGGACAATATTTCAAAGAGCATATGAATTATCTGCCTTTGTTCTTTTACTTATACCGAGACGCTTCCAGTTTCTTTCACCTTTTATTGGAAAAAAATGAAGAATAGCTATCTCAATTCGATTGAACAAACGCGTCCGGATTTCTCCATCCAGTGGTGGTGCTGTTCATAGCAGGTTTTGTCCTGGCATACCCAGATGATTTTGCAGTGCATATTGTCCGGTAGGGTAGGCTCCGGAGCGTAGCCGTCGGTTAAGATAAGAAGGCCGTCATAGCCATTCTTGGCGGCAAACTCGATGGGTTCCTGGAAACTGGTTCCGCCGCGTCCGATGGCGATCACCTCACGCATTACTTTCTTGAGGCTCTGCACCACACGTACGCCACAATCGAACTGGATGACGTCGATGGACTCGAAGCCGTATCGGAAAGCACTGTTGATGACGCCGTAGAAATAGCTCAGACTCTCACTGGAGATGGATCCGCTCACATCTACGGCAACAAGCAGTTTCGTGTCGAAACGCCGGATGGATCCCATATTCTCGAAGCCGGTCCTGCGGTTGGGCTTCATACGCGTGAGCTTCCGCTTTGAAGAGAGGATGCTGGCCCGGAAGCCGCCAAAGACGTTGCGCCAGTTGATCTTCGCCTTAGTGGAAGCTTTCAACTGCTCCGCAAAAGCACCGGCAAGGGAGCCCCAGGAGGTGCAGCCTTCGATGATGCCGTTTATTAAGGCAACGGTAAGATCGTCCTCATCCCACAACTCAGACAGGTCTTGATTCTTATCGGATGTCCTGCTGTCATCCGGAGGCAGCATTTCCTGGATTTTTCGGGAATACCATTCATAAGCCATTCCGGAAGGAAGATCGTAATCGGATGGTTTCTCAATCTTGAAGGAGCTGTACTTGTAATTGTCTCCGACTACCACGTTGGAGCCGATGGCGATGGCCTGCTGGCAACAACCGTCAGGCTTGCGCTCGTACGGATGCTTGAGCAGGATGCGTATAGCCTCGGTCCGGAGTGACTCTTCCAGCCCCTGGTCTGTCATCTCACGGAGAAACTCCGGATTGTACTCGATACGTCTCTTACCGCTCCTGATGGGACAAGCCATCTGCGTATTGGGCGCCAGTTCGTGTGTGCAAAGTACCTGAAAGAGCGCCGGCTCCTGAATGAACCAGTGCTCCAGGATGGTTGTAATGCGGTCCCTCATCTACTTGATCCCTTTTACGTAGGAGATGAACATCATGGTCAGAATCTGACACTCCCTGGCGATGAACGCCACGGCGTTCGGGTAGGTCTTTTGGACAAACAGATTGGCGAAATGCGCCGCTGCCTCTTTTTTGAAGCGGGTCAGGTACTCGAAGTATTCTTCGAGGTTCTTCTTGGCCATCTCCTTGTCCTTTGCAGGCACTTTCTCTACCTCAAGGAAACGGTAGATGCCGTCATTGACCACGGAGAGCTGGTGCAATTCATACTCTTTCAGTTTCTCCCTGACTTTGGGGAAGTTGAGTATCACCTCACGCCCGGAAACAATCTTGCGGCTGGACACGTTGCTTACGAATGCGCTTGCGGCCTTCGGGCCGACCACGGCAGATATTACCTTGGTGTGCAGCGGGCTCAGTTCGCCGGACTGCTTGAGAATATCCGATACGCGTTTCCAGCCACGACGGTCTGGCGTCTTGTCCAGTCCGGTGTCTTCGCCTTCCCTGGCATCCGGATCTTTGTCCAGCCAGATCTGGTTCTCCTGGATGAAGTCGATGATACGACTATCGACATCAGCCTTGCGGGCCCAGAGCAACCACTCCTGCACCGTCGGACGGAAATTAACGATATGGAAACGGCTGACCAGTGCCGGATCGAGGTCCGTCAACTGGTATTGGTCACCGGCATTCACCGCACTGATGATACGGCTGCCCTCAGGGAGCTTGCGCCCCGCAAGCTTGCGGTTAAGCGCCAGGTCCATAATGGTCTGAAGGATCTCAGGACGGGCGCGGTTCAATTCGTCGAGGAAAAGAACGATAGGCTTCCCGTCCAGGGGGAACCAGTAGGGGGGCATGAAGTCCGTCTTGCCGGTCTCTTCGTTCTTGTTGGGGATTCCAATCAAGTCACCCGGGTCGCTCATTTGGCCCAGGAAGAGCACCACGACGGGCATACCTTTCTTGGAGTAATAGTCAGTCAGGATTTCGGATTTGCCGATACCGTGCTTGCCGACCAGCATCAGATTGTGATCGGCCGGAATCATGTCGAGGAGCTGAATCAGCTCGGTTGTATTTACGTTGATGTTCGCCATAGCAATTATATATACGGAGTCAATGGCGGATTCTTTCAGTATAAAAACAAAAAACCACCGGGCCATTGCTGGCCTGGTGGTTTAAGTCGTGAGATGCCCCTATGCGGCGATGCCGTATTCGGCGAGGAAAGTCCTGCCCAGCGCTTTCTTGAGAGCCTGGCGGGCCCTGAAGAGAAGGGTAGCGGCAGCGTCGGCCGTGCAGCCGATGAGCTCAGCCATATGCCTCGGTTTCATTCCGTCCAGTTGAAGGGAGAGAATGAAACGATGATTCTCGTTCAGAGAATCTATGGCACGCTGGATTCGTTCCAAGGCTTCGCTTGACTCAACCTCATAGTCTGCCCCGTAGCCACCGGCCGCTAATTCGATGTCCGAGTCAATGTACTCGTCCCCATCCCGGTTCTGGGATTCAAGGGGCTCGAACGCAACGCGGCGTCGAAAGGCCTTCCTGACTGCGTCCTTTCGGGCGTTCTCGGCAATCCTGCACGCCCAGGTCTTGAGTTGAGCCTTGGACGAGTCGAACGTGCCGCCATACTTCAAGGCTTTAAGGATGGAATCCTGGAAAAGGTCCTCCAAATCCTCGGCAGTCAAAAGGCGCCCTCCGGTTTTGCCGTAGATTTCAACACTGGTTCTCATGGCATCGAAAATCTCCTGATAGGAAACGGTTTCACCGTTGGCGGTGGTAAAAGTGGCATTCGTGGTCGTGTAGATGTTCTCCATAGTGTGCGTCAAGATTAGGAGGTACTGCTTGCTTTCGCCCGAAGCATTTGGGGCAAATCGCGTGATCGTTTGGTTCCGTCCGCAAGATTTTAAAATATTAGGCACGTTTGGGAACCATAAAGGCAGTCTTGATCCAGTCTTGATGCTTATGTCAAAGAACTACATTCTCACCCCTCACATTAATATATACCAACCCGGAGCGGATTTCTTTCAAACAATTTTCAAAAAAGTTGAAAAACTTTCCGGCGGTTCTGCAAAGTTAGCAAAAACGTGCCAAAACAATGGAGCTGGATGAAAGAATTAGCGACGTGCGGAGTAATAATTATATGAGTATATAAATGATCGAAAACACATGAAAGAAGAATTCGATTTTGATTTTGATTTCGGAGATTTCGAAGAGGAACTCGATGACCTTCCCAAGGAGGGTAGTCCGTTATATAACGTGATGAAAGCGAATGGCATTCTCACGTCACGGGAGCGGAGAGTATATGAGAGATATGACCAAAGTAATCTCGGGTGCGCTATGGACAGGCCTGTCCACATTGAGGAGACGGAGGACTATATCCATCTTGAGTATGAGATACTTGCGTATCTTCTTCGTCCGGTGCCTTATCGTTTTGTGGATTATGAACTCGAAGAGCAGCGGCTGATCTGCCAGGATGGAAAATATCTGGATGCCCTTTTGGTCCGGGTATATACCCATCCGTTGCTGGATATGGACGAATACGGCAATTTGATCCGTCCTGAACCGGAATTCCTCGGTACCGAGGAATACTGGTTCGATATCACAGCAGGCTACAACGCAATGGGGGAGAGGCTGAAAACAAGATTAAAGCTGAAGGACAAAGACGATACTCCCCATTTGATAGAAGGAGAAATCGCGAGGTTCAAGCCATAGTCCACTTCCTGAATAACAGAAAGGTCACGTGTCAAAATCATTTCTAAAACTCTGCAAAAAGTAGATTTTTAGAAACAAAACAGATCCGCGAGAGGAATCTCATTCGGCATTGTGTCGGAAGTAGGCCTTGGACTTGTCAACGGTGAAGCGGCCGTCATAGGCTATCCAGCCCCACAGCCCGTTCATTTGAGCCTGAATATAGTCGTCTTCTACGAAGACCAGTTCATCATATCTTGGTTTGATGAATTCGAAGGGCATGTAGTAAAAGCCCCATTTGTTACCATTGCGAACCGGATAGAACCGATTTCCGGACAACGGGCATACATATATCCCGTCATAGTTGCAGGGCACATCCTCGGTTCCGTCAGTTCCCACGAGACCGTATAAGCCGTCACGAGTGGCGACATACTTGACATATTCCGTGTCCGGAACCCGGAACAGTTGGTCGTACCGGAACTCTGTCACGGGTGTCCCGATTCCGTCGGCCAGCACCAGGCCGCACTTGCCGCCCCGCTTGACTGGAACGGGAAAGACCATGCGCTCCAGACCGTCGTAAGTGAGGATGATCTCCTCATATTCGCAGGGAATGCCGTCGTTGTACGCATAGCCCGTGAGCCCGAACTGTCCATTCCTTTTCCGAATCCATTCCGGGTCGAAACCCTTTTCTCTTTGATGGCGTCCGATGTCGCTCCACAGGGACTCTTCCAGCTGCACGCTGGGCCACAACAGTGACGTCCTGAGCGAGCTTTCCTCAATTCTTCTTTTGATGGCACGAAATTGTCCGAAGTGGTCGAGCATCCTGCGTAGCTGCTCCAGGTCTTCACCGCTGCTGATTTTCCTTTCCTGTTGGAGGCGCCCAAAGACTTCCGTGATCGGAACCATTTTGGGAGATGACGTACTAATCATAGTCTTCCAGAATGTCGATGTGGCGGAACCATCCCCAGTCCGTATGGTTCCGATAGGTGGGAAGGGATTGTCTCGGTACGATGAGATGACAGTCGTTGAGCCGGGTCAGGTCCTGATCGAGGCCGCCGTTGAACAGGGGCGGCACGATGGCGCGCACAATGATTCTTTCCAGACAATCGTCATCAGCGAAGATTTCGCCGTCCAGCTGGCGCAAAGTCGATGGAAGGTCTATCACTTGGAGATCACGGTTGTCGCTCAGCCCTTGTGTCCTGATGATTTCCACGCCTTCCGGGATGACTAGGGAATGCAGTCTGTGGCATTGGAAGATGCCGTTGGGTCCGATAGTTTTCAAGGAAGAGGGTAACGTCAGGCGCTCCACGTCGACGCAACTTATTGCCGTTTGACAAATCTCTTCCACTCCTTCCGGAACAGTAAGCTCCGGCACTTCACGGACGACGGAAATGAGTCGTTTGCCGTCTTTGGTAAGGACACAATTGCCGTCATCCGACATTTTGATATACGGATTCTCCGGAGAGATGGTAATTGTCACGTCAGGCGAAAGCCGATAGCAAGACCAGACGGTAAACCACCGGAGGCCCCGGCCAATATGAATGGTCTCGATAAACGACTCACAGAAGCCGAGCTCTTCGATGTTTTCATAGGAATCCGGGATGATAAGTTCTTGAACAAGCGTGCCGGTGGGTACGCTGAACTCACCCATAACGCTGGTGATCCGGTAAGTCCTTCCGCCAATGTCAACCTCTTCGGGCAATGTGCAGGAGTCAGTCCCATTATATCTTCCTTCTGGCCCGCAGTGCAGCCAGGCGGTGCCGTCGTCGTCATCCAGCAGGTACTCAATGCCGCCGACCTTGCATCGCCGACGCAATTCATAAGGTTTGGTAGCCATATCTCTTCTTTTCTTTTCTATCAGATAATCCGCATTCCTGTGCTCCAGAACTCGCCGTTGAGCAGATTCGCGGCGGCGATGATGCCTTCAATCTTTTCGGCCATTTCCTGCGCCTTCTCGGCCCGCACACAGAAGCGGAGCCGACGGTCTGGCTTCAACCGCACGTGTACCGTAATGAACCGCTCGTCGGCTATCATCGTGTACTGCTCGCCAAGCTCATCCAGCCGGGTGCGCAACACTTGTCCGTAGATGTTGGTCACCATCGTCTCCTGCTCTTTCTCCAGGACGACGTCCTCGGCCATGTCCTCCATTACATACATCGCCTCCGCCAGAAAACGCAGCAGCAGAACGACGGACTCCTCTTGGAGTGAGACGCATACTGCATTCTTTCTGGGACCCAGAGTGCTGATGCGCGTCTGTCCCAGTTCCTGCAGTTCCAGCCGTAGGGGATAGCCGTCCAGATCTACGGCAATGCTGCCGTAGCCGTTCTCAGTCACATCGAAATCCGCCTCGCGGAGGAGGGATGTCAGCCTGTCTCTGTCCACGGCCGTCGCGCGCTTCAGGTTCAGCTCTGCCCTTACCACCCAGTGGTCCGCAAGGTAGAGGAAGAGCTCGTCGCGCATATGCTCCCTGCTCAGCCTCATACGGTATCCCGCCATCCTTTCCAGGGTGCGCGTGTCGGCCACCAGATCGATGATGGACTGCCACTCAGGGGGCGTCCACTGTTCCATTCTCAGAGACATATTCATATTTTTCGTCGGATCTACATTAACATATACACGCCACACGCGAAAATCTTTCACGGAAATGCAGTGAAAGAAAAACAACTTCCGGCAGTAGAAATAATAAGACAAAGGAGAAATAATGAAACTACGAGAAATGGGCGAGGAGGCAATCCTCGAGGAGGCGCTCCGCGCCTTGCCGGACTACCGCGAGAAGATTAGGGATACCGGTAAGTTTGTGCTGGAAGACTGCGTGCAAGCCGCGCTGAAGCGGATCGAATACCTGTTCCGCTCCGAACGCGGCCTGCGGTCCTACGATCCGCTGGGGTCACAGAACCGCAAGGATCTGGGGGTGCTGCTTGGGTATTTCAGGCCGAAGGTCGTCGAGGCGATACGGCCGATACAGCAGCGTTATCTGCAAAACAGGATGGTGTCGCAGATCAACGCCACGACAGCCAAGAGCATCCTTCCGGCCGTGTTCGCCGAAAAAGGTCTCCAGGCCTCGGTCGAGGGTCAGCGCTACCGCGCGAAAGTAGAGGTGAGACTGGCACCCTCGCTTCAAGTGAAATTCTACGTCCGCTACCGTGACCTGAACGAAAAGGACGGCATCGCCGAAGACGTCGTCCAAGCCGTGCTGGACCTCAAGGATGCCATAATGAGACTTGGCGGTGGGGTTAAGTTGAGCAGGATGTGATTCGATAATCCTATAGCCCAGCTTTGTCTTTTATCTTTTTTCAATTATCTTCGCAGAAGAATTCTTCTTCATGGAAGGAGAAGTTAATTTCTATTTGATATGAGCAAGGTAGGTATGAGGCGTTATGATCACCATTAACCAACAGCGAGAAGAGAATTTTCAGGAGTATCTTCGTCTGCTTCAAGACCCGAATTACGTTGAAGTAACCTTTGATTATGAATCAGGAGGGGTCAGCGCCATTCATCGAGAGCACAAGTTCGATTCCCGAGTTGGTCCATTCGGAATCAAAAAGGGAGAATATGAGAAAAACGCGGTAACAATCCTTAGAAATAGAGGACATCTTATTACACTCGAGTCCGAACTGGCTCCCAATGGCGTTAAGACACCTGACGGGTGGATTGATGGATTAATCATGGACATCAAGTCCACCGACAATAATGGAAAATGGGCCATTAAAAAGAAGTTCCATAATGCCGCCAAACAAGGATCGGAATGTGTTATTCTTTATTTCCATAAAAAGGAATTATATTCAAAAGAGAGGATTGATGACGGCTGGGATAAGTTCTTAGAAGATATTGACTCACAGCGATACTTCAATACCATAAAGAAAGTTGTCTGTATCGTGGAAGACAAGGAAATCGAATGGATAGTTCCGAAATGAAAAAAGCTGCCTTTAGGCAGCTCTTTGAAGGCATAAGGCGACAGGTGGTGTGCCTCTCACCCCTTCAGTTGCAAAGATACAAACGTTTTTCTGAAATGCAAGGGAAAATAGCAGGGGAGCCATGGGTGAGCTTCTCGATGGTAACCCTGTCGGCCTTGTTACACATATGAAGAATCCTTTCAATGCAAGGAGACATTCAAAGAGGTTTTTCGTCCAGCGCATTCTGGCTGGCCTCTTCGAACTTAGCCTTCATCGTCGGGTTGCCGTGGGTGAGCTTCTTGATGGTGAGTTTGTCGGCCTTGTCGTTGGCTAGACGGAGGTTGTATTCAGAACCCATAAGGGCCTCTTTGATGGCCTCGAGATGCTTGATGGTTTTATCAATCTCGTCGATGGCCGTCTTGAACTTCTCGCTGGCCAGACGGTAGTTCCTGGCGAACTTGTCCTTGAAATCAAGGAGCTTGTTTTCGAAGTTCGTCACGTCGATGCTTTGCTGACGGGCGAGCTCGAGTTCCTTCTTCACGGAGACGGTGTTCCTGGCCGCGTTGACCAGAAGCATAATCAGCGACTTGAAGAATTGGGGACGGATGACGAACATCTTCGAATACTTGTAGGAGACATCCACGATGCCGGTGTTGTAGAGCTCGCTGTCAGGCTCCAGGAGCGACACGAGCACGGCATATTCGCAGCCCTTCGCGGTACGGTCGGCATCTAGCTTCTTGAAGAAGTCCTCGTTCTTGTGCTTGGTGGCCGTCTCGTCCTGCTCGTTCTTCATCTCGAACATGATGGAGACGTACTCGATGCCGTCCTCATAGTCGCGGAAGATGAAATCGCCTTTGCTGCCTTCGGAGGCATCGTTGTCCTTCTCGAAGTAGGCGTTGGGGAACATCGGACGCATCTCGCCGTTGAATACGGCGCTGCAGTGGGCCTCCAGGCTCTCGCCGACCATCTTGGTAGACAGGCGCGTCTTGAAGTCCTTGAGACGTTCCACTTCTTCTTTGGCGAGCCGGAGTTTGCCTTCATACTCGTCCCGCAGGCTCTTTTCGCGGAGCTTGGCTTCCATGGCAGCCAGTTCTTCGCGGGCTTTCTGCTCAGCCTCCTGCTGCTTGTGCAGTTCCTCGATACGACGGGCGACTTCGTCGTTGAATTCAGCGTTTCTGACTTGGTTGACGATGGAAGCGTAGTCAGTATCGTCCACCGTGAATACATTTCCGCACTTGGGGCATTTGAGTTCTTTCATATTTGCTGTCTCATTTTCGTTTCTTATATATACTGGCCAAAGGGGAGATTCTTTCAGATGGGACAAGACGAAATAGTGCCTTAGAATAAACCAGCACTTGACTTTCTTATTAATTTCAATTATCTTCGCAGATGAAATCTTCTTCATGGAAGGAGATTATATTTCTATTGATATGAGCAAGGTAGGAATGCGGCGTTATGATTACCATTGACCAACAGCGAGAAGAGAATTTTCAGGAGTATCTTCGTCTGCTTCAAGACCCCAATTACGTTGAAGTAACCTTTGATTATGAATCAGGGGGTGTCAGCGCCATTCATCGTGAGCACAAGTTTGACAAACAATATGGGCCATTCGGGTATGCGAGAGGTCAATACGAGCGAGACGTTGTTGATTTATTAAGAAATAGAGGATATTACATTATTCTGCTTCCAGAAGAAAGTATGATTCCCAATAAAAAGAGCTGCGATGCAATCATTGACCTTTGCAACAGATGCACTTAACTCAAAGTATAGTAATGCAGGGTCAGTCGTTTTCACCCATACATATAATGGAGGAAACCAAGTTATTTCAACCAAACATTCTGATGGTAGTGAAGGTTCTTTTAACACGAAAATTTTTTGTGAACCAACTAGAAATTTTATGGATGTGGAAGTGGCAATTTATGTTAAGAATAATATAGATGAATTAAAGACAAATAAGAATATGAAACAGAATACAATTAAATTAAATGAATCACAACTTAAAAAGATAGTTGCTGAAAGTGTAAAGAAAGTGCTGAATGAATCTTCATCAAGTATTGCTACATTTGAAGATTTATGTATGATTGTAGGATGTTCTCTTGATAATCAGCAAGAGGCACAGTTAAAAATAGAACAAATGTTAATGTATCTTCACCATAGGGGTGTTATCAAAGGGTTTAATGAAGATAAGTTAGATTGGATATTCTCTGATGAGCAATCATATTAAGCAACATATCTAATGCTTCTTACATCACAGTAAGAACAAGCACAAATAGACTTTCTGAACATATCACTGAATCAGAGAGATTCAGTGATTTTCTTGTATTGTATCTATACACAGATTCATCAATATATCTCTGTAAGTATTCCTTGCTAACAAAGTGATAGATACCAAACACCATCCTCGTCTGATAATTTGATGATAATACCCCTGCTTATCAACTACATTATATAAACTAAGTTCATCAGTAAACAATGTGGAATGTTCAATACAAAACTGCTTGATGATAGGAAGCAAGGTGGATGCTTGGGTGTTCTCCACCTTCATTGCACAAGCCCTTCCATCCCTCTGAACCATACCAAAATTGGGTGTTTTGGTACTTCTACCCTGTGATCCTACAACCTTCTTGCTCTCATGCTTGTTTATTTCCCTTCCACCAAGATACATTTCATCCAATTCAATCTCACCTTCCAATGCAGGTGTATCATACTGAGTAAATAAGTTTCTTACCTTATGCAGAATGAACCAAGCAGTCTTTTGGGTAACATGAATATCCTTGCTCAACTGATGAGAAGAGATACCCTTCTTGTGGCTACTGATAAGGTACATAGCCATTTCTGCAAGGGCAATTTGGTATTTTCAAAGATAGTACCTACAAGACAAGAGAATCTTCTATGACAGTCACCACACTTGAACTGATTATCACCATTAGAACAAGTGTAGATATGCACAGAACCACAAAAAGGACATACAACCACCTTATGCCATCTTTGTTCTGTGATGAAATCCCTACATCTTTTATCATTGTTGAAGTGATTGGCAAGAGATATAAGGGAATCAAAATGTTCAAGTCTAAGTTCCATAGTCAATAGGTATTTGTAGTATTATATACCTACAAACAATGGTTTTCTTTCAAAAAAGTCCAGATTTTTTGTCTGGTTTTCAGGTATTTACAATGATTTTTGTGTAAACGGGTATAGTATTCCCTAATCGAAATAACAAAACCACTCGGGTAGCCAAGTGGTTCTGAAGGGCTATTGGTTCTGGCGACAGGAGGGCTACCCCTTTACCGGGCTACCCCTTTACCTATCGCCCCTCATCCTTCTTTTGCAAAAGTACAAAAGAAATCTTGAAATACAAGGAGAAAAAAGTAGATTCAGGCCCGCCTATGCGCATTCGCGCAGCTCCCGATAGGAGATGCCATAGATGTTCTGGAACTGGTTCGCCAAGAAGTGGCGCGTTTCATAGCGGCCACGGTTCGTAATCCGGGACTTCGTCCGTGCGCTCTTCCAGTAGTCCTGGGCGACTCGCTTTTCGAGAATCCGCCTGACCTTTTTGCAGGTGACAGTATCATGGATGTAGATATCGCCAAGTTGCTGGCCATGCTTGAAGTTCATGCGCTGAGAAGCGTATGCAGCCGTGCGGCTCTTGATATGTTTCTGCTCGCTGAGCCAGGGGGGGGGAATTCTTTCATGGACGGATTGTTTTTTGTTGTTTCTATAGATATCTACTGCGGCAATTGGGTTTTCTTTCAGCGGGGAATTGGAATGAATGCCATTTTTTATTAAATTTGAGGTAAACTTTTACATTGATGAATCCCAGACAGGACTATTTTTCAAGGAAACTCGACCGGTGGTTTTCAGGCGAGACTTTGTCCCGTGCCGTCGATCGCGTGATTGAGAATCAGGACCGGTATTATAAGCTGCTACGCTCAACCGGTGAGCCTGGGATCGAGGATTTGATTGCCTCGATTCATCGTAGTAATTTCTTCACGGCTCATAGCGCCTCTCATCATCATTATGCATCCGGGCTGGCAGAGCATTCGCTGGGTGTATATGATCAAATGATCCTGATCAAATGATCCGTTTGTCCGAAGGGTATGATCTGGCTGAAAAGGATATCATCCTTGTGGCCCTGTTGCACGATGTATGTATGGCCAACAATAAAGATTGGCCCCATGTTTCTGGCCGACATGGTTTGAATTCTCGTTTAATTGCGCAAAAGTACCTTCCCGGTTTGTCTTCTGAAGTTAAAGAAGCCATTCAGAAACATAGACATACTCCTTCAGACGAGAATACCATTAGAAATCCGCTCTGGCTCTTGGTCAGGAAGGCAGATGTTGCTGATGCCAAGACTAGTCTCGGGAGGGGGTGAAGTTTTTGGGGTAGTCAATGAGTTTTTTTCTATTGTTGCAACTCGCTTTATAAAAACATAGAATTATTACAAGGCAATCTTATTACTACTCAGAATTAGATTTTTCAGTATGATTGATTATTCCAATTTAAAGCTTCCCATTTATTCTAATAAATATAACCAGGGTGATTACTTGGACCTTATTAGGTATCTCTCCAATAAGGTAATGGAGATTCTTTGTGAGACTAATAGAAAGAATAGAAATGCACTTATGGAAGGGATTGCTCTTCCCTTGATTGTATTCTATTCAGAGTGGTATAGGCGAGATTATATTGGAGGAAAAGGCTCTCAGCAGTGGGAGGACCCGCTCATCAGCAAAAGCATTTGTACAAAAGCAGAGTTTCAAAGAATAAGGGCATTATTGGTAAAAAAGGTCGGCAAACAATATGGCATTCTTGCCGATCGTCATAATTTAATTGATAACAATGGGCAGCTTTTACGCAGTATTTTTTGCCAAGGGGGACTTCCTGTTGAATACATTATTCATGGAAGGGATAACAATAGTTTCTTCACCTTATTGCATTGGATCGTAAACGAGAGTTTGAGCAATGAGCCCCCTGCTATAGGAGAGATTAAAGCGCGAACAGAGCAATTAGGGATGTCAACAACATTGACGGGAATAGATACCTGTAAGGCTACTCTTGCTTTAGCCGATTCTATTACGGCCGAAGCGGTTGTCCCTTTCAATGTGTCTGAAAATACTTTGAAAGAACTTGAGGACAAACTGAAGGAGGATCGCGAGCGAGTAAATAAACTTGGTCTTAACAAGCCAATTTTCCATAAGGAGGTTTTTATTGAGTCTAATCCAAATGGGAGTTTCGCCTTTAAATATTCAATAAGGCTAGAAGGGTCGTTTAGTGCGGAACGAGCTTATCGTTTGGGCTTACCCCCTGACGTACAAAAGTTTACCGTTTCTCATCAAGGGGATTCCATTGGCAGATACATCCGTATGAGTGATGGATTATTTCATTGCCGAGAATTTAAGAATAAACCACATTTTTTTTCGGAGACAGATGACGGCGAAGATTGTAATCAAGTTGACATCCTGACGGATCTTTCCTCTAAGGATTATCACTGTGAACTGGTATCGAGGTTTTCATTTACTGGAAACAATATTCTTTTAACTGAATTGAAAGATGAGGTTTGGGTTGTAAAGAATAGGTTCAATGACGAAGGCACATTTTATGTTTGGGTGCCTGGAACCTATACCGTAAATGCTGAAGAAAGATTCGTGTCAAAATGTATTTTAGACGGATGTGAGTATTTTCGTGTCCTTATCAGTCAACTTCATCCGGCTACTTTGTTTTCGCCCGAAGGGAAACAACTTGACCCACACCATCTCTTCTTGACTGACTACACCGTTTCGTTTCAAGGTTTAACGTCCTCGTGGTTATTAGCTTCCAATGTTAAAATTATCTCTGATTTGCCCGATGATTACAATATTCAGGTCTATGATAACATCAACCAAAGAAGAGAGCTTAAATATTCTGTAAAGTATAGAACTAAGAACGAAAAGGAGTATCATGCTCTCTCTTCCTCACTCCCGGAAGGCATTATTTTTATTCGTGTTGATGTGGGATACCAACAAGTGGAAGGCCGTTTTTTTTATGCTAAAGGACTTGACTGTGAGATAGATACTCGTAAACAAGCAATTTGCTGGACACAAAGTGGTAATTGTGAAATAATTAGCGACTCTGCGGATATCGTTGAGAGCGCCCCTGGGGTTTTCTCCTTGCGAAACCAAGCTACAGTTCGAACGATTGGATTCCAGATAAAGGCTAATAAAGATAACGCAATAATTGAAGTACCGGCCCCTATTAATAACATCCGGGTTTTAGACGTGGATGGCAATTTATTGCGTTCCGGGCAGAGAATCTGTATACAAAACTTACAATACTATAACGTTTATTCTCCCGGGAAAGGCGTGACCAGGGTTTCTATTATGCCTTGCTCGGGGTCCCAATATAGGATTCCTATTATTTTCACAAAACGGTTGCCATTTAAGTCAACTTTAAGCGACTTTAAAAATGAAATTGAGTCCGTTTATTATGCCGAGACAATGAGCCCTCTCAATAACACCCACGATTATGTTGAGCTCTCTTTCCCGGATAGCGGATTGTCTTTTAAATGTGTCTATTATAATCGTATAGCAAAGCCAGATGACGCTAACAAAATACTTAATGTTATTGATACAGGCTACCGAAAAGATAAGAGTATTACCGGGTTGTACTATGTCACTCTTGATTGTGAACCGGAAGAGATCTCTATTGGAGAGCTAAATCAAGGAGAAGATGAAGAATTCCATTATCCAGCGGTAAACTCCAGCATTTTGGTCCTACCTCGTCTAGACGGTAATATCAATTTAGTTATGCCCGCTTTATTACCTATTTCTTCGAAGGAAACAAATTGGCGAGAAGAGATCATGTCTTCTTGTTCACCTCAAGATATAGTATGGAAGAAGTTGTATAAATACTATGAGGTCTGTCGGCAGTATGCGATACCTTTTGACGTATTCAATTGTTTTCAAGCTATATGTGCGAAGTGTGTCAAGAATTATGATGGTAAAACAGCTGATATTTGTCCTCCAGAAGAATATCAAACTTATGTAAGCCGATTCGCTTTGTCAATGCTTTGCGAGTATAATACTCCAGTTGATGACCTTATATTAAATTTTGCTCGTTGTTTTAACTTTATGTGGCATTGGATCTCCATGGAAAAGTGGGGGGATGCCTTGTCATGGGGCGGATTTGATTCCATAGATGTTTTCAAAAAGCTTTCACAATTAATATCAGAAGAGCTTTGCCTTCCGAGCACAAGTCAGTCAATTTTATGCACCCACTACATTGATTTTCGTTATGAAGAGTTTCATATAGACCATATGTCATTTGGGGAAATGCTGAACGGCTCTTACAAACATATAACTACCTCTTTCAACGATTTTATTTCGCGTATTCGACCATTGGTAGAAAACACCATTGCCATACATGGGCCAAGAATAGATTTGTATGGGGATACCGACATTATTATGTCCATCAATGGTATAAAGAACAAAGGAGAACGACAATTGTTCAAGTCCGCATATGTGGCAGCTTCGTTGTTTACGGGAAAGTATTCAGGTATCTTTAGAAACCCCAAGGCAATCCTATACGCTAAAAGGAACACATCGGTTTATTCAGTTGTCTTTACAAACATCCTTAGATATATTTAGCTAATTATGAACTATAAGGAGTTTTTTACAACGGCCTCGGAGGCAATTAAAGAAGCAGCCATCGCAATCTGGAGCTCAGGAGAGATATCGAAAGCACAAGATTATCGCACTCTTTTAGAGCGTGAGCCATTAATGCAGGACCCACTTTTCAATGTCGCGACTCCATGGGAATCTGACACTAGGAAGTTCCGTGATTTTACAAATCTCTTTGATGTCCAATTCATTAATGCTGTCGCGGAAAGATGCCCGGACAAGTATCAGTTCCCTTACTATAAACGAGGTGAAAAGTCATCAGACCATTCTCCTTATGTTCATCAAGCCAAATGTTGGGATATTCTATTGAATCAAAAGAAGAATCTTATTATCAAAAGTGGAACAGGCTCTGGAAAAACAGAGTGCTTTATGCTCCCCGTTCTTCAGGATTTGATGCATGAGCGACAGAAAGGTGTGACTGAAGGTATTCAGGCGCTTTTCCTTTACCCACTCAATGCCTTAATTAAGAGTCAGCAAGAAAGAATGGACGCATGGTGCGAAGCTATAGCAAAATCGTACGGTGTACATGATAAGCATATAACGGTTAATTATGGCATGTATAATTCTTCTACTCCTGAGAATAGTCCCAAGAATCCTCGCAGGATTCATGTTTGCGAAACAAGGGATAGTATGAGAAATATTATGGCTCCACAGATTCTCTTCAGCAACCCTACAATGTTAGAATATATGTTGCTGCGAAGAAAGGATACGCCAGTATTGAGAGCATCTCAAGGGAAATTGAGGTGGATTATTCTTGACGAGGCACATACATATGTTGGTGCAGCCGCAACAAATCTCGCACTTCAGATTAAAAGAATTATTGACGCGTTTAACACAGATATTAATCAGATTCGGTTTGCGGTCACTTCTGCAACGATCGGTAACGGCAGTATTACTGATTTAAAGAATTTTGTGGCAGGTCTTACCGGAAAAGATGCCGCTGATATTGAAGTAGTTGATGGGAATCGAATTCAACCAGCCATCTCCCAAAAAACACATAATGTTTTTCTGAAAGACAATGGATTGACGTGTAGTCCTAATAAACTGAATGTATTTTGCAATGATTGCGATAAAGTGTGGTCTGCATCTGAAGTATCCGAGTATTTTACGGGGAGAAAAGACATTCTCAAAGGCCTGGACATTGTTGATTACCTTGCCGATAATGAGATTGTCCCTTTCCGGTCTCATTTCTTTGTTAGGGCAATAGAAGGTGTTTTCACAAAATTTGATGGGAATTGCACGTTGGCGCTAACTACATACAGAAAGCACAACCGCGGAGAGCGTTGGTATGAAATGAATCTTTGCCCTCACTGCGGCAGATCTATAATCAAGGCAGAATTGACGTTTGGTAGTGAGGACTATGTCCGTCCGGTATACTCCAGACTGGAATCCGCCACACCTATTGAGCAACTTGATATTGACGACAATACAATAAGTGCAGACAACGATATACTTGGCTATTTTGTCAAGGGGCCTTCTACGCAAATTCAGAACGTGCAGAAACTGGTATATGAAGTCAAAAGGGCTGATCCCGATAAAGATGTTATTGATGAAACCGGTCTCCAAACGGCATCTTCGTATACTGCTTGCCGAGAGTCCTCGCCGGTGACCGACAATAGATGCCCTCATTGCGGAGGGCACATTAACGATTCAACTAAAGTCCGCGGCTTGTCTCTTACTGGGACTCTTATCAATCAAACCGTAATCCCTTATCTCCTGGAATTATGTCCTCAGATGCAGGTCGCCGGAGTCGTTCATAACGGACAACGTTATATATCCTTCACCGATAGTCGGCAAGGGACTGCCAGAAGTACGTTGCTGATTAATAGCAACGTGGAACGCAACTGGATTCGTTCGTACATATATCATTCAATATGGAGCAATCCGTTGACCCCATTGCAATTAATTACATGTTTGAATGATATCCAGAATGAGAATGATTTTTCTATTCTAAAAGACAATACAAAATTCTCACATGCATATCCTAAACCATATGCAGAGGCTTTGCTTATTGATCAGCTTGGGTCAAGGGCAATGCGGGGAAACTCCGTTGAGTCTATGGGTATAGCCCAATTACAATACGATAGGCTTTCTTTTGTTAACGCTCCTGCAACGCTTACACAATATGTCCCATCCGCATTAGCCGATGATATTTGGCGAACGTTCTTGAAATTATGCATTGATTACAACATTCGCCCTAATAGCCATATTCTTGTTAATAAGAACACGCGTAATTACCTTACACAAAGGCACCACCAGTCGTTTATTTATTCCTGGGCATCGGCGGCATCGGAAACTTTTATTGTCAATAACCGGCAGGTAACCAAAAGAAGAAAACGGTTCCCGATAGGAATCTCCAAAAGAAACCAGATTGAAAGACCGGTTCTTTATGTAATGATACTAATGGGGTTAAACGACATTAATGCTTTGACGCCTCGCCATCTTGCAGATATTGATACACTTCTCAAACAAGCATGGGATGACCTCTCGCGGTCTGTTTTGATTCCGATTACAGGCAAAGCCGGCCCAACCCAGGCGGACATGCCATATATTCTGGATTTGTTTGATACGGCAAAAACCACTTCTCTTAAGATCGTTAAAAAAGCATGGCTTTGCCCGGCGACGGCAACGGTGCTGGATACTGTATTAACCGTATATGATAAAAAAGGGAATATTTGCTATCAAGTGAGTCCGAACATTAAAGGATCTCTTACACCAGAGAATCTGAATGTGTTTAAGATTCCTGCCAGGAATACCATTGTATTCCCCAACTTTCCTTATCCTAATAGGATGGATTCTTCACATAACCATGTTTCACTATCAACTATAATAGGATGGGCCAACGGAGACACAGATGTTCAGAATCTTAGGGTGATGGGAATTTGGAATGATTTGATGGATAGAATCATTTTAAAAGAGCCTATCTTCATTTCCGCAGAACATTCAGCGCAGCAAAGCCCTGAAGAGTTGCGTACTATAGAAGACAAATTCAAAAATGGCCAGATAAACGTATTGAATTGTTCTACAACGATGGAGGCAGGAGTCGATATCGGCCAGATTAATGTTGTTACTATGACAACCGTCCCGCCTAATCCCGCCAACTACCATCAGCGCGCTGGTCGTGCAGGACGACGTGGAGAATACAGATCGTATGCATTTACCATTTGTGCAAGTAGCAGTGTGGGAAACATGGCGTTTTTGAGCCCCAAATGGATTCTCGACAAAACACGGCTTGTAAATCCTTACATTAATTTCACTAATAAAAGCACCATTCAGCGCAATATTAACGCGATGTTATTGGGGCATTTCATTAGACAAAAAGGTGGCGCAAACATCTTGGAAGATATCAGTTCCTTTTTGGTGCACGACGCAACTATCTCTATGTCTGCTCAGAATTATTTGCAGCAGCTACTTGCCTGGTCTGTTGTAACACCTGCAAACCAGGCTACACATGATAGGGTTAAGGGTATCTCTAAAGGGACTATTTTAAGATATGCATCAGAGTCATCCCTAATTTTAGAAGCAGAAAAGTTGCTTCGACTCATTTGGTCGGATTATGATGCTGAATGTTTATTCTGGACAAATGAATCAACAAAAGCTGGCATCACACAAGCCTATCGTAATATGTGTGTTGCCAAACTCAACAGTATTCAACACCAGAAACTCGTCGCATATCTTTCAGAAAAGGGATATATTCCTAGCGAGAGTATCCCTAATGATATAGTTGAGTTAAACCTCCCTGATGCATCAAGCACATACGTAAAGAATGTGAGCCGCACAAAGCTTCCTCTTTATAGAGCACTTGCAGAATACGCGCCTGGGCGACAGATTGTGCTAGACTGTAAATGCTATACGGTTGCTGGCATTGATAAAAACTCAATCTTCAGGCCACAGAGCATGAAAGAGATTAGAAAGTGTCCCACTTGTTACAAGATTTATCAAGATCTTCACTCAACTACTTGCCCGTCTTGTTCAACCGCTTTGGTTGGATTATTCGGTGGCCTTAGCACTCAAATGATTGAGCCTGCAGGATTCCAATGCAATCTGCATGATACCGAATCTCGAACAGTCGACGCTAATCGTCTTTCTCAGGTTGAAGCCACATTGCTTAACACCAAAGACTGGGAGAATACAACACCTAATGCATTGGCAGAAATACGCCAGAGCGAGGATTTGGCGTCCATATTCTATTATAATGTCGGAGCAGGACTTGGTTATTGTATCTGTAGAGAATGTGGTAAGGCTATTCCAGAATTTACAAATGGAGGAGACGTTCCGAGTAGTATTCAGGATCACTTTGATATTTTGAATGAAAATGCTACTAGTTATTGTCCTGGAGGCGCAAACCCTTACCGTAACGTTATGATAGGCGGACACTTTATGACCGAGTTCTTTGAATTAAGACTTAGGGATAGTAAAGGAGTGTTGGTTTCTGATGATTCATTAATGTTCACAATGGGGGTAGCCCTCGTTAATGCTATTGCCAGCGCACTTGGCATAAAGAATGACGAAATATCTTTCGGTTATAAGAAGTATCAAGACTTTACATCCATTTTTATATTTGACAAGGCTAAAGGCGGAGCCGGCTATGCCAGGAAGGCGTCCATGATGCTGAACAGGTTATTTGGCATCATTAAGAATCAACTTAATGGTTGCAGCTGCTCTAAAGCATGCCCTCAATGCTTGATTGACCACAACACGCAATGGCATGAGGAATGGTTGGACAAGAATAAAGTCCTCCAATGGATAAGCATGTACGAGAAAGCCAAGGTCTCTGTCCCTACGACAATCAGTTCTCTGTTTGCCCTCGGATCCCAAATATCTCCTCAACCGTTTAATATTTCTGCAATTTTCGCCAGCACTTTCGCGTCTGCTGATATTAACGAGTGCGTATTCTTCTTTTCCGGTGACGCCCAAAATTGGGACACAGTTTGGAATGAAGATATTCTCTCAAGCATACTCGGGAATGGCTCTATTGTAAAGATAGCCATTAGTCAAGAGGTAGATTATACCCAAAAAGAAAAGGCAAAGGTTTTATCTCAAATATGCAATAGAAACGGCCTGATGGACTTGGTTATCTATAACAGCCTTACTTACACTCCTCTTGTCCTTGTCAAAAAAAATGTTGGAATCAACACTCTTATCTTTGGGTCTTCCGAGACCTCAAATGAAAGGAGTTCTCTTTGGGGTACGGGGGGGAATCTGTATACGGTTGATAATATACCTGAACAGTCTGTTTTTAGCGGACAAAGTGTTTCTTTCCAGAAATTGGATAGCATTCTGATGTCGGAGAAAACTACGGCAATCCGCTTGAAAAATAGAACAATTACAGTTTTTGGCCTATATAACGAATACAAAAAAGCTTTCCAACTAAAGAGCCCTCAAAGTTGGAATCTGCTCTCATCTGTACTTAATCAAGGTAAGAAGTACTCCATAAGCTATACGGACCGATATATGACGAGCAAGATGGACATTATGCTATTTGCTCATTTTGTCCGTAATCTAGCAAAAGATATGGGTATTATTGTTGACTCTGTTAACATTAAGGTCCTTGACAACTATAATCATTTATCGCCAATTTATATTAATCAGGACATTGAGGACCCCGCGACGAGGGCTCAGGTTGTTATCAACTGCTTCTCTACAGTGTTGTCTCTTGACCCCTCAAAAATAACCTGTACGTCTATGGGTACAACTGCTATAGCTCGTATGCAGCATGCTCGAGAACTTATACTTGTTTCGGGCAATGGGCATACAATTGCCATTAGACCCGATGGGGGTTGGTCCAATGGTTGGTGGCCCAACGGAGTTTTGTATACCCAACCATACGATGTGGACTTTCAAATCCAAATGCAGAATATACCAGATGGGCTTTTGTATACAACTGAAGTTCAATAAAATGAAGTGTATGTGTGTGGGGGAGGGGTACTAGTTTACACATATTAAATCACTTTCTTGATGGTTATTCTAGAATAATTCTTTATGTACTTTTTACTGTTTCAAGGAGAGTTTTTTCACTCTGGATATGGTGATTAGGCAAACATTTGGATAGTGTACCAAAAAATGTGTCTGAGTAGGTAGAAAGAAAAAAGTCTGTAATTTTAAAGAACAATTAATCACGACAAAAATTGGATCTTTAAAACGACAGACTTATGATTACACTTACAAAGGAACAACTTTCTGAGGTA